>Ga0082335_1007931_pt1 | contig 12487 bp, 12 predicted proteins | sample Subgrocontami58m_FD_72375 | JGI IMG/M metagenome (GOLD analysis project Ga0082335, IMG submission 72375) | Subsurface groundwater microbial communities from S. Glens Falls, New York, USA - GMW37 contaminated, 5.8 m (SPADES assembly) (version 2) ...
TGATCTGGCCGCCATCGAATGCGGCGGTGATCTTCTTCTTGCCGATACTTGGCAGGTTGAACGGCAGGAGGGTATCTTCGGCGTGGGTGGGCATGGCAGATTCTGTCCGGGCATGGGGTGCGGCGTCGAGAACCAAACCTTATGCGATTCCAGATGGTTGTACCTTGCTCACCCGCGATTCCCTGCTATGTGGTGAATAAGATGGGCTAAAGGTCGGAGTTAGTGACTGTGGCTGACGGAACGATCGAGATCATCACCGGCCGAGAGCGGCTGCGACGTTGGGGCATCGCCGAGAAGCTGAAAATCGTGGTGGAAAGCCACGAGCCAGGGGCGCGCATCGGTAACGTTGCGGCGCGCTACGACGTCGGCCCGAGCCCGTTGCATGGTTGGCGTCGCCTGGCCCGCGAGGGACGGCTGGATAGCTCGGTCCCATCGGGCTTTGTTCCGGTGCGGCTGGCCTCGTTAAGTGAGACTTCCGTCGCGGCGGCTGGTCCGCACTGGGCCGGTGACCCGAAGCCACCGGCGATCGAGGTGTTCCTGGCGTCAGGAGCGCGGGTCTTGATCCGCGGTGAAGCCCGGATTTCGGCGGTGCATGCCGTCATCTCGGCGTTGCGCGGATGATCGCACCCCCGTCAAACACCCGTGTCTGGCTGGCGTGCGGCTACACGGATATGCGCCGAGGCTTCGATGGTCTGGCATCGCTGGCGCAAAACCAGCTGGGCAAGGATCCGTTCGGCGGCCATCTGTTTGTCTTCCGTGGCCGGCGAGGCGATCTAATCAAGGTGCTGTGCTGGGATGGGCAAGGTCTTTGCCTGTTCGCGAAGAGGCTGGAAAAAGGCTGCTTCGTCTGGCCCCAGAGCAAGGACGGCGCGGTATCGCTGACGCCGGCGCAACTGTCGATGTTGTTGGAAGGCATCGACTGGCGGGCGGCGGCCCGCACCTGGCGTCCCGAACTGGCGGGATGGGAAAAAATCGCGCTGATGGCAAGAATAGTCTTGTCGAATCGCGAAGCAATGAGAGATGATTCGCGCATGCCTTCCTCGCTTGATTTGGCTGCGCTGCCAAACAACGTGATCGACTTACGGGTCCTCTTGCTGTCCCGTGAGAAAGAGCACGCGGCCGAACTGGCCGCCGCGCGGAACGGCCTGACGGACCAGGCGCTGCAGATCGAGCAACTGAAAGCCCGTCTGGCGAAGCTGCTGCGCCAGAGGTTCGGATCGTCATCGGAGCAACTCCGGGGCCAAATCGAGCAGTTGGAGCTGGCCATTGGCGATCTGGAAGCGGACCTCGCGGCGGCAACGCCGCCTGGAGCGGATCCGGAACCCGAGCCTGGCGCGATCGGGCCGGCGTTGCCCAGCCGGCGGCGCAAACCGCTGCCGGAAAGCCTGCCGCGCGACGTGGTGGAACACCCGGCAGCCTGTGCCTGCCCGCAATGCGGCAGCGCGTTGCGCCGTCTGGGCGAGGACGTGACCGAGGTGCTGGACTACGTGCCCGGATCATTCCGCGTGATCCGGCATGTGCGCCCGAAAATGTCCTGCCGTCTCTGTGAGTGCATCACCCAGCCCCCAGCTCCGAGCCTGCCCATCAACCGCGGCCTCGCCGGCCCTGGTCCGCTTGCGCATGTCCTGGTGGGGAAATTCTGCGACCATCTGCCGTTGTGTCGCCTGGCGGAGAATTTCGCCCGGAACGGCATCGATCTCGATCGCTCGACCTAGGCTGGCTGGGTCGGACAGAGTGCGGCGTTGTTACGCCCCCTGGTCGACGCGATTGGCTCGCACGTGATGGCCGCGGCTCGGGTCCGTGCCGACGACACCACGGTCCCGATGCTGGCACCCGGATATGGCAAGACCAAGACCGGGCGGCCTTGGTGCTATGTCCGTGATGATCACCCCTTCGCCGGCTACGCGGGTCTGTATCAGCAAGTCGTGACAGAAGCCGTCTGCATGGCGCATGTCCGGCGGAAATTCTTCGACGTCCACGCCGCGACGCAATCGCCGCAGTCGCAGGAGGCATTGCAACAAATCGCGGCGCTTTACGCGGTGGAAGCCTCGATCCGCGACGAAGCTGCCGAAATCCGCTTAAAGATACGCACCGAGCGGAGCGCGCCGCTGTTCGCTCACTTCCGGACATGGCTGGACACAACTCTGTCCCGTGTCTCCGGGAAAAGCGAAATGGCCAAGGCGATCCGTTACGCCCTGGTGCGTTGGGACGCCCTGACCCTGGTGCTGCGCGACGGCCGCGCCTGCATCGACAACAACGCCGCCAAACGATCGATGCGGTCGATGACTCTGGGTCGAAAGAACTGGCTATTTGCCGGATCGGATGCCGGTGGGGAACGCATCGCTGCGATCTACACACTCATCGAGGCGGCGAAAGTGAACGGGCTTGATCCCGAGGATTACTTGCGTCACCTCCAGGCGTTCTTATGTACCGATCTCACCCTCGAGCCGGCAGAGATCCTGGCTCGTTTCGTGTTCCGCTGGCGGATCGAGACCACGTTCCAGGAAGTACGTGAGCATTTGGGCGTCGAAACGCAGCAACAGTGGTCGGACCTGGCCATATTGCGCACAACACCGGCGCTGCTGGGACTGTACTCCCTGGTCGCCATCTGGGCGCATGCGCTGATGGCGATGCCGGATGCCGCGGTTCGGCCCCATCGGGCGGCTTGGTACAAGAAATCCGAACCGACCTTCAGCGACGCAATCGCCGCAGTCCGCCGCGTAATTTGGACACCAGAGGGTTTTTCAATGTCCCGGCAGGGGCGTGGACGCGTGGAAATTCCGGTCGCCTTGTTAAAGCGCTTCGTGGACACTCTGCGCTTCGCCGCATGAGTTGCGGAAAGTCTCACTTATACCAGCCCGCATGGTTCTCGACTCATCCCCTGATACCGAGAACCGGTGAAGTGCCGGGTTCGCAGGGACTGGGCGAAGGTCAATGTCTATGCGGTCTGGTATTAGTACCCCGATTCGCAATTACGTTGACGTATTGCGCCTAAGCAACCTTCCGGCCGCGGCAGCTTTCGACCGCAGTCGGCCGAGCAGGGCCCGCAAGTCCCGCCGGCTGAACTTCCGTCGGAACGGCCTCGCGACGCGCTGATAGCGCAACTGAAAAGCCGTCAATGCCTTCTCCAGATCGACGAGGTTGTCGAAGTCGTTGGGGTCCAGCAGCTTGCGTTGGACGATGGAGAAGTAGATTTCAATCTGATTGAGCCAACTGGCTTGGACCGGCGTGTGGACCAATACGATGTTCGGCCACCGGGCGCGGAGACGATCGGCGGCCCCTTGCTCGCGATGCGAGGGGCAGTTGTCGACGACCAGGAAGACGCGGTTGGCGGAGCGATAAGGCTTCTGCCCCATGACCTGGGCGATCAACCGCTCGAACGGCACGATTCCGGTCTTGCGCGCGCAGCGGCCGAACAACGTCGCGCGATGCACGTCCCAGGCTGCCAGATAAGCCAACGCCCCCTCGCGCTTATATTCGTGCTCGACGCGGATCGGACGGCCGGACGCCGGCGGCAGCGATGGATGCGTGCGATGCCGGGCCTGGATGCTGGTCTGCTCGTCGGCGCACAGAACAAAATCCCGCGCCCCCAGCGCCTTGCCCTTCCACCGGCGAGCGTAGAGGTCGAGGATTGGGCCGGCTTTGCGCGCGAACCGTGGATCGCGCGGGAATATCCAACTGCGATGGCGCCAGGGGCGTAGCGCATCCTGACCGAGCCAATGCCAGAGCGTGGTGCCGCGGATCCGATCGACGATGCCGCGAGCCAGTGCCTCCCCGCGCAACTCCGCGACCGACCATCGGGCCAATGGAAGGCCGAGCCGCGAGGGCATCTCACAGGCCAGGACCTTGATCGCGACAACCGCACCGGGGGGAAAAGCGGGCCGGTCGCCCTCTGCGCGGCCGATCGTCAAGCGCCTGGAGCCGTCCGTTGTGAAAACGGGCTCGCCACTTGCTGGCGATCTGCCGTGAGGTGCCGAGGCGGCTTGCGATGCTGTCGTTGCCAAGGCCGTGGCCGGATCAGCGGTTTCCAGTCCGTCTCCGCTGTTGCCAACACCGCGGCGCGGAAGGCCGCGGTCACGTCGGCGCTGATCGCGAAGTCGATGACCCCGAACCGTGGGTCTTTGCCCTCACCGCAATACAGCAGCAGGTCTTCCTGATAGCCCGCCGTGTCTGATCGTAATGAAACCTTCGTCACGCTTGCCGGCAGATACGCCAGACAGTCCTTCAATACCCGCCATTGCTCGTGACCGGCTGGTACGTTTCCGTCGCGAAATTCCGAGTACAGCATGACATCATTCTCCGCCCACCAGCAGTTCAACGGCTGATAAGCTTTGAACTTCTTGTAACAATAAACCGCTTCCCGCTTGTGTGTCCCGATCAGCGTCGCATCCATGTCCAGCGTTGCCGATGTCGTTAGTCGCTGCATCTGCACGAAGCCCAGCAACGCCGCGTTCACCCGCCACAGGCCCCGTAATGCCTCTGTCACCGGCGGAATGACCGCCGAACCCGCAACCGCTTTTGGTGCCACCGGGTCGTGGAACCGCTCCAGCCACCCCGATAGTGCCGACGGCGAGGGCATCATCCGCTCACGCGGGCGCCGCCAACGAGATGTTGGCGCCCGCCGTTCCGCCGGTGACAACAACGCCCCTTCGATGGCGTCCAGCACCGCGGCGAAGCCGCTGTCCTGTTCCAGTCGCTCCAGGTTCTCCACGCAATCGCCCCCGGCCAGATTGAGAAAGACCACTGCGAGATCCATCTGCAGGTCCAACCAGCCTTGGGTGCCGGCAATGTTCACATACTGGCGGATCGTCGCGCCCAGACCGCTGGCCTGGGTGAGGTCGAGATACAGCGGCAAACCCGCGAGGGAGGTCAGGCCGCCGCTGGATCGATCCTGCTCGTACTGGAAACCCAGAAGACCTTGTGCCAGCATCCCGCACCCCGTTGGTGATGGTTTTCGATTGCCAAATGCAGATTATTTTCTTGATTCTTCGGGGTAAACGGGGAGTTTGGGATTGTTGGGCGCGGAATTCAGGGATGGTGACCGCATTGCGTCATCCCGATTGTCACGATACGCTGCCAGCGAGGTTGACCCCATCTTCAGTCGATCGGCGCCCGCTCCGCCTCGCTGCGCACTACCCGTTCCAACTCAGCTTCGCATGCCGCCATCGCATCCTGGTCCGAGGCGAACGTCCGGACGTGTCCCGAGGGGTGGGTCAGGAATGTCGGGTCCACCAAGCCGGCGGCGGCGCGACACAACGCACCCAACCAGGGCAGACCCGGACGGCCGTTGTCACGGTAGACTAGAGCCAGCCCCAGCCGATAACGCCACGCGGACTCGCCCTGGGGCGTCCAGTCAGGCTCGTGGGCCGGCGGCAGGGACGGCGCGGGCTCCTGCCGCTCGTCCGTCGTCGCGCCAGCGAGTTCCTCCCGAACCGCAGCCGAGAAGGACCTGATCGTTTCGTCAAAGACGTGCGACATCTCCGCATAATGGTCCACCAAGTCAACCGGGTATGCCTGGTCGGCCTCTTCGGTCGTCGCGCGCCCCCTGTCGAGCTTCGCAAACCAATCATGGCGGGAGCGGGTCTGATAGTGGTTGATGACCAATACCTCGTGGCATGCAGCTTCTTGCATGGGGATATTGGGGACGATCCGGCCGAGCGTATCGCGAGGGTGGCCGTGCAGAACGAACTGGTGCGGGTTTGCACTTACATCAAGCAGATCGGCACATCTGACGATGGATTTGATATGGAGGTTGGCGGGAAAGCTGTCTGCCGCCCGCATTGTGTAATTGTCGATGACGAAGCCGTCCGGTCGTTCGACCCAGCCGGACGGACCGAACACCCGCCACTGCGCCAGAACGGCGGATGCGGATGCCAGGCGCTCCAGCACCGGTCGCACGGAACGATCTTCCAGCGGGAGCATGAATTCGTCGAGGTCGATAAAGGCCGCCCAATCGAACCCTTGGGCGTGGCGCGCAATAAAGTCTCGGTATGCGGCGATCTGGCCTGGTCGCTGCGGCCAATGGATCAAGGTCACATGGGGTGCCAGTCTTGACTGCCGAATCACCTCCACGCCACCGTCAGTGCTGTCGTTGTCATACAGGTAGAAATGATCGAAGCCGACGACGCGATGGTAGGCGATCCATTCCAGCAAGTACGGCCCCTCGTTCTTGAATATGGCGCAGACGGCCAGCCGACTCATGCAACTGTTCCTTGATGGTGGTTCAGCATCCACGGGGCGGAACACGATGGTTCACGCCTGCATGTTGCCCAGCCATTCGGGGGGCGATACTATCGACAAAATACCTCGGCGCCAATTTGCGCCACATCCTGAACCGCTCGATCAACTTCAGGTTTGGTGAGTAGGGTGGCAGGGGTACCAACTCGATCCGGCAATCGTCGCACGCCCGCCACGCCTTGACCTCCTTCGGAGTAAGAGGGGCAAAAGTGTGGGCACGCAGGTGCAGCATGAGCCGATGCCCGACGAAAGAACGACCGTAATCGGCCGCCGTTGCCATTCGAAAACCCGGAACGATACGGCCACTCGTGAAATCTACCAAGACTTTTGCCGCGCTTACTGTTCGAATGATTATAGCGCGCGTTGCCAGCACCACGCGGATCGCGCTCAATGTTGGATGTCTTGCCTGCAAGTCCTGGAACAATAGGATCGTCTCAGCCCTGGTGATTCGTTCGGCGTGGCGATGCACGAATTCGCGGCCCGGCCGACTCAACGCCCCGTTGATATTGATGTTCGGCCGGTTGTGGCTGCTTTTCAATTCCCGCATATCGCCCTTAGAGATCCAGCCGTGCGCGGCATGGGACGTGTGGGACGGATGGGTTTCGTCAACGAAATACAGCGGCGTGTTGTCGTTGACCTGCGACATCAGCGGGTCGAGGCATTCCTCCACGAGCTTTCGTTGTGGAACCTCGTTAGCCTTGGCAGGCACGCATTTCGGTTTCTTGTAGACAAAAACCTGCCTATTCAGGCGTTTGGTCATCGCGTGTAGCGAGTAGGTCACGTCGAACGTCCATTCCACGAAGCCGCATATTGCCCTCGCCGTCGTATACAGCCGAGCGTCCCGTTCTGCTTCCAACGCCTTCAATTGGTCCGGGGTAAGGGCCAGTTCGCTGCCTTCGTAATGGAGCTTCTCGACGCCTTCCTGGCCGCCGGCGCAATACAGTCGCCGATATTCGCGCACCGTCTCGGCGTCGATGAAAAAATGCCTCTGCCGCCTGCTCCGCCGCCGAGCCGTCGTGCAGGGCAACAGCACGCTCCTCCGACGATGAACCAAGCTGGACGTGTGTTGACGCGTCTTCCGAAGGAAGTGTGCTCGGTCGTCTGGGGGTGAGGATCGTCCCGCTCATGGAGGCTAGCGAACTCGAGTTTTTCCGCTTTGTAAAGGTGCCTATCGCGAGGATGACGGACGCGGGCCCCGCCCCATCCGTCTACAGCGACTGGCTCACCAATATATAGCAGGCCCCCGTCCATGCCGACGCACACGCTCGTGCCAACGCTGGCGGAACCAGGCCGGACGAGCTATGACTTGCGCTGGGATCCCGAGATTAGATCCCCCGCAATCAAACGGGTTTCGATCGTAATGGTGCCATACGTCCCGCCCTATCCGCCTCGTCCCGCCAAGGTTTACCCGCCTCTGCGGCTGCTTCGCACCGCGCGCGAGAACTTGGTGGCGATCTGGCCGGACACTACTTTCAGCAAGGAGTTCTTCGGCCACACTTTGTTGCGCCGAGCGCTGTTCGTCTGCAACAGCCCGGAGACCGTGCGGCAGGTGTTTGTCGAGGATGCGGAGAATTTTGAGCGCAAGTCGCCGCAGCAGCGCCATGCGCTGCGGCCGTTGATCGGAGATGGTCTGTTCATCAGTGACGGTGCCTTGTGGAGGGAACGCCGCCGCGCTATCGCGCCACTGACCCATGTCTCCAGGCTGCCCGAACTCACCCCAGCCATGACCCAAGCCGCGACAGAACGCCTCGCGCTCTGGCACACATGCTCCGGGCAAGAGATCGATGCCCTTGGCCAGATGGCGGAACTGACCGCCGACATTATCTGCCGTACGATCTTCGGGGGGCACCTCGGGCGCGATGCCGCCACCACCGTCGTCACCGGCTTCAGCGAATACCAGGCGTTGATCAGCCAAATGGACATCCTGTCCTTGCTGGGGCTGCCTGATTTCATTCCCCGCATGCACAATCGTCGAATCCGCGCATGCGCGGCCCGCATCCATACGGTCGTGAGCGATCTGATGGCCGAGATCCTGCATGGCGCTCGCCGCCACGAACCGTCGCTCATCCGTTCGCTCGCCGAACAAGAGTCTGGTACGGGACTGTCCGTCGAGGCGGTGCGCAACGAGGCTTCCGTCCTGTTCATGGCAGGCCATGAAACCACAGCCAACACCCTTGCCTGGGCTTGGTTCTTGCTGTCGCAGGACCCCGAAACCGAAGCTCGGCTGCACGTCGAGGTCGACCAGCTAGCCGGAAACCCGGCCACATACGCAGACCTGCCTAAGCTGCGGTTCACCCGTGCCGTGATCGAGGAGACACTGCGCCTGTTTCCTCCCGTGCCGATCCAGGCGCGGGAGACGCTGGAGAAGCGGATCATCGCCAATCGGCCGGTTCCCGCCGGAGCCATCGTCATGCTCGTCCCTTGGCTACTGCACCGCCACAAACTATGGTGGGACCAGCCGGACGCGTTCATCCCGGATCGCTTCATGCCGGGTGGCAGCGGTGTGCCAAGCCGCTACGCCTATGTGCCGTTCAGCATCGGGCCGCGGATCTGCACCGGAGCGGCGTTCGGCCTGACCGAGGCAATCCTTTGCCTAGCTACCCTGGCCCAGGGCTTCCGCTTGCGTCTGCGGCCGGGCTGGCCGGTTATGCCCGTGTGCCGGCTGACCCTGCGCCCGGGAGATTCGCTGCCAATGCTGCTGGAGCCACGCGCGCGGGCTGCGGATGGGCGGGTGGCCGCTTGACCACCACACAGGCTGGTCGACCGGCCCCGGTTCAATCAGCAGCCACCGGTCATAGGAAGGGGCGCGTGCTGGTCGAACTCCGTGATCTTGGCATGCATTACGGCATGCGGGCGCTGCCCACCGGCGCATGCTCCGCGCTTGGCGCTTGGTTTGGCACAACCCTCGGCCAGCGTGGACATCCTGCCGCCGAAGCCCGCGCCCGCGCCCTGCTGGTTAGGCTGCGTCCCGACCTAGCCACGACTCCCGCTGCACTTGAGACCAACCTCCGGCATCTGTGGCAGAATATTGGCCGCACTTATGCCGAGTTCGCGGTGATCCAGCGGATCGTGCCGGAAGGCCGCGGTCTGATATGCGACCCTCAGCGGCTGGACGAAGCCTATGCCGATCACCGGCCACTCATTCTGTGTTTCGTCCATCTCGGCAACTGGGAGGTATTGGGCCAGCAGGTCGCTGCCCACCCCCTGATATATCCAGGCCGCCCGTTTTCCGCGGTGGTGATGCCCCCGGCCAATCGGGCTCACGCCTTCATCGCCGCGCGACGGCGCGCCACGCTTCCCGTAGAACTGCTGCCGATGGGCCGGCGCGTTTGGCATGCGACAGCCGATACACTCCGGCGCCCCGGCGGCATCGTCTGGCTGGCGGCGGACGAAGTCGCGAATGGCCGCGTTTTCGCCCCGCATTTCGGCCGTCGTCCGCGCATCGACGGCAACCTCGGCAAGATTGTGCGCTTGGCTGCCGCTACTGGCGCGCGGGTGCTGCCGATGTACAATGAGCGTATCGGCCCGACCCGCTTCCGGTCGCATATCCTGCCGTTGCTGGAGATGCCACGTGGACGCCTGGATGACGAGGCCACTCGGGACCAAGTCATGCGGATCGACTCGATCTTCGCCCCAATCGTCCGCCGCCTGCTGACGCAGTGGTACATGGCGATCGAGTTTGGCGCCGACCCAGATGATCCCATAACGGCCTGACCGCACGACACGCGTTGACTGCGCGGATCATTCTTGACGTGGCACGATGTGGAACGGGAACGCCCGCATGATCCTGTCGCCGCACCAAGCCGGCAGCAGATCGGCGACGCGCAACAACAGCGCTAGCCGTCTCGGAAAGACAATGCGCCGCGCTCGCTGGTTCAGGCCGCGGACCACGCGTGCCACCGCCTGCGCCTCGGTCAAGGGAAAGAGTTTACGGCCGGCAAACCGCACCGACATCGGGCTGGTGAAAAAGCCCGGCACGATGACGCTGACCCGAACACCGCGCGGTTCCAGTGCAGCACGCAGTGCCTCGCCATAGGCCAGAACGCCGGCCTTGCTGGCGCAGTAGGACGGGCTGTCGGGCAGCCCCCGATAGGCCGCCACCGAAGCCACCACCGCGATTTGCCCAGATCCCCGCGCGACCATGGCTGGCAGCAACGCCTCTACGCAGTGAATAACACCCAGGAGGTTCGTGTTGATCACGCTGCGGGCGGCGTGGATCCCCTCCAGGGATCCGTCCGCTCTCGTGCCACTCGAAATACCGGCGTTGGCGATCAGCAGATCCGTCGGCACTTCGGCATCGAACCGATGCAGCAGCGCGGCTAGGGCGGCATGGTCGGACACATCAAGCGTCGCGGCCTCAACCATGGCGCCGCACGCGCGACATACAGCCGCAACCTCCGCCAGTCTCGCCGCATTGCGCCCGATCAACCTCAGCCGACGCGTCGGCGACGCATAGGCCCGAGCGAGACCTGCCCCCAGGCCGCTGGAAGCCCCGGTTATGACGATGCAAGCCCGGTCGGCATCGACCGATCCCTGAAGGCTTGACTTAATGGTCGCATCGGTGGAATTGGTAAGCGTCATGATCACCCTCGGAGCCCTTCGCAACTGTGTATGCAAGCTCATGCGAAGGGTTGGTAGTGCTTTCGTCTGAACGGCATCGGCCCGGTCATGCGCCACGCCGAACACCGACATGAAGGTCGCGCTACTGACGCTGGAGGCACTCGCTTCGGCCGAACCCGTGCGTCGTTTCGTGGTGGCCCATCCGGAGCGGATTGCCTGTGTTGCGTTATCCGATCCCTACCGACCGTCGCGGGGCGGCATGTTCGGCCAGGCCCGTCGCCTCCTGCTGCACTCGGGGCCGCGACTCTTGCCTTACCTCGTGGCGAATTTCTCCCTCCCACGCATCGCCGGCGCATTGCCAATTCGGGGGCGGACGCCGGGGAAAATGCGAATGAGGACACTCTGCGCGCGGCTTGGCATCCCGCAACGAATTGTTCCGGACATGAACGCCCCGGAATTTCACGCTTGGCTGCGATGCTGTGGCGCCGATCTGATCCTGACCTTTCATTGCGACCAGATCCTCAGCCAGGAGACAATCGACTGCCTCGCGCACGGTGCGCTGAACGTGCACCCGGGCCTGCTGCCAGACCATCGTGGTCCCGTGCCCACTATCCATGCCCTGCTTGCGAACCCACCGCGGTTGGGCACGACGGTGCATCGATTGGTTTCCCGCATCGATGCGGGGCCGATCCTTGCGCAGCGGGAGCTGCTCTTGCCGGCCGGCACCAGTGCCTTGACGGCTGCCACCCGCTTGCATGAAGCTGCCGTGCCGCTGGTCGTCGCCGTGCTGGACGCGCTCGACAACGGGTCGGTACCGGAACGAATGGTAGAGCCTGGGGCTTATTGCGGGTTTCCGACCCCGGCCCAACTCAGACAGCTCGCGCGGACCGGTCGACGCGTGGTTTCGTGGCGTGATCTAGTAAAGGCCGTGCAGATATCCATCTAGCCCATCTTATTCACCGCATAGCAGGGAATCGCTGGTGAGCATGGTACAATCATCTGGAATCGCATAAGGTTTGGTTCTCGACGCCGCACCCCATGCCCGGACAGAATCTGCCATGCCCACCAACGCCGAAGATACCCTCCTGCCGTTCAACCTGCCAAGTATCGGCAAGAAGAAGATCACCGCCACATTCGATGGCGGCCAGATCAGTTCCGACGGCGGCGTCCTGTTGCTGGCTGGCGCCGATCACAGGCTTCGGCTGATTGATCGGCTGGCCGAGTTGACCCCCGACCACCGCGATCCGGCCCGGATCACCCGCACAATCGCGGACCAGCGGGGAGGCTGTTGCCATCGATGTTGCGGAAGCGTGATGCTTCGCTGCCACGGTTACCCGGTGAATAAGATGGGTTAGCACCCTGTGGCGGTTAGGATGATGGCATAACAATTGTTAACAATTTCGTGCACGTATGGTGTGATATTGCGCTAAGCGCCGTGCCGAAGACCGAAAACTCCAAACCCGGCGATTTTCGACTGATTCCGACAGGCTTCTAGTGTATCGATCCTAGCAAATAGTTCCCATGCTTGCCCAGGCGTGCGAATCTGGCGGCATGAAGAAGACCTCTGCATGCATCTGGTTGTCTCCTGCGGATCGGGCGACGCTGGAAGGTTGGGTTTCGGGGCGGAACACGCCACAGAAGCTGGTTTGGCGAGCGCGGATCGTGCTGCTTGCGGCTGATCGGGTCCGGG
>Ga0082335_1007933_pt1 | contig 12476 bp, 7 predicted proteins | sample Subgrocontami58m_FD_72375 | JGI IMG/M metagenome (GOLD analysis project Ga0082335, IMG submission 72375) | Subsurface groundwater microbial communities from S. Glens Falls, New York, USA - GMW37 contaminated, 5.8 m (SPADES assembly) (version 2) ...
CAACGACCGGCGGAGTTACGGGCGGCACCACGATGACCGGTGGCACGACTATTACTGGCGCCGGGGTGATATTCGCAGTTGTTCTTCCGATGAGAGGCCCGCAGCAGGAAACCGGTAGGGCAAAGTCACTGGCGTTTGCACCGGCAAGGGTATAGCCGGTGAAGCCGATGGGAATGTTCGTTCCTACGTCCGCCGTATCGAAATCGGCAGTACCGCCAGTGCTCAAGGTGACGCCGGCGGGGCTGCCTTTCAGCGACGTGAAGATCGCCGTGGTCGTGCCGTCGAAGGCCTTGTCCGCGCCCCCGGGGAACACCAACATGTGTTGGGTCAGCGTGCTGCCTCCGGTCAAAGTGAAGTTAGGCAAGTAATTTGCCGGTGTCGTGTACGAGACCGGGTTGTAATTGACGGTTACAGGTGCATTGGGCCCGGTGACGGCAGCGGGCGGCGTGCCAGGAGCAAATATCACGGTGCCGCCGGCAACCCCTGGTCCGGTACCATCAGTGCCGGCATTCAGCGTCAAGCCTAGCGCCACGCCGAGCCCCACAAGGCTCTGGGCGGGAATGAGGCTGCCTCTGGTCAGAGTAATGGCCGAACTGACGTTTACATCGTGTCCGGCGCATATTGCGATGTTCCCGTCGGTCGTCGTCATGGCCGCAGACGCACTCAAGTTCGCATTGCGTCCGGCGCTCAATAAGACGCTTCCATTGGTCGTAGTTATCGCCGCATTCACGTTGACATCGCGTCCACAACACACCACGAAGTTTCCATTGGTGGCAGTGACTGCACGGTTTACATTCACGTCCCGAACGGCGCTCAGGGTCAATGTCGTCGTGCTCGGGGTCGCGGTCCAGGTGACCGCGTCGTTTACGGTGATATCGCCGTTGACGCCTGTTGTCGAAAAAAGACTCCTCACCGGGGGAGTTCCGGCTACCGTAGCGTCGGTTCCGATTGCCGTACTGATGACGACGCTGTTGGTGACCAGCAGGGCAGAGAGCGTTGGACCGCTGATGTTGTCCGTGGCACCGCTGCCGATGGTAAAGTCCGGCGGGTCGATCAGCCAGGTGCCGGTCAGCCCCATGGGGGCGGCGGTGGTGACTCTGGCGTCGTTCGCGATCTTCACATTCGCAGCGGACGTTTCGATGAAGCCGCCGTTGCCGCCGTTGGGGGCACTGGCGTCCAGCGTGCCGCTCACGTTCATGGTGCCGCTTTGCATGTCGCCCAGCAGTCTGATCGTGCCGTTGCGGCTCTCGATGGTCTGCGCCTGGATGACGCCGGTGTTGTTCACCGCGCTCTGCACCAGGTTTCCCGCCGCCTGCGCGGTCAGCAGCACTTGTCCTCCGGCGGCCTGGATCAGGCCGCCGTTCTGCACCAGCGCGTTCACTGCGCCCTGGTTCACCGCGACGTTGAGCAGACCGTCCCCGGCCACATCGAGGGTGACTGCGTTGCCGGCGGCGAGCGCCACCGTGCCGAGTTTGGCCGAGATCACGCCCTGGTTGCTGACGTTCGCGCCCAGCAGCGCCACATAGCCGCCGTCGGCGTTGATCGATCCCTGGTTGAGTATTGTGGCGTTGCTCTCGCCGGCAAACTTGTACTTGGCCGCCATGAAGTCGCCGTCGGTGACGTTCAATGTGGACGCCACCAGCCCGCCCACGTTCACTTGGGCGCCCTTGCCGAACAGGATGCCGTTCGGATTCAGCAGGAACACCTTGCCGTTGGCCGTCAGACTGCCGAGGATGCTCGAAGGATCCGAACCCAGCACCCGGTTGAGCGCCACCGAACTGCTGTTGGGCTGCACGAACTGGACCGCTTCAGTCTGTCCGATGCTGAAGCTCTGCCAGTTGATCGCCACATTCTGGCTCGACTGGCTGATAGTCGTCTTGCCGGCGCCGCCCGTGATGCTCGCGCTGCCCGCCGACACCGCGCCGCCCGTTGGCGCGGCATGGATGTTCGAACCGAAGGCCAGTGTCAGGGAAAGCGCCAGCCCTTTCAGCGTGAAGCGCGCACCCCTTGCTACCGCGCTTGCGCCAGGCGAGGATTTCCTGCCGCCGCTCTTGGTGTACTCGGAGGCGGCAACAAACGTGCCCGCATTGTCGTTCCAGATCGATCGGTAAATGCGGTTCATGATGTCTTTCCGATGTGATCGAAGGTTGTGTTCAGGCGATGTTCGTTGCGGATGACGAAATCAAAAGTATTTGACGATCTGGATCCAGAAACGGCCGCTCTTGTCCGGGGCGTAGGTCGCCTCCGCATTGCCCAGCTTGTGGGCCCAGTACGCATTCACCACGAAATTGTTGTAGTCCGCCCAGGTGAGCCCGACCCCGGCTCCGCTCAGCGTTCTGCGGTTCTCACCGGCCGTCCATGGATTCTTGTAGCGGGTCACCGTGCCGGTATCGGCGAAGCCAACCAGATGCATCTGTCCCGGCATTCGCTCGGAGAACTTCGGCAGCAGCAGTCTCGCTTCCAGCGTCGCAACATAGCCCTCGTCCGAATAGGCTTCGCCTACCGGGTAGGCCCGCACCGCGTACGGCCCGCCCAGCCCCATCTTCTCCGAGATGTCCAGGTTCTTCGAGGCGAACTGCCCGTTGATCGCGCCGTAGAGCGAAACCCTTTCGGTGACGCTCTGCAGCCGTGCGACATGGAACGCCAGCTTCTGGTAATGCCCATTGGTTCGCGCCGTCGCCGCGTCCGCGGCCAGCGCGGCAGGGGTCTCGATGTCGAGATCGCCGAAACTCTGGGTGAGCGAATAGCTGCTCGCCCCGCCACCGCCGAAATTGTCGAGGTGGTTGCCGTGGAGGCCCGCCCACCAGACACGGGCCTTCTTGTCGGTGACCGAAGAGGTCAGGTCCACCTTGTCCTGGAACGTCTTGGCGTCAAAGCCGGCCAGGGCGTAAAGGTTGGTGTTGCGGGTGCGGATCAGCGGATAGCTGCCGTAGACGCTCGCGATCTTGACCGTGCCGTGGGCATGCAGGCTCTCAAACTCCTTGCCCAGCCGGTATTCCAGGGCGGTGTAGGCGACCCCCGCCGTTGCCTTGCCGAACTGTGCCTGGTAGGACGCACGGCCGTACTTCAGCCCGGCGCCCGAAGTCAGCGCGCGCAGGCTCGCTACGTCCCCGTGTCCCGTAATGTTATTGACGTTCACCGTCGCCCCTACGCGGTATTCGCCGGTGTAGCGGTCGCCGGCGTTGTCGGCTTCGACGCTCCCGGTCACGCGCCGCCCCGGAGTCACGTCGACGATCAGGTCGGATGTGCCCACCGCGGCGCCCGGACTCAGCGTGGATCTCACGTTTACGCCGGGAATGTCGGACAGCAGCAGGAGGCGGGTCTCGAGCGGGGCGACGGCGATCGTGTCCCCGGTGTTCAGGCCGCCGAGCAATTCGTTGGCCATTAGATCGGAAAGGTTGGTCTGGTTGCGCAGGGTCACGCTGCCGTAGCGGCCTTCGATCACGGCGATCGTCACCGTCCCGTCCTTGACATCCTGCGCGGGCAGGTAGGCTTGCGCCAGGAAATAGCCGTTCCTGCGGTAATGGTCCGCGATCTTTGCCGCCATGCCGCGCAGCTCGGAGAGCGTCAGCTCGCGACCGGGAATGAACCCCGTGATCGCGACCAGTTCGGCTTCGGAATACAACGTCTGCCCGGTCACACGCAGCGACTTGACCAGGATTCCTGCCTGATTCGCTGCCGGGGAGACCGGCGCACCGCCTTGCTCGATCCGAATTTCCGGGACTGCTTTTTGCAGGACGGGCGCGGGCGGAATCTGCTGGATCTGACCCCCCGCGCTTGGTGGCTCAGCGGCGAAGGCGCTTTGGCTCAAGGCCAACAAGGCGACGGCAAATTGCTTTGTCTTCGACATGACGCGTTCTCTCGTTTCTTGTTGGGGATAAAAGGCTACTCGACTGCTAAACGTTGCCAGCGAACTCGGAAGGATTCTGTTCGATAGCGCACATAACATGGCCAATCTTCGCCCGACTGGCGTCCGGCCGCATCCGACGGAGCTTCGTTTTCGTTGGGCGACGGATCAGATGTGGCACCCCGTTGCCGTAAGCCGTCCGGCCATCTGCGACGCTATAGCCGCGCCAGGAGCCCTTCGAACCGCGGGTAGCCCGCGGCAGTGATGGAGAGCCTTTACCATAAACTCCACCCCGATCGGCCCCGCGGGGGGAGCGTAGCGGAGCGCAATCGACATAATGGGCATAGCGCGCGCTTCGGGGCGGGTTCAGGCGCGGCATTGGGGTGTACCGGCAGGCCGCTTTGACCTCTCTGCCGGATTGATTGTCTTATCCCTCCTTCCCTCCGTGACCCGGCCGGATTTCACCGAGTGCTTTGACTGACGGTGCGTTCCCCTTTTCGGTACGACTCGAAAGTGTTCCTGTCACGGGTGAGCAAAGTCATTAGCTTCGGATGCACGAAGAGCTTCTCCTTGCCGTAGGCTTGCTCGCGAAGCACGCCAATTGACACGAGCGCCTTCAGATAGCGGGACGCTGCCTGACGCCCCGCGATCCTGGCTTCGACAAGATTTGCGATGCGGCAGTAAGGCTGCTCGAAGATGACATCCACGAGTTCGCGGCTATAGATCTTCGGCAGTTTCTCGCGTACGTACTCGGTAGCATCGCTCGCCAGCTTGCGAACTGCGCTTATCTTTGCCGTGGTCCACGCGGCGGTATCTTCGACCGCGCGCAGCATGTAGAGCACCCAGGGCTCCCAGGCACCGTCGCGCGTGACCGCGAACAGCAGGCGGTAGTAGTCTGCCTTGTTGGCGATGATGTAACGGCTCAGGTAAAGGATCGGCAGCGGCAGCAGGCCCTGCTCGACAAGGAATAAGCTGTTCACTACGCGCCCGGTTCGCCCGTTGCCGTCGGTGAACGGATGAATTGCCTCGAACTGGTAGTGTGCCGCTGCCATCCGCACGAGCGGGTCGATCGTTTCCTCTTCGTGCAGAAACCGTTCCCAGTTGGCGAGCAGATCGCGGATGCGCGCTTCGCCCTCGGGCGGCGTGTAGACCACTTCGCCGCTGGCGTCGTTGGCGAGGACGGTGCCTGGAACCTTGCGCACGCTCATCTCGACGCCTTTGATCTGAGTACAGATCGACTCCGCGGTCCGCGTCGTCAAGGGCCGTGTCTTCAGCGCTTTGACACCTTCGAGCAGCGCGCGCCGATACCGTAGCGCCTCCCTGGTAGCGGGGTCGGCCCCGGCGTCGGCTTGCACGTGCTGGAATAACCGGTCGGCGGTGGTGACGATGTTCTCGATCTCCGAACTGGCCCGGGCTTCCAGAAGGGGGAGGGTGTTGATCAGCATCGCGGGATTTGGGATCAGCTCCGCCGCCTGCTTCAATTCGGCGAGTGCTGCGCGTGCCGTAACGCATTGCTTCAGGACGGGCTTCGTCTCCAGTTCGGTGACGGGAGGGAGGCGGGGTAGATCGTTGTAAGTCGATCCGGCTGCCAGCTCGCAGCAGAGCCCATGTCGCTGGAAGTCGCTTTTCGGGCCATGTTTGCAGCTTATGTCGCCGGTGGCGACACGTCAAGACAACGTGTCGCCACAACGCCATTATCGCGACATGAGTGCCGAACGCGCTGCGCACAGTTGGTGTGGCCGGCGGACGGTCCGGATTCCCACCCAAGCGGCAGTTTTCCGCCCCAACCTCAGACTAGAAAACCGCCAAACTCCAGTACTGGTGCGGGTTTTGGGGCATCGTCGCATTATGGCCAACTGCGTCGGCCAGCGGCGCATCGGGACAGACGCGCGAATCGCAGGCTCGAGAGCCTGCGATCGGTCGGCGCCGCCGCATATCGGGCGCCCCCCGCTGATGCCGTCAGACCTTGATCCTGAACCTGGTGGTTCAAGGCGGTCGCGTTCCGGTCACATCAGGTACGTCCGACGAAGGGACGCGCGCAACAGTGACACTATGGGCCGCGACCAGGACTCAAGCTGTTGGTTCAAGAATCTCCGGGCCTTGGCGCACACCGCAGGGGACATTCATCTTGGCGGCGCGCAATGCAACCGACGCTGCTTCCCAGCGGCCCGGAACGTCCTCTAGAGCCTCTCGGCAGCGAGCGCTTCGTCGAGCGTCGCCTTCATCGACTTCATTCTACGCTTTAGCGCTTCGATGTCAAAGCCGCCGGGCGAGCCGCGATACGAAAGCAATTCGTTGGCGATGTTGAGCGCCGCCATGACCGCGATGCGCTCGGCGCTCGCGACCTTTCCCGCGCTCTTGATCTCGGTCATCTTGCGGTCGAGGTACTCGACGGCGACGAGCAGCGCCTCGCGCTCGTCGTCCTCGCAGGCCACCTTGTAGGTGCGGCCCATGATGTTCACGTCGAGCGTCTTCTTTTTCGCGGCCATGTCCGGGGCGTGGCTCTATTCGGGAATCTGCTTGAGCAGCGACTCGAGGCGCGCGCGCGCGCCGTCGAGCTTCTCGGCGAGCTGCCTCCTGTCGCCGGCGAGCGCCGCGATCTGCGCGCGCAGGTCCCGATTCTCGTCGCGCAGGCGAATGCACAGGGCCGCCGCTTGCCTGATTTTGTTCTCGAGCTCGACGAGTTCCGCGTCCATCCGAGCACTATAGGATGGAAAATTCTGGGGAGTCAAGGTGTAAGGGTTGGTTCTCAATGTAGATTCATAGTTGCCCCGCTGTCGCTTTCGTGACCTGCGTGACGTTCCGGCCACGCGCGGCTTCGGTAGAATATCCGCCGCAAGCCCAGGGTGCTCCGGCGCGATTTCCTCGCGCCGGGGTGAAACGGGAAAGAGGTGCGGCGCTGCCAGTCCGGCATTCGCCCAATCCTCTGCTGCCCCCGCAACGGTAAGTGCGCGCGGGCGCATCCATCGACGCCGGTCCGCGACCGGCTGGCCACTGTGGACTTCTCCAGTCCACGGGAAGGCGATGCGTCCGATCCCACAAGCCCGGAGACCGGCCCTGGGTGCCGCAGTTCGTCTTCATTTCTGATTCGGTGTGCGGGGACGCTTGCCGAAGGGAGGATATCCGTGAAACGCAGCATTCTCGCCGCGCTCGTCGCCGGCGCCCCGTTCCAGCCATCCCTGCCTGCCCATGCCGAAGATGCGGTGGTGGTCACCGCGACACGCTTTCCCGAGCGGCTGCTCGACTCGGGCGTCGGCATGAGCGTCATCACCTCGGAACAGATCTCGGCGAGCACGGCGACGACGCTGCCCGAGCTGCTCTCGCGCATGGGACGCGTGCACGTGCGCGACAACGCGGGATCTCCGGACCGGCAGCTCGACATGCGCGGCTTCGGCATCACCGGCGACCAGAACACGCTGGTGCTGCTCGACGGAATACGCATCAACGAGAACGATCTCGCCGCGACCCGCCTGTCCGCGATTCCGCTCAGCGCGATCGAGCGCATCGAGATCCTCCCGGGGAGCGGCGCGGTGCAGTACGGGCCGGGCGCCTCCGGCGGCACGATCAACATCATCACGCGCGGACCGCGCCGCGGCGAGAGAAGCGGCGCCTTGTTCACGGGCCTGGGCAGCTACGGCGCCGAGGAAGCGCGCGCAGGCGCGAATCTGGCAGGCGATCGCCTGGGGCTGCGCCTGGACGCCAGCCACCAGGGCGGCGATGGCTACAGGCAGAACAACCGGTTGCGGCAGGACAGCGTCGCCGGCGACCTGCGTCTGCTGGGCGCGGAATCCAGCCTTGCGCTCAAGTTCGGCGCCGACGAGCAGCGCCTCGGCCTGCCGGGAGTGCGCAACGAGGACCAGTTCGTCTCCGACCCCAGGGGCGCCACCACTCCGAGCGACTGGTCGACCGGCGCGGGGGACTACGTTACCTTGCAGGGCAAGACCGATTTCGGGCGCGTCGAGCTGGCGCTGGATGCGAGCAGTCGTGGCCATCTGGCGACCGCGAACTATCAGAGCCTCGGCTCCTACCTCGACATCAAGACGCGCAGCACCACCGTGTCGCCGCGCCTGCGCTGGCGGGGATCGCCCGCGGGCTTCGAAACGAGCCTCGTCGCGGGCGTCGATCTGGAGGACTGGGATTACCGCCGCCGCATCGCCGGCAGCCGCGCCGAGATAGACACGCCGTTTTCGCGCACCCAGGGCTCGCAGAGCAGCCGGGCGTTCTACCTGCGCGCGAGCGCGATGCTCGACGCGGCGACGAAGGCGACCGCGGGCGCTCGTGTGCAGCGCGTGAGCCGCGATCTGACGAGCGAATTCTTCGGCACGGGGCCGCTGCAGCAGCAGACGCGCACGGCGCACGCCGGTGAGATCGGGCTTCAACACGCGTTCGGCGACGCCCTGGCGGTGTTCGGCAAGCTCGGGACGAGCTTTCGCTTTGCGTCGGTCGACGAGAACGGGTTCACCGCCACCGGGGAGCTGCTCGAGCCCCAGAGCGCGCGCCACCGCGAGGCCGGGATCGACTACCGGGCGAACGGCACGCGATGGCGCGTGACCGCCTACGCGATCGACCTGGACAAGGAAATTTATTTCAGCCCGCTCGTGGTGCCTTTCGGCGCGAACACCAACCTCTCGCCGACGCGGCGCACCGGGCTCGAGATCAACGGCGGCACCACGCTCGCGCGCGGGCTTGAGGTGTCGGGCAGTCTCGCGTTCCAGACCGCGCGATTCAAGACCGGCGTCTACGGCGGGGTCGACGTGTCGGGCCGCGACATACCGCTCGTTCCGCGCACGCTCGCGACGCTGGGCCTTTCCTGGCAGGCGGCCGCGCGAACGCGCGTCGCGGCCTCGCTCGCCTATACCGGCGCGCAGCGCTACGACAACGATCAGGACAACGCCTTCACGCGCGCCATGCCGGCGTACGCGGTGATGGACCTCAAGCTCACGCGTGAATTCGGCGACTGGACGCTGTCGGGGATCGCGGCAAACCTGTTCGACAAGCGCTACGCGAGCTACGGCATCGTCGGCAGCTTTGCGTGCACGACGCCAGTCTGCGTCTATCCTCAGCCCGGCCGCAGCTTCTTCGCGAGCGCCGAATACCGGTTCAAGTAGGCCGGCCGGCGCTGGCGCGCCGGGATTTCTGCTATCTTGCGCGCCATGCTGTACGGACCGGCGGATTCGGTCGATCTCGCGCAGGTGCGGCGCGCGCTGGTGGTGAAGCTGCGCCACCACGGCGACGTGCTGCTCGCCTCGCCCGTGATCGCGGCGCTCAAGCGCCACGCGCCCCACGCGGAAGTGGACGCGCTCGTGTACGCGGACACCGCGGACATGCTCTCGCTGCACCCGGCGCTCGCCCGGCTTCACGTGGTGGACCGCGCCTGGAAGTCGCTGTCGCCGCTCGCACGCGCGCGAGCGGAAATCGGCCTTTACTCGGCGCTGCGCGCGCGCGGCTACGACCTGCTCGTGCACCTGACCGAGCATCCGCGCGGCGCCTGGCTCGCGCGGGCGCTGGGCTGCCGCCACGCGGTGGCGCCCGCCGCGGCGGGCAAGCGCGCCTTCTGGAAGCGCAGCTTCACCCACCTGTATCCGTTGCCGCGGCTCGGCGGCCGGCACGCCGTCGAGCTCAATCTCGATGCGCTGCGGCGCATCGGCGTGCAGCCCGGAGAGGACGAGCGGCGGCTCGTGCTCGTGCCCGGGGCGCAGGCCGAGGCGCGCGCGGCCGAGCTGCTGGCGGAGCACCACGCGCCCGGGAACGGCTACATTCACCTGCACCCGGCGTCGCGCTGGCAGTTCAAGTGCTGGTCGCCGGAGCGGACCGCCGAGCTCGTCGACGCGCTTCACGCGCGGGGCGAAAGCGTCGTCGTGACGGCCGCGCCCGAGGAGCGCGAGCTCGCGCTCGTCGCGGCGATACGCGAGTGCTGCGCGAGGCCGCCGATCGACCTCTCGGGCAGGCTCACGCTGAAGATGCTCGCCGCGACGAGCGCGCGCGCGAAGCTCTTCGTCGGCGTGGACTCCGCGCCGATGCACATCGCCGCGGCAATGGGCACGCCGGTGGTGGCGCTGTTCGGCCCGAGCGGCGAGACCGCGTGGTCGCCCTGGCGCGTGGCGCACCGCGTCGTCGTCTCGCCGCAATACGCCTGCCGCCCCTGCGGCAACGACGGCTGCGGCGGAGGCAAGGTGAGCGAGTGCCTGACCTCGATCCCGGTCCGGGCCGTGCTCGATGCGGTCGACGCGCTGCTAGCGCGATGAGGCGACCCCGCCCGCAGCCGGGGAGCTGAGCCGATGAGGCTTGCGCTCAGGTGAACGAATGAGACTCGCGCTCAGGTGAACGAATGAGACTCGCGCTCATACGCCAGCGCTACAACCCGTACGGCGGGGCGGAGCGCTTCGTCGCGCGCGCGCTGGATGCGCTGCAGCGCGAGCGCGTCGCGGTGACCGTGATCGCGCGCGAGTGGCAATCCTCCGGGGAAGGCATGGCCGCGGAACTGGTGCGCTGCAACCCGCCTTACTTCGGGCGGCTGTGGCGCGACGCGAGCTTCGCGCGCGCCGCCTGCCGCGCCGTGTCGAAGCGGGGCTTCGATCTCGTCCAGTCGCACGAACGAATCGCCTGCTGCGACGTCTTTCGCGCCGGCGACGGCGTGCATGCGCAGTGGCTCGACAACCGCCGCCGTGCGCTCGGCGCCTGGGGCAGGCTCGGCATCGCGGTCAACCCCTACCACGCCTATGTCTGCGCCGCCGAGCGCCGCCTGTTCGCGAGCCCGCGGCTGCGCGCGGTGATCTGCAACTCGCGCATGGTGGCAGGTGAAATTCGCCGCCGCTTCGGGGTCCCCGACTCAAGGCTGCACGTGATCTACAACGGCATCGACCTCGAGGAGTTCCACCCCGGCCTGCGCGAGCGGCACCGGTCCGGGCAGCGCGCGCAGCTCGGCATCGCCGCGGACGCGATGACCTACCTGCTGGTCGGCTCGGGGTTCGAACGCAAGGGCGTGCCCCGGCTGCTCGCGGCGTTCGCGCGGCTGCGCGACAAGCGCTCGCGGCTGCTCGTCGTCGGCGCGGACCGGCGCATCGAAGCGCTGCGTGGGCGCGCCGAGGCGCTCGGCCTGGGCGAACGCGTGCTCTTCGCCGGACCGCAGCGCGAAGTCCGGCCGTGGTATGCCGCCGCGGATTGTTTCGTATTGCCGACGCTCTACGATCCGTTCCCGAATGCCGCGCTCGAGGCGCTCGCCTGCGGGCTGCCGGTGATCACGAGCGCGAGCTGCGGCGCGGCGGAGCTCATCACCGAGGGCGGGAACGGCTACGTGTGCGACGCGCTCGACGTGAATGCGCTCGCGGACCGCATGGAACGAATCGACCCGGCCACCGGCGCGGCGATGGGCGCGCGCGCGCGATCGAGCGTCGCATCGCTCGGGATCGCTGCCATGGCGCAGCAACTGGTCGCGCTCTACCGGTCGCTGCTCGACCGCTAGCATCGCGTCCCCCGGCGGCGATGCGCCCGGGGGAGTGCCTATCCAGTTAGAATTCGATATTTCCCCGGGGTATTTCTCGGCGTCCATGCCCGATACCAGGCACTCGAGTCTGCAGCTCTATCTGCGGCTGCTGCGCTACGTCAGGCCGTACGCCGGCCCGTTTGCGCTGTCGATACTCGCGCTGGTCGTGGTCGCGGCGACCGAGCCCGCGTTCCCGGCGCTGCTGAAGCCGCTGCTCGACGGCAACTTCGCGCACAAGGAAGGGCCGCTGCTCGCGTGGCTGCCGCTGCTGATCGTGGGCATATTCCTGGTGCGCGGCACGGCGTCGCTCGTCTCGGGCTACGCGGTGGAATGGGTCGCCAACAAGGTGGTGATGGACCTGCGCAGGGAGATGTTCGCGAAGCTCGTGCGCCTGCCAACGCACTACTACGACAACCACACGACCGGAGGGCTGGTATCGAAGTTCACCTTCGACGTGATGCAGGTCACCGGCGCCGCCACCAGCGTGGTCAACGTGCTGGTGAAGGATTCCCTCGCCATCGTCGGACTGCTCGCGTGGCTGTTCTGGCTCAACTGGAAGCTGAGCCTGATCTCGCTCGTCATCGGGCCCCTGGTGGTGCTGGTCGTGCGCGTCTTCAGCACCCGGCTGCGCGCGATGAGCCGCGGCGCGCAGGAAGCGATGGGCGATCTCAACCACGTGCTCGAGGAATCGGTCGGCTGCCACCGGGTGGTCAAGGTCTTCGGCGGGCAGGAATACGAGGAGAGGCGATTCGAGGCCGGATCGGGCAAGGTGCGGCGCTTCAACATGAAGATGTCCATTGCGGCGGCGGCCAACGTGCCGCTGGTGCAGTTGATCGCCTCGATTTCTCTCGCGACCATCGTCTATCTGGCGACCCGGCAGGCGAGCGCCGACGAGACCACGGTGGGCGGATTCGTTTCGTTCCTTACCGCGATGCTGCTGCTGCTCGCGCCGTTGAAGCATCTGACCGGCGTGAGCCAGACGCTGCAGCGCGGCCTCGCAGCGGCGGAATCCGTGTTCGCGCTCATCGACCAGGCGCCGGAGGAAGACCTCGGCACGACGGAGATCGCGCGTGCGCGGGGCGAGATCGAATACCGCGGCGTTTCGTTCACGTACCCGGGCGCGACGCGGCCCGCGCTGCAGGACGT
>Ga0082335_1007935_pt1 | contig 12474 bp, 10 predicted proteins | sample Subgrocontami58m_FD_72375 | JGI IMG/M metagenome (GOLD analysis project Ga0082335, IMG submission 72375) | Subsurface groundwater microbial communities from S. Glens Falls, New York, USA - GMW37 contaminated, 5.8 m (SPADES assembly) (version 2) ...
ACCACGACCTCCGACAAGTACACTAGACCATGAGCTTCAAACAACTCTTCGACCTGACCGGCAAGGTCGCCCTCATCACCGGCGGCTCGCGCGGGCTCGGCCTGCAGATGGCCGAGGCGCTGGGCGAAATGGGCGCGAAGCTGGCCATCACGGCGCGCAAGGCCGACGAGCTGGCCGAGGCCAAAGCGCATCTCGAAAAGCTCGGCATCGAGGTAATCGCCGTGCCCAGCGACCTGTCGAAGTTCGACCAGATTCCGGGCCTCGTCGGCAAGGTGCTGGAGCACTACGGCAGGATCGACATCCTGCTCAACAACGCCGGGGCCACCTGGGGCGCCAAGGCCGAAGACTACCCGTTCGAGGCCTGGATGAAGGTGATCAACCTCAACGTCAATGGCATGTTCCTGCTGACCCAGGAAGTCGGCAAGCGCGCCTTCATTCCGCAGAAGTCGGGCAAGGTCATCGTCACCGCCTCGATCGCCGGCCTGCGCGGCAATCCGCCCGAGATGGGCACCATCGCCTACAACGCCAGCAAGGGCGCCGACGTCAATTTCGTGCGCGCGCTGGCATCCGAATGGGGCAAGTACAACATCAACGTCAACGCCATCTGCCCCGGCTTCTTTCCCTCGAAGATGGCCAGCGGCCTGCTCGACATGCTCGGCGACAAGATCATCGCCGGCACGCCGCTGGGCCGCATCGGCGGCGACGAGGACCTCAAGGGCCTGGTGGTGCTGCTGGCCTCGGAGGCCGGCCGCCACATTTCCGGCCAGGCCATCGCGGTCGATGGCGGCAGCATGTGCTTCTGAGCGCCGCGGCGATGAGCGGCTCCGCCGATTTCTTCGGCCTCAAGGTGCCATTCCTCAAGCATCTCGGCGTCAAGGCCGAGATGGCCGAGGGCGGGCGCTCGCGCATCTCGCTGGAACTGCGGCCGGAATTGATGAACAGCTTCGAGGTCTCGCACGGCGGCGTCATCATGACCATGCTCGACGTGGCCATGGCGGTCGCCGCGCGCACTACGCACGACCACGTCGGCGGCATCATGACGGTGGACATGTCGCTCAGCTTCATCCGCTCGGCGAAGGGCCGCATCGTCGCCGAAGGCAGGCTGCTGCGCGGCGGTAACTCCTTGCACTTCTGCGAAGGCGAGGCCTTCGACGAAAGCGGCGAACTGGTGGCCAAGTCGCTGGGCACCTTCAAGCTGCGCCGCGAAACCCGCAGCCAGGCAGAATAGTTTCGGCAATCGCCGCTGCGCCAGGACTGACTTTCACTCCCCCACAACGACAACGGACACCCCACCATGGAAAAGAACCAGAAGATCGTCCTCGCCAGCCGCCCCGCCGCCTGGGTCGAGGAAAGCAATTTCCGCCTTGAAGAATCCGCGATTCCCGAACCCGGTCCCAACCAGGTGCTGGTGCGCAACGAATGGCTGTCGCTCGACCCCTACATGCGCGGCCGCATGTCGGATGCCAAGTCCTATGCCAAGTCGGTGGAGATCGGCGAAGTGATGGTCGGCGGCACGGCCGGCGAAGTCGTCAAGTCGAACCATCCGAAATTCGCCGCCGGCGACAAGGTGGTCGGCGCTTTGGGCTGGCAGACCTGGGGGGTGGCCGACGGCAGCGCCCTGCAGAAGGTCGAAGCCTCGGTCATACCGCTGTCGGCCTGGCTCGGCCCGGTCGGCATGCCCGGCGTCACGGCCTGGGTCGGCCTGCTCGACATCTGCGCGCCCAAGCCCGGCGAAACCGTGGTGGTCACCGCCGCCTCGGGCGCGGTGGGCAGCGTGGTCGGGCAACTGGCGAAGATCCACGGCGCCCGCGCGGTCGGCATCGCCGGCGGCGCCGACAAGTGCCGCTACGTGGTAGACGAACTCGGCTTCGACGCCTGCATCGACTACAAGGCCGGCAAGCTGCGCGAAGACCTCAAGGCCGCGACCCCGAAGGGCATCGACTGCGTGTTCGAGAACGTCGGCGGCGAGATTTTCGACACCCTGCTGACGCGCATGAATCCCTTCTCGCGCATCGCCGTCTGCGGCCTCATCGCGCAATACAACTCGGCGCCCTACCCGATGCAGAACATCGGCTCGGTGCTGATCAACCGGATCAAGATGCAGGGCTTCATCGTCTCCGACGACCTGACGCGCTGGCCGCCGGCGCTGAAGGAAATCGCCGGCCACGTCGCGGCGGGACGCATCAAGTATCGCGAGAGCGTGGCCAACGGCCTCGCCGCTGCGCCGGCCGCCTTCATCAGCCTGCTCAAGGGCGGCAACTTCGGCAAGCAGTTGGTGAAGCTGAGCTGACCGTCATGGAACATCTCGCCACCCAGGTTCAAACCCCGTCACACCGGCGAAGGCCGGTGTCCAGATCAGCGTCCCCCTGGATTCCGGCGTTCGCCGGAATGACGAGATACTCGATTCGAGATGCTCGACAAATCGTTTCACCGTTCACGTCAACTTGAAATGACCGACAAGTTCACCGGCACCCGACCCATCACCGACCAGGACGCCTTCGACACCGCCCGCCTCGCGGCATGGATGCGGGAGCACGTCGAAGGCTTCGACGGCGAGTTGCAGGCCGAGAAGTTCAAGGGCGGCCAGTCCAACCCGACCTTCCTGCTGCGCGATGCCAAACGCAAGTACGTGCTGCGCAGGAAGCCGCCCGGCAAGCTGCTGCCCAGCGCCCACGCCGTGGACCGCGAATACAAGGTGATCACCGCGCTGGCGCAGACCGACGTGCCGGTGGCGCGCAGCTTTGCGCTGTGCGAAGACGACTCCGTGATCGGCACCATGTTCTACATCATGGATTGCGTCGACGGTCGCATCATGTGGGACCCCTCGCTGCCCGGCATGAGCCCGGCCGAGCGCGGCGCCATCTTCAGCGAGATGAACCGCGTCATCGCCGCCCTGCACAAGGTCGATTACAGCACCGTGGGCCTCGCCGACTACGGCAAGCCGGACAAGTACCTGGAACGCCAGGTCGCCCGCTGGAGCAAGCAGTACCGCGCTTCGGAAACCGAGAAGATCGAAGCCATGGACAAGCTGATCGACTGGCTGCCGCAGAATATTCCGGCCGGCGACGAGACCCGTGTCGTGCATGGCGACTTCCGCCTCGACAACACGGTGTTCCACCCCACCGAGCCGCGCATCCTCGCCGTGCTCGACTGGGAGCTGTCGACCCTCGGCCATCCGCTGGCCGACTTCGCCTACCACTGCATGACCTGGCGCCTGTCGCCGGGCCAGTTCCGCGGACTGGCCGGCAACGACCTCGCGGCGCTGGGCATCCCGTCGGAAGCCGAGCACGTCGCCGCCTACTGCCAGCGCACCGGCCGCGCGCCGATCCCGCCGCGCGACTGGGAGTTCTACATGGCCTTCAACATGTTCCGCCTCGCCGGCATCCTGCAGGGCATCATGGCCCGCGCGCTGCAGGGCAACGCCTCCAGCACCGAAGCCATCGAAACCGGCAAGCGCGCCCGCCCGCTGGCCGAGGAAGCCTGGCGCCAGGTCGAACGCCTGCTCGCGAACCACTGAGCAATCAATGAAGCACTGCGTTGAATCCCGTCATTCCGGGCTTGCCCCGGAATCCAGGTGGTACGTACTGGATTCCCGCTTTCGCGGGAATGACGAATCTATGCGGCTTCGTCACCCCGTTTAAACCTCACGAGGACACACCATGGACTTCGATTACTCCCCCAAGGTCAAGGATTTGCAGAAGCGCCTCAATGCCTTCATGGACCAGCACATCTATCCGAACGAGAAGGCTTTCCACGACGAGATCGAGGCCAACCGCGCCAAGGGCAATCCCTGGCTGCCGACGAAGATCATGGAGGACATGAAGGAAAAGGCGCGCGCCGCCGGGCTGTGGAACCTGTTCCTGCCCGAGTCGAAATACGGCGCCGGCCTGAGCAACCTCGAATACGCGCCGCTGTGCGAGATCATGGGCCGCTCTTCGCACTTCGCACCGGAAGCCTTCAACTGCGACGCGCCCAACACCGGCAACATGGAAGTGCTGGTGCGCTACGGCTCGCCGGCCCAGCAGGAAGAATGGCTGGTGCCGCTGCTGGAAGGAAAGATCCGCTCCGGCTTCGCCATGACCGAGCCGGCCGTGGCCTCGTCCGATGCCACCAACATCGAGGCGCGCATAGAGCGCCAGGGTGACGAGTACCTGATCAACGGCCGCAAGTGGTGGACCTCGGGCGCGCCCGACCCGCGCTGCAAGATCCTCATCTTCATGGGCAAGACCGATCCCGACAATCCCAGCCGCCACAACCAGCAGTCGATGGTGCTGGTGCCGATGGAAACGCCGGGCGTGACCATGATGCGCGCGCTGACCGTGTTCGGTTACGACCATGCGCCGCACGGCCACGGCGAAGTCGATTTCAAGGACGTGCGCGTCCCCGTCTCCAACATCCTGCTCGGCGAAGGACGCGGCTTCGAGATCGCCCAGGGCCGCCTCGGCCCAGGGCGCATCCACCACTGCATGCGCCTGATCGGCGTCGCCGAACGCGCGCTGGAGCTGATGTGCAAGCGCGCGCTGAAGCGCGTCGCCTTCCACAAGCCGGTGGCCGACCAGGGCGTCACCCGCGAGCGCATCGCCAACGCCCGCATGCTGATCGACCAGGCGCGCCTGCTGACGCTAAACGCCGCCTGGAAGATGGACACCGTGGGCAACAAGATCGCCAAGCAGGAGATCGCCATGATCAAGGTGGTGGCGCCCAACATGGCCTGCCAGGTGATCGACTGGGCGATGCAGGTGCATGGCGGCGCCGGCATCTGCCAGGACTTCCCGCTGGCCGACGCCTATGCCAATTCGCGTACCCTGCGCTTCGCCGACGGCCCCGACGAAGTGCATCGCAATGCCATCGCCAAGCAGGAACTGGGACGCTACCTGAGCAAATAATCGCGCAAGGAAACCACATGTCCGACCGTCACTTCGCCCACTGGCCCAAGGGCCTGCCGCGGCACATGAGCGTGCCCGAGACCGACCTGTTCTACAACGTCGAGGTCTCGGCGCGGCGCTTCCCGAACAAGCCCTATCTGGTGTTCTACGACACCCAGATCAGCTTCGCCGAGTTCAAGATTGATGCCGAGCGCATCGCCGGCTGGCTGGAAAAGCAGGGCGTGAAAAAGGGCGACCGGGTGCTGCTCTACATGCAGAACAGCCCGCAGTTCGTGCTGGCCTACTACGGCATCCTGCGCGCCAATGCCGTGGTGGTGCCGGTCAACCCGATGAACATGACGACCGAGTTGCGCCATTACGTCAGCGACAGCGGCGCCAAAGTTGCCATCGTCGCCCAGGACATTTACCCGCAGATGCAGCCGCTGCTCGGATCGGGCGCGGACCAGGGCCTGCAGCAAATTCTGGTCGCCGCCTACAGCGACTACCTCAAGGCGGAAACCGACCTCAAGGTGCCCGATTTCGTCAAGGCCCCGCGCCAAGACATCACAGAACCCGGCATCACGCTGTGGTCCGCTGCGCTGGCGCAGAAGCTGCAACCCGGCCCGCTCACGGTCGGCCCCGACGACCTCTGCGTGATGCCCTACACCTCGGGCACCACCGGCCATCCCAAGGGTTGCATGCACACCCACCGCACAGTGATGCACACCATGATGGCCGGCTACCAGTGGTTCGGCATCCAGCAGGACGCGGTGTACCTCGCCGTACTGCCCTTCTTCCACGTCACCGGCATGCAGGGCAGCATGAGCGGGCCGCTGCAGGCCGGCTCCACCGTGGTGCTGCTGCCGCGCTGGGACCGCGACGCGGCGGCGCAGTGTATCGCGCGCTACGGCGTGACCTCGTGGACCTCGATCCCGACCATGGTGATCGACTTCCTGATGAATCCCAGGCTCGGCGACTACGACCTCTCGTCGATCAGCCGCATGAGCGGCGGCGGCGCGGCGATGCCGGAAGCCATCGCGCAGAAGCTGCTCGACATGGGCATCACCTACGTCGAGGGCTACGGCCTGTCGGAAACCATCGCCCCCTCACACATCAACCCGCCGGATCGCGCCAGGAAGCAGTGCCTCGGCATCCCGATCTTCGACGTCGAATCGATGGTGGTGGACCCGAATACCTTCACGGAACTGCCGGCCAACGAGGTCGGCGAAATCCTCACGCGCGGGCCGCAGGTGTTCAAGGGCTACTGGAACAACCCCGAGGCGACGCGCAACGCCTTCGTCGAACTCGACGGCAAGAGCTGGTTCCGCACCGGCGACCTCGCGTACGTGAATGAAGACGGCTACTTCTTCATGGTCGATCGCCTCAAGCGCATGATCAACGCCTCCGGCTTCAAGGTCTGGCCGGCCGAGGTCGAGGCCCTGATGTACCAGCACCCGGCGATCCAGGAAGCCTGCGTGATCGGCGCCAAGGATCCGCATCGCGGCGAGACGGTAAAAGCCATCGTGGTGCTCAAGGAAACCCAGCGCGGCAAGGTGACGGAGCAGGAAATCATCGCCTGGTCCCACGCCAACATGGCCGCCTACAAGTCACCGCGCATCGTCGAGTTCGCCGACAGCCTGCCCAAGTCCGCCACCGGCAAGGTGATGTGGCGCGCGCTGCAGGAAAAGGAAGCCGCCCGGGCCTGAGCCGGGCCCGCGCGGCGGCCTTTGGCGCCGCCGCTCCACAATCGCCGTCTTACCAGCGCTAGCGCGCTGCGTCCCTTCGGGAACATTCAAGGCGCCGACGGCGCTCGCTTGCCAAAATGCCGGATAGCTTGTCTAATCCAAACAGGGTATGGTCCGGCGCAGACGGGAACCCGATTGCCGGGCACTTCGGCACTGTCGTAAGGTCTGGATTAGCGTCGATCCCAACCCCACCGCTTTACGCCCCACTATATTCGCCCAAGATATTGATGAAAAACGAATTCCTCGATTTTCACGGCACTTTATCCGTCCGAAGTGACGGGATGTTTTACGTCATGACGGGATTCATCCCGTCATTAGTTCACCACACTTAACGTTAGAACTTAGGAGATCGAATGAGCGAGCAGGTTTTGTGGGGTAGCTTGGTGTTGGCTTATGTGGTCCCCGCTGGCATTTACATGATCTGGCGTCAATCTGAAGAGAGCGTTGCCGATGATCGGAAGAAGCTCTATCCCGGGCGAGTCGAGGTATTGGACGAAGAAAATAAGAGTGAATCCCGCTTCATGAGGTTTCTTACCCTATGGTGCATTGGATTTGGCCTGCTACTGCTGGGTTACAAAGCTGGATGGGACCCGATTGGCACGCTTATCCTATCTCTGGCGGTCCCCTTGTCGGCTATGGCAATTTATTCAGGGGTTCGCTCCGTCAAATTCTTGTCGAATCGACTATTTCGCTTTTGGCTCGCCGGTTCAGTTGTTTGGATTCTTGCAGTATTGTCTTGGTATCTAGTCTTTGGGAGCCACAGCGATTTGAGTGCAGAGGAATTTGGCCTGTTAGCGGTCATGCCTACGTTGGTTTCTGCCATTGGAATCCTTGCGTGGCGCTGGGCAAGGAAGGCATAGCCAATTAACCGCATCAGTTCTAACACTGCGCTCTAAGGGCCGCTGCGCGATAAAGCCGCGCAGCGCCCCTGACCTTGAACGTTAGAACTCTCGACTCCCTTACATACCGGAGACATACAAATGGCAGACGAAGCAAACTACAAAGGTCACACGGGCGCACATCAGAACCCCAACGGAACATGGGTCTGTGGCGGGGCACATACTGGAGCTCACCAAAACCCCAATGGCACATGGGTGTGCGGTGGAGCACATACTGGTGCTCACAAGAATCCTGATGGCACCTGGGTTTGTGGTGGAGCACACACCGGTGCTCACGAAAATCCTAACGGAACATGGGTCTGTGGCGGTGAGCATACTGGCGCTCACCAGAACCCCAACGGCACATGGGTTGTCGGTGGGGCGCACACCGGAGCGCATAAAAACCCGGATGGCACTTGGGTATGCGCATAGGAAAGAGTTCTAACCCTGCGGTCGACCCCGTTCCCTTCGGTCACTGGACGCTGCGCGATGAAGCCGCGCAGCGCCGGTCACCTCCACGTTGGGCCTCGTAGGTCGTGTCCAGTTTTTCCGCCTCTTCCATTGTTCTAGCCGCCGTGTCACCAGCACTGACTTTCGTAGTTTCGCCCTCGGCCGTGCCGCCTTCACCGCTGCTGTCTCGCACCACTCTCGCTTACGTTTGTGGTTTTCGTTATGCTGGCGGCCTCATGTCACGTAACTACTCGCTCCTGCCCTCGCTTCCGCCTACAGCTTCGGCTTTGGCTGGTTGTGCTCCACTGGTTTTCTACTCCGGCCGTCCGCTGCCGCTCGGTCGGGGGGCCAGTAGCGCTTCGGTTCGTGGGTTCCCCGCGTCGGCGCGCCGTGGTCGCCGTCTCGCCAGCGCCGACTCTTCTCCTTCGGCTGTAGCTTGTGGCGGTGAAGTGCGTTTCTCTATCGCCAGTGCGGTGCGGCGCTTTCTGTGGCGCGCTCACGTTGGTTCATCCGCCGTACCCGTTTGCCGTCAGTGCGAGGCCCAACACTGCGGTCAAGAGGGACGCTGCGCGATAAAGCCGCGCAGCGCCCCTTACCTTGGACGTTGGGCCTCTACATGCTGATGCGCCTGCAACTCATCATTTCGTTGGCTTGTGTGACATTTCCTGCCATTGCTGCTACCGATAATTCAGCAGGTCGGTGTTCTCTTTTTCCCGAGGTTGCTCAATCAACGCTCACTTCCTGTGATTGCGGCAGCAACTTGGCTGCCAAGTACTCGGTAACTGACAAGACTGGTTATCGATTGGTAATGGCACCAACAAGCATGCGGCTAGCTGCCGTCTGCGACTACAGAAAAAATGAGTATGACAGCCCTTACGGCACCTTTTTTTATCGAGGCAAAGTTCGCGTGGCGGGAGTTCTATCGAGTGAAGAGAATGTCAAAGGCGGAAATGACATGTACTTTGTTGGGGAGCCTTTTCGCGGCGTCTGGGTTTCGGGAGAAAAGGAAGATAGAAGGCTTGTCAAAATGCCACCGGTATCGCAGCGTTACCCTTGCGGCTCAAGGAAAATGACCATTGAAGTTACTCACTACGCCGAGACACTTGGGCCTGGCACGGACGAAGACGGCGGGATGATCCTCCAGTTCAAACTTCTTCAACTAGGGCCTTACAAGAAATGTGTAAGGGAATAGCCCGAGGCCCAACCCATCATTCCACCGGACGCTGCGCGATGAAGCCGCGCACCGCCGGTGAATTCAAACGTTGGGGCTCAACATCGTGATCGTGCTCCGTCTTCCGCGTCCCGTGCCTCATCGTGTCCCTTGCCACACGCTCGCGGCATTCTCGTCACCGTGCCACCAGCGCCGACTTTCACTCTCCTACCAAGCCCGAGTAACGCGCTCGGTGTTGTCGGCCGCGACCCAATCAAAGTCTTCTGCGTTGGCAACGTCCTGCACGCCAGTCAGTCATTGGCTGGCGCCTGAGGGCGCGAAACCCATAGAGTGCCGCCGCCATCTCCCATCCATGGCCAAAGACAAAGTAGCGGGCGCGCTTGGCTCATGGCCGGTGGTTTCGTGCGGCCCTTCCGTGCGTCGTTGTACGCCGGTGGCTTCGTTGGTCGCCGCAGCTTCGCTTGGTGCCGCTCCAGTCGGGTGGGAGGCGTCTTCCCCTCGTACCGTTTTGGCCCCAACCCGGCTGTCAACACGGACGCTGCGCGATAAAGCCGCGCAGCGCCGGTTACATTCACGTTGGGCCTCGTAGGTCGTGTCCAGTCTTTCCGCCTCTTCCGCTGCTTTAGCCGCCGTATCGCCAGGGCTGACTTTTGGGGCTTCTCCCTCGGCCGTGCCACCTTCACCGCTACTGTCTCGCGCCGTTCTCGCTTGCGTTCACAGCGTTCGGTATGCTGTCGGCCTCATGTCGCGTAACTACTCGCCTTCGCCTACTTTGCAGCCTACAGCTTCGGCGTCTGTTCGCGCGTTGGCTTTCTCTGGCCTTGCCTTCGGTCGTCCGCTGTCGCTCGGTCGGGTCACGGGTGGCGCTTCGGTTTGCGGCATCCATGCGTCGGCCCGTCGTGGTCGCCGTCTCGCCAGCGCCGACTCTTCTCCCACCGCTGTAGCTTGCGGTGGTGGTAGGTCTTCGTTGTCGCCAGTGCGGTGCGGCGCTTTCCGTGGCGCTCTCACTTTGGTTCATCCGTCGTGGTCGGTCGCCGTCAGTGCGAGGCCCAACTCGTCGGTCAACACGGACGCTGCGCGATGAAGCCGCGCAGCGCCGGTTACCTAGAACGTTGGGCGTCGCCGATACCGCATCTAATCTATCATCGCTATTTATAGGGATTTCATATGAGAATAACTGGGCATATCGCATTGGTAGTCGGTCTGTTGCTCATTTTTTGTTCCTTGGAAACCGCAGCAGAAGAATTGGGCACCAGAAGAACTGTGTATAGATGTGATATCGGTACGGGCCTAGTCTATTCAGTTGAGCCATGCGCTCCCGGTAAGGAAATTGAATCAAAGGACGCAATCGTGTATCCCTCAGGCATTATCGACTTCGCTCCCCCAGCGAAAGCGACAATTGACATCAGCCCTAAACCAAATAGCGTTAATACCGCACCGCAAGCCTCTGTTGTGGCAGGTGCGGCCGAATTGGAGAAAGACCAGGCCTCAAATAGACAGCGATTGGCGCTCTTTACGCTCATTGCGTACGGCATAGTAGGTTTGGTATTTGGCGTCATTGCTAAGTTGCGCAGGCGCTCATTTCTACGCTGGTTTGTTGTCGGATTTGTTCTAGCACTCATGTTCAACGCAAAGAACGTGGTTCGTGCTTCAACTTTGGGTGACGCCCAACCCTACAGTCGAGGGGACGCGCCGCGATAAAGCCGCGGCGCGCCCCTCACTTCCACGTTGGGCGTCATGAGATCGATCCTCCTTGCGCTCGCCCTTGTTTGTAGCTCGGCCGTTGCTGCCCCGGACGCCTGCTTGGCCGTCGCACAAGAATTTCCTGGCATCGACTCGCAAGAATTCGCAGGCTGTGTTTGCGACAAGCGTCTTGCCAACCTCCACGCTCCACTTGTTCGTCCACTTCGCGTCGTCGCAGCCTGTCTCTATTGGCACCGAAACCGCCCGATAGATCTTGCAACCGAAAAGGTTGCGCTTGACCGGTTCACGAACGGAGACTTTCCGCGTGGGAGAATTTTTGTATCTGGCGAGGCAAGACTTACAGGAGTACTGACTTTCGATGAAATGGGTGGGGTGAGCCTTGTTCCCAATCGCCCTCTGATGCGATCATCTATCAACTCGGAGCTCTCTTCTCTGAGTTTCGGGAGAGAAGACGTTCTTGCCACGCTTTCGGTCCCTCTCCATCTACAACGTGCCCCCTGCCTACAGGCAAAGGTCTCTGTAACAGTGAAGGGCATTCGCGCGTTGTTCGGTGACTCCCATGAGGCTGGAGCTTGGCCAGTGCGTTACAAATTTGGTCATGCCTCAGACTTCAAGCCTTGCGAGGCGCGATGACGCCCAACCCTGCGTATATGGACTCCCCCCGAAGTCAAGAGAACTGACCGATAGGTCTGGCCGTTGGGAAGCGCATGCAGTCGTATATCCGGCATCGTAAGTGGGCTCTGAGTGGCCCGTGCCGACATGGAATCTGCGCACGTCGTGCCAATCGGTACAAGCGGCAAGCCTGAAGCTGCCGGCAGGGTTATCGGCCTGGTGACGTGAGGGTGCGACCCGTTTAGCCATGATGGGCGATCTGTCTCAAAGCAAGCGCGGGGACATGAAACTCAAGATGTTTTCTCCTTGCAGACTAAGCGGCGACAGCAAAACTCAGGCGCTCGATCTTGCGTTGCTGCCTGGGCGCCGGTTGACCGTAGGGCGTCGCATCGCGCAAGGTCGCGTAACAGATGCGCGCCATCTTGTTGGCCAGCGCACACGCCGCCTTGTTGTGATTGGTGCGGGCCTGCACCGCCGTGGCCCAGGTGCGCAAGCCATCCAGACTGCGCCCCACCGTGCGGGCCGTGGCCGCGGCCCGCAGCACCGAACGTGCGCCATGGGTGAGCAACATGCGCAAGTAGCGGTCGCCGCGTTTCGAGATGCGGCCCAGGACGCGACTGTTGCCCGAACTGAACTCCCGTGGCGTGAGCCCGAACCAGCTCGCAAAATGCCGGGCATCCTTGAAGTGCGACACCTGGCCGCCGGTGGCCGCCACCATCGCCGTGGCCGTCAGGAGACCAACGCCGGGGATCGAGAGCAGGGTCGTGCAGGCCGGACTTTGTTTCACCACCTCGTGCAGTTCCCGCTCCAACTGGGCAATGCGCGCTTCGAGCAGGCGGATTTCCTCCACCAGCAGCTTCATCGAGCCGCGAATCAGGCCGGGCACCGCCGAATTCGGATCGGCCAGCACCCGGCTGATGGCTTCGACGCCGGTACGGGCGCCCTGGGGTATCGCCAGGCCGAACTCGCGGCAGAAGCCGCGCAAGGCATTGATGCGGGAGGTGCGCGTGCTCATCCACAGCGAACGGGTACGGTGCAGGCTCTGCAAA
>Ga0082335_1007937_pt1 | contig 12466 bp, 10 predicted proteins | sample Subgrocontami58m_FD_72375 | JGI IMG/M metagenome (GOLD analysis project Ga0082335, IMG submission 72375) | Subsurface groundwater microbial communities from S. Glens Falls, New York, USA - GMW37 contaminated, 5.8 m (SPADES assembly) (version 2) ...
GTTTGCGCATTTACTGCTTTCCCACCTTTTCTTTTATATTAGAGGTTTCCCGTTTCGGCGCCTGATCACACAGGCAAGGGATGTCTGTTAGATAATGGTCGTTGCTGCGGGTTATAACTCTCTCTCTGTAACACATATTAATAGCCCGGGTCAACGAGTGTTTGAGTATATCTCGGCAACGATCTGTGGGAAATTATTGAGCTTCGCCTTCTCCTGCATCTGCAGGCCTTTCTTGCCCCGTTTCCGGTCTTCCGCCTTGCAGAATCCTTGACAGCTCCGCCGGCAGCCTTCTCACCCTGTTGCCCGGGCCGATACAGGCCAAAGTCACCTGGGCTTCCGTCAGGAGTTTATTGTCAGCCACACGCAACACCTGATGACCAAGGGTGAGCGAGGCGTTACCGACCTCCAGCACGGTGGTGGTGATCCGGATAAGGTCGTCATATACCGCGGGGAAGCGGTAATCGATCTCCAACCGCGCTACCGGAAACTGGTAGCCCAGGTCGAGGAGATCCTGCAAAGAAACCCCGCGCGCCCGCACGAATTCGGTCCTGCCACGTTCTAAATAGCGCAGGTAATTGGCATAGTAAACCACGCCACCGGCATCCGTATCTTCATAATAAACACGCACTTCCATATCATTTTTTCCTTTTCCTATTTCGTCTGCACTTTACTCTATTACGCTCAAAAGTCAACCTTGACAACTTTGCACTTGATGAATTTTTCGCTTGACAAATAGAACTATCGTTCTATATAGTGCAACCATGAAAGAAAAACGCACGCTCGAAAAGGTTCAGAAAATTATCGCCGACTTCTTCCGGGAGAACCGACGGATGCCCTCCTACGGGGAAATGATCGGCCTGCTTGGCGTCCGCTCGAAAAGCGTTGTCAATTTCTGGATGGACAAACTCATCGACGCCGGCATCATGGAAAAGGACCGGAAGGGACATCTAACCTTCACTAAAACTTCCTGGGGCATCCCCATGGTGGGTTCGATCCAGGCCGGCTTCCCCTCGCCGGAAGAGGAAGCGCTCTACGATGTCATCGATCTGGATGAATATCTGATCACCAAACCGGAGGCCTCCTTTTTGCTGCAGGTAAGCGGCGATTCCATGATCGGCGAGGGCATCATGGCAGGCGATCTGGTGGTCGTCGAAAAGGGGCGGGCGGCGAAAAATGGCGATGTGGTAATTGCGGAAGTCGATGGCGAATGGACGATGAAATATTTTCGTAAGCAGGGAGAGATGATTGTCCTGGAGGCGGCAAATCCCAAATATCCCGCGATCAGGCCGCAAAACGAGCTCAAGCTGGGGGGAATTGTAACCGCGGTAGTGCGGAAGTATCACCGATGAAGCTCTCATTATTTTCAATTATTTTCCGATAATTACCTGGAAAGGACTTTCGATATGACGACGATAACAGCAGTATCTCACAAATATTTTACCAAACCCCAAACAACCCGCAGGACTGTCTATAAACCGAGCTTCCTGAGGCGTTTACGGTATTTGGTTGAGCATACCGCCTGGGAGGAAAAGGCGCTATTATATGCCGCAAGGGCGGATGGGATATGCCTGGGCGTCGTGATCGCTGCGGCTCTTTATCTTGCTCCCATCTTGATAAAAATCTTTTTCAGATAACCGTCCACTGCCGATCAGGCCACCTCCACCAACCTTGCCGTCTTGTGCTCGCCCTTGATCATTTCCAGTATCAGGTGCAGGCGATTGATGGTGTTCACTTCACTGGTACCGGCATCCATATCCAGAAAATGCAGGTTTAGACGGGGATAAAGGGCCTTCATCCGCTTCTCCACTCCCTTGCCGGTCACGTGGTTCGCCAGACACCCAAAGGGTTGGAGGCAGATGATGTCCTCAACGCCGTTTTGAGTCATGGCGATCATTTCCGCCGGCAAGAGCCAACCCTCACCGGCCTGGTTGGCTAAGTTCGTCACCTGGCCTGCCGCCACCGCCAGCTCCCGCAGATTGCCATTCTTGCGGTAATAGCGGAAGTGACGCCGTACACTCTCTACCTGACGCAGGTAATGCTGGATATAACCGCCCAGCAGCCGTGACATGACTCTTTTTTTAAAGGACCTGCCAAGATAGACGCTTTGATTAAACTCCTCGTTTACAAAGCGTTGCGTGAAGAAATTAACCAGGGATGGCAGGACGACTTCCACCCCCTGCGCCATGAGCCAAGCCACCATGTCCTGATTGGAAAAGGAATTGTGTTTGACAAATATCTCACCCACCAACCCGATGACGGGGAGCGGTTGATCATCCACCTCCACCTCGTTGAAAGCCGCCACCGCATCTCGCAACGCCTTAAGCAGCGGAGGAAATTCTCCTTTGTCAAGCCGGTCGGCGATTGCCGCCATAACCTGGCTCTGCAGAACCGCGGTACTACCCGGTTTAATCTCGTGCGGCAGCGTGGCCAAAACCATTGAGGAAAGCGCATCGACAAAAATCAACCCCAAAGACAGGCGCTTGGCCAACTCCCGGCTGTCAATCTCCAGCGGAAATTGCAGGCCGCTGCTATCCGCCGCCAGAGAAAAGACCGTAACTTCCCCAAAACCCGCCGCCTTCAGAGCCTTACCCATCAGAGGAACATAGTTGGAGGCCCGGCACTGACCGAAGGTCTGCGTAAACATTACCGACGTGGCATCAGGATCATATTTGCCGGACTGCATGGCCTTGATCACATCTCCGATAATGATGACCGCGGGATAGCACATATCGTTATTGACATATCGCAGACCGATTTCCACGGACGCCTTATCCTGGGGTGGCAACATCTCCATGTTATAACCGAAATGGCGAAAGACATCCGGTATGAATGGCGAATAGAAGGGTGAAAACCAGGGGATGAGAATCGTTTTGGCCCGGCCGCTATAAAACGAGGTATTTAGCGGTGTTCCCGCCGTCGGCCGCAACGGCGCCGCCGCCTTCTCCTGTAAGGACTCGATAAGGGCGCGAATGCGGATATTCGCCGCCCCCAGGTTCGCTATTTCATCAATTTTAATGAGCGCGTAGATTCTGCCGGCATTGGTCACAATCTCCTTCGCCTCGTCGGCCGCCAGAGCATCAAGGCCGCAGCCGAAAGAGGTAAGCTGCATCATACCGCTGACCTTACCGGCAGCCACAAACCTGGCAGCCGCCAGCATCCGGTTGGTAAATGCCCACTGGGTAAGAATACGACTGTCGAGAAAATTTTCATCACTGTTCACGGGAAGGCCATCCTCGGTAATGACGTGCAGCCCCAAACGGGCAACGAGCTGCGGAATGCCGTGATTGACCAGGGGATCGGCATGATACGGCCTGCCGGCCAGGATCAGCACTAACTCGCCGCTCTTTTCCGCTGCTGTTATAACTGCATTTGTCTCCTCTTGAAGTCGGGTTTTATAGGTTGCCTGGGCTTCCAGCGCCTGCTCAACCGCCCGTAAAGATTTTTTTCTCCCCACGCCGAAGGGTTTGACAAAGGCATAAAGTTGCTTCTGCAAGAGATCGACAGCCTGAAAACCGATCACCGGCGAATCCATCGGGACACTCCGCTTGCCTGCGGCGGGATCGACGGCGCTGCGAATCACATCGGGATAGCCGGTGACAACGGGACAATTATAACTGCTCAGGGCTTGGGAATATTCCCGTTGCTCAAAAACCACCGTAGGGTAAAAAATTCTGTCCACTCCCCGGGCCACAAGATCAGCAACATGACCATGGACCAGTTTGGCGGGAAAGCAGACATTGTCGGACATGATAGTCCCCACTCCCTTTTCAAACAGTCTCGCTTCGGACTTTCCGGAAAGCATCACCTTAAACCCGCAGGCCACCAGGAAGGTGCACCAAAAGGGGAAGCTGTCGTACATATTAAGGACACGGGGGATGCCAAAGGTCAAAAGCGGCGGCTCTGCAGGCATAAGGGAGCGGTCGAAAAGCAGCGCCAGCTTACGGGCAACCATGTTCACACCTGGCTTTACGGTGCCCCCGTTGGTAAAATGGCGATCGCAACGATTGCCAAAAACGCAGTTCTGCCCCGTTGCGAACAGCAAGGAGTTTATCTGGCAATCATTTTCACAGCCACGGCAGGAAAAAGAACTGGTCTTAACGCTTCCTTTCGCTTCCGTGGCTTCCCAACCCTGGAAGCTGGAAAGGGTTTCACCTCTCTCATAATGCTGCTGTGCCGTCAACGCCGCCCCATAAGCGCCCATCATGGCCGCCATGTCGAGACGTACGACCTCTCTGCCCAACAATAGCTCAAAGGCGCGCAGGACGGCGGGATTGCAGAAAGTGCCGCCCTGCACGACAATATGTTCGCCCAGCACTGCGTGATCCCTTAATTTGAGCACCTTGTAGAGTGAGTTTTTTACCACCGCATAGGCCAACCCGGCCGCAATGTCGGCCACCGTGGCGCCCTCCCTTAGCGCCTGGCGAACGCGGGAATTCATGAATACCGTGCATCTGGTGCCCAAATCAAAGGGACGGGTTGATCCGCAGGCCAATTGTGCAAAGGCAGCCGGATCGTAAGCAAGGGCGCCGGCAAAGGTCTCAAGGAAAGAGCCACAACCCGAAGAACAGGCCTCGTTGATTTGGACATCCGCCACCGTTCCCTCGCGAATAAAAAGGGCTTTCATATCCTGCCCCCCGATATCGAGCAGAAAAGAAACCTCCGGGACAAAAGTTCGTGCCGCCCGAAAATGAGCCATCGTTTCCACAATACCGTCATCTATACCGAAAGCGGCTTTGATCAAATCTTCACCATAACCCGTGACGGCTGTCCTGGCGATAAAAGGCACCTTGCCGGCCCGCTGGCAGAGATCATTAAATTTGGCCATCCCCTTCCGCGCGGCGGACAGGGAATCCCCTCCGTTAGCGCTGTAATAATCCAGGAGAACCCTTTGCCGCGCATCGATGAGGACCATTTTGGTGGTTGTGGAACCGGAATCGATCCCCAGGAAACATGGTTCATCGCCAAGATCGGCCAGATCACGGCGGGGCACCACGTGCCGCCGATGTCTGGCTTCCCATGCCTGCCGCTCTTCCTCGTCCTGAAAAAGCGGCCGCAGGGATGGCGCTTCCTGACCAAGGACCGACCGCCACAATTTACCGATAAGTGCCTGGAAAGCCTCGATACCGAGAACCGGCTGCGAATCACGGCAACAGAAGGCGGCGCCCATGGCGGCAATTAATTCGGGCTGGGGAAAAGAGGCGACATCCCGCTCCCGATCAAGATTAAGAATTTTTATGAAGGCTTCCACCAGGGCGGGTAAAAAAGCCAGTGGCCCCCCGGCAAAAAGCACCTTGCCCCTTATCTCATTGCCGCGCCCAAGGGAAGCGAGCACCTGCAGCGCCAGGGCATGAAAGATGGAAGCGGCGATATCCTCGCGGGCAACAGAATTACTCAGCAGCGACTGGACGTCAGTTTTAGCAAATACGCCGCAACGGGAAGCGATGGGATGGCGGGGACGGCCGATACGAGCGAGCGTGCCAAAATCTTCCAAGGATACATCGAGGAAAAGGGCCATTTGCTCGATAAAGGCGCCGGTGCCGCCGGCGCAACTGCCGTTCATCCTTACCTGCGGGCGTAACTGCTCATCAAAAAAAATTATTTTGGCATCCTCGCCGCCGATCTCGATAAAAGTACGCACATCGGGCAGCATTTTTTGCAGGAAGACGGCCGAGGCAGCTACTTCCTGAACAAAGGGAAGATCAAATTGCTCCGAGATGCCGATGCCAGCCGAACCGGTAAAATTGGGTTTGATTGTGATTTCGCCCAGCTTCGCCCGGACATCAGCCAGGAGCAGCCCGAGCGCCTCCGTCGCCATGGCGTTATGGCGCCGGTAAGCGCTGTAGGCTAAGACGGCCCTTTCATCATACACCGCAACTTTGATGGTCGTGGAACCGATATCGACACCGGCATGGTAAACACTATCCATCAAAAATTTCTCCATCACCGGGAAGCGCTCGCCGGGAAAAGGGATTCCTCTCCCTCTCTTCCCAACCTAAGCAGCTATCAATTCTATAATTCCCGATCCGCTGATACTACCGTTCGGCCCCAGGTCCCGAAAAGGGCCAGATAATCTAACAAGGTACAATAGGTGTCCACAAAACAGACAATCCAGGCTTCGGCATAGCGCGGTGGTATGAAAGTCAGAGGCCACATGTGCTTTAGGATCACATCCTCTTCGGTTGCCGAAAGTTTCACCACCTGCCGTGCGTTTTCCAGGCAGATGCGGGGATGGCGAAAACCATGCAGACGCGGTCCTTCCGTAAGCCACTCATAATAAAAGAGGTCATGGAGCACACCGCCCCGAGCTGCCGCCGCACCGTCAAGGGAAAGGCGCCGGGCCATCTGGTAACTGAGCCACGATACCTTCAGACTATGATCAAGCCGGGTAGTCGAGCGGTGGTGCATAAAACATTCCAGACTGGCCACTTGCGGGTGCTTCACCAGCGGCCCGACAAGCCGGGAATAATCCTCCCATAGGCCTTCCTTATCAGGTCCGGTTCCAGGATACCGCCCTCGATAGAGACGCGTGAATTGCAACAGTGCGTCGATAAACATCAGGCCGCCGATCGCAACGATAACCGGCAAGATATGAGGAAAGGCGTGCAAAAAGGAAAGGGCGGCGGGAAGGAAAAGATATTCGTAAGCAAAGGCCAGCATCACCCAGCAAAGGGAAAAACCCAGGCAGATATGCTTCATCACGCAAAAGGGCTCTTGCGAGTAATCCCAAAGACGCTTATGGAAAAAATGTTCGAGGGCAAAGCCCGTGAGGAATTCGCTGCCTGAAGTAATCACAAAATAAATAATGACCTTAACCGGCAGTTCTGCCTCGTTCATATGGGTCGCGGCCAACGCCAGCAAAAGGGCGCCCATGCCGTAAAGGGGCAGATAGGGACCACGCAGGAAACCGGGATTCACAAACCTTTTACTCTTCCAGGAACGGAAAGCAACTTCCAACAACCACCCCAAAAGGGAAAATAATACATATAAATAAATAAAAACGACTGACTCTTTTACCATAACCCTATGCCTCTCTCTTTTCCACCATGATGCCGCGGCAGAAGAGCTCGAACAGTCCCTCAAAATCAGCTTCCAGCTCTTCCTGACTGAGGTCGGCTGCCGGGGCAGCTTCCAAACCCTTCAAGGCATAGCCCAGAGCACGCGCCGTCCGGAAGATGTTGTCCATCCGGAACACCCCGGCCTTTACCCCTTCTTCAAAAATGGATTGCAAGAGGCTGATTTCCTTTTTCAAGAGACAATCGCGAATCATGCTGGTCTGCGCCCATAAGTGTTCATTGCCATGCCACAACTCATGCAGCATGTTAGGCGCCCCTTGTATTTTAGCAAAACGCGTCCGGTAAAAAGCATGTAGCTTTCCCAGAGGCGATTTGGTCTGCGCCGTCGCTGCGGCTACCTTATCCATCAACTCATCGGCTTCCCTTGTCAGCACTTCAAAGTAAACCTGCTCTTTGCTGCCGAAATAATTGTAGATGGTCGCCTTGGCCACCCTGGCCATACGGGCAATCTCATTCAGATTCGTCTTCCGCACCCCGTAGCGGCTGAACATCTGTTTAGCCGTCTTTAGAATCGACTCCCTTTTATAGGCTTTCATAAAACACCTCTATTTGTAATTTTAGACTCTATTTGGCCAATAGTCTAAATTCTATCGCCGCCTTTTGTCAAGGAAATTTCTGGCGAAATCACGGAAAAATTTGACGACTGGGCAAAAGATATCAGTCTCTTCCCACCCCTTCCGGCGTGACATCGGCGTATTTATAGTAGATTTTAATGGTATTCAAAAGGGGGGGAAGAAGAATGGTAAAATGGCACTGTTCCTTCACAAGGAAAATACGAGGAACAGCGCCAATACTGTTAGGCACAAACATTGCTTACGATTTTCATGTTGCAATGCGATATTGTTTTTGAGCCGCAAATTTGAAAAATATTTTCATCTTTCATTTTTTGCTGGACTCAGGTTATTTTTTGTTACGAATTACGGTCGCCTATTTCACGATCAGATTATTCTTTACGGATTTGACCCCTCGGACGCCCCCTGTAATTTCAACCGCTTTATTGACGGCCTGTTGGGAATTAACGAAGCCGCTCAGTTGAACGGTGCCCTGGAAGGTTTCGATGCTAATCTGAAACGACTTGAGGAAATCATCTGCTACAAGCAGAGATTTTACCTTGGTCGTGATGACTGAATCGTCAACGTATTCACCTGCACTTTCATGGGTGCGTGACGAGGCACAGGCGGTAAAGGTGGCGATCAGCATCAGAATCAATAAACAGTTGATAATTATATTTGTCTTTTTCATGGTGGTTACTCCTTTTTATAGTTGTAATGAAGTGGTTAGCATGGCTCCCTTAAGCTACAACGGTTTCCGCCCCTGAATGACTCTGACCAGCACGACGATGATGGCAACGACCAGCAGGATGTGAATAAAATTACCCATCGTATAGCCGCTCACCAGCCCTAGCAGCCACATAATTATCAGTACAACAGCAATTGTCCACAACATTTGATCCTCCTTCATGATTGCTCATGATCACTGCCGACTATTGCATTACATACCAGCCGGCAGTGATCATACAGTCTCTTCAGGCCTTGGCCCCGTTTTACTACTCTTCGATGATCTCAACAAGCACTCTCATGTTGGCGTGAGCTGCATCTGACTTTATGTCCGAAGGTATAGCTTCATACTTTGCGGGGCTCTTCTCACCGTACCCGATTGTGGTGATCCTGTTTCCATCAATACCGCCCTCTTTTACGAGGTAGTCCTTGACCGCGCCTGCTCTTCTTTCGCTCAGTTTCTGGTTATACTCTTCACTGCCGCTGGCGGAGGTATACCCTGCAATATTGATTTTCATTTTAGGGTTTTCTTGCAGAGTCGTAACATTAAGGTTCAGTATTGTCTTGCCATCTTCGGTAATCTCCGATTTATCGAAGGCGAAATGCGAATCCGAGAGCGTGGCCAGCACCACGGGCACACCCTTGGGTGGCGCAAATGCTGTAAAGTTCCACGCATAGTTACTTGCCATTGCATTGCCTGCCCGGTCCTTGACCCCGGTTGTAATATTGGCAGTATAGGCCTTGCCATTTTCGAAATTTTTTGCCGGGGCAAACATTGCAGTTGAGGCGCCCGATGTCACCTTGCCTGAAACCGGCGTTGTCCCTTGCTTTAAGGTAAATGTGGCTGCGGTGATCGTTGCCGGATCCATCTCTTCACTGAACGCAGCGTTGACTTTCTGCTTGACAGGCGCAGCCGTGGCGCCATTAACAGGGGACGTGAAAGTCACTGTCGGCGCAGTGGTATCGGCGGCCATGCCGGCAGTAAAGCTCCACACATAGTTACTTGCCATTGCATTGCCTGCCCGGTCCTTGGCCCCGGTTGTAATCGTGGCAGTATAAAGGGCACCGTTAGAGATTTTGCTTGTGGGCGTAAAGGTTGCAGTTTTATCGGCGAAGGTCACCTTGCCTGTCACAGGCGTTGTCCCTTGCTTTACGGTAAAGGTTGAGGTGCTAAGCGTGGCACGATCCATCGGCTCGCTGAAGGTTGCATTGATATCCCTGTTGATTGCCACACCGGTGGCGCCGCCTTCCGGACTTGTGTAAATCACCGTCGGTGCGGTGGTATCCGCAGCCGGAGGTATGACCGCAACCGCCGCCGCCTCGGCCGGCCGCTGGTAAGCCTGGACGCTCTCGCCGCCGCCAAACGCAAATACTACTCCCGCAGTAACTCCGATATTATGGTAGGTGTCTTGCATAATTTCGGTAACCATGTAATCTTTGAGATCGACTCTGAGGGCGATTTTATCCGTCACCCAGTACTTCGCACCTATCCCAACATTAAAAGCAGCCATGTCCCCCCGATTCGATCTCGACGGATTATAGTGGGCTCCTCCGATACCGGCAACGATAAAGGGGTTGAATTTACCATCGGGTATAAGGTGATAGACAAGATTGAGATGATACATGGAAAGCTCCACGTCATCAATGGGACTTGTGTACTGTCCTTCCTCGGTCCATATTTTTTCCCTGTTGTCAACGCGGCTTTTGATAAATTCCCCGACACCTTCAATACCCCAATTTTTCGTAAAATTGTAGCCCAGCCGCAGGCCAAATATCGGTCGATCTTTCAGATTCTGATCGTTTTCGAAGAAATTGTAACCCACAAACGGGTTCACTTCAAATGATCCTGCCTTTATCTCGGAACGAGCAGATAAGGGTAGGAGAAAAACAAAGGCAGCTACTATCAGCGCTGCGCGATAGGTTGTTTTCATCGTACGTCCTCCTTTATATTTTTGCATTTTGCGCTTGCCTTTCCGGCTCTTTTTAAAAAGCCCCGTTTTAGAGAGCCAAAAGGGAGACAGGCTGAGTTCTGAAAAATAACCTGTCTTCCCTTTTTGCCTGTTTTCACGCCGAATACCTCATGCCTTATTGAGGCACGGTAATGGTACTACCGCCTGCGGAAATGGTAAGGGCGCCGGCACCGCTCGCTCCTGCCAACATTCTACCCTGCACGTTGGTGCCATTCACTGTGATAGTAGTACCTGCCACTACGGTTCCCTGGAAGATGGTGCCCGCCCCATTTCCAATAGTCGCAGTGGCGGCCATCACCCAAAAAACGTTTTTGGGCTGGGCGCCACCTTGCAGGATAACGCTATTCGTTGTCGTGGTGATGTCACTTGCCTGGAAGACAAAGACCGCATCCGGATTGCCCTCTGCATCGAGCACAAGAGGACCTAGAGCAGCATTACTGAGCCCAATCGTGTCCGCAGCGGCGGCCGCACCAAATTTATAGACGCCAGGTATGAGGACAAAGCCGCTTAGATCAGTGGCGCCTGCGGGAAAAGTACCGCCGGCTACCCCAACTGCCGATGCCGGTGTCGATAGCGCTGTCGCTCCCGGCGTGCGTCCCATGAGGTCGGCATACGCGGCACTCAAGTCTAATATAAGCTGTGGTATGACAGCAGTATCGCCACGAACTGTACTGTTTATTCCAGGGATAGTCTTCGGGGTCACATAAATTGAAGTTGGCAGAGGTATTGTTCCACCAAAAGCAAATCCAGTAAAAGCATCAGTAGTAGTCAACGCGACATCTCCATAGATATGAGCCAGTGGGCTACTAGGGATGGTCATCGCGCTGCTTGCTATAATTCCGTAAGTGCTAGCCGTCCCAAGGACTGACGCTACTGAGCCTGCGACTCCGGGGTCGGGTGCACTTACGGTCAAGATGGCTGTCGCGACCTTGATGCCGTAAGTGGCGGTGATGGTCGATTGGCCCATGGAATTACCGGTAGCGATGCCGGTGTTCAAACCGATTGTGGAAACGACAGCGCCGCCGAGGGGGAGATTAACTGAAGTCCAGGCGGTAGCGGCGTCTGTTGTCCTGTCGATGCTTGACCCATCGCTAAATGTCTCAATCGCGTTAAATTGTTGGGTACCACCAGCAACCGTTATTGAGGCCGTTGCAGGCCTCACCGTGAACGACGCCGATGTTGCCGCGGTCACGGTCAAATTGGCTGTCGCGGACGGACCGCCGACACCGTAAGTGGCAGTGATGACGACCGGGGCGACCCTGGAAGCTACGCCGGTAGCAAGGCCGGCGCCGGCGACGCCGCTCGGAGAGAGCGTGGCGTTGGCGACGCTTGATGAAGTCCAGGCGGTGGACGCGTCTGTTGTCCTGTCGATGCTTGTTCCATCGCTAAATGTCTCAATCGCCGTATATTGCTGGGTACCAGTAACCGGTATCGAGGCCGTTGCAGGCGCTACCGTTAAACCTTTTGATGTTGCCGCGGTCACGGTCAAATTGGCTGTTGCGGACGGACCACCGACACCGTAAGTGGCGGTGATGACGACCGGGGCGACCCTGGAAGCTACGCCGGTAGCAAGACCGGCGCCGACGACGCCGCTCGGAGAGAGCGTGGCGTTGGCGACGCTTGATGAAGTCCAGGTGGTGGAGGCGTCTGTTGTCCTGTCGATGCTTGTCCCATCGCTAAATATCTCAATCGCCGTATATTGCTGGGTGCCGGTAACCGGTATCGAGGCCGTTGCCGGCGTCACCGTTAAACCCTTCGATGTTGCCGCGGTCACGGTCAAATTGGCTGTCGCGGACGGACCGCCGACACCGTAAGTGGCGGTGATGACGACCGGGGCGACCCTGGAAGCTACGCCGGTAGCAAGACCGGCGCCGACGACGCCGCTCGGAGAGAGCGTGGCGTTGGCGGCGCTTGATGAAGTCCAGGTGGTGGACGCGTTTGTTGTCCTGTCGATGCTTGTCCCATCGCTAAATATCTCGATCGCCGTATATTGCTGGGTGCCGGTAACCGGTATCGAGGCCGTTCCCGGCGTCACCGTTAAACCCTTCGATGTTGCCGCGGTCACGGTCAAATTGGCTGTCGCGGACGGACCGCCGACACCGTAAGTGGCGGTGATGACGACCGGGGCGACCCTGGAAGCTACGCC
>Ga0082335_1007939_pt1 | contig 12464 bp, 14 predicted proteins | sample Subgrocontami58m_FD_72375 | JGI IMG/M metagenome (GOLD analysis project Ga0082335, IMG submission 72375) | Subsurface groundwater microbial communities from S. Glens Falls, New York, USA - GMW37 contaminated, 5.8 m (SPADES assembly) (version 2) ...
GAAAAACTTTCTTAGAACTAAATTCAAAGTGTTTATCGAGAGGAAATAACGATAAGAGAACCTCAAAATCACAAAAGTTATTAAGGTTAAGATGTATTTCAGTCATTGGCAATCACCTCAGGTTTATGTGTTTTTAACATACATTTAATTCTGAGGGTTGCCTTTTATAAATCACTCACATTTTAGACTGTGCCCAATATAAGTTGGATTTAATTCTTTTAATCCGTACTTGTCTTCTATTATCTTATCAACTCTATCACTAATCTCCCAATGACTATCAGTGTAGAATATAAGATTAAGTTGTCCAAAACTCGAATTACTTTCTAAATAATTAAACACAGCATCAAGAGTAGCTTTTCTTCTTTGCAATTCATTACCATTTGCATTTGCCGATTGTCCTGCCTCTATTATTTTAGCAAACTCAACAGCAAGCAATGGAGGAACAACAGAAAAAATTCCTGTGGATTTATCATTCTCAATAATTCTTGATAATCTATCCCTATATGCCAAGGCTTCTTTCATTGAGAATCCGTCTAAAGCTTCAATGAAATTAGATGCCATTCTATACAATAGGGATTCTCCTTGGTTTTCAAGATGGTCCATTGCTCCGATAACATCGGAATAATTTGTAGGAATTTTTGCACCGATTCCTGCAAACTTATAAACAAAATGAATTTGTTCATGTGTAAGGGTTGATGTATTTCTATATGCAATAGCGCCGGTATCAATTCCGTGTTTCTTCATAAAGCCTGTGAACAATTCCTGATACGAGCCATCAGAAGGAATTGTATGCCGTGTATCAGACTCTAAAGCTCTAATTGTTCCAGTTAATGCATTCCATGTATCTAACATCTCATCAAGTGTAGTACTTGCCATTTTTTCCTTCATGCAAAATATATCAATATTATAAAACTTCAAGGAATATTTGATAGTTTATATAGCTATCGTCGGGAAATAGTCATTAAACGGTTATAATAAATGCAGATATAAGAAAAGGGGGGGTGTTTTTGAATATCATTATCTGCTTTACTTTTCAAAAACCTTTTATACATCCCATAATTAATTATATAATAAAATAAAATGCCAACGCAAGAACTAACTGAAAAAGAAAAGAGAGAATACCTCGAGATAGCAAAGAAAGACGGAACGCCTGTATTCATCATAGACCATGAAAAGCTCAAAGTTGGAATTATCGGAGCATCTGGCTATACAGGCCATGAACTGATTAAGATACTCAGCAAAATATCTTCTGTAAAGATTTTAGTTTTGAACAGCCGTTCTCTCGCAGGAAAAAAAGTCAGCGCAGAATATCCAGATTTCTCTCGCGATTTAAAATACACAGACTTTACTCTCGACGAAATCAATCAGATGAAGCTGGATGTTCTCTTTACAGCCACTCCAAATGGCGAGGCAATGAACATTGTGCCGAAAGTAAACTGCAAGGTAATTGACCTCAGCGCAGATTATCGTTTTTCTGACAAGAGCATCTACGAGCAGGTCTATAAAATCAGGCATACTGACAAAGAGAGAAAAGCAGTTTATGGCCTGCCTGAAATTTTCAAGAATGAGATTAAGAAAGCAAAGGTAATTGCAAATCCCGGATGCTATGCAACAGCAAGCATCTTAGCTGCATATCCTATTCAGGAATTTTCCGATTACATTGTCTTCGACTGCAAAAGCGGCTATTCAGGCGCAGGAAAAAAGCAGAGCTATGCCAATGAGCCAAAAAATTTTACCGACAATATTATTCCCTATAACCTGACAAACCATCGCCATAAATTTGAGATTGAGCAATTCATTAAAGCGAAACTTTCGTTCACGCCTCATGTTATTGCGACCTTTCAGGGCTTGATGTCAACTGCGCATATTATTCTGAAAAAGAAAATAACTAAGGAGGAAGTCAAGAAAATCTACCAGAAATTTTATTCAGGAAAGCCGTTTGTGAAAATCCTCGACAAGATTCCTGACTTGCATGATGTCCAGAAAACAAATTACTGCTGTATTGGAGGATTTGAGATTGATAGCAATAACCAGCTTGTGATTATCAGCGTCATTGATAATTTGATTAAAGGCGCATCCGGGCAGGCAGTGCAAAGCATGAATATCATGTTTGGTGTGGATGAGACAAAAGGATTGTTGTAAGAGATATGAGAAATGCACAGTTGAGACAGCTTGGCAAATGGATTGTCCTTGTCCTTGTCATAACACTTCTTCCCATTATTGGCTATACTATCTATAACACTGTCAGTTGCGGCGCGGCGATTTATGGCTTTGAGAAGTCAATCAAGGACATTGCGCTTGGTCTGAATTCTGGAGAAAATAGTAATAAGGAATTTAATAAGCCGTGCGCCGTTGATACAATTTATTTTATTGAGGAAGGAGCAGATAAAAAAAAGTTCGAGCAGTATCCGCAGATTATTGAAGCAATTAACTCAAAATCCCAGCCGATAAATAATGTTTTTCTCCTCGAAAAAAGCAAAGTAAAGCGCTCTTTTCATGTAGCACAGTTGAATACACCGTCGAATTATATGTGCTTTGATATATCCGGAGGAAGAATTAATATCAGCTTTGAGAAATCTGAAAAAGAGCTTTCTCTGATAAATCTTGATGCAAGTACAAACTGCGGACAAACAGAAGTGATTCAGGAGATTATTTCAGAGGAAATTTTTGCATTAATTAATTCCACACAGGATTCTATATCTGAGAATTTTCCGCAGAACTATGTCGCACAGCAGCTCAATTCTCTTGAAAATTCTGAAATAACAAGAGAGATAATATGCCTTGATGACAAGACAAGCATTGTTGAAGTTCAAATCACATCAATGCCCGGCAAGAGATTAAAAAGCCCGGCTTATATCGAGGTTATTGATAAGGATTGCCTCAAGAAAATTGGAGTTAAGAATTCCTCTGTGGGCATCTCACCGAGTGTCAATGGGATTTCTGATATAACTGGATTTATGATTTACGCTCGGAAAGATCCAATAGTGTACTGGAATCTAAAGGATTATTCAATCGAAGACAATCCTGCTGTTCTAACATATACTGCTGATATGTGCCTGAGAAAATGCGCTCATAATGGAATACATGGAATTCTGCTCGTAGAAAAAGTTTTTAATCTTAACATTGAGGATGAGATTTCTTATCTTGAGACGAGAATTGAGTCCAAGAAATCTCTCGACACAATTAAAAGTTTTGTAGCAAAAGGAGAATTTGAGAAAGCGCTAAATGAAATAGAGAAGATTCGCACATCAATAAGAAATCCTGACACTCTTCAGCATCTCGATGACCTTTCACTTGAGATAGAAAATATGCAGAAACATGCGAGCATTGTCGGCAACGAAACCAAAAGCAATGAGATTACCGTCGTAAGTGGCTGACAATATAGTCCTTGATGTTATCGAAGAAAATCATTCCGACAAAAAAGACATAAACAAAAAGGAATATCACAAGCACAACTATCAATCCTGAATTGTCAATTGGCGAGAAAAAATTACCCTGCCCAGTTCCCATAGTTCCAGATATTTTAATATAAGCAAGCCAAGCTATAATGATAACTATTGGCACTAATATTAATGCAGTATAAATCTTTTTTTTGTCTTCTGTGAGATATTCAAACATAGATTTAGTTATTTTGTTATGGATATATAAATTTTGCTGATGCAACTATTCAATCCATCTTTCTGAATCTTTTCTCGAGGTTATAATCAGAACAATAATATAGACAGCAAGATAAACTCCAAGCGGTATAAGCGAGACGGAAAATCCATAATAGACAGGCACAGAAACAAGGAATTTTCCTATCTGATAAGGAATTGTAACAACTTCAAGTATAATCATTATCGAGGAGGCATAAATCGAGGAGATAAATGCAGATTTTAAAGGCACTTTATATCGGAAAATCCAAGTCAGGAGATAAGCTATTATTCCAGTCAAAAAAATCAAAACAAGATATTTAACGGCAGAATAAACATACATCAAAGTAAGAATTGCCGGCAGAAGGATGAAAAATAAAGTTGTTACAAACTTCTTCATTGTATCTTTTTTACCGAGCACATTTTTGTATTGTGATATATCAATCTCAGATGTTTTGAGCAGAGATTCCTTGAAGAATATTTTGTCATCTGTGACAAGGAATTTTTTGTATTCTGTCTGGATGCTCTTATTTGTGTTTATTACAACAGACGGCTCTTTTTCTGTGAAGTAAATCGGCTTGTTTGTTTTTAAGTCGAGACTCAGCTCAAATTTGTCAATCTTTGCAAACTGTTCGTCGAAATAGCTTGAGAGAAAGATTAACTTTGGGACTGCAATTATTATCATCAGGATATGCGCAAGCAAAAGCAGTGAGAAAAAATATTTTAGCGCATAGCGGAATTTTCTTTCCTGCAAATCAAAGTATGAATGCGGATATAAGGATTTTCCGATTGTCTTGAAGAAATCCCAGTCCTCTTTTTCTATCGGCGAGCCAAGCATTTTCAGGGATTACTTTGCACAAGGAGTATAAAAGTTTTGGGGTTTCATTGTTTGTCTGTATAATTTCGAAAGAGTTATATATCTTAGGAAGATAATTGAATAATTATGGGCAAAAAATATTATATGGATATAGTAATCAATAAAGAACATCTTAGTAATGGTGAGCCTATTTATGTAGTACACTGCAATTCGTTAGGTATAGCGTCTCAGGGAAAGACAACTGAAGAAGCAATGAAAAATATAAAGGAAGCTATTTCACTCTATCTTGAAGAACATCCTGAAAAATCTGAAGAACTTGGATTAGAAGAGCCTCCGATGTTTTCAATCATAGAGGTCAATAGGTAATGCCTAAATTGCCAATAGTGTCAGGCAAAGACATTATCAAGGCACTTTCTAAAAAAGGGTATGTTCATGTAAGGACAAGTGGGAGTCATGCTATTCTGAATAAGCTTGACGATGAAAAAGGGAAAATTACGATTCCTGTTCCGTTGCATCCTGAATTGGCAAAAGGCACGCTGAAAAGTATAATGAGGCAGGTAGATTTAAGTTTGGAAGAATTGGTTGAGTTGATTAAATGAACGAAGGCGATATTAATAAAAAAGAGAGAATGACTATTTATTTAGAAATTTTTCTTTTGGTTATGATTACACTAACTTCAATTTTTATCGAAATATCAAATAATAGGATGGATGACTACAATTTTGACATAATTAGTCAAGAGAATAATGTGAATCATGAGTTTGAAATAGGCATAAGATATTTATTAGAGACTATGCAGATAACACAACAAAAAAGTTTAAACATTATTTTACCAAAGGAAGATTTGAATGAGACAAAAAAGAAAAATTATACGGATGAAGAAATAAAGAATATTAATATTGCGTTTGATAATGGGACTATAAATCAAGAAGAGTACCTTATTAAAAGTTTTGAATGGAGGTCAAAAAAACTTGAAGAAACTACACATAATTATAATCTTAAAAAAGGGTATCTCATTCGCCTATTTGATAATCAACCAAAATGTTTTGGATTTAAATGCAACACTACAATATCTATATTAAGAGTAATTCAGATTATTGCTATATTAATCGCTTTTATTGTATACTATATCTTATTAAAAAATATTAAAAATAGAGATACATGATTTATTGTATTCTCTTCACCACATAAACCCCCTCACTAACGTATCCAATCTTTCTGAAATATTCCCTTGCGCCAACCCCAGCAATCACAACAATCTTTTTCTTTCCATTTGAGAGAGCAATCTCCTCTGCTTTTTTCATCAGCGATTTTCCAATTCCTCTGTGCTGGAAACTCTCGTCGGAAATTTTGCCAATAGGAACAGCAGGAGAATAAACATGGAGTTCCCTAATCAAAGCAGAATCTTTAGTAATCTCAGCTCTAAGGAACTGCGATGGAAATCTCATCCTGCAATAACCAAATAGAATATCATATTTTTCATTGTCAGCTGAAATAAAAAATTCTTTTCCTTGGGAAGCCTCATACTCAAAAACATTAATCTTAATCTCATCAATTTTTACTTTTTTATCAAGAAGATTAATTCCGGCCTCTCTGCATCTGATACAATTGCACTTAATCTTTTTCTCTTTCACAATTTTTCCAACGTACTGCCTCAGGTTTGTTTTATCAACTCCAGATTCTGTCATAAAAGTCGGAATGTCTCGCTGGACGCGAATAATCCTGCAATATCTCGGAACAATCCTTTTGAATTCTGCAATCATCTCAGCAGCTTTTTCAGTAGAGATAGGCGAGAATTTTCCTTTTTTCCACTCCATGTAAAGCCGCGTGCCTTTCATAACCATACACGGATATATCTTAAGCATGTCAGGCATCAAATCAGGATTTTCAAAAAGCTGTCTCAGTCCGTGAGTATCCATTTCCTTTGTTGTCAATGGCAATCCCGGCATGTAATGCGCAGTAATCTTAAATCCCAAATCCTTGAGAACCCTAAAACTTTCTATTGTATCTGCAAATGTATGTCCTCGGTTTACTTCCTTCAAAACCTGGTCGTAAACTGACTGAACGCCAATTTCAACTCTTGTGCATCCCAATCTCAGCATTTCATTTCCATGTTTCAATTTGCCGTAATCCGGCTTTGTTTCTATGACAAGTGCAACGCATCTGATTTTTGCAGTTTCGTTTTCCTTTTGCACATAGCCTAGGGAAATTTTCTCAAATGCTTCCGGCGGAATATTATCATAATCAAACCCTTCGCATTTATGTTCTGAGAATTTTTGTTTGCCATTCCAATTTGAGAAATCATATTTTGCATTTAGAATTTTCTCATGAATCCTTGCTGTTCTCTCAGGAGTAAGCTCTCCGGGAAGCTCAAAAAAATCCTTGAATCTCTCCATGCTGAATTCTCCATCGGGAAAAAACATTTTTGAAAAATCGTTCATTGCCTTGTAAATGAATTTTACAAAATATTCCTGATATTCCTTAGGATAGAAATTAAATGTCCCTCCCTGAATCACAACTTCAACCTTCTCAGGAAAATGACCCGAGACATAATATTGCTCAAGGCGGTTGAATACAATCAGATAAGGATCATAATGATTTCTTATCGAGCGCAATGTTGAAGGTTCTTTTCCTGTATAGCTTTGCGGAACAGAGCCGAACACTGAATTTGGTCCGCCTGGGCAATATGAGCATACTCCATGAGGACATCCATAAGGCTTTGTCATCATTGCAATTACTGCAACTCCAGAGATTGTTCTTGTCGGTTTTCTAAGGAGAAATTTTCTTATTACATTCAATTCGGAATCCTTTGCCCAAAGAATTATGTCTGTGTCTGTCGGGATTTTTTTCAGCTTGTATTTTTTCGAGAGGGATATTTTTAGCTTGGTGATTTCTTCTTTCGAGAGATTTTTGTCTGCTATAATATTTATTAATTCAGAAACATATTCGGTCATCTGCATAATATTATAGTTATCACCTGAAGGTATAAGAAAGTTTTTATTTGGGCTCGAATTAGTCTTTTTAAAATGCCATCCAGTTATAATAACTCTCGTGCGGATTATTTTCCTGACGGGGTTGACAACTTCCGTAATATGGCCAAAAAATATCCTTTATTAACGCGTCAAGAAGAGATTGAACTGAACCAGAGAAGATTAGCCGGAGATGAGTCTGCAAAAGAGAGATTGATATTGTGCAATTTAAGACTGGTTGTATCAAGAACTGTAAAGTTTACAAATAATCCTTCAAAAAGATCTGATTTAGTAGATGAGGCATATTTTGGGTTGTGTAGAGCAGTTGAGGAGTTCGACGAACAACGCGGAACCAAATTTAGCACATATGCTGTAAATTGGATAGACAAACACCTACATAATTATTATCCTAAATTTGTCAGGGTACCGTCACATCTAAAAAACCTTATCTCGAGAATTGGGAGATTAGAGAATGAATTCTACCAAACGCATGAAAAAAATCCAACAGAACAAGAGCTTGCTGGGCTATATGAAAACAGATATGGTAAAGTAATTTCTGTTGAAAAAATCAAAGAAGCCAGAGATATTTATGCATTGTATAAAACACAGTCATTAGATGATTTATGCAGTAACCCAGATGATAGAGATAAAGCTCCTTATCAGTTTGCGCAAACTGTATTCGAAGATCCTAATGATATAGCAGAAAAAATAGATTTGTCTGAGCGTCTTGATGAAGTATTATCAAAGCTGACAAAAAGAGAGGAAATGGTAATTCGCTTAAGATATGGAATAAATTCAGAGAGATATGGTGAAAAAGGAGGGCTATTATTAGAAGATATATAGTTAGTAACTTAAATAATTGAGCAGATTATGCTTAAAAGGTTGATTGCTCCAATAAGATACCAAATTATCAAACAATTGCTTTTCTGAATTATGAGATATATTTGATGTAACATTGTCTCGACTTAATTTCCAGCAAAATTCTGTAGCATTCAAGTCAGAAGCTCCTGTTGGATAGAACATATAAGGAATGTTATATCTTTCCAAATACCCTATCACGGATTTATTTTTATTCCATGTTGCTTTATCCAGCAGAATAAACATTTTTGGATATTTCATTCTCAATAATTTTATATTCCAAAGAACTTCCTCTTTAGTTTGATATTTCATTTTGTAAAAATGAAATTCGTTTGTTGAAGTGTATGCACCTCCAACATTTATTGCTCTTTTAGAACCATTCTTGAAAACAATTGGCTTGCTTCCAATTGGCGCCCAGCATCTTCTTATATCTGCGTCAAGAGTAAAACGGGCTTGATCATAGGTAACTATGATTATGTCCCTATCCAGATTTTCTCGTTTTTTTTAAAATCTCTCTTGAATTCATCCACTGCTTCCTGATTTCTGGATTTATTTCTTGGCCTTGGCACCTGCATAGAGCATCCGATAGCGTGCAGAATCCTACAGATATGTTGTCTGGTATAAGCTAATCCAAAATACTCATTTAGAAAAATTCTGGTATCTTTACTCTTCCACCACCTATAATAGCCATCCCCGATAGGGATGGGCTCTTCCATCGCAGACCTCAACATGCTTAACTCCCCATCGCTCATTTTTGATTTAATTCCTCTTCCTTCCAAATCTTGGAGAGCATCAAAGCCTCCAGATTCAAATCTTGCTTTCCAGAATGGCACAATCCCATTTGAAATATGCAACATCTTGGCTGCCTCTCTTTGAGTCCAGCCTTCTCTTAAAAGTAAGAGAATGTGTAGTCTTTGCTTTACCTTTCCAATATTTTCTTTCTTGTGTTTTTGTTCTAACTCTTTAACAGAAATTTCTTTTAATAGCATTAATATCACCTCAAGAAATTCTGTGTAATAATTGATATATAAACTTTGCTCAATTTATTAGATTACATACTATAGTTCCTGTATTGGCAAGGCACGGATATTTGAATCCTCAAAATGAACAGCTATCCAGAGAAAGAGTAAGGCAGATTGACGAAGGTGCAATGGCAAAATTAAGAAGAATTATCCAGATTAAGATAGAATACAGTGTGTGTTTCAGGGATTATCTCTATGGAGAGTCTAAGCCGGAAGATTCAGCTGTGAATCATATTTCTCTCGAACAGGCGCTTGAGCAATTAGAGCCGATTGAAAGAAGAGTATTAAGTTTGAGATATAGTTCTTTAGCAAAGATTCGTAGAAGAGCAGTTGACGAATTAAGAGATTTGACAGGGATTAAGTCTATCGAAGATATTTTGAAGAGTGTTCAATTTCTTAATTCGTTATAACTCTAAAGTAGGGAAAACTATATAAATGCCCTCGTATTCCCATACCTTACAATGTTGGTCGCTAAAGAAACTCTGGAAAAGATTAAGGATAATTTTGGGTTAAACCATTATGAGATAAAGATATGGACTTCTCTTTTGTCGAGAGGAATTGCTGCTGCCAGCGAGCTTGCTGATATATCAGGGGTTCCGCGTTCAAGATGCTATGATGTTCTTGAGTCCCTTGAGAAAAAGGGATTTACGATTATGAAGATTGGCAAGCCGATAAAATACATCGCTGTCAAGCCTGAAGAAATCCTCGAGAGAATCAAGAAGAATGTTGCGCTTGAAACACAGGTGAATTTAAGGATTATTGACTCAATCAGGACATCTGATATTTACAAAGAGCTTGAACTGCTTTACAAGACAGGAATTGAGAGGATTGACCCTGATGAGCTTACTGATATTTATACTGGAAAGTCAGAGATAAACCGGGAAATAAAGAAGTTTGCTGAGAGGGCAACTCATTCTTTGGTAATTTCTACCACAAAGGAAGGTTTCCAGAGAAAATTGAAACTGCTCAAGAATATTCTTCCTGATGCTGTGAAGCAGAATGTCAAGGTAAAGTTTGTTGCCCCGCTCGACTATAAACAGCTTGCTGCTTTTGAAGGCTCGTACAAGATTAAGTCTGCTGACAACAAGCTGAGATTTTTGATTGCTGACAATATGGAAACACTGCTTATTTTGACGCCTGAGAATACCCAGCCTGAGAACGAGAGGGCTATTCTTGTCAAGAGTGAGTTTGTAAGCAATATGCTGCATGAATTGATGTGCATTTGAATTATATACTGACATAAACTACGGTGTTGCACAAATCCCAATAGAAAATAATTTTTCCTGCAATCACATTTATACACTCACTCTTTTTTTCGATCTTGTATTTTCTCCGAAAATACCTTTGACAGCAGAAAATATAACTTCCGTCCTAGTCCACCTTCTTCCATATCGTTTCTTTCTAGCCCATTCCTTGTATCCTTCCTTTTTGTATTCTTCAACCTCCCTTGCCCTGCGCATAGAACCATCTGCATTATCGGAAGCGTTTTCCCTAATCTTAATAGCAGATAATATGCCATACTTTTGCAGAAAATTAAACAAATCCTTAACATCAAAAACGCCATCAACAAACACTTCACAATCAAGCAAGTCTTTCTTGAAAGGATCAGCAGTTATGAATTCATAAGGATGTCCTTTTTTGCCTTTGTTCATATCTTCCAGTTCTTCAGGCCATTTCTTTACCCAGTTCAATTCCAGTAAAAACTCGCCTCTTACTACAAGCCTTTCGTTTGTTATTTCTACTCAAAATATGGCAAAATCCCTATTGCTTTACGATTTGAAGAACAAAAACAATGTAGAATAAAGGAAAGTATTCTTACCAAAGAAAAGGCATCCTTTCAAAATTCAAATATGAAAAATGGGATAAATCTGCAATTGTGGTTAACAACAAAGATGAAGAGCAGGTTAAAAAGATACTCAAGAAATTCGGAATTGATTTTCTTATTATGAAATTGTCTAAAAAGAAGCGTTAATTGTGCAACACCGTAACATAAACAAAACAAATTTATACCCTTTCAAATTCAGACACTATTTTGGGGTGATACTATGTTAATACCAATAGCAGCTTTAATCATAAGCATAATCTCTTTGTTATATGCGTTCTATCTCGGAATAAGCATCCTCAAAAAGCCGGAAGGCACAGAAAAGATGATAGAAATTGCGTCGGCCATAAAAGAAGGCGCATCTGCATTCCTGAAAAAAGAATACCACTTTATAATTATCTTTTTAATCGCGGTAGCAATAATTCTCACAGCCTTGCGCGGCGTTTCAATGGGAATCTCATTTATTCTCGGCGGAATCTTCTCAATGCTCGCGGGCTATTTCGGAATGAAAATCGCAACAAGCGCAAATGTCAGAACTGCCTATGCAGTCAAAAAAAATCTCAATGACGGACTGCAAATAGCTTTCTCAAGCGGCTCTGTGATGGGCTTGTCAGTTGTCGGGCTTGGGCTTCTTGGAGTTACACTTCTATACTTTATATTCAACGACGCAAAGATAATATTCGGATTTGGATTCGGCGCATCCTCAATTGCATTGTTCGCAAGAGTCGGCGGCGGAATTTTTACAAAGGCAGCTGACATAGGCGCGGATTTAGTCGGGAAAGTCGAGGAGAACATTCCAGAGGATGATGCAAGAAATCCAGCAGTAATCGCAGACAACGTCGGTGACAATGTTGGCGATGTAGCCGGAATGGGCGCTGATTTGTTTGAAAGCTATGTGAACAGCATAATCGCAGCAATGGTAATTGGAGTTTTAAGTTATGGCTCGAACGGATTGTATCTGCCATTGTTTATTGCCGGGCTTGGAATTATAGCTTCGATAATAGGAATGCAGTTTGTCAGGACAAAAGCCGCAGGAAAAATCCAGTCAGCTCTTAACAGAGGAATTTTCATCAGTTCGTTTCTCGCTGTATTGTTTTCATGGTTTGCAGTCGGGGTTACATTCAATGAGCCAAATATTTTCTATGCAATATTAGCAGGAATCCTTGCAGGTGTTTTAATCGGAATCACAACCGAATATTTTACATCAAGCCAAAGAAAGCCGACAAAATCAATTGCAAAAGCCTCAAGCACAAGCGCAACAAACTTAATTCAAGGAATTTCAGTTGGAATGTTTTCAACATTTTTGCCGACGATAATCCTCTCAATAGCAATCTTTGTGGCTTA
>Ga0082335_1006077_pt1 | contig 12460 bp, 6 predicted proteins | sample Subgrocontami58m_FD_72375 | JGI IMG/M metagenome (GOLD analysis project Ga0082335, IMG submission 72375) | Subsurface groundwater microbial communities from S. Glens Falls, New York, USA - GMW37 contaminated, 5.8 m (SPADES assembly) (version 2) ...
ATTTATACCAACACTGCCTACGGCACTAGCACCACCACCGCCACCACCGTTATCACCTGCTGCACCTGAAGCCCCGCCATTATTCCCTTGCCCGCTGGTTCCAGTACCCCCGGCCGCACTGCCTCGTCTTCCCCCACCACCTCCTGAACCACCGTTAGCACCCACCTCCACATTAATACTACCTCCCCCTCCGCCACCAGTAGAGGTAATGGTGCTAAATACAGAATCAGAACCATTACTGCCCTTGACACTCGATGAACCACCTGCTCCACCTCCACCAACAGTAACTGTATATCCTTGCGCAGTAACAGCAAAACCAGTTCCCGTACGCATACCACCAGCACCTCCACCACCACCAGCATCGTAACCGCCACCTCCACCACCACCAACTACAAGATATTCAACATTTCTAGCACTATTTGGAGTAAATGTTCCGCTACTGGTAAAAGTATGGATGGTGTAGCCTCCGGAAGTGGTAATTGTGCCACCAGTGGCATCAGCACTGTTATCAATAACTTCCCATTTTGCAGCAACTGTGTTATACACCCACCCATTGGTCAGCACATCATTGCTGTTTTGATTATGAACCACATCAATATAACTCCCGTTGGCGACGGAGGCGTTGTTGTTGGTGTACAGGCCGTTGCCGCCGGGGGCGCCGGCGATGGCGTCAGAGCCAATCCAAGCAATGCCGTAACGGGTGACATAGGTATTGGTCTTCGTCGAGCCGCGGACCAAGGCGAATTTGGTTTTGAGAGAACTGCCGGCCGCGTTAAACTGGCAGAAATACTCGTATTCCGTGGGAGTTTGACTGGTGTCTGTATTAGTAAGATTACAAGTGTAGTAGTTTGAACCGCCGTCGTTGGAGGCGGAGACGGTGACGGTGTTTGATGCGTCTGATGAGTCTAATGTGTACTGTGACCAGATATACGCCTGCGTAAAGCTTTCTGCAGTCGTGACTGTTTTTGAAATAAAGTTGCCGCTCGTCGCTGTGGCATTATTATCAGTTCCCATGGTCTTGACTCCTGATGCCGCCGAGCCCACGGCCTCCAGGTTGTAGCCCACGGCCAGAGACGTGACATCTTCATCAATCAAAAGCGGCCCGCCGGCGGGGACATTGGCACTGGAATTATACGTTTTGATATTGGTGTCAGAATTAAGATCAATTTTGGATACGGCGCCTAGCGTCGTGGAGTTGAGGCCGACGTACATGAACTGATTGTTGTAGTCCACCCCGACCGCGCCCACGGTATTGGTGCCGGTAGAAATAAAACCAAGTTGTTGGTTTGCATCGCCCGTCCCTCCGCCGCCTAAACTAGTGCTATGGCTTTGGAGGGCGCGGTAGCCAACATTGTACATGTGTTTGACCGCAGCCCCGCTCAGCGGGGTGGCCGTAATCATGAGTTCGTCTAACGATCCATCCCAGAAGTTAGCGCCGGTAGCGCAGGCCGCGCCGACGCTGCAGTCCGAACCGACCGTCATAATGACCGCAGTACCGGTAAGCGTGCCGGTGGCGGAAATGGCAGTATCCGGTGTACCTACCTCAACGCCGTCAATGTAAAGCCGGATATCTGTAGTCCCGTTTTTGACGGCTGTAACGTAATGCCAAAGATTATCGGCATACGAAGCGTTGGAGGTCACCGAGTCTTCGGGGAAGCTGGTCGCGTCATCGTCAATGCCAAAGACGATTTGGCCGGATGAGTTCATGGTGACCCGCCAACCTAAGACAACAGCCGGAGTGGTGTTGTAGACGTGATCGATGATGGTGTCGGTGCCGGAGATGGTAGCGGAATGTTTAAACCAAGTGGAAACGGAGAATGATCCGGTCCCCATATCAAAGTCCGTGTCGTTATCGCAGGTAGCGTCGTTATTGGCATCAGAGCAGAGGTGGTCGGCCGTGCCGTTGAAGGTCAAGCCTTTGCCGCGCACAGCAGAGGCGGAATAGGTGGGAGGATCTTCGTCTTCCAGATAACTGGCTTTGACAGAGGCATCCAGAAGCGAGCCGGACGCTTCATTAAACGGCCACATGCCGCGGATGTCTCCCACCATTTCTTCAGTGACATAATCCTTGGTGTAATACTTAACACTGCCATTGGTTTCATCGGTTCCTTGCGAACCATTGGCTCCAGATTGTTTTTCCTGAATAACGGTTGTTCCTCCGTTATGGCCCACATAGATAGTATTGGACTTGCCATCAATAGTAGATGTTCCGGCAGTGACAGAAAGTGAATTGAGCCCTTGATTGGAACTGTAAAGAGCTGGTATAGAACCTATATCGTAGTATTTGCCAATAAGATTAGTGGCAGGCGAGTAATAAACGCCAATATCGTTTACCGCGTTGGAACCTGTGTAGAGAGCCGTGGGGTTGGCACTTGAGGCGCTGCTGGCAAAACTAACTTTAGTGGGTACACCATTATAATGATCGGCATAACTGGCGTTATAAAGATCAGTGACTTCTGTGGCAGAAAGTGCTTTGGACCAAATACCAGACTCGTCAATTAAACCTTTCCAGTAATTAATATTGGAACCATATCCAAACCTGAATGACCATGCGGCACCAAAAGCTCCCCCGGTAGCTGCTACAGTGTCTTTTTGTACACCATCTTCATACACGAAGACATCTGTAGCTGTGTGAACTAAAGAGATATAATGCCAGTTTCCATCCGCAAGATTAGTAATGTTAGAGTTTCTCTCTACGGCATTTCCGCCAATATGGTAAGCCACATTAGTTCCATTCCAGTACATATACAAATCTGGAGTGGTAAGAGTGTTGTTATCGTCATAACTCAATAGAACAGGGTTTGCAGGGGGACTGGATCCTAGTTTAAACCAACCTCCAATAGTCCAAGTTGCACTACTGCCTTCCAATTGAGTGACTCTTCCGATTGTGACGTAATCACTACTGGTTCCATTAAAACTCCTTCCATTTCCTAATTTTCCAGTAGCAATAGTTGTTCCGGTGGCGGTGCCGGTATTGGAGCCGGCAGAGTCGGCGACACTCGTGCCGGAAGTTTCATTCATGTTCCAGTAAGAAACGAGGCTGGTGCTTAAAGAACCGCCAGAATCTTTGGCCCAACCGGAATTGCTGACTACACTCTGGTCTGTTTCATTGATGACTGAAGCCCCCCCATTTGTCCCTACAGCTACAAATTGCCTTGGGCTGACTTGGCCGGTGGCGGTCCAGGAATAACATTGGTAGTTAGTTGCGTCCAAGGCGCTTTCGCGGGCTACAAAAGTGGTGGTGGTAATTGTGTCTGCCACCACGGTTTTGGCACTGGCGGTGGAACAGTTCGACAGGCTCACTGGAGCCGTGGTTCCCGAATGGCCGGCGGAAGTAATGACAATGTTGGGATTGGTATTGAATTTGTAGGGCAGGTTGACGGTTTCGCTGGCAGAACTTAGGGAGAAATAGCCCCAGCCGGAGACAGTTACGTTTTGTGTTGGCTGATTTGGAATAACCGCCGCGGCCACGTCATTGGCGGTGATGTTGACTAAAATATTGCTGGTGTTGAGGACATTGTAGGTATTGGTACCGTTGCGGCCGGCAAGGGCGGTATCGGAGAGGCGCCAGTCAGTGGCATTTTGTTTGAAAGCTGTGTCATGGACGAAATCTAAAGTATAAAGTCCCGTTGCCGAGGAGCCGTTTTCTGAAATATATAATTTTCCATTGAGCATATTGGCAGAAGATGGATCGTTGTTGGCATCTACTCCAATTGCATAACTTGTGCCTTGAGAAAACCTCATCCATAGTTTCTGGGTATCAGCGTCGATGATATCGACAGATGAGGCAGTGGCGATGATGGTGGAGCGCTCAGGGAATTGCTGTTTGGTGCCTCTGGTCGTGCCGGAGGGCTCGACGAACCAGGAGGCGATTTTGAAGACATCGCCAGTGTTGTAGCGGGCGTCGGTGAATTTGACCGAGACGCCGGTGCCGCCCAGAGCCTGCGCCGTACCCGGTGTCATCGACACCGCGGTACTGGCGTTTCCATTATAATCCGTCCAGTCGAAAGTCGTCGGACTTTTGATGGTGATGTAAATGGTTTTGGCGTTGCTGGTATAGTTGCCGGTGACTTTGATAGCCGAGCCGTTATAGGAAGTAGATAAATTAGGATTTTTGACAATGACGGAGTTTTGGGAAAACTGGGCCGATGAGGTGGCCACGGCCAGGGTGACGCCGTTATACCAGTTGGGGTCGATGCCGAGTTCGACTTGAACTTGGGCTGAACTGTCCCGAGTACGATCGTAAAGAATTGTTTTGTTGACGGTGTTTGAGCCCAGATACGTATTGCCGGCGTTGTCCGTTGTTGATGTGGCCAGGGTTTGGCCGCCGATCAAACCAGTTCTGTACGGTGAAGCCGGGTTCCCAAAGGTTCCACCTTGCTTTGGCAAGGTGGAACCTTGCGAAAATTGCGTTGGGCTACTTACTGTTGTATTTGCAGAGTCGGTTTTGGTGGTGTCGTAGAGATTGTCAAACATCAGGCCCCGGGTCAGGAGGTTGGCATTGGTGTCTGCCCCTTCGCCCACGCCGGAGTAGTTATTGGCATACAGCCAGTACTCGTTGTGCTTACTGCCTTTGTCAATACTGGCTGCGGCCGTGACTTGAAGTTGAGGGATGAGGACGACGTCTGTTTGATAGGGAGCAGAACTATCGGCAATAAGGGCTACTCCCAGGAGACCATCAAATTGTTTTGAAGAAGCAAGAGCTTGGCCTGCAGTATCAGACGTATAGAGATAGTCCCCTCTGGATACTGCATTCTTTACCGTCACCGTAGTTTTCCCTCCCACCGTTACGGTACAGGAGGCTGCTGCATTGCAAGAGGAGGAGGTCATGACACCAATAACCTTTTTATTGTACGGCGTGGTCGTCGTTGTAAAGCTACTGTTGTTTGCTGTATCCAGAATGACGATTGCGTACTGGGAGACGCTTCCCCCGGATTGGTTCGTGAGTGTTGCCGTGGTCCCTCCTCCTCCTACTGCAGACCAGGTAGATCCATCATTACTGATATAGAGAGACGTATCCGTCGTATTAAAGTAAAATGCTCCCTGTCCGACCGGCAACGGAGCTGCCCCAAATCTCCCGATCTGGAGTTGTCCTCCCATCCTGATGTTTCCTGAAACAGTCGCACTTCCCGTCACGTCAAGCATAAAGCCACTGGTCACTGTAGTGTTCCCCAAGACAGCTGGACCTGCAGTGGTCAAACTTGTCGCAGTAGCAGCAGGATCTACATAGTAATTGGTATCTGCACTATCCTGCACTTTAGCAACCGTCAGGAGTCCATTACTGTCCAATGTGTAGGTGCTTCCATGAAAGTTGATGGCTCCTGTGCCGTTGGGATTAATAGTCAAGGCTTCATTGGTATCCTGGGTAGTAATCGTAGGAGTCGTGCTATTTAAACCAAGAACCAAGTCTCCTGCAGAGATATCTCCTGCTGTACCATCCAGAATGATGAGAGCAGAGGCAGTAGCAGTAGAGGAGCGGGGAGCAGCATCCGTACTCCCCAGTTGAATACTTCTGTCTACCACCGGATACGGATAGATCACATTGTTTGTCTGGGTAAACAAATTTTCTCCATTAGCTCCCAGAGATCCTGTTCCTCCGGTAGGTCCTGCTCCACCACTTCCTCCCGTACTTCCCGTAGGCCCTCCGGATCCCGTAGCCCCGGACGGACCGGTGGGACCCGGGTCTCCCAGCGAGCCTTTTGTTCCCGTCGGCCCGGTACTTCCTGATGGCCCTCCGATACCAGTCGTTCCCGTGGATCCGGATGATCCCAGCGGTCCTGTGCCACCGGTCGGACCCTGTATTCCGCTTGTTCCCGTTGCCCCGGTCGGACCACTTGCTCCTGTAGCTCCGGTTGCTCCCAACACGCTTCCTGTTTGTGAAGAAGATGAGGATGATTTGGAAGAAGAGGGGAGCGAGCTGTCTTTTGGAGTAGGAATTGTTGCTGCTTGAGACGGTAAATCTCTTTGTGATCCACTTCTTATTCCTGCAATTTGGGAAAACAAAAGTGTTGAGGACAGGAGTATGAGTACGACAAATCCGATGAGGGCGTATGGGTGGAATAGTTTTCGATAGAATGGTTCTTTGATCCTGTCTGAAATCAATTCGGGGGGCGGTTGCGGTGCCGCAATGGGGATGGTTATCGGCGCGGGTTCCGGCTCCGGCGCGGGTTTTGGGGGCAGCGGTGGAGGCGTGGACGGCAGAGTCGCCGGAGCTGGCGGGGGTAACGCCGCCGGAGCCTCCTTGACATTAGTGAGTCCCTCTGCCGGGTTATCCGTGAGCCACCCTTGGACAACCGCGCATTTGAGAAACGCGCGGATTGTGGAAAGCCTGCGGTTTATCGTTGTGACGGGTACTTTATCCGTCTGCTGCTCACGCTTATAGGTTTCCAAAAGCTCCAGATTTATTGCCTTGAGGAGCTTTTGGTGGTTGTCTATTTCCGCCCGTTTGGCTGGAGAAACCGCCCCGTCGAGCCATCCGAGGAATTGTCGCAGGTCCATCCGATAGTTTTTTCGTGTGACCAATGAAGCTCCCTGGTGGGTGAGATGCTCTTCAAAAATTGTTTCCAGAAGCGGTTGGAAGAGGTTCATAATGTATTGATAATCCAATGGATTATATATTTCATATCTATAATAAGTGTTATTCTCTTTGGTTTGTCAAGATGTCAAATTTTGAGGCTATACGCGAGAAAGATATCTCACTGGGTCATCAATAAATTATCAATATTTCACGAATTCCCGTATAAATATATTTAGCCTCGATTAAAATATCATACGCTATCATCATTCAGTAAAAATTGAAAGATATACTTTGTCCGTTTTCACTATTTTAAAAACGTGCGGTATGCGATTTTCTGGGAGGAGATAATTCTCGCAAGGTTGCTGGGACAAGATAATATAAATACTTGACTTATAGTATAGGTATCGTTAGCCCTATAATTTTTTAAGGTCTCCCCTTGCTATGCAAGGAGAGGCCTTATGAAAAGAAAGACTTTCAGTCGTTTTCTATTTTGGCACTCGTATACGGTTAGTGCTGCATTTCTTTTTTGTTGACATACGGCCTATTTTTTTCGCGTTTTTCCGGTCTTTACATCATGCCGTGTCCTCGGTATACTTTTTAGTATGAATACAGCGGATCGATATCAACATCAGATCGTCGAGGAAAAATGGCGGGACAGTTGGGAGAGAGCAAAGCTTGATGTGGCCGATATTATTGCCGCAAAGCGGCCATTTTATAACCTCATGATGTTTCCGTACCCATCGGCCGAAGGTCTCCATGTGGGCAACATGTATGCATTCACCGGGAGCGATATTTTCGGCCGGTTCAAACGTATGCAAGGATTCGACGTGTTTGAGCCTATTGGCCTGGATGGATTCGGTATTCATAGCGAAAATTACGCCTTCAAAGTTGGCAAGCACCCCATGGATCAGGCGGCCATCAGTGAAAAACGTTTCTATAACCAACTCCATAACATTGGTGCAATGTATGACTGGAGCCGTACCGTGGAAACATACGATCCGGATTATTATCGATGGACTCAGTGGCTGTTTGTTCAAATGTTTAAACACGGACTGGCCTATCGTGGGAAAGCCGAAGTCAATTGGTGCCCGGGTTGTAAAACCGTGCTTGCTGATGAACAGGTCCTGCCTGCCGGCAGGCAGGGATTGACTGAAAAATGTGAGCGATGCGGGAATATAGTAGAGAAGAAACAGTTAGAACAATGGTTCTTCAAAATTACCGCATATGCGGAAAAACTCCTCGCCAACTCCTACACCCTGGACTGGTCAGAGAAAATTCGCGTCGCCCAGCAATCGTGGATCGGTAAAAAAGAGGGGATTACTATACGCTATTCGGTGGTAACAGAGGATGGAAAAAAAGTAAGTGAGTTGACGTGCTTCACCACCCGTCCGGATACCAATTATGGTGCAACTTTTGTGGTAATGGCACCGGAACACCCGCTTGTTACAGAGCTGTTTGGGAAAAGGATGGCTGGCAAAGACATTAAAAGAGCGCCAAGTCAAGGAAATGCTGTCAAATCGGTCCAAATATACAATTATGTCGATGCATCAGGCCGTAAAACAGTTCAGGAGCGGGCTAATGAAGGCAGGAAAAAGACTGGTGTTTTCACCGGATTTTACTGCGTGAACAGGTTGAATAATAAAAAGTTACCGTTATACATTTCTGACTTCGTTTTGAAGGATTTTGGTACCGGTGCCGTGGTTGGTGTGCCGGGTCATGATAAACGGGATTTTGAGTTTGCGATGCAGTTTGATATAGATATTGAACGTGTCGTTATTGCCAAAGATGGGGATACCTCACCCATTTCACGCATTGAGCAAGTGCAGGAAGATGAGGGAATTATGGTTAACTCCGGATTTCTTGACGGCGTATCTATTCATGATGCTATCCCTAAAATGATGGATTATTTAGAAGAAAAGGGCTGGGGGAAGCGCGTGACTACCTATCATCTGCGCGATTGGCTTATCAGCAGGCAGCGCTACTGGGGTCCGCCGATCCCCATGATTCATTGTCCTACATGCGGTTGGCAGCCGGTGCCGGAAAAAGATTTGCCCGTTGTTCTCCCTAGGATTGATGATTACAAACCCGGTGATGATGGTGTGGCGCCGCTTGCCAAACACAAAGATTTCTATAACGTGGCTTGCCCGAAGTGTGGCCAAGCGGCACGACGAGAAACAGATGTATCTGATACATTTCTTGATAGTGCGTGGTATTTCTTACGATATCCATCTATCTCATTGGACTCATCCGTCCCATGGGACCCATCGGTCACGAAAAAATGGTTACCTGTACATTTATATACCGGAGGCGCAGAGCATAGTGTTCTTCATCTTATGTACAGCCGGTTTGTCGCGATGGCTCTCCGAGACTTCGGATATATCGATTGGGACGAGCCATTCACAAAGTTTTACGCCCACGGTTTAGTGATCAAAGACGGCGCAAAGATGAGTAAAAGCAAGGGCAATGTGGTCAATCCGGATGAATATATTGAGCGCTATGGGGCGGATGCACTTCGGCTCTACCTCATGTTCACCGGGCCATACGACCAGGGCGGCGATTTTCGTGACTCTGCGATGGAAGGGATGAGCAGGTGGGTGCAAAAAGTTTGGCGGATGGCGCAGAAATCTATGAGTGAGCACTCTCATGAGTCGAGCGCTACAGTAAAAAATGCCCTTCATAAGGCCATAAAAAAACTGGGGGAGGATATTGAAAGGCGACGGTATAACACTGCCATTGCCGCGATGATGGAGTTGGTCAATGCAGTGGGGGAGGAGCAGGGGGTCATGGGAGCAGAAGACCTTAAGGATTTTCTCAAAATCTTAGCTCCTTTTGCACCATACATGACCGAAGAGCTTTTTCAAATGATAACTACATCACAAGATACATTTAGTAGGTCAAACTCTATCCATTTTCAACCTTGGCCGGCGTATGATCCAAAGTTTCTCATAGAAGATACGGTCCAAGTCGCAGTCCAGGTCAATGGGAAGCTGCGGGACACCATAGAAGTCTCCGCCAAGGGCGGACCAGCCTCTGGCTGGAAAAGTGACGTTGAAGCGGCGGCTCGCCTAAGTCAAAAGGTCGCCAAACACCTGGAAGGGAAAACCGTGAAGAAGATTATTTTCGTCCCTGGTAAAGTTATTAATTTTGTGATCTAATGGGGGCATGCAAGGGCAGGGGAATGACGATCTAAAAACCAAGCTTGCCCAATTCTGGAAAACCTATCGCGTGCCGATCATTCTCGGATTGGTAAGCATTTTCTTTATCATCGCTTCTCTCACAATCCTCATCAAATCAATTCAAACGAGTACGCCCATCACGTTTAGTTCAGATGAAGCATCCGTTGCGGGCATTATGCGGGGGAGTGAGGTCGTCGTAGACGTTTCAGGAGCGGTCGAGAAGCCTGGCGTGTATAGTTTGCCCACGGGTAGCAGGGTAGAGGACGCCATTGCGGCTGCCGGCGGCTTATCCAAAGAGGTAGATGATGAGCGGTTGGCAAAAGTCGTCAACCGGGCGGCTAGACTTTCCGACGGAGCGAAGATCTATATCCCAACTCGTAACGATTCATCCACGTCGCACAACATTTCTGATCCTTCTTATCCATCTTCCGTTTCCGTCAATGTCGCATCCCAGTCAGAACTTGAAGCCCTCTCCGGCATCGGTCCGGCGACAGCCAAAAAGATCATTTCCGGACGGCCGTATACGAGCCTTGAAGAGTTGGTCGCCAAAAAGGCCATGGGCCAGGCCCTGTTTGACAAGATCAAGAATCAGTTGACGTTATGACGGAACCCTTCACCGTTATCGGTTTAACTACAATCCTTGGCCGTATGTTGCCGGAACCCCAGGCCGGATTTTTGTCCGGAATTCTTTTTGGCACTCGGTCGACGATGACAAAAGAACTAATAGATGCATTTGTTATAACTGGCACTATTCATATCGTTGCTCTCTCCGGGCAAAATTTATCTATCTTTACCGGCACATTTGCCAGCTGGATGACTTCGTTTGTTAGCAGACGGATAGCGAGTCTGCTAACTCTTTTTATGCTCGTATGGTTCTTATGGTTTGTCGGATTATCCCCGAGTCTGGTCCGGGCTGTCATAATGGGAAATTTGACCCTTTTTGCGGTAATCTTTGGCAAGCGAAACTGGAGTCTCTTTAGTTTAGTATTAGCAGTCAGTATCATGCTATTGCTAAATCCCCTGTGGATCGGTGATCTTGGATTTCAACTTTCCGTGCTTGCGACTCTTGGAATCATTTTGTTTGGACAAAAACGAATAGTAAAAGAACCATGGAAACTCTGGCACATCATCCGCGATGACCTCCGCATCACGCTTGCTGCCCAGCTCTTTACCACACCGCTCATCTTTTTTCACTTCCATCGGCTTTCCCTCATTGCGCCGCTGACCAACGTCCTGATCGGTTGGACCATGCCTTTCCTTATGGGGCTTGGCTGGATTGCAGCCATTGCCGGATACATCTGGCAGCCGTTGGGTCTTCTCCCCGCTTGGGCGGCATGGGTCCTTCTCACCTACGTCATCCGGGTCGTCGAGATTACCGCAACAATTCCATGGGCAAGTATCGGGAAATGATGACCATATCAAAAAACATCACGTAGGCATGAGGGGTAGCGAAAATATAGGCAATATAGTCTTTTTTATAAGATAGTATTATGTTTAAATTACGCATTGGTTACCTTGTTGTTGGTATCACTACAGGTCTTATTCTACTGTTAGGATTTTTTTGGTCACTTCCTGATGGAAAACTGCATATAGTATTTTGTGACGTCGGTCAGGGAGATGCCGCTTACATCCGGTTCCCTGATGGCCGGGATATGCTCGTCGACGGCGGACCGGATGATAAAGTACTGGGGTGCCTCGGGCGCCACATGCCGTTTTGGGACCGGCATATCAATATCGTGGCTCTCACCCACCCGCAAAAAGATCATATGCAGGGACTCATCACTGTTTTAGGGCGCTACAGCACGGATTATTTTGTGCGAAGTGATATTGCAAATTCGACCGACGGGTATGCCACGCTTATGGATGTCGTTGGGCGCCGCGGGATCAAGCAAAAATTCGTCACAGCCGGCGAGGCCATTGCAGTAGGCTCCACTACTCTCTCGGTCCTCTGGCCCTCCGGCGACCAGATCGCCAATGTTCTTGGTGCGACCACTTCCAATCTCAATGACGGGAGCGTCGTTTTTCTTCTGCGCTATGGTTCTTTTGATGCGCTGTTTCCCGGGGACGCGGACATCCGTGTTGAGTCCGGTTGGAAGAATATGCAATTGGCAGACGATACTCTTGAAGTGCTAAAGTTTCCCCATCACGGGAGTAAAACCGGTATGACGGAAAATTTTTTACAAACGTTGCGTCCCAAGCTTTCCGTCATCTCCGTGGGCCGCAACAATTACGGCCACCCGAGCGAAGCGGCGCTGGCAACGCTTGCAAAGTTAGGAATACAGGTAAAGAGGACGGATAAGGAGGGGGATATTGAGATGATGAGTGACGGGAGGAGTTGGAGTGTGGGGGAATAACTGATTCTTACTTCGTACGCGCGTGTCTGGCTACTGCGACGTCACTTTGAAGCTCCGGGGGACTTTTTCCCTCTTGACACGTTGCTAGGGCCTGTAGTAAAGTATCACTTTTACCACCGTCCCCTCGGACTTCCTTCCCTCTTTAGGGGAGGAGATCTGAATGGACGGTTTGTGGTATTATGGAATGATCATGAAAGACCAGATTGCCACACTCCTTGCGAGCATCCTTAAAGAAATGGGCATTACCGGTGTGGTTCCAGAGGTTGAAGTGCCGGAAGATGCCTCTCACGGAGACTATACTTCAAACGTTGCCATGATTCTCGCTAAGACTCTGAAGAAAGCTCCGATGGAGATAGCACTACAGGTTAAAGAAGCTATCAGCAGTCAGCTATCAGCTATCAGCCAGAAGAATG
>Ga0082335_1007942_pt1 | contig 12460 bp, 11 predicted proteins | sample Subgrocontami58m_FD_72375 | JGI IMG/M metagenome (GOLD analysis project Ga0082335, IMG submission 72375) | Subsurface groundwater microbial communities from S. Glens Falls, New York, USA - GMW37 contaminated, 5.8 m (SPADES assembly) (version 2) ...
CTCAGTGTGGCGATCATTGCGGGGTATCCGGGCAGTATCGCCAGTGTGTGGCAGCAAGCAGGCCGAGTCGGCAGACGCGGTGAATCATCGGCAGTGATCATGGTTGCTTCCGCCGCGCCGCTCGATCAATATATCGCCATGCACCCGCGTTATCTTTTTGAATCATCTATCGAACACGCGCTGATCGATCCAAATAATTTGGCGATCTTGGTAAATCATTTGCGCTGCGCGATCTTTGAACTTCCTTTTGAACACGGTGAGATGTTTGGGAGATTGGAGATTGGAGATTTGTTGGAAGCGTTGAAAGAGGCGGGCGAGTTGCACGAGTCGGCGGGCGCGGTGAGGTGGGTCGGGTCGTCGTATCCGTCGGAGAGCGTTTCACTGCGCGCCGCTTCGGATGATGTGGTCGTCATCCAAGATGTGACGAATACGAAACCGATCATCATCGGCGAAGTGGATGCGACTCGCGCCCCGACTCAGGTTCACGCCGGTGCGGTGTATTTGCACGAAGGCAAACAATTTTTGGTGCGCGCGTTGAAATGGGACGAGCGTATCGCCGAAGTGATCGCCGCCGACGAGTTGGATTATTACACGCAGGCGAGTGAAGGCGCGACATTGGATGTGTTGGATGTGTTCGACCCCCTCCCTGGCCCTCCCCCATCGGCGACTTCACCGATGGGGGAGGGTTGGGTGGGGGTACGCAAGGCGCACGGTTCGGTCTTGGTTACATCGCAAGCGACGACGTATCGCAAGATTAAACGTTACACGCACGAGACTCTGGGCGTGGGCGAGATTGATCTTCCGCCGCGCGAGTTTCAGACGACGGCGTATTGGTTATGGCTTTCGGATGATGTGTTGGAGAAATTAAAAGAGTTTGGCATTTCGTTTGAGCCGAATGATTACGGACCGAATTGGGATGAACAGCGCAGACTGGTTTTGGAACGCGATGAATTTAAATGTCGTGAGTGTGGCACAAGTTCCCCTCTCCCATCAAGCGTTGTTCTTGATGGGAGAGGGGTTAGGGGTGAGGGGGTCAGGGGTGAGGGCTTGCACGTCCACCACCTCCGCCCCTTCCGCGAATTTGGTTACGTGCGCGACGAGAACAAAAATTATTTGGAAGCAAACGATCTCGATAATCTGATCACCGTCTGCCCGTCGTGCCACTCCAAAATTGAAACTGCCACGCGAACAAAATCCGCGCTGTCGGGCTTGGCTCACGCCATGAGCAACCTTGCGCCGCTTCATCTGATGTGCGACCCGCGCGATATTCTCACGCTCGTCGAATGGAAATCAAAAGAGACTCAGGCACCGACAATTACTTTTTGCGATTCGATCCCCGAAGGCATCGGCTTGAGTGAACGACTCTACGAATTGCACGACGATCTTTTACGCGGCGCGTTGGATTTGGTTCGCGGTTGCCGATGCAGTGACGGCTGCCCGGCGTGCATCGGTCCCACCAATGGCGATGGGGGAGAGGCGAAGAGGAATACGGTGAGGCTGATGGAGGTGGTGAGTGAGGCGTGATGCGTGATGAGTGATGCGTATTTCGTATTGCGTATTGCGTGGAGTGTTGCGCGGTTGAGGTTGTCAGAGGTTCAGAAAAATGTTGAACGTGGATTAGAAAGACGCCCCTCCACTCCGCCTCACAACTTCAAAATTGCGTTGAATGAATTCAACGCCTGCCACGCCAAACGCGCTTAAGCGCGTTTTTTGTCTCAGCCGCGAATTCATTCGCGGGGGATAAAATCGTGTTGAGTAAAAAAGAGAGTCGATGGGTTGGGTTTTTCTAATCCGCGTTGTGGCTTTCTTCTTGTTTTCAACTTTTTTCTGCGGCGTGAGCGTAGACCCTTCGGGTTTTGGAAACCCGAAGGGTCTGGTGGTTGTGCATCACAAAAAAATCCCGCCACCTCACGATGACGGGATTTCCAACATCCAACATCTAACATCTAACTTCCAACAACTACTTCGCCGGTGTCGCTGGCGTTGTCACTGCCTTCGTCGCCGCATCCGGTAACTGGAACAGATACGGACTGCCTGACGGCACCAACATCACCTGCACCTTATCGCCCAACTTCTGCACGTAGGTGTATTGCAAAAGTTCAGGATTGTTGCGGAGTTGATCAGCGATTAACTTCAACGCCTTCGCTTCAGCATCGGCTTGTACCAAACGCGCCTTCGCTTCGGCTTCCGCCTGAATTATTTTGGCTTTACCTTCTGCTTCAGAAGCAATCACGGTGGCGTCGGCTTTACCTTGCGCTACTTGTCGCGCTTGCTCGGCTTCTTGCTTCTTTTGTTGCACCACCAGCGCCGCTTGCTGTGCGAGCTGTTCGGCGATCTGTTTCTGCTCTACCGCCGCCCCATACTCTTTGCTGAAATGCACATCGCGCATCACAAACTGCGCCAGAAGCAACGAGTTATCTTTAAAGGATATGGCGATCTGGTCGGTGATCTCTTTCTCCATCTGCACCCGCTTGGAGCTGACCACTTCTTCCACGCTGTATTGCGAAACAATATCGCGGATGATGCCACGCACCGAAGGGCGCACCAACCCGTCTTCGTAACGATTCTGCCAAGCGATGTGCAAGTCAATAATCTTTGTCGGATCGATTGAATAGATCACCGAAGCATCAATGGAAACCTGCTGCCCATCTTTCGTGCGGGCTTGGATAGCATCATCGCCCGGCTTTTGCCCTTCTTGAGCTACCGCCGACATCGTATAGGTTCTACGCGAGATCACATATGTTTGTGTGTTCTCCATAAACGGCACGATCCATTGCAGTCCGGGCGTCAACGCTTGTGTGCGATACCCTTGCGATTGCAACGCGCTGATCACAATCGCGCGTTCCTCAGGTTGCACGAATACTAACCCCGCCGCCGTTGCGCTCAACACAATCGCCAAAACCACCGCGCCGAGCACCAACGGAATCACCGCGCCCAACTTTCCACCACGCGACGCCGTCATCACCCCGAACACAATTGCGCCGCCCACCAACAGCCACGCCCCTGTCGCTAACACTTGCACAATACTTGCTACGTTCATAATGTCCTCCGAACTTTAGACTTCTAGACTTCCGAAGTTTTTAAAACTTCGGAAGTCTTGATTATGCAAAGATTATAGCACTCATGCTATTATGCGCCCGTGCGCCAAACGAATGCTCACTGTACACTCACCGAACTCATCGGCGAACACATCCGCGCCCACTTTGATTCCGATCTCGTCCCCTCACTCGGACAATTCCTCCTCGCCCGCCTCACGCCCTACCCCTACCTCCGATTTCCTTTATTTCCCTCTTCCCTTTCCCTTTCTTCCTTCTCCGTTGATCTCCCTCGTGATACGCTCCTCACACCCGGCATGATGATCGATCTGATCGGACCGTGCGGCGCGGCGATTGAAGAAAGCAGAGAACGTGAGCGCGTTCTGCTGATCGCCGACGACTCACCCGCCGCGCTGCTGCCATTCGCTTCGTCAGCCATCGCGCGGGCGGGAGCCGCCACCCTCATCCTCGCCCAGCCCTATCCGCTCGATTTCCTCGACCCGCGAATCGAAATCCATCGCGGCGATCTCATCACGCTCACCAACGAACTCGCCCCTCACGCCGACCGCATCTTCATTCATGCCTCTCACACCTCACCTGCTATATATCACGCATCACTCATCACGCATCACGTTGCAGCTTACACCCTCCTCCCCCCTCCCACACCCTGCGGCGTCGGCGCCTGCCAAGCCTGTTACGTCAAAACGAATCACGGACACAAAATGTCCTGCCTCGACGGACCCTTCTTCGCCCTCCAATCTCTAATCTCCAATTACTAATTACCAATTACTATGGAACTTGCCCCTCACCACAAAACCGGTCTCACCCTCACCTCTCCCCTCATCGCCGGTGGCGGCGCGTTTGGCTTCGCCGATGAATATGCCTCGCTTGTAGATTTCTCGAAGTTCGGTGCGTTCATCACAAACGCAATTACATTGAAGCCGCGATCACCCGCGCGTGAGCAACAGGTGATTCAATTCGCGGGCGGAGTTTTGATTCATACAGGCTTGCCTAACCCCGGACTCTCAAACGCGATTCGAGAATACGAAAAAAAGTGGGAACGACTCGGTTGCCCCGTCATCGTTCATCTCGCCTGTGATTCGGTTGATAATGTTGAAGTGTGTATGGAGAAAATAGATCGGGTGGAAGTGATCGCCGGAGTCGAGATCGGGTTTCGGGATGAGGAGGAAACGGTGAACGTTGAAGCGATGATCAAAGCCGCCACGCGCATCGGCGGCAAACCCGTGATCGTCCAAGTGCCACGCTCGCGCGCCTCTCTGATCGCCCGCGTTGCTGAACGATCAGGCGCGCAATCAATTTCAATATCATTGCCGCGTGGGACGATGAAGCACGACGGCGAGTGGGTGAGCGGGCGACTCTATGGCGCGTCGCTGTTGCCGCAAACGATCCATTTGGTGCGCCAGATCAAAACGCAAACGGCACTACCGATCATCGGCGCAGGCGGTGTTCATTCAAAAGAGGATGTGGATGTTTTGTTGGAAGCGGGGGCGAGTGCGGTGCAGGTGGATAGTGTAGTGTGGGTGAGTCCACAAGATCTGTCAGGTTTTTAAAACCTGACAGATCTTTTCGTTTACTTCTCAATCCAAATCGTCACCGGTCCATCGTTAATGATCTCAACCGACATCATCGCTCGAAAGACTCCGCTCTGTATGGGAACGCCATAAAACTGCAAACGCTTGGTGAAATAGTCGAGGAGCGGTTCGGCTTCGCTCGGTTGCGCCGCCTTCTCAAACGACGGGCGGCGACCCTTTTGCGCGTCGGCGTAAAGTGTGAACTGCGAAACCACGAGCGCGCTTCCCCCAACTTCTAAAATAGATCGGTTCATCTTCCCCTGATCATCTTCAAAGATTCGCAAGTTGGCGATCTTCTCCGCCAGCCAATCGGCTTGCTCTTGCGTGTCATTTTTCCCCACGCCGATCAACACGACCAAGCCGTGATCGATCTCCGAAACTTTTTTATTTTCAACTGTGACCGAGCCGTGTGAGACTCGTTGAATCAAAGCTCTCATGATGTTGGATTTTGTTAGTCGCGTTGAATCGCCGAACACATGATACGCAATACGAAATACGCACTACGTCTCACGCATCACTCTTCACGTATCACGGTAATCCCACCGCCTCTTTCACTTCTGCTAACGTCACCTCGGCGATCTTCCGCGCCCGTTTCGCGCCATCTTCCAAGATGTCCCAAATGCGCTTCGGATCTTTGGCGAGTTCGTCACGTTTAGCGCGGAACGGTTCAAAATGCGTGTTGATGTTCTTCGCCAAGATCGTTTTGCAATCCACACAACCGATGCCCGCCGTGCGGCATTGTGAATCTATCGTCGGCAGTTCGTCCGGCGAAAAAGTTTTGTGAAGCGTGAAAACGTTGCACACTTCGGGGCGTCCCGGGTCATTGCGGCGTTGGCGCTGCGGGTCGGTCACCATCGTTTTCACTTTGGCTTCGGTCTCGCTCGGTGTTGCCGCCATCTCAATGTGATTATTTAAACTCTTCCCCATCTTCTGCACGCCATCCGTCCCCAACACTTTTGGATACTCGGTGTTCTTCATCTGCGGCTCGATCAACACTTGCTTCTTGGTGCGGAAGTTAAACGTCCGCACGATCTCGCGCGTGAATTCGATATGCGATGCTTGATCAACCCCGACCGGCACGACGTTGGTTTTATACAGAACAATATCCGCGCTCATCAACACCGGGTAGCCGACGAGCCCGTAATTGATGTTGTGCGGTTGTTGAGCAACCTTCTCTTTGAAGGTCGGCAGATCGGTTAATTTTCCAAGCGGCGTGAACATGGAGAGGATCGTATGTAGTTCGGTTACTTGCGGAACATGACTCTGCACAAACATGATCGACTCGGCGGGGCGGATGCCTGCCGCCAACCAATCGAGTGCCATCTCTGCCGTGTTCGTTTTTAAATCTTCAAACTCTTCCATTGTCGTGAGCGCGTGAAGATCAACGATGCAATACACGCACTCATAATCATCTTGCAGCGCCACATAATTTTTAATCGCGCCCAGATAATTTCCTAAATGTTGCCGCCCGGTCGGGCGCGCGCCAGAAAAGACTCGTCCTTTTTTAGTCATAGTCTAAAGTGCTACCTTATCTATTGGCTTATCAATGCTACGAATTTCAATAGCATCGTTTTGGGTCATTTCAATTTCTTGAATTTGAAATTGGAATTGCTTTCGGTCTACTGCATTCGATTCGTCCATGTAACCAGTATATAGTTCGGCTAATCGCGCAGCCTGTTCAGAAGACTCGGCTTCAATAGTAACTATAAAAGATCGAACCAGAGACACATCAAATGTAGGCATATAGTGTTCTCCGTCTGGAAAACTGTTTACTGCTCACTGTTCACTATCTCCTTTGATGGTAGTCGTCCTTCTAGTAGTTTAGCGATCTCGCCCGCTTCCGCGTGTCGTCCTAAAGTTTTCTTCGAGAAGATCAACTCGCCATCCAGCATAACTTCAAACCGTCCTCCATCAGAAGGAATGAGGGTCATGCTGTCGAGTTGAAATTCATACTTGGTCAATAGTTCGCCTATCAAACTGATAGCGCGGGGTGTGTACTTTCATTTAGCGCAGTAAGTGAGTTCAAGTTTGGGTTTCATAGACGAAATTATAAAGTAGGAAGGATGAATTATGAAGGAGGAATAAAGCCTCTGTATAATGCAACTCTATGCTCACCCAAATTCTTTCCACTGCTATAACAATTGCCAAAAATGCAGGCGCGATTCTCAAAGAGAACAACGGGGATCGCCAAATAAATTTCAAAGGCGCAATTGATCTCGTCACCGATTACGATAAACGATCCGAAGCCTATATCGTCTCTGCCTTGCGCCAAGCCTTTCCCGATCATGCCTTGCATGGCGAAGAAGGCACGCGCATCAACAAAGGCACAGATTACGAATGGATGATCGATCCACTTGATGGCACGACGAACTTTGCCCATAGCCTCCCCATTTTCAGCGTGTCACTTGGTTTAGCCCATCACGGCGAACCGCTGTTAGGCGTGGTTTATGATCCATCGCGCGAAGAAATTTTTAGCGCGATCAAAGGCGAAGGCGCGCATCTCAATGGCAAACCGATTCGTGTTTCTACAACATCGAATCTTAATCACTCGCTGCTCGTCACCGGTTTTCCGTACGACGCGCGCACCAATCCCGATAACAACGTCAAAGAGTTTGTGCAATTTACGATGCGCTCGCAAGCGGTTCGTCGTTTAGGATCGGCGGCACTCGATCTGTGTTACGTCGCTTCGGGTCGCTTTGACGGCTTTTGGGAAAAGCGAATCAATTTGTGGGATGTCGCCGCCGGCACGATCATCGTGCGCGAAGCGGGTGGCGTTGTCACCGAAGCAACCGGCGAGTCGCCGATTCCGCATCATTGCATCGTCGCTTCCAATGGATTGATTCATGATGAGATGATCGCCGTTCTGCGTGATGGCGACAACGCGCCTCTCCCGTAAGGGCGACTTGGAGTCGCCCTACCATTGACTATGACCGAAACCCTCCCTCTCCTCCTCAACGTCGTCACCATCCTTCTTCTCCTTTTGCTCTTCGTCGCCATCGTCTGGCTTTCTTTGCGGCGGATGCCGTCAACGAATCTCGATCCCGACCTGATTCGCAAATTGGAGCAATCACTTACCGAAAGCGCTCGGCTTCAAGGTGAGTTGTCTGCGCTAAGGCAGCAGATGGAATCAGTTTCAACGCAAGTGAGCAATGGATTGAAAGGCGTGGGCGATCAAGTGAAAGTGTTCGGTGAAGTGCAGACGAAACTGGGCGAGCTGACCAAAGCCACCGAACAAGTTTATAACGTGGGCAAAGATATTTCGGGGTTGAATGAAATTTTGCGCGCGCCCAAATTGCGCGGCGGCTTCGGCGAGTTGTTGCTCAACGATCTACTCGGCAAAGTGATCCCCAACGAGTATTTTGAGATTCAATATAAGTTTGCGGGCGGCGAAACGGTGGACGCGATCATCAAACTTAATTCGCGCCTTGTGCCGATTGATTCCAAATTTCCGTTGGAGAACTTTCGTCGCTATGTGCAAGCGGATGAAGGCGACAAAACAAAATTGCGGCGCGAGTTCGAGCGCGACGTGCGCCGCCACATTGACGCCATCGCTTCTAAATACATCCGCCCCGACGAAGGCACATTGGATTTTGCGTTGATGTATATCCCTGCCGAGAATGTGTATTATGAAATTGCCGTCACCGATGAAAGCGCGATGATGGAGTATGCCTTGAGCAAACGAGTTGTGCCGGTCTCGCCTAACACTTTCTACGCCTACCTCAACGTGATCTTGCTTGGCTTACGTGGTTTGCGTATCGAACAACGGGCGAAAGAGATTCTTGATCATCTCTCGCGTTTGCAAACAGAATTTGATCAACTGCGCGATGATTTTGATACGATGGGCAAACATCTCGACAGCGCGAACAAAAAATATCAAGAGGCGCAGCGCAAGGTGGAAGAGTTTTCATCGAGGTTGAGCAAATTGAAAACCGAGTAACTGCTCACCCACGAACATGGGTAGAGGTTCACTCTAATCCGCTAACGAACATTGTTCCGAAATTTGACCGTTATCGTGTGTGCGACTCCCATGTTTCCATGCGGAATAATGATTGGGATCAGAAAAATGCCAAATAGCGGATTAGAAAACCGCCCCTCCACAACACCTCAATATCCAACTTCCAACCTCCAACCTCTAACTTCCAATCTCCAATCTCTAATCTCTAATCTCTAATCTCTAATCTCCTACAAGATACGCGCTCAACCCTCTCACGTTCGGCATGGAGCGCAAATGAGATAAAGCTCGCTCGCTGATCTGCCGCACACCTTCGGGGCTCATGCGCCACTCGGCGGCTATCGCTCGCAACGGACGGGCTTCGCCGCCTCCCAAGCCAAAACGGAGACGCAAAATTTCTGCTTCACGCGCGTCGAGTCGTGATAAGGATTCTTCGATGGCGCGAGTCAAACTGTTTTCGGCGGCGACGGTTTCAGGATCGAGCGCCGTCTCATCTTCCATGCGTTCCAAGGACTCGCGTTGATCATCTTCCAACGGCTCATCAAGCGAGACGATAGCTTGAGCATCTTGCATTAACTCTGTCGCCGCTTCAGACGACACACCAACGCTTTCGGCGATCTTTTCGATCTTGGGTTCGTCGCCCTCTTCTTGCGCCAATTGAGAAGCGACGCGCCGTAGTTGGCTGATCTTGTGGACGCGATTCACGGGCAAGCGCACGGTGCGACCAAAGTTGGCAATGGCCCGACCAATGCTCTGCCGAATCCACCACACGGCAAACGTGGCAAAGCGCGTGCCGCGATTTGGATCATAACGATCTGCCGCTTTCAATAATCCGAAGATCCCTTCTTGAACCAGATCATCGTAGGACATGGTTGAGTTGCGGAACTTCCCGGCGAGATTCAAAACGAGTCGCAGGTTGTGAAGGATCAACGCTTCACGCGCCGCGCCGGCATCCGCCAGCTGATGCTTTAGGGCGCGGCGGCGTTTGGGATCCAGATTCTTTTTGGTCAATTGTTTTTGCGCGGCGTGTCCGTGCGCCACGCGCCGCGCCAGCGCCATCTCTTCTTCGTGATTCAATAAATGGAGCGGGGTTTGTTCGCCCATGATGCGTTGCAGAGGTTTGGTTGAAGTGTGCATAGTGATGTTTATATACGACAATCTTTGACCTATTTCTATAGAACTATAGGACATTTTCCGTCAGAAGTAAAATACGTCGTACAACCCACTATGATAATTGTGACTTATAATATCTGCATTAGATATGGAACTACGTCATTTGACTTATTTTGTGGCTGTTGCCGAGCGTCTTAACTTTTCGCGCGCGGCAGAAGCCCTGCACGTAGCTCAACCGGCGATCAGTCAACAGATTCGCGCTCTTGAACAAGAGTTGGGCATTTCCTTGTTTGATCGAATCAGCAAGCGTGTGACGCTGACCGAAGCAGGGCGAGCGCTGTTGCCTCATGCGCGGCAGATACTTAGCGCAGTGGAGGCGGCGCGTAGTGAAATCCGCGAGCGCGGCACTTTGAAACGCGGCACGGTGAGTCTGGGTGCGCCGCCGACTGTGAGCGCGCATTTCCTTCCTACAAAGATCACCTCCTTTGAACAAAAGCATCCGGGGTTAGATGTGATGCTGCGTGAAGCGGGAACAGAAACATTGGTTGCTCTCGTGGAGCAAGGTCAATTGGATATGGCGATTGTCTCAACCGATGTGTTGCCGCCATCCATTGAATCGACTCCCTTCCTAGAAGAAACGTACGTGTTAGCGGTCGGCGCGAAGCACCGTTTATGCAAACGTAAAACTGTCAACATCACCGAACTCGCCGAAGAATCGTTCATCATGTTCCCGCAAGGTTACAAGTTGCGCGAAGTGACACAGATCGCTTGTCGCACGGCGGGCTTTGAACCCAAAGTCGCCCTTGATGGCGGCGGTATGCAGAGCGCGCTGCAATTTGTGGCGGCGGGGTTAGGAGTTGCGCTTGTTCCTGAACTCGCGCTCACCGATACGAACAACATTTGCGCTCTGCATATCGCCGATCAGAATCTTCATCGTACTTTGGGTTTGGTGTGGCGCAAAGGCGCACATTTGAGTCCAGCGGCTCGCGCGCTGCGCGAGTTTTTGATGGAAGAAGTTGAGCGCGAGCGTGGGAAAAAGTAATTCTTGCTGTGCTATAATTCTCGACGCGGTAGAAAATTTGTAAGGCGGTTTTGATAAAGCCCATTCCATAAAGAATGGGCTTTGTTTATCTTTGTGCCTGTAGAGACGTTGCATTGCAACGTCTTTACAAAACAACATTCCATAAAGTATGTAGTCTAGCCCCTTGCGGGCGATCCACGCGCACAAGTCGCTAGGCTACTGTTTGTTGCGATGAAAAAGTTTTTGCTCCGTTTCGTTTTGATCACAAGTTTGGGCATGATGGCGTTGTCACTTTCATCGCCCGCGTTTGCCGCCTCTAGCCGTCAACAAAATTTGCTCAGCAATCCCGGCTTTGACGGCGCGTATAACGCCGACGGCAGCGCCAATGGATGGACGGCATGGTGGCGCGAAGCGGATTCAACGTATCGCAAACCGGAATTTCGAGACGCCTTCTCGTCTGGCGGACGGGTTCACAGCGGCAACAACGCGCAGAAGTATTCAACCACGTCGGCGGTTCACCAAGCGGGGATGTATCAACAAGTGACAGGTGTGATCATCGGTCAGAAGTATCGCTTCACGGTTTTTATGTATGGCGTGTCTTCAACGAGTCAAACATCCATGGAGATGCAATCTGGCGTTGATCCAAACGGCGGAACGGATCCATTCGGAGCGAGTGTGATATGGGGGACGGCGGGCAGTGCAATTGATACGTGGCAACTGTTCGGCGTAGATGTTGTTGCGCGCAGTTCAACGGTGACGGTCTTTACACGCTCTGCGCCAAAGGTGGCGACGCAACGCAATGAAGTTTTTGTAGATGATGCCGCCTTGTACGTGATCGCTTCTAACGCCGACCCGATTCAACAGGTGTCATCGTCAACGCAAGCGGCAGCCGCCTCATCCGAAACACCGATCCCCACGGCAACGATCCGCGTCAGCCCGACATGGCCCCCAACCAACACGCCTCAAGCAAGCGGCGAGGTGTGGTACACCGTGAGATCAGGCGACACATTGATCGTGATCGCTTTTTATCATAAGGTCACGGTGGATGGCATCAAGCAATTGAACGGTCTGACATCCAATTCGATCCTGCCGGGACAGAAATTGTTGATTGCTGTGGTGACGGTTCAACCCACGCCAACGGTAACGCCGCAAATGACGGCGACACCGTCGAACACTCCCGAGCTGGTTCGCCTGCCGACTCAAACGCCGCGCGCGGTTGCCGTCGTTCCGAATCACGGGCAGCTGTGCGTGATCGCGTATAATGATGCCAACGGCAATGCCCGCAATGATTCTGAGCCATCATTGCCCAATGTGCGCATAACATTGAGCGATGGCAACAAACCGCTTGATGGTTATGTGACGACGGCGACGGATAAGCCGCGCTGCTTTGAGCAGATTGCGCCGGGTAAATACACGGTGACGGTTGCCGCGCCCGCAGGTTTTACGGCAACAACAACTAGTGAATCAACGGTGCAAGTGGAGGCGGGCAAATCGGTGACATTGGTTTTTGGGTTGACGTTGGTAACTCGTTCTGACCCCGCGCCAACTCTTTCGACGACAACAATCCTTGTGATCTTCTTAGGCGTCGTGGTGATGTTTATGGTTGTGATGGGGGTTGCAGTTGTTGTATTAGCAAAAAAGAAATAGTGAAAGGAAAAGTTTTATGCGTTCAATAAAATCTATTCTGAGTCTGTTAGCAGTGGCGGCGGTGTTGTGGCTGGGGATTTTGCCGGGGGCCGCGTCCCCC
>Ga0082335_1007944_pt1 | contig 12457 bp, 14 predicted proteins | sample Subgrocontami58m_FD_72375 | JGI IMG/M metagenome (GOLD analysis project Ga0082335, IMG submission 72375) | Subsurface groundwater microbial communities from S. Glens Falls, New York, USA - GMW37 contaminated, 5.8 m (SPADES assembly) (version 2) ...
AGTTTTTAGTGTAACCAGAGAAAGAATCAGGCAAATAGAATCCAAGGCACTTGAAAAAATAAGAATGCACGAAGAGGTCAATCGTCTGACCGACAGCTACTAATGAACTCCAAGGACGTCAGAGAAAAATATCTAAAGTTTTTCGAAAATAGGGGACACAAAATTATCCCTTCAGCATCTCTCGTCCCGGAAAACGATCCAACCACTCTTTTTACAGGCTCCGGTATGCAGCCATTAATAACTTATCTGTTGGGAGAGAAGCATCCAATGGGAACGAAGCTGACTGATTCGCAAAAGTGTTTTAGATCCATGGATATAGACGAAGTTGGCGACAATCGTCACACCACCTTCTTTGAGATGTTAGGTAACTGGTCTTTGGGAGAATATTTCAAAGCCGAACAGTTGCCTTGGTTTTTTGAGTTCCTGACGAAGATAGTCGGACTTGATCCAAATAGACTCTACATTACGGTTTTTGCCGGAGAAAAATCTTTGGATATTCCGAAAGACGACGAATCAATAGAAATATGGAAGAAATTGTTTAAAGAATCCGGTGTGGATTATAAGGACGTTTATATAGGATCTGAAGCCGACGGTTACGAGAAGGGTATGCAGGGCGCAAGAATTTTCGCTTATGATGCCGAGAAAAATTGGTGGAGCAGATCAGGCGTACCGGCCAATATGCCTGCCGGAGAGCCAGGAGGACCGGATTCTGAAGTTTTTTATGATTTTGGTTTGCCACATGATCCTAAGTTTGGTAAGGAGTGCCATCTCAACTGTGAATGCGGCAGATTTATGGAGATTGGCAATTCCGTTTTTATGGAGTACATCAAGAATGCCGACGGATCTTTTAGTAAATTGCCGCAGAGAAACGTAGATTTTGGTGGAGGCTTAGAAAGAATTACTGCTGCTTCCAATGGAGACCCTGATGTTTTTAATATAGATACGTTGAGTCAAATAATCGCAGGCATAGAAGCCGTTTTGGGAGATAATGCCAGTGATGCTTCTTACGGAGACGCTTTATACACGAAGTCATATCGCATTGTAGCCGACCATCTTCGCGCGGCGACTTTTGTTATGGCTGACGGAGTTGTCCCATCAAGCAACGAGAGGGGGTATGTGGTTCGTCGACTTTTGAGACGCGCCATTTTACATATAGATAAACTTGGCAAAGGAGACGGCGTTCTGGAAGCCGGAATTGTGAATGTTATAGACGCTTATAAAGACTCTTATCCAGATTTGAACGAGAAGAGAGAAAATATATTGAAGGAAGCTTTGATCGAAGAGGAAAGGTTCAGGAAGACTTTAGTTATGGGAATGAAAGAGTTTGAAAAGATAAACAAGGAATTAGACGGTCTTAATGTGCATCAAATTTCAGGAGCCCAAGCCTCAACTCTCTCGTCAACTTATGGATTCCCCATAGATATAATCATTGAACTTGCCAAAGAGAGGAATAAAAACGTTGATTTAGATGGTTTTAAAAAAGAACAAGAAAAGCACAAAGAAGTTTCAAAAGCTGGGATTGAGCAAAAATTTAAAGGCGGGCTAGCTGATACTAAAGAAGAAACTGTTAAACTCCACACTGCACACCATTTGCTTCTTGCGGCCCTGCAACAGGTTTTAGGTTCTAACATCAAACAGAGAGGTAGTAATATTACTTCCGAGCGATTGCGCATTGATTTCTCCCATCCGCAAAAAGTTACTACTGAAGAATTAAAGAAAGTAGAAGACATTGTTAATAAAAAAATAAAAGAGCATTTAAGCATGACGAGACGTGAAATGCCCAGAGAAGAAGCAGAGCGTATTGGAGCCGAGATGGAGTTTGGAGTTAAATACGGAGATATTGTTTCTGTTTACTTCTTAGAAGACAACAAAGGGAATATCTTTAGCAAGGAATTTTGTGGAGGACCTCACGTTGCTAACACGAACGAATTGGGATATTTTAAGATTTTGAAAGAAGAAGCAGTTTCAGCAGGAATAAGGAGGATTAAGGCTACTTTGGAATAATTACAAAATATTCTTTGGAGTTAGACCAAAGGGGTAGACATAACTTATAATTAATCCTAGTGACTAAAGTTATCGGATTTGATTCTAATACAGCAGTTACCGTTTTTTATTCGGTTGATTTACCCCACCAATCCCGCGGAGAAATAAGCGAAGCCGATCTGGAAAACTATCTTTCCAAAGCAGTTTGGAAGTCTTTTGACACCTTTCGTACTTTGGCGGCAGGACGATTGAATGTTGAAGAGACAGACTTAATACTTGCCGGAGTAAAAGTAGTCGGTATAAAAGTTGACGGCCACGAAGTTATAAATGCTCATGGATTTGCCGGCAAGAACGTGCAGATTTCTCTTTGTATAACCATGGTGAAAAGAGGTGTTATAAAAGAGCCGAATACAAAAGAAAAGGAGAATGTGGAAATCTTTGAAACCGGGAGCGCAGAGGCCTATTTGCTTTCAAGAAAACTAAATCTTTCAAACTTGCTCTACGTTGAACCTGGAGAAGAAGCAACTCATTTTTTCTATGTGTCTCCTGAGGGAGCCGCTCATATCAGAGAATTTGTATGGGGCAGAAATGATATTATCAAAGTTTTTGCAGATAATTTTGCCGTTCCTGAAGACGCCGCTTGGTCTATTTATCAAAAATTCTTGGCAGGAAACATATCCGAGCCGGTGAAAGCGAAGTTGGAAAAATTGTTCTCAGAAGTTTTTAAGAGATTTATGGATGGTGTTGTTTTGAGTTTAAGAGATATTTCTACGAAAGAGCTAAAAAAACTGCCCACGATATATATTAAAAATCAATTTCCATTGCCTGAAACAATCGTGAATAAGTCGGTTTCCATAGGAGATAAAAGGGGAAGGCTCTGTTTACTCAAAGAAAGAATAAATATAGAAGATTTGGTGTATAATACTCCGTATACCTCCTACGAATGGTTAAACGATATTGCTAAAAGGAGGATTAAGTGGTTAATGCCATAGTTTATGAAAAAAATCTATGTCGGTAAAACCGACCCGATAACTTTAATTATAGAAAAGATAATCAAGGCGCCCGATGAAGACATTGTTCTTTATGTTCCTCGAGGTTCTGTTTCTTTTGGCGTTAGGAATAATTTTAAACTCGTAAAAAGAGAGGCTGAGGCTGGTGGTAAAACAGTTTCATTTGAATCGGTTGACGATGATGTTCTGGAACTTGCTCAGGCCTTTGACATGAAGGCTCTGAATCCGTTTTTTGGCAGGAAGAAATTCGTGACAGACATTGTTATTAAAAAGCCTGGGACCGTAGAGCTAAAAGAAGGCAAAGAAGAAGCGCCTGAACCGGAAACTAATATAGAGAAAAAAGATAAAACTGGGATACTTGGTTCTATTTTAAATTCCAGGCAAAAATCTTCAGAACTTTCATGGACTGAGCCAAAATCCGAAGAGAAACCGAGAGCAGAAGCAACATTATTCACAAAAATCATCAGATGGACAGTGCTTGTAGCTATAGTTACTTTCCTCGGTTGGATAGCTTTCTTTGTTTTGCCGAAAGCTAACATCTCCATGACTTTTAAAGAAACTCCATGGAATTTTAACGGTATAGTGACAGTTTCAGCTTCAAGAAGCAGTGTGACGGCGACTGATAAATCAATTCAATTGCCAGGTCAAGTTTTTACCAACCCAGGAAATCTACAGGCTTCATATACGGCTTCTGGTAGTCAGCACGTGGAAAGAAAAGCTACAGGAACAATAACAATCTATAATGAATATAGTTCAGAAAAACAATCGCTTCTGGCCGGCACCAGATTTTCAGCTCCTGACGGCAAGATTTTTAAAACTAACACAAAGATAACGGTGCCAGGGGCTAAAATTAATAACGGCAAGATTTCCGGTTCACAAATAGATGTGTCTGTGACCGCGGAGAAAGCTGGAGCCGATTACAATATACAGCCTACTTCTAAATTCAGGATTCCAGGTTTTCAAGGCACTCCTAAGTACGATGCTTTTTATGGAATTTCTTCTGCGCCGATGTCCGGAGGTATAGTAGGAGATATCAAAGTGCCTACTAAAGACGATATTGTCAAAGCAGAATCTGATATTAAAAATATTTTAGAGAGTAATTTAAAGGGGCAGACATTTATTAAAGTACCAGATGACGTTAAAATATTGCCCAAGGCTTACAGTTTCCAAGTGATCAAAGAAACAGTTAGCAAAGAAGCTGGCGCGGATGGTAAATTTACAATCCTTATGTCTGGAGAATTTAAGGCGATTGGTTTTAAGGAAGGTGATTTGTTGGGAGCTTTTGCCAGTCAAGTTGCGACTCAATCAAATGTTGATTTGACACTTCATGACAGTTCGTTGCAGCAGTCAGATTCTGGCTATGGTGACCCTACGCTTGACCTCAAAAACGGGAATATGAGTTTTAATATGGACTTTAAATCAAACTGGGTGAGGGCGTTTGACGTAAATGATTTCAAGAATAAGATTGCTGATAAAAGTAAAACCGACATCACGACCACCATTTATGGTCTTCCTGGCTTTGTTTCTGGAGAAGTATCTTTTTGGCCAATCTGGGTATTCAAGTCACCTCATGACATCTCAAAAATAGTCGTTGACGTTAGTTACGTCCTGTGATAATATAGCCTCCGTTGGAAAAGATAAACGGAACTGTCTTAGAAGCCCTTCCTGGAGCTACTTTTAAAGTCAAACTGGACGACAACCGGGAAGTTTTAGCTTATATCTCCGGAAAGATCAGGATGTATCGCATCAAGGTTTTGGTTGGAGATAAAGTTATAGTGGAATTTAGCCAGTATGACGACAAGCGTGGCAGGATCATAAGACGGTTATAAAATAATGAAGGTCAGAGCTTCTGTAAAAAAGATTTGCAATAATTGTAAAACCGTCCGCAGAAAGGGGCGGATTTATGTCGTATGTAAAACTCCAAAGCATAAACAAAGACAAGGATAATGAGATTAGTAGGAATTAACATACCCGATGAGAAGCGCATTGATATAGCGCTTACTTATGTGTACGGAATTGGTACGACATCTGCCCGTAAAATTTGCGTGGCAACAAAAATAAACCCCACAAAACACGCCAAGGAGCTTAAGCCGGAAGAAGTTGACCGTATTAAAAATGAATTGGAAAAAACTTATAAGATAGAGGGAGAACTCAGGCAAGTATTAAAGACGAACATCGCGAGATTAAAAGATATCAAGGCATACAGAGGCGTAAGGCACATGAGGAGACTGCCATCAAGGGGCCAGAGAACAAAAACCAATTCCAGAACAGTAAGAGGCAATGTCAGACATACTGCCGGCAGCGGTAAAAGAAAAGTTGATCTGAAATAACATGGGACAGAAGAAAGTTACAAATAAGACAGCGGAAGTGGAAAAGGGATCAGAAGCCGTCAAGGTTGTCTCCACGAGGAAAGAAAGCAGAAAAGTGAGCTCTGGCAGAGTTTATATTAAGGCATCTTACAACAACACCATAATTACAATTACTGATGATAAGGGCGGTGTTTTGGCTTGGGCTACTGCAGGTTCACTAGGCTTTTCAGGTCCTAAGAAGGCCACTCCTTTCGCCGCTTCTAAAATAGTGGCGGCTATAAGCGAAAAAGTAGCAAAAACTGGACCAGTTGATATTGAAGTTATTGTTTCTGGCGTTGGTTCGGGCAGGGACTCTGCTATTAGGTCTTTAGCTAATTCAGGATTTAACATTTTATCCATCAAGGATATGACTCCGATTCCGCATAACGGTCCTAAACCTCCAAAGTCCAGAAGAATATAATATGAAAAAAATCTTAGAAAAAAAGGAGAGGAGTTTAGGCGTAAAGCTTTCCATTAAGGGAGACCGCGCTAATTCACCGAAGAGCGCGCTATTGAGAAAACCTTCAAGGCCTGGGCAGCACGGTAAGAGAAGGAAAAAAGTTTCAGAATTCGGTACACAGCTTCGCGAGAAACAGAAAGTAAGATTTTCTTATGGTTTGACTGATGGGCAATTGGCCAAAATTTTCACTGAAGCATTCAAGAGACCCGGAGTAACCTCGGAAGAAGTATTGGGTATTTTGGAATCACGCCTTGATAATGTTATTTATAGGCTAGGCTTTGCGCCTTCCAGAAGCGCATCCAAGCAGATTGTTAGTCATGGGCACATTGTTGTTAACGGCAGGAAAGTAACCATCCCTTCATTAAGGGTTAAGGTCGGGGACAAAATTGGAGTGAGAGAGCAATCCATAAATCACGGCACGCTTAAGGATTTAACCGAGAAATTGAAAGGATTTGAGGCTCCAGCTTGGCTAAAACTGGACCCAGCAACTCTCTCGGCTGAGGTTTTGGCCAAACCAGCAGATGTGCCACAAGTATTTGATATAAACATAGTCGTCGACTACTATTCATAAAACAAAATAAACTAATGCAATTCGCCTATTTAAATGAAAGCGTATCGATTAAGAGAGTTTCCGAAGACGGAAGAAACGGAGTCTTTTCCATTGAAGGTCTTTACAGGGGCTACGGCTTAACTATCGGAAACGCTATCCGTAGAGTTCTTCTGTCGTCTCTTCCAGGAGCAGCCATTACAAGATTTAAGATTAAAGGAGTGAAACATGAATTTACTACCATTCCTGGAATGGTTGAAGATGTTGTAGAGTTCGGCATTAATCTGAAGAAGGTTAGATTTAATTTCTATGCAGAAGAGCCCCAGGTCATAAGCTTAAAGATTAAGGGAGAAAAAGAAGTTACTGCCGGCGATATTAAAGGCAATGCAGACGTGAAAGTGGCGAACCCAGAATTACACATCGCTACTTTAAGTTCTAAAGATGCTGAAATTGATGTGGAAATAACCGTAGAAAAGGGGTTAGGCTATGTACCCGTAGAAAATCAAAAAGCAGAAAAACTTCCGATTGGCACAGTAGCCCTAGATGCTATTTTTTCGCCGGTCATGGTTGTTAATTTCACTGTAGAAAACATGCGCGTGGGAGACAGAACAGACTACAATAAAGTTATTCTTGAAGTAGAAACAGACGGCACCGTTTCTCCGTCACGTGCAGTTCACAAAGCCGCTGATATTCTTTTGGATCACTTCAAGACTATTGCTGATATTGATATTAAGGAGGTTGATGGAGCTGGGTCAGAAGATAAAGCTAAACCTAAAAAGAAAGAGAAGAAAGAGAAGGAAAGCAAAGAATAAATGAGGCACGGTGTTAAAGGTAGAAAATTTGGCAGAATTACTGGCAGGAGAAAAAGTTTTATCTCGGGCTTAATTCATAATCTCGTAATGAAAGAGTCTATTAAGACAACTGAAGCAAGAGCCAAAGAAATAAGACCTAAGACAGAAAAGTTGCTTACTTTAGCAAAAAAGCAGGACTTAGCCTCGCTTAGGTTGCTACTTGCCAGATTGCCGGAGAAGTCGGCCAATAAGCTGTATTATGAAATATCTCCGAAATATCAGGGAAGAAAAGGAGGCTACATAAGGATTATTAAGACAGCTTCCAGAAGAAAAAGAGATGCCGCCCCGGTAGCCATCATAGAATTTGTAAAATAATATGAACGAAATTATCATAGACGCAAAAAATAAAAGTATCGGGAGAATTGCGAGCCAGGCGGCCCATATATTGCAGGGCAAGAACGCTGCTGCTTACGAGCCCAACAAACAAGGAGGTTTTAAGGTTTTGGTGAAGAATTTTAAAGAAGTTAAATTTACAGGGAGCAAATTTACAGATAAAGTGTACCATCGTCACACTGGCTATGTAGGTCACTTGAAGAGCAGAACTTTAGAACAAGCTTTTGCTAAAAATGCAGAATGGGTTTTAAAACACGCGGTGAAGGGCATGTTGCCAAAGAATAAGCTTTTGCCTAACAGATTGAAGATGTTAATAGTGGAAAAATAATATGGAAAAGGCCAAGAAACATAAATACTTTGAAAGTGTCGGTCGCAGAAAAACAGCCTCTGCCAGGGTTAGAATTTTCAACGAAGGGCCTGAAGGAAAAACGGTCTTGATTGTTAATGACAAGCCTTATGATGATTATTTTCAAACAACCAGATACAAACTAAGTGCATTTGCTCCTCTCAAAGCTCTTGGTGGAGAGCTTAAGTCAATTAAAAAAGCGGAAGTTAAAGTTACCGGAGGCGGCGTTAAAGGACAGGCCGAAGCAGTACAATTAGGTTTGGCCAGGGCCATTATCAAGTGGCTTCCAGATTTAAAGAAAGAAATGAGAGCAAGAGGTTATCTTACCCGTGATGCGAGAGCCGTGGAAAGAAAGAAGTACGGCTTAAGGAAAGCGAGGAGAGGTCAGCAATGGCGAAAGAGATAACCTTACCGTACTCAGCCTCACTCGGGTTTTATTCCGTAACAAGTTTTTATTCTTTGGTTCGCCGTAGATACATTTCGTGAACTGATTTATAATGGAAAATACCAAAATGAATAAAAATACTTATCTTTCGGTAATTATTCCTGCTTATAATGAAGTGAGCAGGCTTCCGGAAACCTTAATAGATGTAGACGCCAAATTATCAAAGGTTAAATATTCTTATGAAATTTTAGTTGTCAATGATGGTTCTACAGACGGGACTGCCGAGACGGTGAAGCGTTTCTCGCGCATAGTTAAAAATCTTAGATTGGTAGATAACGAAAAAAATAAAGGCAAAGGAGGTGTAGTAAAACAGGGGATGCTTGAAGCCATAGGCGACTATAGGCTTTTTATGGATGCCGATAATTCCACTACAGTTGATCAATTTGAAAATATGATTCCATACTTTCAAGAAGGATATGACGTAGTTATAGGCTCCAGGGACGTAAAGGGCGCAGAATTGCATCCGGCCCAGCCTTTTTACAAAAGAATCTTGGGAAACGCCGGTAATCTTTTTATTCAAGCTTTGCTTTTACCCGGCATCTGGGATACACAATGCGGTTTTAAATGTTTTACCAGAGATGCCGCAGAAAAAGTTTTTCAGTTTCAAAAAATCAATGGCTGGGGATTTGACGTAGAGATACTAACTCTTTCCAAAGAATTGGGTTTCAGGATAAAAGAGATACCAGTAGTTTGGGTAAACGATTTGAGATCCAAAGTTAAATTGTCGGCTTACATCAAGGTTCTTATAGAGACCATGAAGGTGAGACTTTGGTTGTGGCAGGACGCGTATAAAATAAAATCATTGAAAGTCGCAAATAATTAAATAAATATGGAATATTACTTAACCAAAGAAAGATTAGAAGAATTGAAGTCGGAGCTCGTTACCTTGAAGACAAATAAAAGAGTTGAAATTGCCAACAAGCTCAAACGCGCCAAAGAATTCGGCGATTTGTCAGAGAATGCGGAATATCATGCAGCTAAAGATGAACAAGCTAATGTAGAAAAGCGTATCGGTGATTTGGAGGAAATAGTCAGGAATGCCCTGGTTATCAAAAAGATGCCGAGTCAAGATACGATTGATGTCGGTTCGAGTGTGGAGGTAAGTCGTGATGGTAAGAGTATGGAGTTCCACATTGTAGGCAGTGAAGAGGCTAAACCTGAAGAGGGGAAAATATCAAATGAATCCCCTTTAGGCAGAGAACTTCTTGGGCATAAAGTAGGGGATTCCATTGCTGTGGATGCGCCCAATGGAAAAGTTCAATATAAAGTCGTTAAAATTAGTTAATGATTGATTCTCTAATAGAAGAGAGAAAAAAGAAGCTAAAGAATATCAAAGCCAAAGGCGTTGATCCTTATCCTGCTGAGTCAAAAAGAACGCATACCATTGGAGAAGCTTTAACTTCCTTTAATAAGCTTTTAAAAACTAAGAAGAAAATACGTCTCACGGGACGACTAAGGGCTTGGCGTGACCAGGGCGGCGTCGTCTTCGCCGATCTAAAAGACGCTAGCGGTTCTATTCAGCTGGTCTTCAAAAAGGAAGGCTTTAAAGATTTTGATTTCTGGAAAGAGAATCTGGATTTGGGAGATTTTATAGAAGCTGGCGGAGCTTTATTTAAAACTAAGAAAGGACAGGAAAGTCTGGAAGTAAAATCTTTTAAGTTATTATCTAAATCTTTGAGGGCAATACCTAAAGATTTTTACGGTATTACCGAGATAGAAACCAGGTTAAGGCAGAGATATCTGGATATAGCTTTGAATTCTGAGGTCCGGGATATCTTTATTAAGAAAGCTAAGTTTTGGGATTCATTAAGAACTGAGTTAAAAACGCAAGGATTTCTGGAAGTGGAAACTCCTGTTTTAGAGTCGGTCCCGGGTGGCGCCGACGCGGAGCCATTTGCCACTCATCATAATGCTTTGAATGAAGACTTTTATTTGAGGATTTCTTTGGAGATCGCGCTTAAAAAGATTATGGTGGCTGGTTATGAAAAAGTATTTGAAATTGGCAGGATTTTTAGGAATGAAGGAATAGACGCCGAGCATCTTCAGGATTATACACAGCTGGAATTTTATTGGGCATATGCCGACTATAACGATTTAATGAAACTAATCGAGGCAATGTTTAAAAAAACCATTAAAGCGACTTGCGGAACTTTAACGACTTCATACAGGGGGCAGAAGATAAATTGGAACAAAAAATGGCCGAAAGTAGATTATTATAAAATCTTTAAAGAAAAAATCGGTTTGGATTTGGAAACCACTACTAAAGACGACTTATTTAAGAAAGCTGTGGCCGAAGGCCTCAAGCCCGATAGAAATCTGAGCAGAGGCAGGCTTATAGATATGCTTTTCAAAAAAGTAAGACATACCATGATTCAGCCGTGCTTCCTTATCAATCCTCCAGTGGATATTGAGCCCCTTGCAAAACGCATTAACGATGAACCTGGGAAAGTTGCCAGATTTCAGATAGTGGCTGGCGGAACTGAATTGGGGAAAGGTTTTTCAGAGGCCAACGATCCAATTGACCAACGCGCCAGATTTGAGGAACAAATGAAGCTCCGAGAACAGGGTGACGTTGAAGCACAGAGACTGGACGAAGATTTTCTGGAAGCTTTGGAATACGGCACGCCTCCGATGGCTGGATTCGGCATGTCGGAAAGAGTATTTTCGGTGCTCATGGACAAGCCTGTTAGGGAAACTGTATTCTTTCCTTTAATGAGGAAGAAGAAGTCATAAAATACTGTAAGACTTATGTTAGACATTAAATTCATACGAGAACACGAAAACGAATTAAAAGATGCCATAAAAAATAAAGGCATATCTCTTAATTTGAGTGAGCTTTTGGATATAGATAAAGAAAGAACAGCTCTTATTCGTGAGGTTGATGAGTTAAGAGAAGAAAAAAATAAACTTAACGACGAGATTAATAAAGCTAAAAACGACGAAGAAAGGAAAGAATCCATTAGCAAAGGTAAGGCTATTAAAGATAAATTAACCGAGCTGGAGCCTAAATTAGATGAAGTGAATATAAAATTTGAAGAACTAATGGTTCGCGTTCCTACGGTTCCTTCTCCGGATACTCCTGTAGGTAAAGGAGAAGCTGATAATAAGGAAATTTTTCACTGGGGTGAACCGAAAAGGTTCAATTTTAAACCCAAAGATCACATGGAACTAGGCAAATCTTTGGATATTCTGGACTTTGAAAAAGGCACCAAGGTAGGAGGGTTTAGGGGTTATTACGTAAAAAATGACGGCGTGCTCCTAATGATGGGAATTATGATGTATGCAATCAGGAAAATGGTTGAAAAGGGATACCAGCCGATGATCCCGCCTACATTGGTAAAAGGATTTGCCTTGTTTGGCAGCGGTTACTTTAAAGGCGCCGAATACAATCCTGAAGTTGATGAAATCTATCAGATTGCGACTTCCGATAGGGATGCGACAGGCGAATTAAACAAAGACAAAAAGTTTTTGGTTGGGACAGCCGAACCGTCTCTTTTGGCTTATTATTCAGACGAAACTTTGAATGTAGAAGATCTGCCGCTCAAAGTCTGCGGTTACAGCCAATGTTATAGAAGCGAAATCGGCAGCTACGGCAAAGATGTTAAGGGCATGTACCGGGTTCATGAGTTTATGAAAGTTGAGCAGGTGGTGGTAGCTGAGGCGGATATAGAAAAGACGAACAAGATACAGGATGAGATGACGAATATTTCCGGAGAGATGCACGAAGAATTAGGTCTTCCTTACAGGCGTTTGCAAATTTGTACCGGAGATATGAGTCCCGGAAAATATAGGGCCTTTGATTTAGAAGCATGGTTGCCTGGTATGAATCGCTGGGCGGAAACCGGATCAGCCAGTAATTTTTTGGACTGGCAGGCCAGGCGGTTGAATGTGAAATATGTTGATAAAGAAGGCAATAAGAAATACGCCTACTTATTGAACAACACTGCGTTGCCTAGTCCTCGCACTTTCATAGCCATTCTGGAGAACTATCAAACAGAAAAAGGCACCATCGTAGTGCCGGAGGTTCTAAGGAACTATGTTGGTAAGAGCGAAATCACGTCCGCTAAGTAGCTTAGAGAGGAGAAGAACTCTTTGGAGAAGACTAAGGCTAGTTGTCTTGTTTCTGATACCCGT
>Ga0082335_1005386_pt3 | contig 12452 bp, 8 predicted proteins | sample Subgrocontami58m_FD_72375 | JGI IMG/M metagenome (GOLD analysis project Ga0082335, IMG submission 72375) | Subsurface groundwater microbial communities from S. Glens Falls, New York, USA - GMW37 contaminated, 5.8 m (SPADES assembly) (version 2) ...
AAAATCGGCGACGAGGTGCGGGTTGCGGTGGATGTGAAAGCGCGGGCGGTTTCGATCGTTCCTGCGCGTGCGCTTTCGTCCGAAGACCAGAAGATTGCGCGTTTGACGCTTCGTTTTATTGAGCGTTATCGGAAGGATTTAGAAGAGCTCGCAAGAAAATAGTGTGCGTTACCTTACTCTTGAGCAGGCGCTTTTGATTCATTCCCTCGTGATTGACGAGACTGGGGGAGCGCACGGCGTCCGCGACCACGGTGCGTTATCAAGCGCAATCGCGTTGCCGCAACAGGCGGTATTCGGGGAAGAATTGTACCCTACGGCGTTTCATAAAGCCGCAACGTATGCGCGAGGCATCATCATGAATCACCCGTTTATCGACGGCAACAAGCGGACTGGCATGGCCGCCGCATCCGTGTTTTTGGAAGACAACGGATATGAAGTTGTCGCGCAGGAGGGGGAGATTGAGTCCGAGGCGCTCGTCATTGTGCGCGAGAAGTGCTCGATCGAGTCCATCGCCGCGTGGTTCAAAAAGCACTCACGGAAGCTCGCGGGGCGGTAAGGCGCGCAAATCCTCGCTACAAATTAGGGTTGCAGGCGGCAAAGGTGGTAATCTTGCCGGCAAGATACGAATTCATAAGAATGGTATCAGCCAGCGTTATCGTACCGCTTCGGTTAAGGTCAGCAACTTGTATTTGTGCATCGGTCGGTGTCGTCACACCCATATAAAAATTCAGAATAATAGAATAGTCGGCATCAGAGAGAACGCCGTCATTGTTGAGGTCGCCGAGGGATCCGCACGCGAGGGGCTTGCCCACGGGAAGAGCGATTGGAGTAACGGTGAATGTGCTGTTACTTTGGTCAAAAAAACCAAGATTATCGCGGTCATACACTTCAATCTTATAGTTTCCGTTTGCCGGAAGTGTCGGAGAAACGAGTTTCGGAGTCCAGTTATAGTAGCCGGGATTATTTTCAAGTATGACTATGTTATTCTTTGAATAAGCACTTGGTCCTAGCACATTCACCCATTCAAGCGCAACGCGTTGTATGGTTCCGGTAGTATTCCATGTAATACGGTATGGCTGCCCTTCGGTTAAAGCCTCTCCCCCATTCGGGCTAAGGACAGTGATGGAGGGTTGAACAGCGACTACGCACGAAGCAAACGTGCTGTCAAGCCCGTTCACATATCGTCCGAGAGCTACCCAGTCTGTCGTTGATATCACACCGTTTCCGTTGATATCGGCTTTTTCCAATGTTGAAGTTATGTTTCCCACAACAACCTGGCCCAAAAGGTCGTAGTCGGCGCTTGAGATGACGCCATCACCGTTAATATCGCCTTTTTGACCACAAGCGAGAGGTTTTCCGGCTGTAGGAGCCGAACAGGCGGTGCCGTTGTTTATCCCCCCATTAGCGCATGAATACTGGCAGGCTCCGGGATTGTTTGCTACGTATGCCCACGTCGTCGCTTGACTTGATCCTGATCGATAAGTCTGACTGCCTATTGTTGTATAATTATTTAATGTTGGGAAAATTCCCCCGCAGGAAACGGTTTGCGCATTGGCAATAGTGATTTGACCGCTGCTGTAATTTGTCACAATTTTCCCATCTGTTCCCTGCCACTCAGCAAGAATATAATATTGGCCCGCAGAAACCATTGGATTTATACCATCAGCAAAAACATTAACCGTGCGTGATTCTATGTGTGGATTAAGATTAAGACCGACAGCGCCACCAATAGGATATCGTGGTACAGCATCATAAACAGCAGATTTTTCTCTTTGGAAATAAAAATTGAGCGTGCCTCCAAGGGGAAAATCTTTAACCTCAATTTTAATTGGCAAAAGGGGATTGCTTGGGCTATATACCTCTCCCCCATTCGGCGAGAGGACGGTGATGGAAGGTTGTACTGTAGGCGCGGCAATGGTGAACGGCGCATTGCTTTCATCTGCCACCGAATTGCCGTTGCCTGCAATAATATCATTTATAGCTTGAGTAGGAGTGCCACTTGAAAGCATCACTTGAACTTTGTACTGACCAGCAGTGAGAGTATCTGGAATGTTCAGACACTGATACCCGAGCAGAGTTGATATTGGTCTGTCAAAACTACGAGTTGATGCGGAACCAGAGCCGCCGATATAGCAAGAAGATCCACTCGCGCCATTTGCGAGAATACGCTTCAAGTATATGTACGCGTTTGTTTGAGAACCAGTCGATGACCAGGAGACAGGAAGAGATTGATTAGGGTTATAAGTTTCTCCCCCATTCGGGCTTAACACCGTGATAGACGGCGGGGTGGTCGGCGCGGAGGTGATGGTGAAGTAGGAATTACTCTCGTCATTGTATCCTGTTGCGTTATGTACTACGTACGCGGTGTATCTTTCAAAGTTCTTCAAATCAAGAGGTATGGTCCATGACGCATTTCCCGCGTCCGATGTTACTGTGGTAGAAAACGGAACGCTCGTCTTTGATGGATAGTTATACACGATTACGCCAAAGGTATCGTTCGCGCCAACAGATCCCGAAACGCGCCAGCTGATGTGAACGGCGTCCCCGGGCTTATATGCTTCTCCCCCATTCGGACTTAACACCGTAATAGACGGCGGGGTGGTCGGCGCGGTGATGGTGAACGGCGCATTGCTAGAATCGCAGTTCTTATATTGACGCGTCGGATAAGACAATACCAACTCACAAACTTTCAAGAGATACGAACCTGGGGCAATGGATTGCGACAGTTCGGCAGAATCAGAAACAACGAAAGCTCCACCAGTTAAATCCACATTTGTCACATTAACACCAGTGTAACCCGCAGTTCCATCATTGAGACGCCACTGACGAGTAGGATTACTTGAGTCCACCAAAAACATGGAGAATAGTAGGCCGGCATTTGGAGAAGTCCAACGCACGCCAACCGTTGTACTTTGAGGAATAGCTTCTCCCCCATTTGGCACGAGGACGGTAACGGTGGGCTGGGTGGAAGTTGTAGGCGAGGTGATAGTGAAAGTAGCGGAATTTGTAGTAACTCCTCCATCGCAAACTTTTCCGCCGTCACACAAAAGCAGCGCATATTGGCCGGGGCCTTTGTAGGTTGACGCTTGTTGGTCCATCCTGAACGTGATCTGAGTGCCTTGAGCGATTGCTACATTTTTCTGCAGCGGAGCATTCTGGTCGCGCATGATGTACGTGTCAACAAGATATGAAGCGGTGTTGCCATCTGCACGACTGACGGTCGCTATCACGTCTTCCGTAGGGAGATAGGATGTTTTGGAAAACTGGATATAGAATCCAGGGTAACGCACAACAGTCGTCGGAGAAGCGCCGGCCTGACGTGCAAGATGCGCCGGTACCAGCGCTTCTTGATAAGTGAGGTTTGGCCACCCCGAGCCGTGAGAGGTGTGCGCATAGTAACTGGAGCCGTCTTCCGCAATCCAGTAGTACCAACTATACGTGCTAGTATCGGCACCTGTTGCGGGCAAATACACCTTTCGCGCTACATTATTCTGATCAAGTAACTCAACATCAACCGCGGGACTATTTGGCCATCCAAATTCAACCCAGACTGGTCCTGACATGCCGGGGTTCATGCCCTCGTGCCATGTTCCACTATGATACGAACCGAGATTATACTGTGCATTCACTTCTTTGACGCCAAAACTTAAATTGGCAGTGGTTTGCGGGGTAACAGCATTGATTGCCTTAATGTCGGAGATGGTCATGGGTTGAATACCCGAAGACATAGGTGTAGCGATAGTGAAAGGATAATCGCTGTAGTCAGCGATACGAACTCCGGATATATCTGTCCATACACCAAGAATGTAATAAGTGCCGACAGGGAAATTACCGGCGTATTCCGTACCTTCCGTAATAAACCGACTAGAAGATGGGCTGAATGGTTCAGAAGATAAAAACCAGCCAGATGATTCAGTGTCAGCCTTTGATTTTACAAGGTACACGCTTAATTTTCCTTCCGTTGTTACGTTAGCCACTTTAACAGAATGCCCAATGAGACCGTTTTCATTTTTCAAGTTGTAGTATGACTCGCCCCCATTTGGCACGAGGACGGTAACGGTGGGCTGGGTATTTGTTGAGTCAATTACCTTGAAATATGAATCGCTGCCATCTGTCACAAGAATGTCATTAATGTAAGTTTTCATTTCAAGAGTGTAAGCGCCAACGGGAACAAGCGGTAATATAACAACTTCTTGACCATCATTCAGCACATTCGTAGCCAAATTGTATTCCTGACCATTTGAATAGGCTCGAAGTCTAATAACATCAAGTATTTTAGACAATGGCACATTATTCGTTTTCCAATTTACTGTAATTGGGCTTCCACCACTTTCGATTCTGTATGTTTCTCCCCCATTCGGCGAGAGCACGGTGATGGAAGGCAAGACCGGAACAGTTCCCGTGCATTCTGCGAATTTACAGGACGGCGCCACGCGGCTCACAAAAGTCCCGTCAGAACATTGGAAAGCGTCTTGGGTACATGCGATCGGCGGTGGAATAGGGGGCTTCTTACACCCATACAATCGGTTGAGCTTCGCGCGCGTGGAAGGCCCGGCGTAGCCGGTGCCCCGCTTCAGCCCGTTCGGAGTAAGTATTTCGGATGCATATTTCTCCTGAAATTCCGACACGGCCGACGCGAGCCGCTCGTCAAAGTTAAGAACCTGCCTGCCGTCTTGGAAAGCTTCGTCTTTATCAAAAAGCCCCTCGTTAATCAAAGCACTGTAAAGTTTGGTGACCTCATCGTTCTGGTCGCCTATCCGCAGATTCGTCGAAAAGGTGTGGCAGAACGACGGCGCCGCGCCGCCCTGGAGCGCGGCAAGTTGGCGCTGGAGGTTTTGTACTGTCGCGAGGAGCGAGGCGATTTGCGCCTGGAGTTGCTCAACCGACATGTTCTCGGCCCGCGCAACACTGTTGGGAACCGAAAGCATTACCGCCACCACACCAGCAACCACTATCATGCGCACAATACGAGTTTGCATACCTTTACTATTACTCCTCTTTCACTTGGTTTGCAAGGCGCGTTGACTACCTTTTCCGTTCTGGTATAGTGGGGGGATGAGTAAAAACGTATGGGTTGTGGCGGCGATTGTCGTGGTTATCGTGGCGATCGGACTGTACGTGGCCGGGAAGTTTCCCGGTGCACAAAACGGCGGTGAAAAGATTAACGTGCAAAGCGGTGCGGCGGAGAGCGACGGTTCTGTTCCGAAGCCCCCTGCGTTACCGAATTAACGTAGGGCCATCGTTTTAAATAAAGCAATGAAGAAAATTTTTGCATTTGCAGGAGGGGTGCTTGCTGTGCTGGGAGTGGTCGCGTTTGCATATTTCATGCCTGCGCGCGCGGCGGAAATGCCAAGTTGCACGATGCACATCAAATCGGGATGGAATATGGTGAGTCTCGGAGAGTTCTTGTGCGGCATGATGGAGATTGAGTCTTCCAGCAATCAAGGAGCAACCAACTTTCCGGTGTATCTCGACGTATACGGGTATGACGGCCGTGAGTACGTGCATGGAAGGATAGGGAGGCAGGACATACAAAACGGGTCTTTGGATCGTTCGTTCGACGCCACCGTTGAGAACTATTTCAATGGCCGGATCAAAAACATTGCCGGCGGGCAGTACTCAATGAACGACTACTTCAATGATGCAGAAAATTCCATTACCAACAAGAACCTCCAGAAGATAAAAGAGTATGCAGGGAGATTGGCGCGGGAATCGTTCGTATCCGTCTGGGTGTACAATCCCGGGGGCGAGTTCACGGTAACCAATTATCCGAGGAGTGATGACGATGATGAAACGATAATGGTGTTAGGCATCAATCTTCTCTCGGGGAATATAAGTGACTCCGGATACTCTCTGTTTAAAAGCTCCCTGGAGAAACTCAGCGTCGACGCATTAAGAGATCTTCAGCGGCAACCCGGGATGCTCACGTTCGTGCGGGAGCTCTTTTCGGGGCGAGTACCTCTCGAGAGCGGGTGGAATTTCCTTTCGTACAGCAAGGTGCTCTCGGACGACGCCGGAAGAATCAACCTGAACAGCGGGAATTGCACCATCACGAAAGCATATCTTTTCAACAACTCCACAAAAAATTGGGTGCGATTGGGAGATGCAAATGCGTCAATGGTGGGTTCGGGGGTGGTTGTCTACAACGCGGGCTCCGCATGTACGCTCAATGTAAAAAACCAATACCTTGATTTTGTAAACAACTTGCTCGGCGGCGGAGCGCAAACAGCTCCTCCGCAGCTTCCTAGCTAGCCGATGAGAAAGCAAAACGCCCCGCATGTCGCGGGGCATTTTTTGAGTGTCGCAACTCCGCTCTTTCAGAGTGTAATTCCAAGCTTCTGTTTTACTTCCGCAATCTTTTCCTCCGCAACCTTCGCGGCTTTTTTGGAGCCGGAAGAGAGAATAGTTTTTAGGTTGGAGGTTTTAGCTGTTATGGTGCTCTTTTTCTTGCGGAATTCGGCAAAGTGGTTTGCAACAAGCTCGCCGAGCTTGGATTTGAAATACGAATACGTTTCGCCGGAGAATTGTTTCTCGAGTTTGGGAATTGTTTCGCCCGAGAGCGAGGAGTATATGCGGAGAAGATTCGCGATGGCGGGCTTTTTTTCTTCGTCGAACTTTATTTCGGAGCCGGAGTCGGTCACGGCACGTTTTACCTTCGCTTCGATTTCAGTGGGGGAGTCATCAAGGAAGAGGCACCCGGCGGGCTCGGATTTTGACATCTTGTGCACGGGGTCGCTCAAACTCATCACGCGGGGCGTCTCGGTCAAAAGCGGCTTCGGCTCGACGAAGGTTTCCCCGAAACGGGAATTAAATTTCCTCACGATCGTGCGCGCGAGTTCAAGGTGTTGCAGTTGGTCATCGCCCACGGGGACGAATGCGGCATCGTAGAGGATGATGTCCGCCGCCATGAGGATTGGGTAGGTGAAAAGGCCGGCATTTACGCCTGAGTTCGAGACATTTTCAATCATTTCTTCGTATTCTTTTATCCCCGCGTCATCTATATCTATTGGAGCCAGAATCCTTCTAGCTAGTCCTTCTCTTTTTGCAACTATGTTTTTAGCCTTTTCTTTAAATTGAGTCATTCGAACCAATTCTCCAAATGGCGTAATCGTGCTCAAAATCCACGCAAGTTCGCTGTGCGCGGGAATCTGCGATTGCTGGAAAATCACCGACTTCTTAGGGTCGACTCCCGCCGCAATATAATCCGCTGTAAGTCCCAATATGTTCGCCCGCAACTCGTCCGGTTTTTGAGGTTCGGTTATTGCGTGGAGATCGGCGAGGAAAAAGTAGCACTGGTATTTCCCAGAGTTCTGTAATTCCATGAAGTTTTTGAGGGCAGCAACGTAATTGCCGACGTGCAAACGGCCAGACGGCTTAATGCCTGAAACGAGCGCTGGTTTGGTCATTGAATTAAGAATACCGAATTATGCGGGAATTTACAGTAGCAGCTCACTTGGTCAATATGGGGAAGTCGGACTTCCTGCAGGAAGTCCGACTTCCAAACATTGGAACCTTGTTGAGCGCTTATGGCTATATCTCAATCACCACCGGCAGAATCATCGGGCGCCGCCTCGTTTTGTTATAGAGAAACTGCCCAAGCTGGTCGCGGATGAGGGTTTTCAAGTAATCCGGTTCGAGGGGCTGGCTTGCGGGGAGGCGCGCAGTGAGCGCGCGGATGCGTTTGCGCATTTCCTCGAGCAACTCATGGTGCTCTTTAAGGAAGATAAAGCCGCGCGAAATGATGTCGGGACTCTTTAGAAGTTTCCCGCCCTTATCGCGGTCCACCGTGAGAATCACGACCACCATGCCTTCCGCGGCGAGCATCCGCCGGTCGCGGAGCACCACTTCCTCGACATCGCCCACGCCCAACCCGTCCACCATCACATACGAGGCGGGCACGGTTTCTTTAAGGATGCGGAAGGTTGATTCGTTCATCACCGCCACTTGGCCGTTGTCCATGAGGAACACGTTCTGGCGGGGGATGCCGATTTCAACCGCGTTCTGCGCGTTCACGAAGCGCTTGTAGTAGTAGCCGTGGACGGGAACGAGAAACTTGGGGTTGAGGAGTTTCATCGCGAGTTGGAGGTCGCCCTTGGTTGCGTGCCCCGACGAATGGATATCCACGATGTCGGAGTGATAGATGATGGCGCCTTGCCGCGCGAGGTCGTCTTTAATCGCCTGCACGCTCCGTTCGTTTCCGGGAATCACCGACGAGGAGAGAATCACGGTGTCGCCCGGCTTGATGGAGATTTGCCGGTGCTCTCGGTTGATGATTTTCATGAGCGAGGCGTTTGATTCGCCTTGTGCGCCGGTTGAGAGAATCAAAAGTTTTTCGTCGCGGTATTTATGGATTTCTTCGAGCGAGATGATGGTGCCTTCGCCGGGTTTTATGAAGCCGAGATTCTGCGCAATTTGCACGTTCGATTTCATGGAGTATCCCGACAAGGCCACGCGGCGCCCAAGCCGCTCCGCGATTTTGATGACTTCGCCGATGCGGGTGAGGACGGAGGCGAACATCGCGACGATGATGCGTCCCTCCGCTTTCTTGAAAAGTTCTTCGAGGCTTTTCTCCACAATCCGTTCGGAGGGCGCGCGTTCGAGGATATCGGCATTTGTGCTATCCGTCATAAAGGCGGTGATGCCCATTTTCCCCACACGCTCGAGTTCGTCGAGGTTGTACGCAACGCCCTTCGCGTCGTACTCGATTTTGAAGTCGCCAAGCGAGACTACCTTCCCCGCAGGCGTCGAGAGCACCACTCCCACGGACTCCGGAATCGTGTGTTCCACGGAGAAGAATTCCGCTTTGAAGTGGTTGGAGAGCTGGAGCACGTCGCGCGGCTTTACGTTTATGAAGACCAGCTTCTGGCGGTTCGGGAAGTCGTCCTGCCGCTTTTCGATGATGGCGCGGCTCAAGGCGGAGGTGTAAATCGGGGGATTGCCCAGCTTGTCCATGACGTGGGGCAAGGCGCCGATGTGGTCATAGTGGGCGTGCGTGATGATGATGGCACGGACATTCGCCTTGCGCGCCTCAAGGTATTCGGTGTTGGGGATGATGTAGTCCACGCCGGGAGTGTTTTCCTCGGGGAACTGGAGCCCTGCGTCAATCACGATGATTTCGTTTTTGTATTCGAAAAACATCATGTTCCGGCCGATTGTGTCCAAGCCGCCGAGCGCTACGAAGCGAAGCATGTTGCCCGCCTCTTCCGGGGGCTCGTGAGAAGCCGATGCCAGGTGATATGAAGCCTCGTGTGAGGTGATGGGGGTGTGCACTCCTCCGCCTCCTCGGCCCGGGCGCCGTCCGCCGCCGTCCCCGAAACGGGGTCTCCGTGGCAGTGCCGCGCGCCTGCCGTCTTGCCCGTGCCGTGCGGCGGGAAGCGGACGGCGGGGGGCTGCCCGCCGGTCGCCTCCGCCCGCCCCGTGCGCGGACGAAGAGTCAGAGGACTTCTTTTCTGCTGGTTTCTGGTTTTGTAACATAGGTAAACTGATTAATAATTACTAATAACTAACGACTGATAACTGATAAGGAACTAATATAAGCGCCCGCCGGTAACCGCGTCGGTTTTGTCAGGGATGAGCAATATACAATTCCCGGTTGCATCGGGAACTCCAAGGGTGAGTACCTCGGAGAAAAACGGGCCGATTTTCCGGGGAGGAAAATTCACGACGCCCAAGACCTGCTTGTCTTGCAATTGCTCTTTTGTGTAATGGGTAACGAGCTGGGCGCTTGAAGTTTTTATTCCCACTTCGGGACCGAAATCAATCGTAAGTTTATACGATGGTTTCTTCGCTTCGGGGAAATCCTCGACCGTAATGATTTTGCCGACGCGAATGTCGATTTTTTGGAAGTCTTCGTGGGTAGCCATCGCTAGCTGAAGAAGGATGTTTTGCGGTTCTTGTCGATAAGCTCGTGTACTTTCCGAATCTCGTCGGGGGAATAAATATAGATTATCTTGAATTTGCCCGAAGTAGTTCTAGACGCATAATCGTGCGTTACCTCAAGGATGTGGACAAGTCCCCAGTAAATCCATTTGCCGCCGCGGTTTTCCACAAGAAAATTTCTCACGGGCGGCGCCTGATAGATTCTGATGCCGGGCTTGTTCGTGAATGCAAATATCCTGCTCTTAAAGTTTTTCGCGGTGTAGGGCTTCTTGATATGGCGTTCCAACTTAAGCTCGCGGGGGAATCCCTGCGTTCTCGTAAGCTGCAATGTGTCGTTTATCTCTATGAAACTTCCCATGTTTTTCCGGTGCCGAGGGGGAGATTTGAACTCCCATGATCTTGCGATCGCTGGCTCCTGAAGCCAGTGCGTCTGCCAGTTTCGCCACCTCGGCTTTAACTTCGGTAGCTATACTCGTATATTTGTAGCAACAAAATGTGCCATTCACCAGCCGATCGGCCAATGCAAGCCTTTACTGGTCGTAAGAAAACATTGTCGCGTAGGAACAGGATTCAGGAGGAATTAACCTAATGTAATTGTAGTATGCCGCGTTGTAAGAAGCTTGTCAACGCTACTTCAATACGCGCGCGGTTTTCACGTACCACGATGACACGTTTGCAAAACGCTCCGGAGGATTTTCTATGTTTCCCGATTCCACGCCGCCCACATTTTTCGCGGCGACAAAGAGGTAGTGCGGGGAATAGAGGAATACCGCAGGAGCTCTTTTTTGGATGAGCGCGGCGAGCTCGTCCAGCCCTTTCGCGCGCGTGGCGGCGTTGGTCTCCTCGCGAATTGCTTCCGTGAGCGAATCCACTTTCTTATCATTCAGGAGGCTGATATTCAGGCCGGGGAAGAATCGTTGCGATGAATGCCAGAAGGGGAAAAGGTCTTCGGGAGGGTTCAGGATATTTCCGAAGAGCAGTATGTCGTAGTCGCGGTTTTTGATTACCGAGCCAAGGATGTCTTCGGGGTGCATGGGTGCAAGCGTTATCTTGATTCCCAGAGGCGTCCATGCGTCGCGGAGCGCCTCGGCGGTGGCGACGAGAAAAGGAACTTCCGGGACAACAAGAGTTGCCTCAAGCGTGGTGCTCGCCTTGTCTTGCGTTTTTACCCGGGTGGTGGTGGAGGTGTTTTCTTTCCATCCGGCGATGTCCAGCATGGCCTTGAGGTCGGAGAGGAGGGGGGTCGACGATGCGGTGGTGGTAGCGACGCGTCCCGGAACAGGCCCTTCTTCGGGAGCGCCATAACCGCCGAGCACGCGTTCTATGAGCGCATTGCGGTCGACCGCCTGTGCAAGTGCCGTGCGCACGGCGGGGTCTTGCAGTACCGGATTATGGGAGGGATTCAGGAACGCGGCGTAGTAGCTCGGCAGAGTGAACGTGTGAAGGGCGTAGGGGCGCTGGATGCCTTGGAGAAACACAGCATCCGCGCCGCCGAATCCGTCTATGCGACCGGCATTGAATGACTTGAGTACATCTTCGGCGTTGCGGAAGAAATAAATATCGAACACCGTGATATTTGGCGTGCCGCCCGGGGCTTTGCCGGTTGACGAAGGATTCCATGCGCGAAGGCGATACGTTTCGATGAATCCGTCAGGTTGCCGCGCGTAAGAGTCGAAGCGGTATGGTCCCGAACCAACCGGTTTCAGATTGTGTTCCGAGAGCCGCCAGTTTGCCGAAGGGATATCTGCAAAAAGGTGTTTGGGGAGAATGTAAAGATTTTTCAGATTGTTTTCAAAGAACGAATAAGGGCTCGGGAGATAGATGTTCAGTTCGAGTTCGCTCACGCGCCGCGCAGTGATTCCTTGCCATGAAAGTGCGAGCGGCGAGCGGCTTTCGGGGTCCTGCATTTTTTGGATAGTAAAGAGCACGTCGTCGCTCGTGAGCTTCTTCCCGTCGTGCCAGGCGAGATTTTCTTTGAGGCGGATGTTCCATGTGCGATGGTCGTCGGACACCTCTGCTTTTTCGGCAAGAGAAAGGATGTTGTTGAAGATGAGGCGGACAAGGCTTCTGTCGGTGTCGGTCGCGGCGAGGACGGGATTTATGTATGAGGGTTGGCCCACCACCCCCTCGACATAGTCGCCGCCGTGGGCGGGGACCGCCGTGGTCGCGCGCTCAAGCGTCACTGCGCCCAAGGCCGCCGTGCTTATGAGTCCGCTTGCGATTGCGAGAAAAAAGATGAGGCGCTCTTTCCGCGAAAGCGAACTGATTGCTTTTTTGAGGAGTGCAAACATACGTCTCAAAACACTAAATCCTAATATCTAAATTCTAAACAATATCAAATATCCAAAATTCCAAACTAGGGAAGCCCCAGCGCTTGCGTTTTAAACATTAGGAATTTGGATTTGTTTAGGATTTCGAATTTAGTACCTAGAATTTTTGAGCGCGCTATTTTAGTTGAAGAGCTGATACACCGCGAGCCCGACGAAGACCACGCACAGGGCAATGGTGGCATAATATGCCCCTTTCTCAATGCCGCGGCGCGTTTGGTACACCGAGCTTTCTCCGCCGAGGAG
>Ga0082335_1007946_pt1 | contig 12452 bp, 8 predicted proteins | sample Subgrocontami58m_FD_72375 | JGI IMG/M metagenome (GOLD analysis project Ga0082335, IMG submission 72375) | Subsurface groundwater microbial communities from S. Glens Falls, New York, USA - GMW37 contaminated, 5.8 m (SPADES assembly) (version 2) ...
CTGGTGCGGCTCGAAGGTTTGGAGAAACGCAAGCCGCACCAGCTTTCCGGCGGCCAGCGCCAGCGCGTCGCGCTCGCCCGCTGCCTGGTCAAGCGCCCGCGCGTGCTGCTGCTCGACGAGCCGCTGGCGGCGCTCGACCGGCGGCTGCGCGAGGATACCCGCTTTGAATTGATGGATTTGCAATCGAAACTCGGGCTTACCTTCGTCATCGTCACCCACGATCAGGAAGAGGCGATGAGCGTCGCCGACCGCATCGGCGTGATGGATCGCGGCCGCCTCGTGCAGGTGGCGACGCCGCCGGAAATCTATGAGCAGCCGAATTCGCGCTGGGTGGCGCAGTTCGTCGGCGACGTCAATCTGATCGATGGCCGCATCGTATCGGCGGGGGCCGACGGCGTGGTGATCGAAAGCGCCGGTGCAGCCCGCCTCCGCGTAAAGCAGCAGACGGAAGCCAAGCCTGGCGACACGGTCTGGGTGGCGCTGCGGCCGGAGAAGCTGCGCATGTCGCGCGAGCCGCCCGCGTTGGCTGATGAAAACAGTCTTGCCGGACAAGTATTGGACATCGGCTATCTCGGCGACATTTCCGTCTACAAGGTGCGCACCGATACTGGCCTGGTGATGAAGGCGGCGCTGGCCAACATGACGCGCCTGATCGAGCGGCCGATCACCTGGGACGGTCGCGTGTGGCTCTCCTGGGCGCCGGAAGCCGGCGTGGTGCTGACGCGATGATGGGAAGGATTCCATGGCCTCATGGTTCGAGACGCCACGCCTTCGCCCTTCGGGCTACGGCGGGCTCCTCACCATGAGGCGCCAAAATTTTCGCCCTCATCCTGAGGAGCCCGCGCAGCGGGCGTCTCGAAGGATGAGAGAAGGGGAACTGCGATGAAGGAAAAGAAGGGCCGCACCTGGGCGTCCCGCCTCGTCGTGCTCGTGCCTTATGCGTGGCTGATCGCTTTTTTCCTGGTGCCCTTCCTCATCGTTCTGAAGATCAGCCTGTCGCAGACCGCGATGGCGCAGCCGCCCTATATGCCGGTCTTCGATCTCTCCGCCGGTTGGGTAGGTTTTAAGGATTTCGTCGCCGGGTTGACGTTCGAGAACTACGGCCTGCTGTTCTCCGACAGCCTGTACTGGAGTTCCTACCTCCGGAGCTTACAGATCGCGGCGGTTTCCACGCTCCTGCTGCTGCTCTTGGGCTTTCCCATCGCCTACGGCATCGCGCGCGCGCCGCGGCGGTTGCAATTCCCGCTGATGGTGCTCATCATCCTGCCGTTCTGGACGTCGTTCCTGATCCGGGTCTACGCCTGGATCAACATTCTCCAGCGCGAGGGCTTGCTGAACGAGACGCTGATCGCGCTGGGGATCATCCAAGAGCCGCTCGTGTGGCTGGCCACCGACACGGCGATCTATATCGGCATCGTCTATTCCTATCTGCCTTTCATGGTGCTGCCGATCTACGCCACGCTGGAAAAGCTGGACGAAAGCCTGCTGGAGGCTGCCGCCGATCTTGGCTGTCCGCGCTGGAAGGCGTTTTGGCTGGTGACCGTGCCGCTGTCGCTGCCCGGCATCGCCGCCGGCGCGCTGCTCTGCTTCATTCCCATTGTCGGCGAATTCGTCATTCCCGATCTGCTCGGCGGCTCGGAGGCGATGATGATCGGCCAGACCTTATGGATGGAGTTCTTCGCCAACCGCGACTGGCCGGTGGCTTCGGCAGTCGCCGTGGTGCTGCTCATCCTTCTGATCGTGCCGGTCGTGATCTACCAGCATATGCAGACGCGCGAGCTGGAGGACGCCCGCTGATGCGCAAGGGACCGACCTGGTTCAATCTTGCCTCGATCGGGCTCGGGCTTGCCTTTCTCTACATCCCGATCGCCATCCTGGTGATTTATTCCTTCAACGCCTCGCGCCTCGTCACCCTCTGGGGCGGCTGGTCGACGCGCTGGTATGCCGAATTGCTCAACGACGAAGCCATGCTGAACGCGGCTTGGATCAGCCTGCGTGTCGCCCTTCTCTCCGCCACCGTTGCGACCGTGCTCGGCACGCTGGCGGCGCTCGCGCTCGTGCGGATGGGCCGCTTCCGCGGACGTTTGCTGTTTTCCGGTATGATCTATGCGCCGCTGATCCTGCCGGAGGTCATCATCGGCCTCGCGCTGCTGCTCTTGTTCGTGGCGGTGGAAGTCGATCGCGGCTTCTGGACCGTGGTGATCGCGCATGTCACGCTGACCATGGGCTTCGTCGCCGTCATCGTGCAGGCGCGGCTGCTCGGTTTCGACCAGAGCGTGGAGGAGGCCGCCATGGACCTCGGCTGTCCTCCGCTTCGGACCTTCCTGACCGTCACCTTGCCGCTGATCGCGCCGGCGGTGGCGTCCGGCTGGATGCTGGCCTTCACGCTCTCGCTCGACGATCTGGTGATCGCGAGCTTCACCACCGGGCCCGGCGCCACCACGCTGCCGATCCGCATCTATTCGGAAGTGCGGCTTGGCGTGAAACCGGAGATCAATGCCGTATGCACGATCATGATCGCGGTCGTCGCGCTGGGCGTGGTGGCGGCGTCGCTGCTGTCGAAGCTGCGCGAGAACAAGCCGGCGATGCCGGTGCCGGGCGCAGTATGATCTATTCGCTGCTGCGGCCGGGCGGGCGGAACAGATAGACCAGGAACCAGACCGGCACGATCACCATCGCGCCGAGCGCCACGTTCGGCAGCGCCCAGGCCAGCCCTTGCCGCGCCAGTTCCTCAACTCTTTCGCGCGATATGCCCAATTGCCGCATCAACTCGTCTGGAGTAATGCCCAGATGGTTGAGGATCACGCCCGCCACGAGCGAAGCGATGGCGATCTTGACCAGGGTGCGAAGGAACGGGTGAAGCATGGGAAACCCCGCCGCCGCCGGGCCATTGCCGGCGACTGATTCGTCCACCCCGGAAGCATAATCAATTAGCCGGGCGCCGCCATGGCGGCATTTGCGCTCATTGCTGTTCTTCCGGCTTTGCGGTTGCCGGAACGGCAGGTGGCGAGCTGCCGACGATCTGGTCGATGGCGGAGCGCACCGCCTCGCGCGCGCGGCGGTCGCGCACCGCGTCGAGCAAGGGAGCAGCCGCGGGCGCGCGGCGGAGCAGGCTCTGGGTATCCAGCAGCATGAGCGGGTTTTCCCACGATCCCCGCACCATGAAGGGCAGCTCGAAACCGGAGCTTCCGTCGGTGCCGCTGGTCGGTACGAGGTTCGCGGTCCCAGTCAATTCCAGGTCACGGGTCGGAATTGATGCCGTGCCGGCCAAAGCCAGCCGTACCGTAGGGCCTTCGGCCCGCGCCTCATTCGTCGTTATCATTCCCTGGACGATGCTGAGGTTGATCGTCAGTTTCTCGTAAGGCGTGCGGCCGCTGCGAAAATCGCCGCTGCCCGAAAGCGGCCGGCGCTCGAGCCGGCGCAACAATTGCTCGACATTGACCCCGGTAATCGCCCCTTGCCGTCCGGTCAGGCTGGCGGAGCCGTTGAGCGTTTTGGTCAGGGCCAGCACGCTGCCGCCGGAACCTTCGATGTTGAAGGCGAGATTGCCTTTGCCTTCGAGCCGTTTCGTCCCGAACAGGGCGCCGAGACAATTGTTGAGATCCACGTTGGTGAATTGCAACTGGGCTTTCAAGTCGGCGCCGGCTTCCGACTTGGCCAGGTCGAAGGATCCTTTGAGGATTCCGCCAAAGGCTTGCGATTCTCCGACCGTCACCGTCAGCTTTCCGCCGCGCAGATTGGCGGCGACGGCCGTGCGTCCAACTTTTGCGTCGGAAATTTTGACTTTCGCGGCCGAGATCCGGAGATCAAGATCGACGCCGGTCAGGCCGTCCAGCGCGATCGGCATCACGTTCCACTCGCGCTCGCTGCCGGCCAACAAACGGACGGTCGAGACATAGGGGCTCAGGTCAAGCTCTTCCGCCGCCAGAGTACCCTGCAAGGTTTGGCGTCCCTCGGTTGCGAAGGTCAGGACGCCTTCGGCCGCATTGCCGTCGAGTTCGACATTGACACCGGAGAGCGCGATGGTGCCGCCGACCAAGTTGGTTTTTGCTTTCAGCGCGAAGCGGCCGAAACCGCCACCCGGCAATTGCTTTTGTCCAGTCCAGCGCAAAGCTTCCCGCAGCGACGTGGAATCGGCGGCGACCGTGCCTTCGACCTTGAGCGTCGGCCGGGTGCTGAAATGGCCTTCGAAGGCGAGCTTCAACGGGGCGCCATTGAGGCGAAGCTTGACGCCAGAAGGCTTGCCGTCCAGGGCGGCGACGAAATCGGTTATCCCGATGCTCGCGTCCACGGGCTCGCCGCGCCAGGCAAAGCGGCCGGTGGCGCCGAAACTCTGAAACATCGAAGGCCAAGCGAGCGACCCTTCGACATCGGTGAGTCTCTCCAAGATCCCGCGGGAGTCGTCGCGGACGATGATGGTCCCACCGTCAATCCGGATTTCGGAGAAAGCGGAGAGGCGGTTCGCGCTGGGCCGCAGGGCGGCGGCAAGGGTTCCAGCAAGAGGCGTCCAGTTCGACCGCCCGCCCGGCTCCAAGATCACGGTGATCGTGGGTCGAACCAAGGTGACGTCGGAGACTTGGACCTTTCCGACTAGGAGCGGAAGGAACCGCAGCCGCGCAGTCAGCCGTTCGGCGGCCAGCGCCTTATTGCCGGCACGGTCGTCACCCAAGGCGACGTTGTCGAAGCTCACGCTGCCAGAGGGGAACAGCGAAACCGAGGCCGTTCCGCGTAACACCGGATCGAGGCCGGTCACGGCGCGGATTTCGGATTTGACAGCCTCGCGCGCGGCTTCGGCCGAAATCAGCAACGACATTGCCGCGAGCAAGCCGATGCCCACAGCGAGCACGGCCGCAAGGCCGATTCCGAGCCGTTTGAAGCCACTGGCCGCGGTCACAAAATATTTTCCGGCATGTTACGCTGAACCCCCTGCAACTATAGCTTTGAGGGTCGGGAGAGCGCAACATGGCGGTCCTATGTGACCCTTTCGTGGCCGTTGGGCATGGTTAGCAGAGCTGCCATCACGGAGCCTTTTTGCCGCTGCGGCCCTGCATTAACGTAAATGCCTGCGGCCTTGCCGGCCCGAAGTCGGCATAGCGGATGATGTAGACGACGGGCAGGATACCGGCGGCGACAATCATCAGTGCGGCGAGCGCGCCTTGTTCGAAATTTCCCCGTGTCGCAAACTGATAGATGTGGGTGGACAGGGTTTCCACGTTGAGCGGACGCAGCAGCAGCGTCGCCGGAAGCTCCTTCAGGCAGTCGATAAAGATCAGCAGCGCGGCGCCCCAGAGGGCGGGGCGCACCAGCGGCAGGTGGACGCTGCGCACCAAGACAAGCGGCCGCGCACCGAGCATGCGCGCCATGTCGTCGAAATCCGTCGACACGCGGGCGAAACCGGCCTGCAAAAATCCAACACCGATGGCCAGAAAACGCACCACATAGGCGATAACGACCGCCAGGCTCGAACCCGCGACGACGAGCCCAACGGTTTTTCCCGCGAGCGTCGTCGTCACCCCGTTGATGATCTCGTCCACGCCGACGAGGGGGGCAAGCAAGCCGAGCGCCAGCACGGTGCCGGGAATGGCGTAACCGACCGTAGCAAAATTCACGCAAGCGGCGATGAGTGGATGTTTAACCAGCCGCACCGCCACGCTGGCGGCAAGCGCCAGCAGCAGCACCAGCGCGGTAGCTGTCGCAGCCAGCGCGATCGTCGTCATCGTGTGCCGCCACAGAGCCGGATCGAAGCCGACCAGCAGCCCGCGCACAATGACTTGGCGTAGAAGGAAAGCCACCGGAAGGAAAAAGCCGAGGGCAACGGGGATCAGGCAGAGGAAAACCGCCAGCCATGCGCGGCCGCCGGCAAGCGGGATGCGCGGCGCCGGTCCTCTGCCGTGCACGGGCGTGACATAGGCTTGCCTGCGGCGCCCGTAGCGCTCGAGCGCGACCAGCGCGGTCACAGTGACCAGCATAACCAGTGCGATCTGCGCCGCGCCCGCAAGGCTGCCGCGGTTCAACCATGTGGTAAAGACCGCGAGCGTGAGCGTCTGTACGCCGAGATATTCGCTCGCGCCGATATCGTTGAGCGTCTCCAGCAGCGTGAGCGCAACCCCGACGGCGAGTGCCGGCCGCGCCAGCGGCAAGGTGATCCGGCAGGCGACCGACCAGGAACGCGCGCCGAGCGTGCGCGCGGCGTCGACGAAGGCGCGATGCTGCGTCTGAAACATCGCGCGCGCGGCGAGATAGGTGTAAGGGTAAAGCACGAAGCCCATGATGAAGATCGCCCCGCCGAGCGAGCGGATCGGCGGAAACCAATAGTCCGCGGGCGATCTCCATCCAAACAGCTCACGCAAGGCCGTTTGCAGCGGGCCGGCGGTATCGAGGATGTCCACGTAAATATAAGCGCCGATATAGGTCGGGATCGCGAGCGGCAGCGGCAACAGCCACAGCAGGGTGCTGCGGCCGGTAAATTGGAACGTGGTCACGAGCCATGCGGTGCCGGCGCCCGCGACCGTGCTGATGACGGCGACGCCGGCCAGCAGCAGCGCGGTTTGTGTCAGCGCGACCGGCAGCACATAGGCGGCGAGATGCGCGGCGATTTCCGCGTCGCCGACCGCCGCCATCCGCACTAGGCTGACGATGGGCGCGGCCACTAGCCCGGCGATCGCCAGCGCAATAGCAAATGCCCAGCCGTAGCGGGCCGGCCACAGACGAACGGCCCCGCGTAGGGCGGGGCCGTTCGGGATGGGATGAGACAGAGTCAATTGTCGAAGCCGACTTTATCCACCAAGGTCGCCGCCGCTTTCTTCCGGTCGGCAATCTCGGAGACTGACATCGAGTCCGGCTTGAGATTGCCGTAGGCGGCGATGGTCGGATTCAAGCGAACGCCCGCCAGCACCGGATACTCGTAATTGACGTCGGCATACATGTGCTGCGCCTTTTCGCTCACCAGCCATTCCATCAACTTGATCGCGTTGGCTCTGTTGGGAGCGTGCTTGGTGAGCACCACGCCCGAGAGATTCACATGCGTGCCGCCATTGGCGAAGGTGGGCAGAATGACCCGCGTCGCATCGGCCCACGCCTTCTTGTCGGCTTCCTTGTCGTTCATCAGCGCCCAGTAATAGGTGTTGCCGATGCCGATGTCGCATTTTCCGGCTGCCACGTCGCGCGCGGTCTCGCGATCGCCGCCGGACGGCTTCTGCGCAAGGTTCGCCTTCACGCCGCGCAGCCACGCTTCCGCCTTGGCCTCGCCGTGCTTGGCGATATAGGCGGCAAACAGCGCGTTGTTATAGATATGCTGGCCGGAGCGGATGCAGATCTTGCCTTTCCATTTCGGGTCGGCGAGCTCCTCATAGGTGATGGCGTTCTGCTTGACGCGATCCTTCGACGCGTAGACGACGCGCGCACGCAGCGAGATGCCATACCAATGACCCTCCGGATCGCGATATTGCGGCGCCACCGCCTTGGCGAGCGTTGGTGAAGTGAACGGTTGCGTGATGTCCGCCTTCACGGCGTCTTCCAGCCGGCCGATGTCGACACTGAGCAGCACGTCCGCCGGGCTGTTGGCTCCCTCGGCCTTGATGCGTTGCTCCAGACCCGAGTTCGCCGAGATCACATTGACCTTGATGCCGGTGTCCTGGGTGAAAGCTTGCAGGAGCGGCTGGATCAGTTCCGTTTCGCGGTAGGTGTAAAGGTTCACCTCGTTGGATTGCGCCTGCGCGCTATCGGCGGCGACCGACGCCAGCGCACATGCGGCCGCCAACAGCTTGGCTGGCGCCGACCCTCTCCGATGATTCTTCTTCATGGTCCCGGTTCCCGTCTTGTTGTGCGCGCAACCAATGACCGCGAACGAACGCAACGTCAAGACATTTTGCATGATATTTCAATAGCTTAGAATGATTCTAGGATAACGATGGATTGGAACGAGTCGAAATTATCGCGCTCGCCTTTGATCCGCCAAGGCGAAACCGCCGCGCTGCTATGTCCCTAAAATATTTGCACCGGTTCACGGGGGGGCATGGTGCGCGGACGGGCGTGCGCTATGCGGCTAGGCCACCAGTACCCGGCTGGGAGGAAACGCGACCTCCACCAGCGTTCCGGCATTGACCGCGCTCTTGACGGCGAACGTCGCGCGATTGGCTTCCGACAGCGCCTTGGTGAGCGGCAGGCCGAGGCCGGTTCCGCCGGAGCCCCAGCGCGACGAGGTGGCGAGCTGGCGGAACGGCTCCAGCGCCATCTCGATTTCCTTCTCGCTCATGCCCAGCCCGGTATCGCGCACCCGCAGCACGACCTCGCCGTCGTCGGTCAGCGCCGTCGATACGATGACCTGACCGCCCGCGCCGGTGAACTTGATCGAGTTTGACAGCAAGTTGAGCACGATCTGCCGCACCGAGCGCGCGTCCGCCACGACGGGCGGCAGGGTCTGCGGCAGCGAGGTCCGGATGATGATCTTTTCCTGATTGGCCTGCGGCTGCATCAGCGCGACGCATTGCTGCGTCAGTTCGTTGAGGTTCAGCGTGGTGAAGGTCAGCTCCATTTTGCCCGCCTCGATCTTGGACAGGTCGAGCAGGTCGTTGAGCAGCGAGACCAGATGCCCGCCGGATTCATGAATGTCCTTGAGATAGGCGAGATAACGTTCATTGGCGATCGGGCCAAAGCGCTCGGCCATCATCACTTCGGAAAAGCCGATGATGGAGTTGAGCGGCGTGCGGATCTCGTGACTGATCTTGGCGAGGAACTCGGATTTGGCCGACGATGCCCTTTCCGCCTGCCGCTTGGCGTTGATCAGCTCCTCCTCCGTCTTCTTCCATGGCGTGAGGTCGCGGAACACGGCGCAGAACTTTTCTGATTCGTCAGCGATGCGGCCGATAGTAAGAAACAGAGGAACCAGCCCGCCCTGGCACACGCGGCCGATCACCTCGCGGCCGCCGTTGAGCATGCCGGCAACGCCGTCGCGCGTGAGATCGCCGAGATAATCCAGCGCGGCGCGCTGGCTTTCCGGGGCGAACAGCTCGGTAAAATGCCACGCGGTGAGCTCGTGGGCGTCGTAGCCGAACAGCGCCTCGGCGCTGCGGTTGCAGGCCAGCACGCGCCCCTCGCGATCGAGCACCAGCACGCCGTCCGTCGCCGTGTCGAGGATCGATTTCAGTTCGCGCGCCTCCGCCTCGGCACGGCGCAGCGCGGTCGCCGAGGTTTCGTCGGCGCCCGCCGGCGTGAGCATCAGCACATGCGCGGGATCGCCTTCCCACGGCACAGTGAACAGCCGGCCCCCGGCGGGACGCTGCGTGCCCCGGTTGCTCGTGACGGTGAGCGACGGACCGTTCTTGTCCGCCGCGGCGGGCTTGTTCCCGCTCGGCGTTACGAAGAGGACGTCCAGGCCGCCGGCGGCGGTGAGATCCGCGACGCTGGCGTAACCGCTCCAGTCGAGAAAAGCGGGATTGGCATAAAGCGGCGTGTCGAGGCGGTAGACCAGCACGCCGAGCGGCAGGCGATCGAGGATCGTGCGGTCATCGTGCGCGGCAGACGTGGCCCGCGGCGCCTGTATGTCCGCGGGGCCGGCCGCAGGCGGCGGCAAATCCGGCGGCTCTCCCGGCACGCCGTGCGGCTGGATGAATCCCATCGCACTTGTCTCGCCTTCCACCCGGCCGTAAGCGCCATCATAGGAATCCGTGGCTTTGGAAGCTTCGCCCTCGAAATCGTCGGATTCGGGCGGAGGTGCTGCAGGCGCCCCCTTGTTGCCGCGTTGCAATCGGCTGGTGAGCTGCTGGGCCAATTCGCGAAAGGCGTTGCGCTCGACAGGACTGAGGCTCGGGGTCTTGTCGGCAGGCTGCGAGGCGCGGAAGGGCACGACATTCTTCACCGGCGGCACCACGGCGAGCACCGGCCGCTCTCCGACAGCCTGACGGCTTTCCGCGGCTTCCGCCGGGGTGACGACATCTGCCTGCTGGCTCGCGCCCGGCGGGTAGCGCAAGGCTGCCGCAAGCGAAATCTTGCGCGCGTCGCGGCAGACGCCAAAACCGCGATAGCCGCCGAAGGCGCGGTTGCGGTCAAACACCGGAAGGCCGGACAGTTCGACCGCCAGGCGCTCCTCCGTCCCATCCACCGGCCAATCAATGGTGATGCCGCTCCAGGTGTCGCGGCTGGCGACGGCCTGCGCCACTTGTCCCTGCGGATCGAAACCGAGCAGGCGCGCGACGTCGCTCCACGGGCGGCCAAGAGCCTGCGCCGTGCGCGGGCCGGCCAAGCGGACGAAGTCGCCGGACTCGATGTCGAAGCGGAGGCCCGCGTCCATCTGCCAGACAAAACGCAACGGATGGCGCCGCTCGGGCATTCCGGCGCCGGTTTCCGCGGCGGCCGCCGACGCAGGTTCCTGCTGCGCATCGGTTGCCGCTGCCGTGGCGCTGGACGCCGCGTCATTGGCTTTGGTCTCACCGGCGAATACGTCGGCTTCCGCCGCCATCTGCTCCGCCACGCTCTGCCTCTGCGGTTCAGGCCTGGTTTCAATTTTGGCGTCCTGCTTCGGCTCCGCATTCGGCGCGGTTTGTGGCGCGCGGATGTCGTCCGCCCGCTGCGATTCGGCAAGCGTGGCGACCAGGAAAGTCGCGGCGTCATTGCCGATACGCTCGATGCAGAGCGCGCCGGCCTTGGTCGGGCCGGAGGCGTAGCCGGCGCGCAACGCATGAGCGGCCAGCGCATCGGCGCCCAGGATGGTGAGCGTGGTTGAGGCGGCGAGCCGTTGCAGCGCCGACGCCGCGGCATGAAACAGAGCGCCTTCGGCGGAAAATACCGCGATCGGCGCGTCGATCCCGGCTACCAGCCGCCGCACCCGTTCGTTGAGCGGCAGTGCGGGTCCCGCCGCTTCTGCGGCCACGACCAGCACCGCTGCGCTATTGTCGGGAAGCGAGATGCGCGAGCAGCCGCAGGTCAGCGTTCGCCCAAATTCCGTGCCGAATCCGCGCAGGCGTTCGAGCCGCGGCGCGCCATCGAGCGGCAGGGTGTTGGCGATGCGGGCGATCTGGAGAGCCGCAGGATCTTTGGCGTCAAAGCGCCGGCTCGCCAGTTCGGCCGGTCCCGAAGCATCGAAGATGGCGGCGCCGACGGCATTGGCCCAGAGGATTCGCGTGGCGTCCGTCGTCCACAGCCATGCCGGCGCCGCGTCAATGGCGTGAGCCGAGAGGCGCGGATCGCGAAGATAGGCGAGTTGGGACGCGGACTCACTCATGGATTCTCGCACCGTCGCGCGACTGGCCATCCGCCGCAGACTTAATGATTTCTTAAACCGCGCGCCCTGCCGCGTCCACGCCAGGGGGCGCTATAACCGCCCCGAAGCAGGGATAACCTTAATCCAGCACAGCATTTTTGGCCCGGAGGATTGGAGTGCCATCGCGCCACAATCCCCGCGCGGGCAACCCTTTCGGACCAGGCCAAGGACCTGGGACAGGCCGCCTCCCGCATGGCCATGGATCCGGCCAAGCCCAGGGGCCGCTAAGCTGCTCAAAAATCAGGTGTATATTGCGCCGCAATATTTATGCGGAACTATGCACTTGACAAACCTTATGGCTAGGCGTACATTTCCCCTCAGATAAGGGGAACGACCATGAATTTATCTGAAATTTCAAAGCTTTCTGAGGACGATGCCCGTGCGACATTAGAGCGCATCCGATGGCCGTCAGGCCCCGTCTGCACACATTGCGGTGCGGTGGATCATCTTAAAAAGCTAGAAGGAAAGGCTCACCGTCCGGGCCTCTACAAGTGCAACGACTGCGGAGAGCAATTCACAGCGACCGTCAATACGGTCATGGAGGATAGTCACCTGCCGATCCGCATTTGGCTTATGGCCTTCTCGATTATCTGCGGTGCGAAGAAAGGGATCAGCGCCCTACAGCTTCAACGTCAGTTGGGCTTGGGCAGCTACCGGACCGCTTGGCATCTGGCCCACCGGATTCGCTACGCCATGAAGCAAGAGCCACTGGCAGGGTTGCTGGCGGGCGTAGTCGAAGGCGACGAAACATACGTCGGCGGCAAGCCGAGAAAGTTTGCTGGCCCGCGCAAGGGGCCGAAATACAGCCGTGGCCGTGGTACGAAAAAAGTGCCCGTGGTTGCTTTGGTTGAGCGGGATGGACGGGTACGCGCCATGCCGGTTGAGCGGGTGGACGCCAAGACGTTAGCTAAGTTTGTCCGCGCGAACGTCGATCCTAATGCTGCTCTGCATACGGATGAATGGGCCGGTTACAAAACGGTCGGGAAAGAATTTGCCGGTGGGCATCATGTGGTGAACCACGGCAAGAGAGAATACGCGCGGGAGGGCGTGACCATTAACAGCGCCGAGTCGTTCAGAGGTGGTCCCGGTTTACGGGACAGAATGGCGGCTTGGCTAAGGTGGATTCTGGGTTCGATTATGCCGCCAATTTCTCCTCGTTTGCCTGCGTAGCATAGACTTCGTCGGGCGTCCTTCC
>Ga0082335_1007947_pt1 | contig 12451 bp, 10 predicted proteins | sample Subgrocontami58m_FD_72375 | JGI IMG/M metagenome (GOLD analysis project Ga0082335, IMG submission 72375) | Subsurface groundwater microbial communities from S. Glens Falls, New York, USA - GMW37 contaminated, 5.8 m (SPADES assembly) (version 2) ...
GACATATTGTAGGCCGACTTTTCTAGCGATATCCCGGGCAAGGATCAATGAACTTACCGGCGTAGGCGACAAATCAATAAGTTTATACATGGGGAAAAATCTCGAGAAATGTACCGGCGTATCCGCTCCCAGATTATCCTTTACCCACTGGCAGAGCTTTAATATATCTTCCGGCGAATCATTTGCCGAAGGGATAACCAGGTTGGTAACCTCGATCCAAACGCCTTCTTGTTTTAAGGCCTTCAGGGTATTGAGGACATTCTCAAGCTTGCCCTCGCAGAATGAGGAATAATATTTATCGCTAAAGCCTTTTAAATCGATATTCGCCGCCGTTATATATTTCGCAAGTTCACGTAAAGGCGCCTCGTTTATAAAGCCTGAAGAATGCATTACGCAAGGGATGCCTTCTTTCTTGGCAAGCTTTGCTACATCCAGCATGTATTCATAAAAAATCGTCGGTTCCGTATAAGTAAAGGCGATTGTTTTGCATTTATTTTTCCTGGCGAGGTTTATTATCTCTTGCGGCGGGACATAGGCCGCTTTTACGCTTCCCGGGTCAGCCTGGGAAATCTCCCAATTCTGGCAGAATTTGCACCTCAGGTTGCAGCCGGCAGTAGCGATTGAAAAAGATTTCGTTCCCGGATATACATGGAAAAGAGGTTTTTTCTCTATCGGGTCAGCGTGTAAGGCAACCGGCTGGCCGTAAGTCAGGGTGTAGAGCTCTCCGCTAATGTTTTTTCTGGCCCGGCAAAATCCGGACTGGTTCTCGCCCAGGACACAACGTCTCGGGCATAAATGGCACTGAAGTTTTCCCGTAGCTAATTTTACCCAGTATAAAGCTTTTTTTAAGCCTTGCTGTGGGCTTTGAGCATTTGAAGAGCTGATGCCTGATAAAGACAATACAAGAAACAAGCTCAAAGTTAAAGCCAGAAACTTCGATTTAAAAAGAGAATTATTCCCTTTCATAATCAAACCTCTTGTCGATATTAAACTTTTTCGCTGTGAATTTCTTTTCTGTGTTCAAAAGCTCGGCTTATAGTATGGGAATCCGCGTATTCGATATTAGAGCCCATTGGAATCCCTAAGCCTATGCGCGTAATCCTTACGCCGGTGGGTTTCAAGATTTTGGTTAGGTATAGCGAGGTTGTTTCGCCTTCTGTATCGGCATCAGTGGCGATGATGATTTCATTGATATGTTCATTTTTTATGCGTTGCAATAGGTTACTGATCTTTAAATCCTGCGGCCCCTTACCTTCAAGCGGAGCAATAGAGCCCAGCAAAACATGATAAAGGCCTTTGAAAGTCCCGGAAGTTTCTATGACCGCGACATCGTTGGGGCCTTCCACTATACAAAGGCTGTTTCTCGTGCGCGTCGCGTCATCGCAAATCGAACAAACCTCTTTATCGCTTAGGTTATTGCAGACCTTGCAAAAACAAACCGATTCCTTTGCTTTTACAATACTTGAAACTAACTTTTGAATCTCGGGCCGGGGAGAATTTAAGACATAAAAAGCAATACGCTGGGCGCTCCTGCGGCCCACGCCCGGCATCTTAACGAGTTCATTGATAAGGTTTTCCAGCGTTAGAGGAAAATTCGCCATTTCAGACTACCCTGCCTTTAAATTTATCTAATACGCCTTTCACGAAATTGTCTTCTTCTGCCCTGGCCTCGGCCTCTCTCTGGCTTATCAGGAAATTAACCCTCATCCTGGCGCCCAGGAGCTGGCTAAAGGTCTGCTCCATAAGCGCTAGATTGTCCTTGTGCTCGAGGAATTCTTTCTGGAAATCCGAATTTTTAGGCAAGCTGATCTCGATAATATTTGCCTCGCATCTTTCAAGCCGGCCATCCGACAGGTATGTCGCAACAGACATCTTAGACTTGCCGATTATGTTTAAAAATGAATTCCAGGAGGAATTTACCATACTCAAATCAATATTGCCCGAGCTTTCGATTATTTTTTCAGGAATCTTCTCGCTCTCATTTGCCTCCGGGATACTGATAGACCCGCGTTCATTTTTTATCGCCTCGGGGATGTTTTTTATTATTGCCTCCCCGGCTAAAGGCCTTTTATCCAGGAATTCATCTCCTTCGCTTTTTTTATCGGCTATCTCATTACTGCCTTGGGTTAATCTTACAAAAGCAATCTCCAGGGGTATGCGCAAGGAATTGATGCGCTTGCCTAAATCTTTTACGTTGATCAAGAGTTCCAATACATTTAAGATTTTATCCAGGCTCAGGAGCTTGCTTTGCTTGTGAATCGCTTCGGCAAATTCCTGGGGTAAATCAGCCAAATCAACGCCTCTTTTGGAATCGCTTATTCGCGCGATCATGAGGTTACGAAAATACTCTATCAGGCTGTCTAAAAGCTGGCTTAGGTCTTTGCCCGAACTCACCAGGGAATCCAGCAGCTTTAACAGGGCCGGCGTATCTGCCTCGATTATTTTTTTGCCGAATTCAAAAAGCACGTCCTGTTCAATCAATCCCAATATGGAACTTAAGTTCTTAATCGATATCTTATCCGTACTGTAAGAAATAAGCTGGTCGAGTATGGATTCTGCGTCGCGTAAAGAGCCGTCCGCGGCCTTGGCAATAGCAATCAGGACGCTCTCTTCAATCTTAATGTGCTCAAGCTTGGCTATCTCCGCGAGTTTTTGCGCTATCTTGGGGATCGGGACTTTGCGAAAATCAAAACGCTGGCAGCGGGAAAGGATCGTAGGCAGAACCTTATTGGGCATAGTCGTGGCAAAAATGAATTTTGCGTGCTCCGGCGGCTCTTCCAGCGTCTTAAGAAGGGCATTGAATGCCTCGACGGTCAACATATGGACTTCGTCGATGATATAAATCTTGAATTTTCCCGAGGAAGGAGAAAATTTTATATTTTCTCTTAATTGCCTTATCTCGTCTATGCCGCGATTCGAAGCCCCGTCAATTTCCAGGACGTCCAGGCTTGAACCGCTGGAAATTTCCTTGCAGGCAGGGCAAACATTACAAGGGTTAATCGATACGCCTTTCTGGCAATTGAGGGCTTTGGCGAAAATCCTGGCGGTAGAGGTCTTTCCTACTCCGCGGGGGCCGCAGAAGATATAGGCGTGGGCTATGCGGCTTGAGGAAATGGCGTTTTTGAGCGTAGTGGCCACGTGTTCCTGGCCGATAACTTCATCAAAATTTTGCGGGCGCCATTTACGTGCGAAAACTAAATAAGACATGAGTCTTTAGGATGGATTATATATTAAACTTGAAGATTATATTAAAAGTTTGCTGCGTTCTAATTATCTTTTTGATTATAACACAATAAAAACCATTAAACAAGACAAGGTTTTTTTAAAATTTAAGCCCCGGGCACGGTTATCTAGATCAATATTTTTTGTTTTTTACAACGGCCTTATAAATTTCCATCGCCCAGAGAGGGAATGAAGAAATCGCAAGCACAAAAACCCAATCAAATAACCCCAGCGCTTGCGTTTTAAATACCTTCTGCAGAAAAGGCGTATACACCACCGCCATCTGAAGAAGAAAAGAAATAAAAGTCGCCAGGATCAATTTTTTGTTAGTGAACACGCCTATTTTAAACAAAGACTCGGTCATGCTCCTGCAGTTAAAAGAATGGAATAACTGCGAACAGGCAAGCACAATAAACGCCGCGGTTCTTGCGCGGATAATCCCCTCTTTTTCAACAAACAAGACAAAAACAAACGCGAGTAAGCTGCAGAAAGCGATAAAAGAACCTTGCACCAACATCAAAACCGCCCGCTCTTTTGTCACCACTGCTTCGCCGGATTTACGCGGATGCCGCTTCATGATACCAGGGTCTATGGGGTCAACCCCCAAAGCTAGCGCGGGCAGGCCATCGGTTACAAGATTAACCCATAAGATATGTATCGGCAACAACGGCGCTGGAAAACCAACCAAAGAAGAAATAAACATAACCAGTATCTCTCCGGCGTTGCAGGACAAAAGATAATGGATGAATTTCTTTATATTATCGTAAATCCCCCTGCCCTCTTCGACAGCAGAAACAATAGAGGCGAAATTATCATCGGTTACTACCATATCCGACACTTCCTTTGTCACGTCGGTACCGGTAATACCCATAGCCACGCCGATATCCGCTTCTTTGACCGCCGGAGCATCATTAACACCGTCTCCGGTCATGGCTACGACTTCGCCGTGCCTGCGCCAGGCACGCACAACCCTTAATTTATGTTCCGGAGAAACCCGGGCATATACCGAGATTCTGCTTACATTTTTATAAAGCTCATCATCGCTAAGCTTATCAAGTTCTTCGCCGCTTAATGCCAAAGAATCATCATTAAAGAATCCCAGCGCCCGGGCAATCGCGATTGCCGTATTCTTATGATCGCCGGTGATCATTACAGTTTTTATGCCGGCGTCCTTGCATTCCTGTATAGCTTTTTTTACTTCTTCGCGGGGAGGGTCTATCATGGCGATTAGGCCCGCAAAAGTAAGCTCTCTTTCGGTAGTTTGCGCTTCATGCTTTTCGCAATTTTTATCCAGAGTTCTATGAGCGACTGCTAATACCCGCATCGCCTCGCCTGATAATTCGTTGTTAACCTTCTGGATATCGGTCCTATCCTGCTCGGTCAGCTTTCTGATCACGCCATTTTCTTCAATATTGGCACAGTCGTCTAGGAGTATATCGGGCGCGCCTTTGACAAACGCGATTACCTCTTGGCCGTGTTTTCGGATAATTGTCATCTTCTTGCGTTCGGAATCAAACGGTATCTCGTCAATAAATAAAAAATCTTGCTCTGATCTCTCTTTGGTTATGCCGGCCTTACCGGCAGCGGTCAAAAGAGCCCCTTCGGTTGGATCCCCCACTATTTTATAGGCTCCGGCATTATCAACCAGCTGCGCCCCATTGCATAACACGCCAGAGCGTAATACATTTACTAAATCAGGATAATCAGCTACATTAATTTTATTTTTGCCAAGCAAAAATTCGCCCCTGGGCGCGTATCCGACGCCGGTTATTTCAAAAAGCTTGCCTGCGGAAAATATTTTTTGCGCGGTCATTTCATTCTTGGTCAAGGTGCCTGTTTTATCCGAACAGATAACCGTGGCGCAACCTAAGGTCTCAACAGAAGGAAGTTTGCGGATAAGGGCGTTGCGCTTGACCATGCGATGTACTCCCAAGGCAAGAGCAATAGTGACTACCGCCGGCAGGCCCTCCGGGATAGCCGCGACCGCTAAGCTAACCGAAGTTAAAAATACATCCACAATCTTTCCGCCGCGTAACCAACCTAAGATAAATACCATCCCCACCATTACAAAACATAGATACACTATCCACTTGCCGAACTCTTCCAATTTTTTTTGTAAGGGCGTGGTCTCATGCGCGATCTCCTGCACCAGGCCGGCGATTTTACCTAACTCTGTTTGCATGCCGGTATAAATAACCAGCGCCTTGGCCTTGCCAGAGGATACAGAGGTCCCCATATAAACCATATTTGCCCGGTCAGCAAGCGAGATATTTTTCCCTTCTAAGGCGTGTGTCGTTTTGGCGACAGGGGTCGATTCTCCTGTGAGGCTGGCTTCTTGCGCGGTAAAATTTGCGCTGATCCAAAGCAGGCGGCTGTCCGCGGGGATGCTGTCACCGGCTTCAATTTCAACCACATCTCCGGGGACCAGCTCTAATGAAGGGATGACTTTATGTTGACCGTCTCGGATGACTTTTGATACGGGGTTAGATAACTTTTTCAGCGCGGCAAGGGATTTTTCAGCGCGATATTCCTGGATAAACCCCAGGATCGCGTTTACTATAACAATCGCGATGATGGCAAGCGCATCTACCCATTCCTGTAAAAACCCGGAAATAAATGCCGCGGCTATCAGGATCCAAATTATAAAATCCTTGAATTGCCCGAAAAAAATTGCTAAGGGGCTTATACCTTTCTTCCCTTTAAGCTGGTTTGAGCCATATTGCGCTAAACGATTTCCGGCTTCTTCATTGCTAAGCCCTTTTTGAAGATTACTCCCCAATTGCCTTAGCGCTTCTTCAATTGTTATATTATAAAATGTTTCGTTCATTTGCCATCCAAACCCACAATCCCATCAATAATTAATTTCCAACGAAATATTTTAAATGCCTCTTGTTTTACTTCTTTTCATTGATGCTTACGGAACAATAATCTCTACTTTTGAGAAATAACAAGCATCTCAAAATCTTCTGTCGTTAGTTTGTCGCTCCTTGAATATGCCCCGAGCTTGGCGCCGAAAATATCGATCTTTTTATACCCCAGCGTCTTTAAAAGCCATGTGAGTTCACTCGGCACATAGTAACGCTCATTACAGGTTAATTCTTTTTTATTCCCTGCATCATCCTCGAAGGCGACGGTGTTGTGGTCCCGGAACGTCATCATATCGAAAGAACAATTTTTACACGCTGAATTGCCTTCTTTGGCCGCGGACTCATAAAATTCTTTGACGGAATGAAAAAGCGGAAATAACCCGTTCAATGCCGTAAATATAAACTTGCCGTTATCTTTCAACGCCTTTGTCGCGTTCTTTAATATTTCAAAATTCATCTCATCCGTTTCCATCAAAGAAAAACCGCCCTCACAGAGCATGATTGCCAGATCGAATTCGCCATCAAGCGGAAGGGCCCGCGCGTCATGCTTCTGAAAATCGATCGTCACCCCTGCCTCTTTAGCCTTTTCTCTTGCCCTCGCAAGCTGTGACTCGGATAGATCGATACCGCTAATCTGATAACCCCTTTTTGCCAACTCAATAGAATGGCGACCGGTGCCACAGCCGATATCGATGATCTTTAGGTTTTTATTATGATTTATCTCTTGCTCGATGAAATCACATTCGCCAACAGTCCCCTGAACATAACATTCTTCATCGTATTTGCGGGCGTAATTTTCGAATAATGACTCATACCATTGTTTCATCGCTGACTCCTATTATCTTTAGGGTTCGCGTCTACAATTAGCGTGGGCATTTTTCGCTCCCCTCCTCGTCGGAAGGGCTCACCTAATAATTCATAAGCCCTGACAACATTTTGCAAATCTCATCCAGCCTATTTTTATAAGCTACAGCGTCTTCTTCTTTTAGCAATTTCTTACGCTTGCATAATTCCAAGATCGGAACGCATTCAAAGGCCGATCCCCGAGCGATACGGAAAAAGTTGACCCTATCAGCCTTATGATATTTACCATTGCCCTCGGCAATGTTGGTTGCAATAGACAATAAAGCGCGGTTTAATTGATCAGATAAATAGTAATTGCCTTTCGGGAATGATTCGGTGAGAGCACTTAAATCATCAGTAAGAGCTATGGCCTTTTTATAAACCTCAAGGTTTTCAAACATGAAAGCCATCGTCGCCATCCTTTGAACATTAGAACAATAGAGCATTAGACCGCAATTGAGATTTTGCTTGTCTATTGTTCTATTGTCCATTGCTCAATTGCTCTGTTTTTTCGCCGTAGGCGAAAAAACGGAGAGGGAGGGATTCGAACCCTCGGACCCTTGCGGGTCACATGTTCTCCAGACATGCCGGTTAAACCACTCCCGAACCTCTCCAAATTTATTTCTCAATTATTCGCCGCGGCCTGCTTAGTCCTCTGTCTTCTAAAAAATGACGTAAGCATAAGAGCGCAATCCTCTTCCAGAACACCGCCTAAAAATTTAATTCTATGATTAAGTTTTTTATTATCAATTATGTTTATAGCTGAACCGCAGGCTCCTGTCTTCGGGTCCTTTGCGCCAAAGACAATTCCGCTTATACGCGCTAAGACTAAAGCTCCGGCGCACATCGAGCAAGGCTCTATTGTTACATAAAGAACCGCTCCTTGCAGCCACTTCGAACCCAAAGAATTACACCCTTGAGTAATGGCAATCATCTCTGCGTGCGCCGTTGGATCGCTCAAAAGCTCGACCTGATTACAGGCTCTGGAGATAATCCTGTCTTTATGCACGATAACTGCTCCTACCGGCACATCGTCGTGCTCAAGGGCCTTTTTAGCTTCCTTAAGCGCCTCGCTCATAAAAAATTCATGCTTGTTGGTCACTTCGTGCCTCGCAGATTAACGCAGAAAAAAGAGAAATGTACCCAGTAGGAATAAATCCCGCTACGCTAAATACTTATCGTGTTTAGCTTCACCGGACAACAGGCTTCGCCAGAAGCCAGGCGGAGTTTCAACACGAAAGTTTTGAAACGAAGTCTGGCGCGCCTGGCAGGATTTGAACCTGCAACAACCAGCTCCGTAGGCTGATGCTCTATCCAGTTGAGCTACAGGCGCAGAAAATTAACCGTCAAAAAACCTTATAAGTTGCCCGCCAATCTCGTCATCAAAAATGGCGTATTGGCGAGGTCTCGCCGAGCTGCACGCGAAAGCAATGTAGCGAAGGCGGAAGCTACAGGCGCAGATAAGTTAATAATTATAGTATAAAAGCTTATAAAAAGCTATTGTTGTCGCGGTAAACCCCCAGGCATCATCATTTTGTCCTGAGCAGGCATTGTCCCTTTGGGCGCCATTGCGCCGCAGTGCTTCATCATATCTCTCATCATAGCCTTGTGCATCCGCATCATCGGATGTTTACCGGTAACTAAAGTATAGATACCGACTGAGAGTATAAGCGAAGCGCTTAACCAGAGTAAAATCGCGATAGTGATACCAAAATTGCGCAAGTTTTTAGAGTTAACCTTGCTAAGCGCAAATAGAACAAAAAAGCTGATCGTAAGAAATATTGTTATAGGAATAATCGTAAATAAACCTAATAATCTTACCATCATACACCTCCTTTAGAATTTAAAATTACCAGTTTCGATGGGCATTTTCAGGCGGATAATAATAACGGAATGTCCCAGCCGAATACGGCGCGGTATCAGCATAATAATACCAGACTTGGTTGCCCCAGCCGTCGCACTGATTAAAATCGCAATGCGGACAGGTAATAATCCAATAACCTCCTCCTACCGGAGCCCAGCTTGAAACCGACCAGTTTATGGAATCAACCGGCGGCGGCCAAACAACCTGATAAGGCGGCGGATTCTCTAAATAATTCATGGGATTATCATTCGGCCAGGCAGGAGTTGTTCCTTCTAATACTCTTTTTGTGCGCTCCAGGAGTATTCCTGATCTTATAGCCTCCAGGGTGGCGCGCTCCGTAACATCCCAGGCTTTCTTCTTCAAGTCCACAAACTTTGCCACTGCCACGGAAGCAATAATTGCCAATATCGCAAGGACAATAATCAGTTCCAGTAAGGTAAACGCGTTAGGATTAAGCCGTTTGAACATCGTAAGCCTATCCTTTAAGATTACCAAATTAAAGATAACCTTACACCAAACTCCTTCGTCCTGTTAGCCGGTTCATATCCGTATCCTACGATGGTCCCGGCAAAGGTAACGTTTGCGTTATTCGATTGGTCGATATCCCAGAATCTAAAAAACGGCTCTACCGACAAAACAATTGAATTCTTTAATTGCTTTTGTATTGCTATGGAAGCCCGGGCGCCATAGCCGCCATCCTGTTTATTATCTAAATCATTAAAAGCCGAGTTAACCTGGCTTAAATGGCTTTTTACCCAACCTTGCCAGAATATATCATACTCTGCCCGTAAGACCATTTTCCATGTATCCTGAAATGGGACGCTAGCTTCAAATCCTACCGGGCTGTAGAGATAGCTTATTTCACGTTCATAAGCATATTGAGAATCCAATTGGTCATTTAGATACCGCCATCCTATACCGATAAGCGGAGTGATGGTAGCATTATTCATTGTGAAATCTCTGCCTATTAAACCCCGGCCTTCAAAAATAAAATCATCACCCTTGTCTGTCCAGGCTGTTCCATCATTAAGCTTACCGTCGTAGTCAACAGGCCCTGCCGCAAACCTGCCCTCGAGGCGCGCCATTAACTTATTAGCTGTAGAATGCCCGCTTAGCGCCCCAAATATCCCGTAAAAATCCGTAGTCTCTTCTACATCTATGGATGGTTCCTTATAAGCAAAATTTGTATATTCCAGGCCCATTTCAAAATTATAGAGGACTGAAGGGTCTATTAGCCCGGCATACTCACTCTCTCCGGCTTCACCCTTACCCTGCGCAGAATCCAGGGTTTTGCTGACTTGCGCATCATCCTGCGCAAAAACAAGGCTTGCAGCAAAAACAAAACACAACATTATAAATAATATTTTTTTCATAACCCTCCCCTTTGAATTTAGAATTATGCCCTTAAACTATTTAATCTTTTTAATTATACCACTCTAAATAAATAAAGAGAATTTAAATTTGGATAGCTAAGTTTTGGAAGGTTTAGAACCTTAAAAATAAGACAGAATAAAAAACAGCTATTTATCTATTTTTAATTTCTGCGGCTAGACCCTTATCGGCAGGATAACAAAAGGCGTACCCTGGCGGTATAATCTTTTCTGCAGGGCAAATACAGTGTAGTTATGCAAAAACTTTGTCATAAGCGAGTCATCGGGGAATATCAGCTGGCCGCCGAAAAATACAGCATTGGGAAAGCGCTTTTGAAGCTCGGGGGCGATTGCCTCAATCTCCTCTATCACATCTACGCCGCAAACTGATATGCCTTCTGCGTAAAAGCCGTTTTTTTTCATAAAATCTACGTAGCGTTTAATATCAGACTCCACATTTAACTCTAAGTTTTCAACTTCGTGAACGCCTTTAAAATTTCCCGCGTCCACCACTCCGACTTCAAGGAAGACGAAATTTTTAAAAGCCCCCCCGAATAATCTAATGATGCCAAAAAGCGTATGCAGGCCCATTCCGTTAAAACCGTTAACAAATAAGACTGCGGTCTTGCTTTCAAGGTCTAACTTAGGTTCGCCGTGTATCCGTTTGCCGCCCGGCAGGATAGTCTCGTCAGAAGATTCAACAGCAGCTACTAAGCTGTTTAATCTGCGTAAAAGCGCCAGGGTCGAACGATAATGCCGCCTTATAACCATAGCCAAAACAACCAAACCTCCGGTAATGAACAAGGTTATCCACCCGCCCTCAAAGAACTTAAATATAATCATCGAGATAAGGATAAAAGAAGTTAAAATCAGGCCTATGCCGTTGACACAAAGTTTCTTTATCCAGCTTTTAACTTTTTTGCGATAACTCCACCAGTGCCGCACCATGCCAAACTGGGAAAGCGTAAAAGTTATAAAAACGTTGATGCTGTAGAGAACAACCAGGAACTTTACAGAACCTCTGCTTAGAACCATCAATACTAAACTTAACCCGCTCATGATGAGGATGCCATTCTGGGTAACCAGCCTGTCGCTAAGCATGGAAAATCTCGTGGGAAACCAGCGGTCAGTCGCCATATTCGCCAAAACCCAAGGCCCGCCTATAAAACCGGTCTGGGCTGCGACAAAAAGCAACGCCGCTTCCGAGGCCAGCGCAAAAATAACAAAAATATAGCCGTTACTGCCCCACCCGGCTGCGGCCATCTGGAATAAGCTCGCGTTCAAAGTTTTACCCGGTTCCGGTTTGAGGTTATAAAATAAATAAGCCAACATCAACCCGAACACCATGAACGCAAGGGAAATAGCCATATAACGCATGGTATGCTTGGCTGTCTGGACCTTAGGCTCGCGTAAAGCCGGTATGCCGTTACTTACCGCTTCTATACCCGTATAGGTTCCAGCGCCCATGCTGTAGGCGCGCATAATCAAAAACAGCATACCAAAAATTCCGACCTGTGATATAGTGCTGCCGATATCTGCTTTAGTCGAGGCAATGACCTGCGGGACATTTGGCGCATGATGCCAGAATACATAGAGAATTAAAAAAACATGGGTGATGATAAAAGCCAAAAATATGGGCATAAGAAACAAAATTGATTCTTTTATGCCTCTCATGTTTAAGAGCATAAGAATCAAAACCACAAAAATCGCAAATGCCAATCTATAAGCGTGCCATGGCGCCGGAAGAAGGCTGAAAACAGCGTCAGCGCCGCTGGCAACCGAAATCGTAATGGTCAGCACGTAATCAATCAATAGCGCGCATCCTGATACCATGCCCGCGACCGGAGATATTAATTTACTGGCAACGAGATAACCGCCTCCGCCGTGCGGGAATATTTCGACTATTTGGGAATAGCTGGCAGTTATAACAAAAATGGTGATAACCGAAGCTAAAGCTACGAAGATGCTTAGATAAATATGGCCGTTTAAGGCAAGGAAGGTTTGTTCGGGGCCGTAACAGGAAGAAGATAATCCATCAGCTCCCAATCCAATCCAGGCAAAAAAAGCTATCAGGGAAAGCTTGTGGAAAATCCTCGTATCCTGGGGATTGCGGGATTTACCTAGTATTAAAGTCTTTAATCTCTGAAATAACGATGTTTCTTTCTTAGAATTCATCTTTTACGCATTTTTTAAAGCTTAGACAGCCATTCTTAGAATACAGTATAGCACCAAATATTAAAACCGAACATAACGCTATCGCCACAATAACGCCGATATCAGTTTTT
>Ga0082335_1007949_pt1 | contig 12450 bp, 11 predicted proteins | sample Subgrocontami58m_FD_72375 | JGI IMG/M metagenome (GOLD analysis project Ga0082335, IMG submission 72375) | Subsurface groundwater microbial communities from S. Glens Falls, New York, USA - GMW37 contaminated, 5.8 m (SPADES assembly) (version 2) ...
GTCCCCCGACGTGCCGGCCGCGCCGAGGCTCCTCTCCCTGCTTGCGCAGTCGCTCGAGAAGCAGGGGAAGAGGGAGGAGGCGGAGACCTTCCGGAAGACGCTGGCGGAGAAATATCCCGAACACGGGGGGAAGAAACGGTGAGCCGGGAGCTGGCCGGGCTGATCCGGATGGGGAAGAACGCCGTAAGCGAGGCGGACTGCGTGCGCGCCGAGCGCCACCTGCTCGATGCCCTCGCGGGCGGCGCGAAATACCCCGACATCCACTACACGCTGGGCCTGATCGACCACCAGCGGGGGAATTACCGGCGGGCGGTCGAGCGGTTCGGACAGGCGGTCTCCCTCAACCCCGACTACACCGAAGCGCTGCTTTCCCTCTCCATCACGCTGAACGACATGGGCCGGTACGACGAGGCGCGGGACGCCTACGACCGCGCCGCGGAGATCCTCTCCCGGAAGGGCGGGTCGCCCGGGGAGAACCTGTTCCGCGGGCGGATCGCGAACCTTCACAAGGAACTCGGGGAGCTCTACCTGGCGCTTGGCCAGCACGACGACGCCATCCGCGAATACCGCCACGCCCTTTCCGTCGCGCCGGAGTATCCCGACCTTCGGGTCCGGCTGGTGACGGCGCTCCGGGAAGCGGGACGGACGGACGAGGCGCGGGCCGAGGTGGAAGCGTTTCTGTCGGAAACCCCCGGAAACGCGGCGGCCCTCATCCAGAAGGGGATCCTGCACTACCTCGCCGGGGAGAAGCCGCTGGCGCTCCGCGCGTGGGAAGAGGCGCTCTACAAGGACCCGCTCAACAAGATCGTGCAGGTGTACCTGAACACCCTCGACCGGGAAAACACGCCCGGGTGAGCGCCGCGCTCACTTCCACGTAGAGATCGAGGCGAGCGCTTCCGGCAGATTTTCGACGCGGGAGCCGCCGGCCTGGGCCATGTCCTTCCGGCCGCCGCCGCCGCCGCCCACCAGCGCCGCCGCCTTCCGGACGATGTCGGACGCCGAGAACCTCCCGGTGAGGTCGGGGGTGACCCCGGCCACCAGGTGGCACCGTTCCCCCTCCCGGGATCCAAGCAGCAGGATCCCGCTCGTGAGCTTCCCCTTCACCCCGTCGGCCAGATCGCGAAGCGCCGCGGCGTCCATCGCCTCCACCTCGGCCGAAACACGCCGGATCCCGGCAACCTCCTTCGCACCGGAGAGGATCTCCCCCACCAGGTCCCGCGACGACCTCCGGCGCGCCTCCTGGAGCGCTTTTTCCAACGCCTTGATCTGCGCGGAGAGCTTTCGCACCCGCTCCGGCACCTCCGGGGTCGCCACCTTCAACTCCCGGGCCACGCCATGAAGCGTCGCGGCCTCCTCCCGCAGGCACCGCCAGGCGGGCAGCCCGGTGACCGCCTCGATGCGCCGGACCCCGGCGGCCACCGCGCCTTCGGAGAGGATGTGGAAGAGACCGATCTCGGCGGTGTTCCGCACGTGCGTCCCGCCGCACAGCTCCCGGCTCACCTCCGGGACCGTGACCATCCGGACGATGTCGGCGTACTTCTCCCCGAAGAACGCCATCGCGCCCGCCGCCACCGCCTGTTCGTACGGGAGGGACTCCCACGTGACGGGCCGCGGGGAGAAGACGACCCGGTTCACCTCCTCCTCGACCGCGGAAAGCGTTTCGGGAGAGAGCGCCTCGAAGTGGGAAAAGTCGAACCGGAGCTTGTCGGGCCCGACGTACGAACCGGCCTGCTTCACGTGGGCGCCCAGGATTTTCCGCAGCGCCGCCTGGAGCAGGTGCGTCGCCGTGTGGTTCCCCTGCGTGAGCCGCCGGGACGTCTCGTCCACCCGGAGCCGAGCCCCCTGCCCCTCCCGGAGCGTCCCCGAAAGGACCTTGACCCGGTGGATGACCTGGTCGGCGGACACCCTGCGGGTGTCCTGTACCCGGAGGGTGAAGCCGTCCCCCTGGACGTCGCCGGTGTCCCCCGCCTGCCCGCCGGACTCTCCGTAGAAGGGCGTCACGTCGGTCACCAGATCCGCTTCCTCTCCCGACGCCGCGGAGGCGACCCGCGCCCCCTGGCGGAAGACCGCCACGACGCGGCCGTCGGATTCGACCTGCTCGTACCCCACGAAGTCGACGGAGATCCCCGCGCGGGAGAGTTCGCCGGCCACGGCGTCCTGCGTGCCGACCTCGCCGCCTTTCCAGGAGACTCTGGACTGGGCGCGCTGTTTCTCCATCTCCTTCTCGAACCCCGCCGAATCGAGGGCGACCCCCCGCTCCCGGCACAGGTCCGCGGTGAGGTCCGCCGGGAACCCGTACGTGTCGTAGAGCCTGAAGGCGACATCGCCGGGGAAGACCTTGCCGCTCCCGGACATATGGGAGAACTCATCCTCGATCATCCGCAGGCCCGCGTCCAGCGTCTCGAGAAAACGCCGCTCCTCCTGGAACGCCACCGTGTCGACGAACGACGCGCTCTGGGCGAGGCCGGGGTACGCCTCCTTGAACTCCTCGACCACGATCCCCGCAACCCGGTGGAGGAAGGGGCCGTCGAGCCCGAGTTTCTTCCCGTGGCGCAGCGCCCGGCGCATGATCCGGCGCAGCACATACCCACGCCCCTCGTTGGAGGGGACGATCCCATCGGCGATCAAAAAGGCGGTGGCGCGCGCGTGGTCGGCGATGACCCGCATCGACGCGTCGAGGGCGGGGGATTTGCCGACGGGCACGCCGCACTGCCGGGAGATCCCGTCGATGATAGGAAGGAACAGGTCCGTATCGTAGTTGCTGGTCACCCCCTGCGCCACGCCGGCAAGCCGCTCGAGCCCCATCCCGGTGTCGATGCTCGGCCTGGGCAGCGGAGTCCGCTTCCCCGACGCGTCCTGGTCGAACTGCATGAACACGAGGTTCCATATCTCGAGAAACCGGTCGCAGTCGCACCCCGCCGCGCACCCGGGGCGGCCGCACCCCACTCCCTCCCCCTGGTCGTAGAGGATTTCGGAGCAGGGGCCGCACGGCCCCGTGGCGCCCATCGACCAGAAGTTGTCCTTCTCGTCGAACCGGACGATCCGCGAGGCGGGGATCCCCATCGTCTTGCGCCAGAGGTCGTACGCCTCGTCATCCTCGCGGAAGACGGAGACGGTCATCCGTGCGCCGTCGAGGCCCACCTCGCGGGTGAGGAAGTCCCACCCGAAGAATATCGCCTCCTTCTTGAAGTAGTCGCCGAAGGAGAAGTTCCCCAGCATCTCGAAGAACGTGTGGTGGCGCGCCGTGTAGCCCACATTCTCGAGGTCGTTGTGCTTGCCGCTGACCCGCAGACACCGTTGCGCCGTGGCCGCCCGCTTCCAGCCGGCCGTCGACAACCCGAGGAAATACTCCTTGAACTGCACCATCCCGGCGTTCGTGAACAGCAAGGTCGGATCGTTTCCGGGGACGAGCGAAGCGCCGGGCAGAATCTTGTGCCCGTTCTTTCCGAAATAATGGAGGAAGGCGGAGCGGAGTTGCGCACCCGTCATCGACATGGATCATTCTCCTTGGGAAAATTCGGTCCGCCGACGGCCGACCGCGGTCCGGCAGGCGTCGGGCGGGAAGCCGCGCCCGGCCAGAAACCGGTACGCCTTCCCGGCCCCCTCCCGTCCAGGGGGAATCCCTTCCGGGAACTTCTTCCGAAGCGCGATCGCGGCGGCCTCGGCCACCGCCCCGGGGGAAGCGATCTCCCTAAGCGCCTCCTCGACGAGGTCCCGGGAGAAGCTGCGCGACGCCAGCTTCCATGCGATCTTCGATGGACCGTACCGCCGATCTTCCTGGTAGGAACGCGCCAGCCGGCGGCACAACGCCGCGTCTTCGAGCAGACTCAACTCGCGCAAGCGCTTGAGGATAGAGGGAATCTCGCCTTCGGCGACCCCCTTGCGCGCGAGCCGCAGGGCCACCTCCCCCTCGCTCAAGGGGCGCCGCGCCAACATCCCGATTGCGAACCCGATTCCCCCGCCCTCGGGCCGGTCGGCGGCTACCCTATGACGACTGAGGGGGACTACCTTTTTCAAAATCGTCCCACGTGAGGTCCGAGGTCGAGGAAACCCCGCGGACCCGCAAGGCGAAATCGTCGGGGTTGCTGGCCTGCCGGAGGGCCTCATCGAGGGTGACCAGTCCCTCCTTGAGGAGCGCAAGGAGGGACTGGTCGAAGGTCTGCATTCCGTAGCTCACGAACCCCTGCGCGATCGCCTCGCGTATCTTGCGGGTCTTATCCTTATCCTCGATGTATTCCCGCACCCGGGCGGTGTTCAGCAGGATCTCCGCGGCGGGAACGCGCCCCTGCCCGTCCGCGCGGGGAAGCAGCCGCTGCGAGACGACCGCCTTGAGGACGGAGGCCAACTGCAGGCGGATCTGCTTCTGCTGGAACGGGGGAAACGACGCCACGATCCGGTTGATCGTCTCGGCGGCGTCCATGGTGTGCAGCGTCGACAGGACGAGGTGCCCCGTTTCCGCGGCGATGATCGCCGTCTCGATCGTCTCGAGGTCGCGCATCTCCCCGACGAGGATCACGTCGGGATCCTGCCGGAGGGCGCTCTTCAGGGCGTCGGCGAACGACGACGTGTCCACCCCGAGCTCCCGCTGGTTGATGATGCTCTTGCCGTCCCGCAGCAGGAACTCGATCGGATCCTCGATCGTCATGACGTGGCAGCTGCGATGGGTGTTGATGTACTGGACCATCGCCGCAAGCGTGGTGGACTTGCCGCACCCGGTCGTCCCGGTGCAGAGGACCAGCCCCCGCTCCTCCATGGCTATCTTTTCCATCACCTTCGGGAGGTGGAGATCCTCGAAGGTCCTCACCCCGACGGGAACTAGCCGCATCACGATGCCGATCGTCCCCCGCTGCTGGAACACGTTGACGCGGAACCTGCCCAGACCCGGGATGCCGTAGGCGCAGTCGAGCTCGTGGTGCCGCTCGAAACGTTGCTTCTGGCCCTCCTGGAAGACGACATCCGTCATCGCTTCCAGGTCCCCGGGCTTCAGCGGCTCGGGAACCTGGAGGGGCACGAGCTTTCCGTTGATCCGGAAGACGGGCGGAAGTCCCACCTTGAGGTGCACGTCCGAGGCGCCGTGCTTCGCCGCCGCCCGAAGGATTTCGTTCAACTCCAAGAGATCACGCTCCTTCCGTCGCCGCCTCGCCCGCCGCCACGATCCCGCGCTTCGCAAGGATCTTCCTGCCCAGGTCACCGGCCATTTCCGGATGCTCCTTGAGGAACAGGCGGGCGTTCTCCCGTCCCTGCCCGATCCGCTCCCCGCCGACAGAGTACCACGCGCCGCTCTTCTCGACGATGTCCTGCTCCACCCCCAGATCTAGGATGTCGCCTTCGCGGGAGATCCCTTCCCCGTAGAGGATGTCGAACTCCGCCTCGCGGAACGGCGGAGCGAGCTTGTTCTTCACCACCTTGACCCGCGTACGGCCGCCGATCACGCCGTCGTCCTTCTTGATCTGGGCGATACGGCGGATGTCCAGCCGGATGGTGGCGTAGAACTTGAGCGCATTGCCCCCGGTGGTGGTCTCGGGGTTGCCGAACATCACACCTATCTTCTGCCGGATCTGGTTGATGAAGATGATCGCCGTGCGCGACTTGCTGATCGTCCCGGTGAGTTTTCGCAGCGCCTGTGACATGAGGCGCGCCTGGAGCCCCATGTGCGCATCCCCCATCTCCCCCTCGATCTCCGCCTTGGGAACCAGCGCGGCGACGGAGTCGACCACCAGAACGTCGAGGGAGCCGCTGCGAACGAGCATCTCCGCGATCTCGAGGGCCTGCTCCCCCGTGTCGGGCTGGGAGATCAGGAGATCTTCCGTAGCGATCCCCAGCCTCCTCGCATACGCGAGGTCGAGGGCGTGCTCCGCGTCGATGAACCCCGCGATCCCCCCGTTGCGCTGCGCCTCGGCGATGATATGCAGGGCAAGCGTGGTCTTGCCGGACGATTCCGGTCCGAAGATCTCCGTGACCCGGCCCCGCGGAATCCCGCCGATGCCGAGGGCGGCGTCGAGGGAGATCGCGCCGGTGGAGATGACGGGGACGTTCTCTACAGGGGCGTCCGCCCCCAACCGCATGATGGCGCCCTTGCCGTAATTTTTCTCGATCGCCGCAACGGCCATGTCGAGCGCCTTGCGACGGTCCGCATCCTGGCTCATGATTCTTTCTCCTCTCGTGTTTCCCGCTTGAAGGGCGTGCTCCATATTCTGTTGCAACTGCCTTACCAATTCAAGCGGTTCGAGGAAGCCGGCTCATTCCCCCCTCCGGCGCTTCGTCGCAGAACGTCGATTGCCGCGCCGAGCGAGGCCCTGACCGTCTCCCGGCGGACCGCTTCGCGGCCTCCGGAAAACCGGAACCGGTGCGCATACCGCACCCCTCCCGGGGCAACGACCGCAACCCACACCGTCCCCGCCGGCTTCCCGCGACTCCCGCCGCCGGGTCCCGCCACGCCGGTGACGGCGATCGCAAGGTCCGTCCGGAAGAGGGAGAGGCTCCCTTCCGCCATCGCAAGCGCCACCTCGCGGCTCACCGCTCCGCGCGCGTCGATCAGGCCGGGTGGAACACCCAGCAGCGATATCTTCGCGTGATTGCCGTACGCCACGACGCCGCCGGAAAAATAGATGGAACTGCCGGGGATCGAGGTGATCGCTCCCCCCAATAGCCCCCCCGTACACGATTCCGCCACGGCGAGAGTCTTCCCGGAGGCGAACAACACCGCACCCAGGAGTTTCGCCGCCGAAGCGGTCAGCCGGTCAGCCAAGCGATCCCCCGGTACGCGAGTCCCGCGCACACTCCCGCCGCAAGGTCGTCCGCCACCACGAAGACGGCCCCCCTGCGGACGTCAAACCATGCCGTAGGCCCGAATTTGAACACATCGAAAACACGAAACAGCAGGAAGAGCAGGAGGACGGGGCGAATCCCCCAAGGGATGCCGGTGGCCGCCAGCAGCATCCCCGCGATCTCGTCGATGACCACCGACCCGGGGTCCGGCCTCCCCGTCGCGGCCATCTCCTCCCGGGCGGCGGGGACGGAAACGAGGAGAACCGCGCACAGGAGGAGAAGATGACGCACCCCCCATCCGCCCGACCAGTACCAGAGGGGCAGAGCGACCAAGGTCCCGGCCGTCCCGGGGGCAACGGGAACCCGGCCCGTTCCAAACCCCGTGGCGACGGCGCGCAACCCTCCGCGAACCCACCGGTTTTCCCGAAAACGGTTGACTTGTACGGTGCCCATGTTGGATATTTACTACTGTATGACAATAAAACCAATTTTTTCAACGATGGAATGACCGAGCCCCCCGCAGCTCCGGACGACCTTTATCTCCAGCGTGTCACGCAGGCGGTCGCCGAATTCGCCAAGGGGATAAAAAGCGCGAGCTTTTATCCCGCCGGCCACCCTGTCCTGCTGCAATCCGTAACGAAGATCATCCAACTTTTCGAGGGGATCCCCCTGCCCGAACAGGGCCTTTCGATCGACGTCACGAAGAACGCCATCCTCTACCGGGACGTTCCGCTGCCCACCGGCGGAAACAAGGCGCTCACGGACCTCAACCGGGAGTTGTACCTGCGGCGCGCGGCCCGGATCATCTTTCTTCCCAACCTCCACCAGGACGAGGTAGTTTCGTGTCTCAAGGCCATCACGCGGGACCCCGATGAAATCCAGGACGCCGGGGGACTGGAGCAGACCCTGCTGCGGGAGAAAGTCACCCGGATCTGGGCGAACCGGGTGGACTATGACCATCTGACGCAACTCCTGAAGGAAGAGGAACTCGAGGAGGTCGCCCCCGAGGACCTCACCGATGGCCCGCTGGAGACCATGGACGATCCGCCGCAGGCCGATGCGCCGCCTGAGGAAGTGGTCACTATCGAAACCTTGCTCGCACGAATCGCGAAGGAGACCGCCCCCACCGCCTACCGCGGCCACATCACGGAGTTCTCGCGGTTCCTCCTCGCGGAACGCTCCGGGATGAAGATCGACTACTCGATGCAGGCGATGGCGATCTTCGTCCGGCACATCGGGAATCCTCCCGGAGGAAGCGACGAGATCGCGGACCTCGCCCGCCTCGGGATCAGGGAGGTGGCCTCCGAAGAATTGGTGTCGCATTACATCGGCCTGCTGAAGAAGCGCGGTGCACGCGGCCGCGAGGGGATCGACGCGGCGCTCATCGCGCTGGAGGAACGCTCCGTCGGACCGCTGCTCCAGGCCCTGGCCGAGGAGGAGGATCTGCTTGTCCGGAAGGCGATCGTCGAGATCGTGACGCGAATCGGGAGGATCGCGGTCCCCACGATCGTGGAGAATCTGGCCGACTCCCGCTGGTATATGGTGAGAAACATGATCGCCGTCCTCGGCAGCCTCGGGATGCCCGACCTCGCGCCCCACGTCTCAGCCGCTCTTTCCCATCACGACCTGCGTGTAAAGAAGGAGGCGATCAAGGCGCTCGCGAGAATCCCCCACCCTATCGCCGTGACCGCCCTCTGCGATCTCACCTTCTTCCCCGAGGAAACGGTGGCCCTCACCGCCACCGCCGCGCTGGCATCGAAGAAGGAGACGGAGGCGGTCATCGCCCTGTACCGGCGGGCGGCGGCAAAGCGCATCCTCTACCCGAACTACCGGCTGGCCCACGAGGCGATCGACTCCCTCCGGGCGATCGGCACCGACGATGCGGTCGCCGCCCTCGAGGAAATCATCGCCCTTCGCACCCTGTGGGGCACGGAAAAGTTCCGTGCGATGAAATTCCACGCTCTCAGGAACATCTCAAAGATCAGGGGGGAGCGGTCGGAGCAGGTTCTCGAGCGGGTCCGGCGTTCCCCCGACCGGAGATTCCGGATCGAGGCCGAGCGCATCCTCGGAAAACGCGCACGGTAAGAGAGGGAGGACGGCATGGACCGAAGACAGATGGAGAGCGCGATCACCGGGGTTGTCCGTCTCTTGGGGGCTTCGCTGAAAAACCAGGGGCTGTATCCGGCGACACACCCCCTGGTCCGAACTCCCGTGGAAAAGTGCCTGATGGAACTCGCTCCGTTCTTCGCCGACCGGCCGGAACTGGCCCTCACCGTCTCGGACGGGACCCTTGTCCTCGAGGGAGTCCCCATATTCCAACCGACCTCATCCCTCGATCTCTTCATGGCGCGGCTCGAGACCATCGGACTCCCCGCCGTCATCTTCGAGCGTGGCGTCTCGGTCGAAGACATCGAGATGTTCGTCCGGTTCCTGCACGAAACGAAGGAGCGGGGGCTGCCGATCCCGGAGATCAAGGAGCGCCTCGCCCGGTGGGGGGTCGGCCACATCCGGGTCACAGCGACCGAAGAAGAGGGGAAGGACGACTTCACCCTCGCCCGGGAAATCTACGGGAGCGCCCTCAATGTCGTGATCCGTGCGCTGAAGGACGTTCGGAACAGGAAAACACCGGACGGCACGGAATCCGAACGTGCGGTCCGGGAGCTGAGCGGGATGGTCTCCCGGAACCGCGACGCCATGCTGGCGCTCACCCTGATCAAGAACTTCGACGAATACACCTACACCCATTCGGTGAACGTCTCAGTGCTTTCCCTGGCCGTGGCCGATACCCTCGGACTGCCCGAGACCGAACGGATCGGGATCGGGGTCGCCGGCTTGCTCCACGACGTCGGAAAGACGCAACTCGCGCTCGACCTCATCCGGAAGCCTGGAACCTTGACGGTCGAGGAGTTCGAGGAAATCAAGAAACATCCCGGGGAAGGGTTCGCCATCCTGGGAAAAATGACGCACATCCGGGAATCCACGCGATCCGTCGTGCGGGAACATCACATGCGGTTCGACCGCACCGGCTACCCGCGGCCCGAACCGGAGTACCGGATGAACCAGCACTCCTTCATCATCGCAGTCGCGGACTGCTACGACGCGCTGACTACCATGCGCTCCTACCAGAAAGCGCGGACACCGCAGCAGGCGCTCGATGTCATGCGGAAACTCGCGGGAAAATCGCTCGATCCCGACCTGGTGGAACTCCTTGGGCGGTCCCTCGGACCCTACCCCGTTGGCACCATGGTTCGGCTGAGCACAATGGAGGTCGGAGTCGTGACCGGAACCCCTGACGGGGGAAAGGGCGAGCCGAAGGTGACGATCCTGTTCGACCGGTCGGGTAATCCGCTGGCCTCCCCGCAAAGAGTGGACCTGTTGGAGTCGGACCCGTCCCAAGCGAGGTCCCGCCGGATGATCCTCGGGACCGTCAACCCGCTGATGTACCCTCCCGTGCCGATGAGCGGGGTCCTGCAGTCCCTTTCGGGGTAACACCGGATCAGAAGCGCGGGGACGACGTCCAGCCCCCCATCGCCGCGGCGACCGCGGCGCGAACGGTTTCGTTCGGGTCTTCGGTGCGCGACAGGATATTTTCCCACCCCGTGCCGTCGCACAACCGGGAGTACGCCGTCACCGCCTTCGCCCGGACCTCCGGTTCGGGGTGGTCGAGGAACTTTTCGACGTGAGGAGCTAGTTCCGTCCGTCCGGATGCGCCCAGCGTCTCAAGGAGGTTGCCGAGCACCACTCCTCTCTCCCGCGAAAGCATCCCCCAAATGGCCTTGATCACACCCGGCGAGGGAAACGGGGACAACGCCAGCACGGCCGCCCCGCGGACCTCCGCATCCCCGTCGGAAAGCGCCTGCAGGAGAAGGGAGACACCTTCCGAACCGCCCAACTCCGCGGCGGTGTGGATCGCGCGGAGCTTCTCCTCGACGGTGCCGCTGTGGACCCTGGACCGGAGCTCCTCCAACGACCGTTTCCCCCGGGTACGGTCCATCGCCCCGGAAGCCGCTTCCCGCACGGCAGCGGACCGGTCCGACAGCATCTTGTCCAACGCCTCCTCGATCCGCCTGATCATTTCCCGTTTTCCCCCGCTTCCATCGAGTGCCGCCGGAGCGACCGGCCCCGTATAGTCTTACCGGAGGGGGATCGGTTCGTCAATCCGGGCGGTTGACGATGGCTACGTGCGGAACGTACACTTTAACCGGAGGCAACCATGGAAGACAAGGTGACCGGAGAGAGGGTTCTCGGACTGGATTACGGGAGCCACCGGATCGGGGTGGCCGTATCCGATCCTCTCGGGTTGACCGTACAACCTCTCCCCCCGATCCGGAGGGAGGGAGATAAAAAGGACATCGCCGTCCTCGCTCGCCTCGCGTCGGAAAAGGGGGTGACGTCGGTGGTGCTCGGCCTTCCCCTCCTCCTCAACGGCGACGAGGGGCCGGCGGCGGTCCGGGCGAGGACTTTCGGCGAGCGGTTGCGGGCGGAGACCTCCTTGCCGGTGACGATGTGGGATGAGCGGCTGACCTCGGTGCAATCCGAACGTCACCTCATCGCGTCCGGCGTGCGAAGAGAGGCCAGGAAGGGAATCCGGGACAGCCTCTCGGCCATGTTCCTGCTCCAGAGCGCCCTGTAATCGCGGCTACGGAGATGAGTCCCGCCGCGCGCCGTTTCCGGCGCACCGGCCGGGGAGTCGCCCTCGTGGCCGTCGTCGTGGTGGCGGCCGCGGCCGCCGCGCTCCTGTCCGCCTTCCTCCTCTTCGACAAGCATTCGGCTGAACACTGGGAGGGGAAACTGGCGCTCATCCCGAAGGGGAGCCGGCTTCCCGAGGTGGTCGGAATCCTTCGGGAGGGCGGTATCATCCCGCACCCGTTGGCATTTCGCGCGCTGGTGCTGCTCACGTTCTCCGGGCGGCGGCTTCACTACGGAGAGTACGCCTTCCCGACTCCCCCGTCGACCTTCGAGGCGTGGCGGAGACTGGTCCGCGGGGACGTCATCAAGTACGATGTGACGGTACCTCCGGGGGCGAACCTCTACGACGTCGCAACGTTGCTCGAAGAGAAAAAACTGACCACGGCGAAGGCGTTTCTGGCCGCGGCGACCGCGCCCGGCATCCTCAATCGACTCGAGATCCCGGGGGAAAGCGCGGAGGGGTATCTCTTCCCGGACGGATACATCCTCGTGAAGCCCGTCACACCGGAGGAGATCATCGAATTCATGGTGCGGCAGTTCCGCAGAAAAGTTCCCCGGGATGCGGAAAAGCGGGCAATGGAGGCGGGCCTTTCCCTGCACCAGATCGTGACGATCGCCTCCATCATCGAGAAGGAGACCGGGATCGAGGAGGAGAAGCCGATCGTGTCGGCGGTCATCCGGCGACGTCTTGCCCTCGGCATGCCGCTCCAGATGGACCCGACGATCATCTACGGAGCAAGGCGATTCGACGGGACGGTGACGCGGAAGGACCTGCGGACGGAGGGACCGTACAACACCTACATGAACCGGGGGCTGCCCCCGGGACCGATCGCCAACCCGGGGCTCGCGGCGCTCGCCGCCGCCCTGAGTCCGGCGAAGGAGGAGTACCTTTACTTCGTGTCGAGGAACGACGGGTCCCACACGTTCTCGCGGACGCTTCCGGAGCATAACCGCGCGGTGGAGCGGTTCCGGCGCGCCGCCCGGGAGGACGAG
>Ga0082335_1007952_pt1 | contig 12447 bp, 10 predicted proteins | sample Subgrocontami58m_FD_72375 | JGI IMG/M metagenome (GOLD analysis project Ga0082335, IMG submission 72375) | Subsurface groundwater microbial communities from S. Glens Falls, New York, USA - GMW37 contaminated, 5.8 m (SPADES assembly) (version 2) ...
GGTATCGAGGCTTATCCAGATGGTGCGCGATTCGGCGGAGGAAACGTAGTTGCCGGCCGTCGCCGCATTCGACCCGTCGAGGATCGTCAGGCCGTACTGGTCCTTCAGTTGATGGTGGATTTGGTCGTACTTCGCCTGATCCGCGCCGTACGTGCTCCACAGCGTCCCAGCCTGGTCGAGTTGGGCGAGCGTCTGCTGGCGCGTGCCCCAGTCTTCCTGAAGCAGCGCGGTCGGATCCTGGTTTCGCCCCAGGATGATCGCGACGTTGAAGCCCGCAGTCGTCGCCTCGGTGTAGTCGGAGCCGAGGTCGTAGGCATCCTGCACGGAAGTCGCGTCCGTAATGCGATACCCCAGGAAATCGAGATAGCTCGAATAGTCGAGCGTCTCGTACTCCGGCAGGAAGGTGACATCGCTCGGGGCGACGGTCGGCGCATTGGAGAAATTGATGGTTTCGTGGACGGCACCATCCGCCGAGTTGACGGTCCATTGCGTGGCGCTGACCTGCGTGAAGGTCGCGCCCTCCGAAGCGTAGCCGTAGCCAAAGAACTGCAAGGTATCTCCGGCATCGAAATCCGTGACGGTGTCGCCGTTGGCCTCGCCCCGCGTGAAGTCGAAGAAATTGTCGCCCGCGCCACCGGCGAGCGTGTCGCCGCCGGCGCCGCCGTCGAGGTAATCGTCACCGGCCTCCCCCTGAAGGTCGTCGGCGCCCGCGCCGCCGATCAGCATGTCGTTGCCAGCGCCGCCCTGCAGCTTCGAGGCGACGTTCGAAGCCGTCATGACGTCGTTGCCGCTGCCGCCGATCGCGCTCTCGATGACGGTATCGACGGCGATGGCGAGATTGTTGACGTGACCGCCAACGCTGGAAAAGGTTCCGGAGTCGAGGCTGACCACGGCATCCTTGGAAAAGCCCGAGAGGTCGAGTGTATTGTTGGTCCCCGAATCCCACAGCGTGGCGATGGCGTTGGTGTTCAGGTTGAAGTCGTAGAACTGGCCGATGTCGCCGGTGATGGTCGAGTTGAATCCGAAAGTGTCGTTGCCGTCGAATACACCGGAGGCCGACGCTCCGTAGAGACGCTGGATCGCCAGGATATCCAGTATCATCGGCGTCAGGGGCTGGTTGGCATAGACGACGTGGTCTTCCTGGATCGTTCCCCAGTTGGTGTCGGCGACGGGATAGTCCTTGAAATATGCGGCCGTCACGTCTCCAGGCGCGACGTCGGACATCGCCGTCCAAAGCTGGGTGTCGTAAACACCGAACTGCTGGGCATCGGCATCCGCGGCGGCGCTGTATGGTCCGCCGTTGCCGAGACCGAGGATGTGACCGATCTCCTGCATCACCGTCGAATAGGGATTGCCCCCCAAGGCGGTCAGGCTCAGGCCGAGCGGGCCGTAGCTGCCGGCGTTCGTGTCGATCGAGACGAGCGGTCCCGTGCTGCTCGGCGTGGCGATGACACTGCTGCCGACGGCGTTCGAGGATTGCGCGCCGAAGGACGCGAAGGCCTCGCCGTCGGTGCCGCGCACAATCGTGATGTTCGCCGTGGTGGGATCGGCCGCTTCCGAGAATGTGACGTTCGCGATCGCCGCCCACAGACCGAACCCGGCCTTCCAGACGGTCTGCTCATCCGATGTCCAGTTCGAGGAAGCCTGAAACGAATAGGTGACGTGTCCACCGGGCGTCCCGGGTGTGCTGTTGCCCCACTTGATGGCGGTCGAAGAGGTGCCGTAGGTGGCGGGTGTGTCGGCGTTCCAGGTGAAGTAAGTGGTGGGCGCGACCTCGTTGTTTTCATCGACGCCGGTCAGAAACGTAATTTCAGGATCGTAAGCAGGACACATGTTTCCGCCATTCGTCGAAAGGGCCGAGACGCTAGCAATCAACTTGTTGCATATTCAAGGCGATAACATTAAATCGCCGCAAGTTACCTGAAAATTGAATGCGCATGGGTCGCGCATAAATTCATGCAAGTAGCGATCAATTGAGCCGTCCGCGGGTCGCCTCGTCGCAGCTCTGGCACGCCCACGATGGTGCGTGAACCTCGAGGGCGCGCCGGGCGCCGAAGTGGACCACGTCCATCAGCGCCGCGAAGTCGGCCAGAGTGTCGAGAAGGCCAGCCGTCCGGAAGCCGTCGAGGAGAGCGGATCCCTCCAGCGGCAGCGTCCTGTCGTACTGCCATCCCATCAGCTCGCACTGCCATTGCCGCAACGCCCACAGGAGGAAGCGCTCGCCGACGGGTAGCGCGCAGATGCAGCCCGGCCGGCCGCAGCTCGGCGGTGAGTCGGCCTGAGGAAGGTCGAGGTCGCCGTCCATCGAGTGTTCCATGGGATTTCCTCGCCGTTGACGATGTGGACATATTATGTAAATAAGACTTACTCGCAATATAAAACTGATAGGTGCCCTATGGATGAGTCGCCACGCACGCTGGAGCCCTCCATAGTCGGAAATGACGGCGCCCAATGGGATGGTCCCAATCTCGACATTCCGGTCGTCCACAGCGCCACGCTGATGCGTGGCCAGCGCGAACTCGTCATCCGGCACAACACTCAGACCTATCGTCTGCGCGTCACCGCTTCCGAGAAACTGATCCTGACCAAGTGACGAAGCTTTGCAGAACGAGCCGCCTCAGATCGGCGGCTCACCCTTGATCAGCACGCGCTGCATGATGCGCTGCTCGCCCACCGGATAGTCGATCATGACGCGGTGCATGGTGGCGCGATTATCCCAGACGACGATGTCGCCCCTGCTCCACACGTGACCGAAATGATGTTGCGGCTTGCGTGCCTCATCGGCCAGTTCGTCAAGCAGCGCATCGCTTTCCGCCCGTTCCATCCCGACGATGCGATCGAGCCGGTTGGGATTGAGGTAGAGCCCCTTGCGGCCGGTGACAGGATGGGTCCGTACCAGAGGATGCTCGACGTCCGGCGTCTCCGCGATTTCCTCCGGCGTGCGGGGCGACGGCCGGTTGCGCGCCCGCGGTGTGTCGTAGCCGTGGATGGCGCGCCTGCCGTCGATCCGCTGCTTCGTCGTCTCCGGCAGGGCGTCGTAGACCGAGTGCATGTTGCAGAACCAGGTCGAGCCACCGCAGCTGGGGATTTCGATGCTGTGCAGCAGCGTCGCCTTTGCCGGAATGGCGAAATACGAATCGTCGGTGTGCCAGTCCTCGGCCCGGATCGCCGTCTTATCGGTCGTCCCGTCGGCCATCAGCGTGCTCACCATCACGGAGACCTCCGGGACGGCGCCACTGCGCTTGTAGCGCAGCAACTGGATCTGCGGTTCACCGAAGGCGCGCGCGAAATCGCGCGTCTGTTCCGGTGTCATAGGGTCTCCTGGAATCACGACCAGCAAGTGCTCAGCGAGTGCCTGGTCCAACATCGCGGCAACTGACGACTCGCCTGCCTTGGCTCGGTCGAGGCCTTCGATCCGCGCACCCAAGGCACCCTTCGATGAAACGACCTCAACCATGATTTATCCTAGCGTGGCACCAGTCCGGAAACCAATTCAGCCAGCCAGACTTTTGCCCGGCGCACCAGTGCCTTCGTCCTCTGCCAGACAGGCAGCGCCCGGACGAAGGCATAGAGCCTGTCGCGCCAGGCGAAAAGCCAAGTCTCCGACGCCAGGAACCACGGCATCGTCACCAGAATCGGCCGCAGGATCTTGTACAGCCGCGCCAGCAGCGCGGTCGCCAGCATCTTGCCAACCACGATGCTCGCCGTGGCAAGACCGAACCGGCCCTGCAGGGCAAACCATACGGCCGCCAGCTTGACGGGAAGCACCAGCGTCGAGGGCGCCACGAAGGCGAGCAGCGCGGCCCATGGCGGCAGGCCGGCGAGCCAGGCTTCCAGACGCGAGACCGGGGGCCATTTGGCCAGCGCCGCCATGGCGACGCCGAGATAGTGCAGCAGCACGTCTTCGACGAAGACAATGCCCGCGGCCACCGGAATGAAGGCCAGTTCGAGGGCGCGCTTGAGGTGGGCTTTCATCCGTCCGCCACCTAAACCACACAAAATGTCATTATGGTGTCTACCATGTTCAAGCGCCGCACGATCGCCCGGCTGATGGCCGCGGCCTCACTCACCCCCGCTCCTGCCCTTGCGCAAGTATCCGGCCCGCTGTCGCGCATTGCCTTCGGATCCTGCGCCGACCAGGCCAGGCCGCAGCCCATCTGGGAGGCGATCCGGACCTACCGTCCGGAGTTCTTCATCTTCGCCGGCGACAACGTCTACGGCGACTTCAAGACCGCAGAGGCCGGCAATCTCCGGCAGGCGTACGATGCCGCGACCCGGATCCCGGGCTACGCCCGGCTGCGCGAGACCGTTCCCCATTCCGCCATCTGGGACGACCACGACTACGGCTCGAACGATGGTGGCGTGGAGTTTCCTCACAAGGCCGTCGCCAAGGAAGAATTCCTGAAATTCTGGAAGGTGCCGGCCGGCGACGTCCGGCGCACCCGCGAGGGCATCTACACCGCGCAGACATACGGCCCAACTGGGCGCAGTGTGCAGGTCATCCTGCTCGACGTTCGCTGGTTCCGCTCGCCGCTCAGGATTACCGACCAGCGCGGCGCCCCGGGCAAGGAGCGCTACCTACCCGATCCATCTCCCGACAAGACGATGATGGGCGCCACGCAATGGGCGTGGCTCGCTGCCGAATTGCGCAAACCCGCGGACCTGCGCCTGGTCGTATCGAGCACGCAGGTGCTGGCGGAGGGACATGGCTGGGAGCGCTGGGGCAATTTCCCGCTGGAACGCCAGAAGCTGTTCGACACGATCCGCACGGCCGGCGCCGACGATGTCGTGTTCCTGTCCGGCGACCGGCACATCGGCGCGCTTTATCGCGAGACGCCGCCGGGTCTCTATCCGCTATACGAAGTCACCTCGAGCGGACTGAACAAGGTCTACGCCACGGCCAAGGAGGCGGGACCGAACCGCCTCGGCGATCTGCTGGCCGAGGCGAACTTCGGCACAATTGACATCGATTGGCCCCGTCGCCGGCTGACGCTCGCCCTGCGCGACATGCAAGGCGAGGTCCGCCGCTCGGTGGACCTGCGTTTCCACGAGCTGCGGTTGCCCGCTTAGCCGGGCGCCCCCTGCTCCGGCCTGCTATTCCGGCTTGACGCCGGCTGCCTTCACGGCGGGCACCCATTTGTCGATCGAGGCCTTCAGCAGAGCCCGCAGGCCTTCCGGCGTTGCTTCCGCCGGTGTCGGCACGTCGACGGCGAGGTCGGTCAGGCGGGCACGAATCTTGTCATCGGCAAATGTCGTGAGCAGCGCCTGATCGACCTTAGCGATGATCTCCTTCGGCGTGCCCTTGGGTGCGAAGAAACCGTTCCAGATCGTCACTTCATAGCCCTTGAGGCCTGAAGCATCGATGGTCGGCACGCCCGGAAGCTGCGGCAGCGGCTTCAAGGTGCTGACGCCCAGCGCCTTGATGTTGCCGGCCTGGATCTGTGCCAGCACGTTCACTGCCTGGTCGACCATGTAGTCGAACTGGCCACTGACAAGATCATTCAGTGCCGGGCCCGTTCCCTTGTAGGGGATCTCCAGCACCTCGACCTGCATCATGCTGTTCAGCATCAGGCCGCCCAGGTGCGAGGCGGCGCCGATGCCAGCCATGCCGTATTGGACCTTCTTCTGGTTCGCCTTCACGTAGGCCTGGAACTCCGCGAAGTTCTTGACCGGAAGATCCTTCTTCACCACCAGCACCATCGGATTTGTGCCGCCGAGGCCGATCGGCTCCAGGTCCTTCTGGCTGTCGTAGGGCAGCGACTTGTAGAGCGCGATGTTGACCGCGAGCGTGCCCATGTGGGTGAACAGCAGCGTGTAGCCGTCGGGCGTGGCCTTGGCCGCCTTGTTGACGCCGATGGTGCCGCCGGCGCCGCCGACGTTCTCGATCACGATCTGCTGGCCCAGCGCCTCGCTCATCCGCTGGCCGAGGACGCGCGCCAGCGCGTCAGTCGGGCCGCCGGCCGCGAACGGCACGATCATGGTGATGGGCTTGGTGGGATAGGCCTGCGCCATGGCGCCAAACGGCATGGCGGCAACGCCCAAAGCGCCAGCGGCCGTGAGCAGGACACGTCTTTTCATGAACCACCTCCCTGATTGCCTCCGAAAGCGAGCCACACCCTCTTCACTGGATCTGCAACGGCATGGCCTACCGTATCGGATAGGCCAGCAGTGCCAAAACGGCGCATGCCAGCAGGAACGACAGGCCCTTCCAGAACAGTTGCGGGCTTCTCTCCAGCAGCGGCGGCGGCGACGACCGCAGGAATTCTTCCCGGGGATGGCGCAGATCGAAGACGAACTCGGAGAGCGCTTCGTAGCGCTTGGACGGGTCGGGATGCACCGCCTTCTCGAGCGCCCCGTCGACCCACAGAGGAATGTCGGGATTTCGGCCGCGCGCGGAATGATAGGCCAGCTGGCGCTGCTTCGATCTCGTCCGCGCCTGGGCGACCTGTGCGCCGTAGGGAAGCTGCCCCGTCAGCATCTGGTAGGCGATCACGCCCAGCGAGAACAGATCCGACCGCGGCGAGCCGCCTTCGGCCAGGAAATATTCCGGCGCGGTGTATTGCGCGGTGCCGAGGATGTCGTTGCCGTTGATGGTCGGCGACGCCTCGAGCACGCCGGCCACCCTCGCGGAGCCGAAGTCGATGATCTTCACGGTGCCGTTCGTATCGATCATGATGTTCTGCGGCCGCAGATCCTGATGGAGCATTTCCAGGCGATGGAACGCCTGCAGGCCCCTGGCGATCTGCTCGATGATCCCGCGCACGGCCTCCAGGTCAGGCTTGGGATTGTCGTTCATCCATTGGGCGAGCGCCTTGCCCTCAACGTACTCGGTAACGACATAGAGGTAGTTGCGCTTTCGGGATTGCAGACGCGGCTTCAGGACATGGGCGTTGTCGATGCGGCGCGCGACCCATTCCTCCATCATGAAGCGCTTGAGATAGGCCTCGTCGCCGCGCAGGTCGATCGACGGGATCTTCAGGGCGACGATCTCGTCGCTTTCGGTGTCGATGACCAGATAGATGTGGCTGCGGCTGCTGGCATGGATCTGCCTCAGGACCTTGTAGCCGTCGAAAATCATCCGCGCTTCAAGAAGCGGCGGAAGCTGCAGCTCCGAAATGGCCCCCAAGACCTCGCTCGCGTCGCCGGACGGCAGCTCGTCGACCCGGACGATCTGGGCGGTAAGGTTGTCCGGGCTGCCGAGCCTATAGGCTTCCTCCACGATCACCTTGGCGGCACGGTCCAGATCTTCCGCATGATCGACGATCGCCTTGGTGACGAAGGCGTCGCCGAGGTGCTCGTAGACGCCGTCCGTCACCATGACCAGGACGTCGCCCTTCTCCAGCGGAACCTCCCGATAGTCGATGTCGATCTGGGAATTGGCCCCCAGGGCGCGCCCGAGATACGACTGCTCCGACGAGATGACGACACGATGGTCGTCGGTGAGCTGTTCCAGGGCGTTTCCGGACACGCGGTAGATTCGGGAATCGCCGACGTGGAAGATGTGCGCGGTGGTGGATTTCACGACCACAACGCTCAATGTGCAGACGTAGCCCTTGTCCTTGTCATAGGCGAACTGGCTGCGCCGCGTCTGCGCATGAAGCCAGGAATTGATGGCCGAAATGACCCGCTGCGCCGATGTCTTCACCGACCAGGAATCCGACGTGCAGTAGTAGTCGGCAAGGAAGCTCTTGATGGCGGATTCGCTGGCAATCCGGCTCACGCTGCTGCTGCTGATGCCGTCGGCGAGTGCGATCGCGATCCCCTTGAGGCCGAGCGCCGGATGCCCGGGAATGACCGCCCCGTGGAAGTCCTGATTGGTCTCCTTCCGACCCTTGTCGGAATGCTGGCCGATCGAGATTTTCAGGTCGCGCGACATGTCGACGGAAGTTAAACCGGGTCGCGCTTGGGGGCGGTCCTCACGTGCGTGGCGTAGAGGGTTAGTCCGGTGAAAGCCAGTCCACCCACCAGGTTGCCGAGAACGGTCGGGATCTCGTTCCAGATGAGATAGTCCATGATCGTGAACTTGCCGCCGAGCAACAGGCCCGAGGGGAACAGGAACATGTTCACGATGGAATGTTCGAAGGTCATGAAGAAGAACAGCATGATCGGCATCCACATGGCGATCACCTTGCCGCTCACGGTCGTCGAGATCATGGCGCCGACCACGCCGGTCGAGACCATCCAGTTGCAGAGCACGCCGCGGATGAAGAGCGTCAGCATACCGGCGGCGCCATACTGCGCGTAGCCCACCGTGCGGCCTTCGCCGATGTGCCCGATGATCGTTCCGACCTTGTCGGGTGGGGTCGAGAAGCCGTTGGTGAAGATGCAGGCCATCATCACAGCGACAGTGAAGGCACCTGCGAAGTTGCCGACGAATACCAGTCCCCAGTTGCGCAGCACGCCGCCCAGCGTCACGCCGGGACGCTTGTCGATCAGCGCGAGCGGTACCAGGACAAAGACGCCCGTCAGAAGGTCGAAACCCAGGAGATAGAGCATGCAGAAGCCGACGGGAAACAACGCGGCGCCGACGATCGGAACGCCGGTCTGGACGTTGATGGTGACCGCGAACACAGCGGCCAGGGCGAGAATGGCGCCTGCCATATAAGCGCGGATGATCGTGTCGCGAGTCGACATGAAGACCTTGGATTCTCCGGCGTCGATCATTTTTGTGACGAATTCCGACGGTGCGAGATAGGACATCAAAGATCCCCTTGGGCTTCTTGTTGGAGGGTGGTTCGGTTGTTGTTCGCGGGCTCGACCGCGCGATTGTTCACGGGCAGGTCTTCAGGCCGCCTTCTCCACGACCGTGCCGAGCGCAATGAACAGGCGCTCGTTCTCGATCCTCACCGGCACTGTCTTGACGGTGCCTTCGTCGGCGCCCTGCGCCTTCCCCGTCTCGAGCGAGATCACCCAGTTGTGCAGCGGGCAGGTCACGGATGTGCCGTGCACGATGCCCTGGGAGAGTGGCCCGCCCTTGTGCGGACAATGGTCCTCGATGGCGAAGACCTGGCCTTCGGCCGTGCGGAACACGGCGAGCCGGCCTTCGGGCGTGTTCACGCAGCGCGCACCACGGACCGGGATGTCGTCCAGCGTGCCGATCTCGACCCACTTCATGGCCATCATTCGGCCGCCTCTGCAAAGCCCACTGTCGCCATGGGCCGGAACTCGTGCTTGTCCTTGCCGGAGACGCGCTCGGACCACGGATCGACCTGGGCGAACTTCTGCGAGAAGACGAAACGGTCGTAGTAGGCGCGCCGTTTCTCGCCGTCCTGCACGATCTGGCGCCTGATCTCGTCGAGGCCGACACGCTTGGCCCACTTGTAGATGCGCTCGAGGTAGCGGCCCTGCTCGCGGTACATCTGGACGAGGGCGGCGATGTGCTCGAGCGCCTCTTCCTCGGTCTTAACCTGGCCCAGGATTTCCGTGCCCTTGATGTCGAGGCCGGCGGCGCCGGCGAAGTGGATCTCGTAACCCGAGTCGACGCAGATCACGCCGACGTCCTTGCAGGTCGCCTCGGCGCAATTCCTGGGGCAGCCCGAGACCGCCATCTTGACCTTGGCCGGCGTCCACGAACCCCACATGAACTTCTCGATGCGGATGCCGAGCCCCGTCGAGTCCTGCGTTCCGAAGCGGCACCAGTCGATGCCGACACAGGTCTTTACCGTACGCAGGCCCTTGGCGTAGGCATGCCCCGAGACGAAGCCTGCCTTGCCCAGATCGGCCCATACCGCCGGCAGGTCTTCCTTCCTGACGCCCAGCATGTCGATGCGCTGGCCGCCGGTGACCTTGACCGTCGGGATAGCGAACTTGTCGACGACATCGGCGATCGCGCGCAGCTCGGTGGAGCTGGTGACGCCGCCCCACATGCGCGGCACGACCGAGAAGGTGCCGTCCTTCTGGATGTTGGCGTGGGCCCGCTCGTTGATGAAGCGCGACTGGTAGTCGTCGGCATATTCGTCGGGCCAGTCGCAGACCAGGTAGTAGTTGAGCGCCGGCCGGCACTTGGCGCAGCCGCACGAGGTCTTCCACTCGAGCTCCTGCATGACCGCCGGCACGGTCTTGAGCGACTTGGCGACGATCAGGCGGCGGACGTCGTCGTGGCCCAGCGTCGTGCAGGCGCACATCGGCTGGACCGCGGTGCGGTTGAAGGCCTCGCCCAGGGTCAGCTCCATGAGCTGCTCGACCAGGCCGGTGCAGGTGCCGCACGATGCCGAGGCCTTGGTGTGGGCCCGCACCTCGTCAAGGGTGGTAAGACCCTTCGCCGTGATCGTGCCCGTGATTTTGCCCTTGCAGATGCCATTGCAGCCGCAGATCTCGGCGTCGTCCGGCAGCGCCGCGACGGCGGCCGCGGGATCGAGCGTCGCGCCGCCCTGGAAAGCCGGCCCGAAGATCAGTGTGTCGCGCATCTCGGAGATGTTCGCCGACTTCTTCTTGAGGTCGTTGAACCAGGCGCCGTCGGCCACCTCGCCGAACAGCACGGTGCCGATGATCTTGTTGTCCTTCAGGATCAGGCGCTTGTAGACGCCGGCCGAGGCGTCCCGCAGCACGATCTCCTCGCGGTCGTCGCCATCGGCGAAGTCGCCCAGCGAGTAGACGTCGATGCCGGTCACCTTGAGCTTGGTCGGCGTATCGACGTGCACGAAGCGGGCGGCCTCGTCGCCGGCGAGGTGGGCAGCCGCGGTGCGCGCCATCTCGTAGAGCGGCGCCACCAGGCCATAGACATGGCCGCCGACCTCGGCGCATTCGCCCAGCGCGTAGATGTCCGGGTCAGACGTCCGCATGGCGTGGTCGACGACGATGCCGCGGCCGATCGTGAGGCCTGCTTCCTTGGCGAGCGCGGCGTTCGGTCGGATACCTACCGCCATGATCACCAAGGTCGCGGGAATGATCGTGCCGTCGACCAGTTCGACGCCTTCGACCTTGCCTTTGCCCAGGATCGCCTTGGTGTTGGCCTTAGTGAGAACTCTTATGCCACGCTCCTCGAGCGCCTTCTGCAGCAGATAGCCCGCGGTGGGATCGAGCTGCCGTTCCATCAGGGTCGGCATCAGGTGCACGACCGTGACATCCATGCCCTGCGCCTGCAGGCCGGCCGCGGCCTCGAGGCCGAGAAGGCCGCCACCGATCACCACCGCCTTGGCGCGCGACTGGGCGGCCAGCAGCATCGCATTCACGTCGTCGAGATCGCGGTAGGTGAGGACGCCGGCGAAGTCGTGGCCGGGCACCGGGATAATGATTGGGTTCGAGCCGGTGGCGATCACGAGCTTGTCGTAGCTCTCGGTCACGCGCTCCGAGGAGGTGACGGTCTTAGCGACGCGGTCGATCGCCTCGATCTTGTGGCCCTTGTAAAGGGTGATGCCGTTGCGGACGTACCAGCCGTCGCCGTGGATGATGATCTGTTCGTAGTCCTTCTCGCCCGACAGCACGGGCGAGAGCATAATGCGGTCGTAGTTGACGCGCGGTTCGGCGTTGAAGATCGTCACCTGATAGCGATCAGGCGCGGTCTCGAGCAAATGCTCCAGCATGCGCCCGGGGGCCATGCCGTTGCCGATGATGACGAGCTTTTCAGTCATGTCCCTGGCGAATCCCCAAAACAAAAAAGCTGCCCAACGGACCCTCGCCCCCGAGACGGGACGAACAGTCGTTGGCAGCTTTGCCTGGGGCGCCCGCCATTGGACGCCCATTGATGAGACTTCATTGCCTCGGGAAGTACGGAGCATGAACCGTGCCAATTCGAGGGAGGCAATGATTGCCCGTATCTTCGGGCCCGGCGCGGCCACTCGGAAATCGGCCCCCACCAGCTTGTCTAATTATTGGGCACGCATCGCCATCGATTGCCTCTTTGCGTCGTGCCGAGACAATCCTATGAGGGGGACGTGACTTCCCTTTCGCTCCGCCTAACAGCCGTCATCGCCGACATCGACGCGGCCAATGCACAAGATCCGCGGCACGACAGTGTGGCCGGCACGTCGCGGCCGCGCGAGGTCGTCTATTCGGAGCGGATGTCGGAATGCCTGCCGCGGCTCTATCCGGACGCGTCGGAAGCGCTGCGCATCGCCGCCCGTGCTCAGCACATCTGCCGCTGGCAAATTCCCCGGCAGAAATATCCGCTAGGCCGCGAAGGCTACAACGCGTGGCGGGGCGCCTGCCGCGATCATCACGCGGCACTGACGTCGGCAATCATGCGCCGTCACGGCTATGCGGAAAACGAGATCGCGCAGGTCGCAAAAATCATCCGGAAAGAGCAGCTGAAGCGCGATCCCGAGAGCCAAGCGCTCGAGAACGTCGTGGCCGTCGTCTTCGTCGAGCATTACCTGGACGCGTTCGTGGCCGAGCACAAAGACTACGATGACGCCAAGCTCGTCGACATCCTGAAGAAGACGCTGCGCAAGATGGATGCGACCGGCCACGCTGCCGCGCTCGCGTTGCCCCTGCCTGCGGCCACCGTCC
>Ga0082335_1007953_pt1 | contig 12446 bp, 13 predicted proteins | sample Subgrocontami58m_FD_72375 | JGI IMG/M metagenome (GOLD analysis project Ga0082335, IMG submission 72375) | Subsurface groundwater microbial communities from S. Glens Falls, New York, USA - GMW37 contaminated, 5.8 m (SPADES assembly) (version 2) ...
AACCCACAACAAGGTCGAGGGCCGGCAGGAATACACGCAGCTCCTGTACATCCCCTCGCACGCCCCGTTCGATCTCTGGGACCGGCAGAACCGGCACGGGATCAAGCTCTACGTGCGGCGCGTGTTCATCATGGACGACGCAGAGCAGCTGATGCCGGCGTACCTGCGCTTCGTGCGCGGCGTGGTCGATTCCAACGACCTGCCGCTCAACGTCTCGCGCGAGATCCTGCAGCAGAGCAAGGACATCGACGCGATCCGCTCCGGCTGCACGCGCCGCGTGCTCGGCCTGCTCGAGGACCTGGCGGAGAACCAGAAGGACAAGTACGCGGGCTTCTGGCGCGAGTTCGGCAGGGTGATGAAGGAAGGCGTGGGCGAGGACACGGCGAACCGGGAGCGCCTCGCCAAGCTGCTGCGCTTCGCCTCCACCCATGGCGACAGTGAGGAGGAGGCCGTGTCGCTGGCCGACTACGCGTCGCGCATGAAGGAGGGTCAGGAAAGGATCTACTACGTCACCGCCGAATCGTTCCTCGCGGCGAAGAACAGCCCGCACCTCGAGGCGTTCAGGAAGCGCGGCGTCGAGGTGCTGCTGCTGCACGACCGCGTGGACGAATGGCTGGTGGCGAACCTCCCCGAATTCGATGGCAAGCCGCTCGCCTCGGTCGCCAAGGGCGCGCTCGACCTGGGCAAGCTCGAAACCGAGGAGGAGAAGAAGGAGCAGGAGCGCCAGGAAGGCGAATCGAAGGACCTGGTCGCGAAGCTGAAGGAGGCCCTCGCCGACCGCGTGAAGGACGTGCGCGTCACGCTGCGCCTGGAGTCCTCACCCGCGTGCCTGGTGGCCGACGAGCACGACCTCGGCGGGAACCTCGCGCGCATCCTCAAGGCGGCCGGGCAGGCGATGCCGCAGTCCAAGCCCATCCTCGAGATCAATCCGAGGCACCCGCTGGTGCAGCGCCTGAAATACGAGGAGGCGCGCTTCTCCGACTGGACCCACGTGCTGTTCGACCAGGCGCTGCTCGCCGAGGGCGGCCAGCTCGAGGATCCGGCGGGCTTCGTGAGGCGCGTGAACGAGCTGATGCTCGAGCTCTCCGGGGGCGGCGGATCGAAGATCTGGACGCCGGGCGGCTGAATCGGAGAACCGCCCTTCGTCATCCCCGCGGAAGCGGGGATCCAGCAAGCGGTTGAGATCCCTGGATTCCCGCTTCCGCGGGTATGACGACGTATCGTTTGGCTAAAGCTTGGCGAGTATAGCTTCCGCGCTCGAGACCTCGAACTTGCCGGGCGCCTCGACCGCGATGTCCTTGACGATGCCGTTCTGGACGATCATCGCGAAGCGCTGCATGCGCAGGCCCAGGCCGCGCGCGTTCAGGTCCAGCTCCAGCCCGAGCTTCTTCGTGTACTCGGCGCTGCCGTCGCCGAGCATGCGCACCTTGCCAGGTGCCTTCTGCTCGCGTCCCCAGGCACCCATCACGAAGGCGTCGTTGACCGCGACGCACCAGATCTCGTCGACGCCCTTCGCCTTGAGCTTCTCGTGGTTCGCGACGAACCCCGGAACGTGCTTGGCGGAGCAGGTGGGGGTATAGGCGCCGGGCACGCCGAAGATCACGATCTTCTTGCCCTTCGCCGCCTCGGTGACGCTGATGTCCTGCGGGTTCATGGGGCACCCTGCGACGGTGTCGAATTCGGTGGCTTCGGTCAGCTTGCCTTCAGGCAGCGGGTCGCCGGCTTTGATGGTCATATCGGGCTCCTGGGTGATTATTTTGGGGATAAGCGGAAAGATTGCAGCAGAACGCGGCCCTTGTCAAAGCCGACCGCTTGCCGGGGCGGGAGCCGGTGGCTATAGTGGGGTGCAAATGGCATCGTCCCTGCAGCCCGTCACTGCCGTCGTGCCCGAGCACCGCCTGGCGCTCTCCGAAGTGCTGGATGCCCTGGTCGCGGACGGCCTGGCCACCCGCGCCGACGCCGACCAACTCATCGCCGACCGGCGCATGCATCGCACCGAGCAGCATCCGCTGGTGCTGATCGCCGACCAGAAGTGGAAGTCCAGGCAGCCGCCCGGCAAGGTTCTCAGTCTCGAGGCGCTGGCGGAGTGGCTGGCCGGCAAGGTCGGCATGGAATACTTCCATATCGACCCGCTGAAGATCAATTTCTCGGCGGTCACGGAGGTGATGTCGAACGCCTACGCGACCCGCTTCAAGATCCTTCCGGTCGAGGTCAGCACGCGGGAAGTGGTGATCGCCACCTGCGAGCCCTACATCCGGGAATGGGAAAAGGAGCTGAAGCAGATCCTGCGCCTGGACATCCGGCTCGTGGTCGCCAATCCCCTGGACATCAGCCGTTACCAGGTCGAATTCTACAATCTGGCACGCTCGATCAAGGGCGCGGAGAGAGCCGGCGACCAGCGCTCGGGAATCGGCAACTTCGAGCAGCTGGTCGAGATGGGCAAGACGAACCGCCAGCTCGACGCTAACGACCAGCATATCGTCCACGTGGTCGACTGGCTCTGGCAGTACGCCTTCGACCAGCGCGCGAGCGACATCCACCTCGAGCCGCGGCGCGACGCGGGCATCGTGCGCTTTCGCATCGACGGCGTCCTGCACCAGGTCTACCAGATCCCGATGCCGGTGATGGTCGCAATGACCAGCCGCATCAAGATCCTCGGGCGGATGGACGTGGTCGAGCGGCGCCGCCCGCAGGACGGGCGCATCAAGACGCGCACCGTGGGCGGACAGGAGGTGGAATTGCGCCTCTCGACGCTGCCCACCGCGTTCGGCGAGAAGCTGGTCATGCGGATTTTCGATCCGGAGGTGATCGTCAAGGACTTCGCCGAGCTGGGCTTCTCCGAGGACGACAAGCAGCGCTGGGAACGCATGATCGCCTCGCCGAACGGCATCATCCTCGTGACCGGGCCGACCGGCTCGGGCAAGACCACGACCCTGTACTCGACGCTGCGCACGCTCGCCACGCCCGAGGTCAACGTGTGCACTATCGAGGACCCGATCGAGATGGTCGAGCCCGCGTTCAACCAGATGCAGGTGCAGCACAACATCGACCTCGGGTTCGCCGACGGGGTGCGCGCGCTCATGCGCCAGGACCCGGACATCATCATGGTGGGCGAGATCCGCGACCTCGAGACCGCCGAGATGGCGGTCCAGGCTGCGCTCACCGGCCACCTCGTGCTCTCCACGCTGCACACGAACGACGCGGCCTCGGCGATCACCCGGCTGCTCGACCTGGGCGTGCCGCCCTACCTGCTCAACTCGACCATACTCGGGGTCATGGCGCAGAGGCTGGTCAGGACGCTCTGCAGGCACTGCAAGCAGCAGGTGCCCTACGAGGGACTGCGCGCCGAGGACGTCGACTGGGAACAGTTCGTCGCGCCCTGGAAGGCGAAGCGCCCGGACCACGTCTGCCGCGCGGTGGGCTGCCTGGAATGCCGCAACACGGGGTATACCGGCCGCGTCGGCCTGTACGAGATCCTGCTGATGTCGCCCGCGGTCAAGCAGCTCGTCAACGGCGCATCCGACGTCCAGCGCGTGCGCGAGCAGGCCTACAAGGAGGGCATGAAGCCGCTTCGCATCAGCGGGGCGATGAAGGTCGCCCAGGGGGTGACGACGTTCGAGGAAGTGCTCAAGGTCGCGCCCCCGCCGGGGCAGGCTTGAGCCGGCCGAGCCGGAACCAAACTGGTTGGCTCGCTTTGCCTTTCATGATCTCCCGATTTTGGGAAGTTGCAACTTCGCAACTTCCCAAAATCGGGAGACGTATGTAAACCCAAAATCTTCGCCAATTGTGTCAACACTTGAGTCATGAGGGACTGAACTACTTGCTCCCCTGCGAGAGGTAACGCATCGCGCGCTCGAGGCCCTCGATCGTGGTCGGGTACATGCGCCCGCCCATCAGCTCGCGGACGATGCCGACCGACTGCCTGTAGGTCCAGATCTCCTCGGGCTCGGGGTTGAGCCAGACGGCCTTCGGATAGACGTTCATCATGCGTTGCATCCAGACCGAGCCGGATTCGTCGTTCGCGTACTCGATCGAGCCGCCGGGCTGCAGGATCTCGTAGGGGCTCATGGTCGCGTCGCCGACGAAGATGAGCTTATAGTCGTGCCCGTACTTGTGCATGATGTCCCAGGTGCGGGTGCGCTCGGCGTGGCGGCGCCGGTTGTCCTTCCACACGAAGTCGTATAGGAAGTTGTGGAAGTAGAAGTACTCCAGGTGCTTGAACTCCGACTTTGCCGCGGAGAACATCTCCTCGCACAGCTTGATGTGGTCGTCCATCGAGCCGCCGATGTCGAGGAACAGCAGCACCTTGACCGCGTTGTGGCGCTCCGGGCGCATGTGCAGGTCGAGCCAGCCGGCGTTCCTCGCGGTCTTGTCGATAGTAGTATCGAGGTCGAGTTCTTCCGGGGCGCCGTCGCGCGCGAACTTGCGCAGCCGCCGCAGCGCGATCTTGATGTTGCGCGTGCCGAGCTCAACGGATTCGTCGAGGTTGCGGTACTCGCGCTGGTCCCAGACCTTCACCGCGCTGCGGTTGCGCGACTTGTCCTGGCCGATGCGCACCCCTTCGGGGTTGTAGCCGTAGGCGCCGAAGGGCGAAGTGCCGGCGGTTCCGATCCACTTGCTGCCGCCCTGGTGGCGCCCCTTCTGCTCCTCCAGGCGTTTCCTGAGCTCCTCCATGAGCTTTTCCCAGCCGCCCATGGCCTCGATCCTGGCCTTTTCCTCGGGGCTCAGGTTCAGCTCGGCCTGCTTGAGCAGCCACTCGAGCGGCAGATCGACGTTCTCGCCGGCGAGCGACTCGATGCCCTTGAAGAACTCGCCGAAAGTGCGGTCGAACTTGTCGAAGTTCGATTCGTCCTTCACCAGCGTCGTGCGCGCGAGGTAGTAGAACTCGTCGATCGAGGGCGAGATCACGTGCTTCTGCATCCCCTCGAGGAGGGTCAGATACTCCTTGATCGAGACCGGCAGCTTCGCGTCCTTCAGCTTGAGGAAGAAACTGGCTAACACCGAGTCTTGTCCTGTCGCGAAGTCATGTGCGATTCAGTGTCATCCCGAGCGAAGCGAGGGATCTGCTTTTCGGCAAAAAGCAGATTCTTCGGCCTGCGGCCTCAGAATGACACGCGACGTTGGCCATTCACACGCGCCCCTGGCGCGTCATGAACACCAGCCGCTCGAACAGGTGCACGTCCTGCTCGTTCTTGAGCAGCGCGCCGTGCAGCGGGGGGATGATGGTCTTGCGGTCCTTGCTGCGCAGCGTCTCGGGCGAGATGTCCTCCGCGAGCAGCAGCTTCAGCCAGTCCAGCAGCTCCGAGGTGGAGGGCTTCTTCTTCATGCCCGGCACCTCGCGCACCTCGAAGAACACCTCCAGCGCCTCGCGCAGCAGGGTCTTCTTGATCGCGGGGAAATGCACGTCGACGATGCGCTCCATCGTCTGCTTGTCCGGGAAGCGGATGTAATGGAAGAAGCAGCGCCGCAGGAACGCGTCGGGCAGCTCCTTCTCGTTGTTGCTGGTGATGAACACGATGGGGCGGTGCTTCGCCTGCACGAGCTCGCGCGTCTCGTAGACGAAGAATTCCATGCGGTCCAGCTCGCGCAGCAGGTCGTTCGGAAATTCGATGTCGGCCTTGTCGATCTCGTCGATCAGCAGCACCACCGGCGCCTCGGCGGTGAATGCCTGCCAGAGCATGCCGCGCACGATGTAGTTGGAGATGTCCTGCACGCGCGGGTCGCCGAGCTGCGAATCGCGCAGGCGGCTCACCGCGTCGTATTCGTACAGCCCCTGCTGCGCCTTGGTGGTCGACTTGATGTGCCACTCGAGCAGCGGCAGGCCGAGCGCGCCGGCCACCTCCTCCGCGAGCTTGGTCTTGCCGGTGCCGGGCTCGCCCTTGATGAGCAGCGGCCTCTGGAGCGTGATCGCCGCGTTGACCGCGAGCATCAGGTCGTCGGTGGCGACGTAGGTATCGGAGCCTTTGAATCGCATGTGAATTCCTCGAAACCATCAATTATAAGTAATATGCGGCACGCGCGGTTTTGACCGTCCCGGAAGCGTCGTATAGAATTGCGCCCCTTCGGAGCGGCATCGGCCGCATAAGCGCGGGAACCATCGATGAAAAAAATACTGATTGCGGCGGCCATGGCCATGCCTTGCCTGCCGGCGTTCGCCGCGGGCAGCGCGGACGCGGCCAAGGCCAAGGTGTCGGTGTGCATCGGCTGCCACGGCATTCCGTCCTATCGCACCGCCTATCCCGAGGTGTATCACGTTCCCAAAATCGCGGGCCAGCCTCCGGAGTACATCGTCAAGGCGCTGCAGGCCTACAGGAACGGCGAGCGCAGCCATCCGAGCATGGTCGGAATCGCCCGCGGACTCAGCGACGCGGACATGGCGGACCTTGCCGCCTATTACGGCAAAGCCAAGTGAGGGTGCGGACATGAAGACCCGGATCATCGTTCTCGTCGCCGCGGCGGCATTTGCCTCCGGCGCACTCGCCTCCGGCAACGCGGAGCGCGGAGCGGCGAAAGCCAGGCAGGTCTGCGCTGCCTGCCATGGCGCCGACGGCAATACGCCGCTCACGCCCGAATACCCGCGCCTTGCGGGGCAGCACGAGGACTACCTGTACAAGGCGCTGCGCGATTACAAGGCCGGGGCCCGCAAGAATGCGATCATGGGCGCCCAGGCAGCGGGCCTGTCCAGGCAGGACATGCAGGACCTCGCGGCCTACTTCTCCCGCCTGCAGGGCTCGCTCGCGGTCATCCGCTAGATTTGCGCCGGTCGGGTGTCGACGGAGTCACCGCGTATTCGGGTTTGTATAGGTCTCGTGATTTTGCGCAGTTGCGATTCCGCAACTGCGCAAAATCACGAGATTGGGGAAGGCAAAACCGGCACCTCGTTGCCTTCCCGTCGCGCCGGATTGACGCCTCATCCGCTTCGCCTGAGGCATTCCAGGTAGGCCTGCGCGTCCGGGCCGGTGCCGTCCCGCTGCGCGCGCCACAGGGTTTCGCCCAGGCATTCGAGCGCTCTGTGCAAGGCTTCGTGACGTTCGCCCTTCAGTGCGAGCAGCGCTTCGAACGCCGTGCGAATGCCGGGCGGCTGGTCGATGGAGAGCTGCTCCGCGATCGCCAGGTGCAGGCTCATGTGCAGGAACGGGTTGGTCTGTCCCGTCTCGGGCGTGTAGTCCCGCTCCGCGCTGCGCTCGGGCTTGTCGAGCATCCCGTGATATTCCGGATGCAGCAGGATCACCTCGATCGCGACCGTCTCCAGGCCCGCGAGCGGGGACCCGGCCTGGTACTTGCGCCAGGTGTCGAAGAAGAACTGCCTGGCCTGGTCGCGGCTAGGAGCGAACATCGGTCTTGCCGCGATACTCGCACAGGTCGCGGATGATGCACGCAGGGCAATCCGGCGCGCGCGCCTTGCACACATAGCGGCCGTGCAGGATCAGCCAGTGATGGGCGTCCTGGCGGAACTCCTCGGGAACGAATTTCACGAGCCTCGTTTCCACCTCGTCGACGTCCTTTCCCGGCGCGATCCCGGTGCGGTTGGCGACGCGGAAGATGTGCGTATCCACCGCGATGGTCGGCTGGCCGAAAGCGACGTTGAGGATCACGTTGGCGGTCTTGCGGCCGACGCCCGGGAGCGCTTCGAGCGCTTCGCGCGTGCGCGGGACCTCGCCGCCGTGGCGCTCGAGCAGCATGCGGCACGCGGCGACGAGGTGCTTCGCCTTCGACCGGTAGAGGCCGATGGTCTTGATGAGGCCCGCAAGCCTCTCCTCGCCGAGCGCGAGCATCCTCGAAGGCGTATCGGCGACCGCGAACAGGCGCGGGGTCGCGAGATTCACGCTCTTGTCCGTTGCCTGCGCGGAGAGGACCACGGCGACCAGCAGCTCGAACGGCGTGCGATAGTTCAGCTCGCTGCGCGGGGCGGGATTCGCGGCGCGCAGCCGGGAGAATATTTCCCGGCGCTTCGCGCCGTTCACGAGCGCTTCTCCCCGTCCGGGGGCGCGGGCTGCGGCGCCGCCGCGCGCCGCGCGCGGGCGCGCGCGATCGCCGCCTGGATCGCGGCGCGCTTGCGGGGTTCGGCGCGGGCGAGCCTCTCGGCGGCCTTCTGCGCAAGCCGCGCTTCACGCTCCGCCGCCTCGCGGTCCAGGCGCGCGCGCCGCGCGTCGAAGCGCGAGCGCGCTGCCCTCGCGCTCTCTGCGTCCCACGCCGGTTCGCTCGCGGGCAGCATGGCGATGCAGTCCACGGGGCAGGGCGCCACGCACAGGTCGCAACCGGTGCACAGGTCGGCCACGACGCTGTGCATCTGCCTGGGCGCGCCGACGATCGCATCGACCGGGCAGGCCTGGATGCACAGCGTGCAGCCGATGCAACGCGGCTCGTCGATGAAGGCGACGCAGCGCGGCCGTTGCGCGCCGCAATCCGGATCGAGCGGCTTGACGTTCATCGCGACTCCGGCCCGGCCAGGCCCCGGACGATCCGGCCCACCAGCTCCGGCCCGCGATACAAGAGCGCCGTGTAGAGCTGCACCAGCGTCGCGCCCGCATCGAGCTTCTCTCGCGCGTCGGCGGCGCTTGCGACACCCCCGACGCCGATGATCGGCAGCCGCCCCTCCAGCACCCGTTTCAGCCTGGCGATCACCGCAGTGGAGCGGCTTCGCAGCGGCGCGCCCGAGAGGCCGCCCTGTTCGCGGCCGTGGGGCAGGTGCTCCACGCCCTCGCGGGAGACCGTCGTGTTGGTCGCGATCACCGCGTCGACGCGATGCGCGAGCAGCCGCTCGGCGAGCGCATCTATTGCACCGTCGTCGAGGTCGGGCGCGATTTTCACCGCGAGCGGTACGCTGCGGCCGTGCCGTTTCGCGAGGTCATTGCGCTCGCGCATGATCGCCTCGAGCAGCGCGTCGAGCTCGCCGCCGCCCTGCAGGCTGCGCAGGTTCTTCGTGTTCGGCGAGGAGATATTGGCCGTGACGAAGCCCGCCACCGGGTACACCTTGCGCAGGCAGGCGACGTAATCCTCGGCGGCGCGTTCGATCGGGGTGTCGAAGTTCTTGCCGATGTTGATGCCGAGGATTCCGCGATAGCGCGAGCGGCGGACGTTTTCCACGACCTGATCGGCCCCCGCGTTGTTGAAGCCCATCCGGTTGATGATGGCTTCGGCCTCGGGCAGGCGGAACAGCCGCGGCCTGGGGTTTCCCGGCTGCGGGCGCGGCGTGACGCAGCCGATTTCCAGGAAACCGAAGCCGAGCGAGGCGAGCGCATCGATGTGCTCGCCGTTCTTGTCCAGCCCCGCGGCGAGACCCACGGGATTGGGAAATTCCAGGCCCATTGCCCGGACGGGAAGCGGCGGGGCGCTGCAGGCGGCGAAGCGCGCAAGCCCGAGCCTGTGAAGGGTGTCGAAGGACGCGAGACTCAGGTCGTGCGCAGTCTCCGGGTCCAGCGCGAAAAGGAGAGGGCGGACCGCGCGATAGAACATCGCGGCATTCTAGCGTAGGTTGGGCTGAGCGCAGCGAAGCCCAACAGGTCGGGCGCTCAGCCGGCGGTCTCGGTCGGGTCGAGCTGCCGCCACTCGCCGTCCACCAGGCCTTCGATGGGCGCGAAGCGGGCCTTGTAGGCCATCTTGAAGCTGTCCTTGATCCAGTAGCCCAGGTACAGGTAGGGCAGGCCGTGGCTGCGGCAATACTCCATCTGCCAGAGGATGTTGTAGGTCCCGTAGCTCGCGCCGCGCACCTCCGGATCGTAGAACGTATACACCGAGGAGAGCCCGTCGCTCAGTTGATCGACGATGGACACCATGCGCAGACTGCCGGCCTCGCGGAATTCGACCAGGCGCGTGCTGACCCGGCTCTGCAGCAGGAAGTGCGAGTACTGGTCGCGGCTGTCCTGGTCCATGCCGCCGCCGGCGTGGCGCTCGGCCTGGTAGCGCAGGTACAGCGAATAATGCTCGACCTTGAACCGCAGCGGCATCGCGTGCGCCTCGAGATCCCCGTGCCGCGCCAACGCCCGCCGCTGGCTGCGCGTGGGCTGGTACTCGGCGACCGGAACGCGCACCGGCACGCATGCGCGGCACTGGTCGCAATAGGGGCGATAGGTGAAGATGCCGCTGCGCCTGAAGCCCAGGCGCACCAGCTCGCCGTAGAGGTCGGCACCGATCAGGTGGCTCGGCGTGGCGACCTGCGAGCGCGCCATCCGGCCGGGGAGATAGCTGCACGGATACGGCGCAGTGACGTAGAACTGCAGTATGGCGTGCGGAAGGTCGTTCAGCTGTGACATGGCAACTTCGTATAGGCGGCGTCGGTCCAGTGTACAGCGGCTCGGGGATAGTTTATCAATTCCTGGAGCAGGTGCGAAAATCTCGGTCGAGGGATGTCCCGGGCGCCCAGCGAGGCGAGATGCCGGGTGTGCATCTGGCAGTCGACGAGGCGGATCTCCTTCGCCTTGCACTGGCCCACGAGCGCGACCAGCGCGATCTTCGAGGCGTCGCGCAGCCGCGAGAACATCGATTCGCCGAAGAAGACCGCGCCGAGCGCCACGCCGTAGAGTCCGCCGGCAAGGTTGCCGTCGATCCACGTCTCCACCGAATGGGCAAATCCCAGTCCATGCAGCCGATGGTACGCCTCGCGCATCTCCGCCGTGATCCAGGTGCCGGGCTGGCCGCCGCGGGATCCCGCGCAGCCCTCCATCACCGCATCGAAACTCGTGTCGAAACGGACTTCGTAGGGCTTGTTGCGCAACGTCTTGGAGAGCGAGCGAGAGATTTTCAACTCGTCGGGAAACAGCACCATGCGCGGGTCGGGACTCCACCACAGAATGGGTTCTCCCTCTCCGTACCACGGAAATATGCCCTGCCGGTAAGCCGCCAGCAGCCGCTCCGTCGACAGATCGCCCCCCGCCGCGAGCAGGCCGTTCGGGTTGCGCATCGCCGATTGCAGCGGCGGAAACGCCGAGTGGCGCTCGAGCCAGGGGATCACCCCTGCCTCCTGCCTGGGTTCAGCACTTGACCTGCTGCCGGCAGTACTGTTCGAGCTCCCGCACCACGCAGTCGCCCCGCACCGAAGCGTGGGCGAGGCCCTTGAATTCCATTCCAAGCCGGAATTCGAATTTCGCGAAGAAATCATTGAACATTTCCCCGCCCAGCGTGCCGACGGCGAAGAGCTCGTCGCTGCGGGTATCGTAGTCGAGGAGTATCGCCGCCAGCGGCTGCCGGGCGGGCCCGGCAAGCACGCGCGCGCCCTCGGCCGGGTCGTACTGGCTGTGCTCCGAGCAGCAGTGTATGACTCGCGCGTACCTGCTCTGCAGCGTGGCTTCCGCGCGATAGCTGATGAAGCTGATGTCGCGCGTCGGATAGGTCAGGCGATGGGCGCAGATCGCCGAATACGCAACGATGCTCTTTTGCGCGCCGACACCGCCGTGCCACTCGTATCCGCGGGCGTCCTGGGTGCGTAGCTCCACGCTCGGTCGGGTCGGCCTGCCCAGGTTCAGCAGAAAGCACGGCGTGCCGACGAACGGATAGTGGAAAATCATGTTGCGGTTGACCGGCACGTCCCGCGCCGCCAGCGGCTTGCCCGTGTCGTCCACCAGCCGCACGCGCTCGTAGCGCTTCGGCTCCGCATCGGCCGGAAATGCCGGCGCCGCAAGGGAGCCGAGCGCCGACGCGGCGCACAGTTTCACGAAGTGTCGGCGTTCCATAGCCCCTTATTACTCGAGAGATGACAGAATTGGCGAAGAATTGGGGGTTATCAATGTCTCGCTATTTTGGGAAGTTGCAACTTCGCAACTTCCCAAAATAGCGAGATGAATGGGTTCCAAAAAGATTGCAGACTGTTTGGTTCCGGATACACCGGCTTAGATGTCGATCGAGGTTGGCCGACGGAAGCCTATTCGGCGCCTACCGGGATGTCAATTCCGCCCCCGTTGAAGAAAAGTTTGTGCACAATGCGAGTGCATCGAGTTCGAATTTCGCACCGCAAAGAGGCGAAAATCGGCCGGATTTGCCGCTAGTTGCACCACAACTGTTTTCGAAACAATTACATGCACCATTGGAATGCATTTTGCTTACAGAAAAGGCAATTTTTTGTCCGGAGGGGGATATGGATACGTTGAAAACGAGCGCGGACGTCCTGTTCATATTGATCGGGGCCGTGATGGTGCTGGCGATGCACTCGGGGTTCGCCTTCCTCGAGCTGGGAACGGTGCGTTCGAAGAACCAGGTCAACGCGCTGGTGAAGATCCTGACCGATTTCTCGGCCTCGACGATCGCCTATTTCTTCGTCGGCTTCGGTGTCGCGTACGGAGTGAGCTTCATGACCGGCGCCGAGACGCTCGCCGCGAAGAGCGGCTACGACCTCGTCAAGTTCTTCTTCCTGCTGACGTTCGCCGCCGCGGTTCCGGCGATCGTCTCCGGCGGCATCGCCGAGCGCGCCAAGTTCTATCCGCAGCTCGTCGCCTCGTTCTTCATCGTCGCGC
>Ga0082335_1007954_pt1 | contig 12444 bp, 6 predicted proteins | sample Subgrocontami58m_FD_72375 | JGI IMG/M metagenome (GOLD analysis project Ga0082335, IMG submission 72375) | Subsurface groundwater microbial communities from S. Glens Falls, New York, USA - GMW37 contaminated, 5.8 m (SPADES assembly) (version 2) ...
CCGCCCAGCCGCTGCCGGCGCGGCCACTCGATGGGATTAGCCTCCAGCCGCTGATCGATGGGCGAATGACCGAGCGACCGGCGCCGATTGGATTCTGGAACGGCTTGCCGCGGCCGGTCGGCGCGAAGCCGTACATCGATCCCGAGCTGCAGAAGGGCACCACGCCACTGGCGAAACTGGCGGACGGGATTGCCACGCGGAACTTCCTGAACTTCCACCACCCCGAGATTCGCGAGCAGGACTTTGCCGGAGCCCGGGCGATGGTCGACAATCGCTACAAGCTGGTGGTCGACGGCGCCGCCAAATCCGGCCGCGAGCTCTTCGACCTGCGCGCCGACCCTGCAGAGAAGACGAATGTAATCGCCGCGCATCCGGAAGTCGCCGCGAAGCTCGCGCAACAGCTCCGCGCCTGGCAGCAGTCGGTGTTGCGGAGCCTGACCGAGGCTGACTATCGGTAACCGCATTGTGGCGGCGGGTGCTGACATCCGGCTAGACTGGACCGCCGCAGAGTGGTTCTCTCGGGGAAAGTTCACCTCCACCGCCCGCCCTGGGGCGCCGTCGCCCGACGGCGCGCGGGCCAACCCTGAACAACGCCATGTCACTTCCGCGTAACCGCTCGATTCGCCGTTCGCTTCTCCTCCTCTGGTTCGCGGTCCTGTTCGCTGGCTGGTCGCACTCGCTCGCCGCCGCCGCCGCCACCACCGGTGGCATCACCGGTCGCATCCAGAATGTGGTGACGGGACAGTACCTGCACAACGCCCGCGTCGCCCTCCAGGGCACCGAGGCGGTCGCGTTCACCGACGAATCCGGCCGCTACCGGCTCGCCAGCGTGCCCGCGGGTGCGGTCGTGCTCGAGGTGTTCTACACCGGGCTCGATCTGCAGCGGGTGCCGGTGAACGTGGCGCCGGGCCAGGTGGCCGAGCGCGATGTCGCGCTGACCAGCGCGGCGCGCTACGGCACCGACGGCGCCGTGCAACTCGATCCGTTCATGGTCGCCACCTCGCGCGAGACCGACAACGAGGCCATCGCGATCAACGAGCAGCGGTTTGCGGCGAACATCAAGACGGTCGTCGCCGCCGAATCGCTCGGCGACGTGATGGACGGCAACGTCGGCGAGTTCCTCAAATTCCTGCCCGGGATCACCGCGGAATACGACACCGAGTCGGGCGGCTCGGTCGCCTCGGTCGCCGTGCGCGGGTTTCCGACCAGCATGGCGGTGCTGTCGACGGATGGCATGGAGATGGCCAACACCGGCAACCCGCAGGGCGCGTCGCGCGTGTTCCAGTTCAAGGAGGTTTCGATCAACAACATCGCGCGACTCGAGGTGACGAAGGTGCCGACGCCGTCGACACCGGCGGACTCGATGTCGGGTTCGATCGATCTGGTGAGCAAGAGCGCCTTCGAGCGGAAGAGCGCGCAACTCCGCTACAGCCTGAGTCTCGCGGGCATCGACTCGCGGCTCAGCTTGAAAAAGGAGCCGCACACCTCCGATCGCCGGGTCTACAAGGTGCAGCCGGCGCTGAGCTTCGACTACACGCTGCCGGTGACGAAGAACTTCGGACTCGTGCTCACCGGCCAGTCGCAAAACCGGTTCATCGAGCAGCAGCGCGCGACCAAGGGTTACACGGCCGCGGGGACCGGCACCGGCGCGTCGTTCGACCGCCCCTTCCTTTCCAGCTATCAGATGATCAGCGTGCCGCGGATCAATCACCGCAATTCCGTCGCGCTGAAGGCCGACTGGCGCGCGACGCCGAGCGGCGTGCTCTCGCTCAACGTGGAGCGCAGCCGGTTCATCTCCGACCGCTCGAACGCCTCGATAGCGTTCACCACCGGCACCAACGGCACGCCGACGCCCGCGACCGGCACGGCGCTGAGTTTCGGCGACACGTTCACCGAGGGCGCGACGGGCCGCGGCGGCACCACGCTGATGGGCCTGGGCGCCTCGGTCGTCCAGAAACTGGATACGAAGTCCGCCCGCCTGCATTACCGGTTCGACAACGGCACCTGGCGGGTCGACAGTGGCTTCGGCAAGTCGAATTCGGAGGGCGGGTACCAGGACACGCGGGACGGCCGGTTCCGCACGCTCGGGATCGCGCTGGCCAATCCGGTGCGCATGAGCCTGCGCGACATCAACGAGCTGCGGCCCTGGAGCATCCACGCCTACGACAACGCGAACCGGGAGGTCGACCTCTCCAACCTCGACAACTACCGGCTGAACACCGCGCAATCGACCCCGCGGCCGATCATCGACAGCCTGACCAACGGCAAGCTGGATGTGCGCCGCTCGCTCGGGTTCCTGCCGTTCCCCGCCGCGGTGCAGGTTGGGGCGCTCGAGCGCGTCAAGGTGCGCGACGTCCGTCGCGAGAGCATCAACTGGACGTACAACGGACCCGACGGCAACGCCGCGACCGCGGATCCGCCCACGCCGTATCGGATGACAAACTACGTCAACCAGCCGGAGTACTTCGGGTTCCGCGGCGTGCCATTCGTTTCGCTCTACAAGGCCTGGGACGCGTTTGTCGCGAATCCCGCGCTGTGGAGCAAGACGCCGGCGCAGATCGTGACGGAGGAGCAGTTCCGCATCAACAACTCCGAGTGGCTGCGCGAGGCGGTCACGGCCTATTATGGGCAGGCGGATTTCAGTTTGTTCCGCCACCGGCTGAAGGTGCTGACCGGCCTCCGCTACGAGAAAACGCACGCGAAAGGCGAGGGCGTGCTCTACGATCCCACCGCCGTCTGGCAGCGCAACCCGGACGGCAGCTTCGCGCACACGCCGGCCGGCGCGCGGATCCGCCGGCCGGAGGCGGGCGCCGCCGCTTCGCTCGAGGAGCTGCGGCTGACGCGGCGGGACCGCGGCTTCGTCGCCGACCGGACGTACGACGGCTACTATCCGAGCCTGCACCTGACCTATCACGCGAAGGAGAACTTCCTCCTGCGCGGCGCCTACGCGAAAACCTACGGCCGGCCCGATTTCACGAACCTGATTCCAAATTCCACGATCGACGAGACCGACTTCGACGACAACGTGCCCGACCCGGACCAGATTCCCGGGCGCATCAACATTCGCAATACAGGCCTCAAGCCCTGGTCGGCGAACAACTACGATCTTTCGCTCGAGTACTACACGGAGCAGGGCGGCATCTTCAGCGCCGGCGTGTTTCGGAAGGACATCCGGAACTTCTTCGGCAGCGTCGTGAAGATCGCCACGGCCGAGGATCTGCGGCTGCTCGACCTGGATCCGCGCTACGTGGGCTGGCGGCTGACGACAACGTACAACCTACCGGAGACAGCGCGGGTGACCGGCGTGGAGTTCAACGTGCGGCATTCGTTGCGCGGCCTCGGCCTCTGGGGCCGGCAGTTCCAGGTCTTCGCCAACGGCACGAAGCTCCAGCTGCACGGCAGCTCGCAGGCGGACTTCGACAGCTTCGTGCCCGAGAGCGCCAACTGGGGCGTCAACTTCAGCCGGAAACCGCTCACCGTCATGGCGCGCTGGAATTACCGCGGGCGACAGCGGCGCAACAGCATCGCGGCGCTGGGCCCCGATGCGTACGAGTACGTCAAGGGCCGCGTCACGCTCGACCTGAACCTCGATTACCAGGTGCGGGCGAACCTCTTCGTCTATTTCAGCGGCCAGAACGTCTTCGACGTACCGGAAATCCTGTTACGCTACGGCTCGGCAACCCCGGCCTACGCGCGCCGCTACCAGGAGATGACCCACGGCGTGCAGCTCACCCTCGGGGTGAAGGGCACGTTTTAGGGCCCCGCCGTCCTGGAGGGATGCCCCCCTCGGCTGGCTCGGGGCCCTGAGCTTGTCGAATGGGCTCCGTGTCGTCCGTGATTTGCCGGCCGGACGAAGCCCATTCGTAGCCGCGCCCATTGAGGCGCGGAGTTCGTTGCGATTCGCCTGTAGCCGAAGTCGTGAGACTTTGGCTGCCGTCGCACTTCAGGCCAAACTCTGACGAGTTCGGCTAAGGCGGTGTCTTACTCCGTGACCTCCATCTTCCCTCCGTGACCTCTGTGTCCCACCAAGACCGTCCTTTGATTGCGGCCGCAAGTCGCGGTGCCCGAGCTATACGGAACGTCATTAATCCGCGCAGTTGTGGGCGGGGTGCCCTCACCCCGCGAGGTTGGGCATTCGCAGGCGATGTCCCGCGCGGTGGGGGCACCGCGCCCACAACAAACGACGCAGGTCACTTATGACCTCGTGTATAACTAATGGTCCCACCGCGCGAGCCGATCGGCGAGCCGCTGCCAGCGCGCGGGATCCGCGAGCATCGGCAAGTCGCGCTCGAGTTGATCGAGCTTCGGCACGATGCCCCACGCCGTGACAGTGAACACTTCGTGGGCGCGCTCCGGGGGCAAGTCGACCTCGCGCGCCTGCCGGGCAAACCGGTGGCGGAGATTCTGTTTCCACGCTGCCAGATCGGGCGTGGGCTGGATGTGATGCCGCGCGACCCAGGGGAGCCACTCGTTGATCTGGCTTTGGTGACACCAGGATTCCTCCGCGATCACGTCGAACGCGTCCTCGACATCGACGACGACATCGGCCGCGTTGGCGCCCTCCATGTAGCCGTCGTAGGTGTTGAGAATGACGGGCGTCTTCACCCAGCGGGACTGCGTTTCGTCCGCGATCGGGTACTCGTTGAGAAACGCGTGCGGCACGTTGATCATGTAGGCGATTCGGCGCACGGCGTCCGCGACCGTCACGTGATCCGGGTGAATGCCTGCGAGCGGGTCCGACGCCACCGGCGGGCAGAAGAGGTAGTCCGGCTCGAACTCGCGTACCGCGTGCCACAGCGCCGCGAGCAGCTCGTTCGACACGACGCGGCACTCGGTGAACGGCTCGCCGCCCGGTTTCTTCAGCAGTTCGAACTCGTACTGGCCGATCTTCGCGCTCGCCTGCTGCTCGGCGAAACGAATCCGCGCGGTCTCCTCGCGGGTGCGAAAATGATGTCCGCCGCGGCTGTCGCTGCACACGAGCACGCGCGCGCGAAAATCAGCGGCGCCGCGCCGCCGCAGCAGCTCAAACGTGCCGGCCGCGACAAATTCGAAATCGTCGAAGTGAGCATGGACACAGAGGACGCGCATACGGCGTCGCATCTATGGCATCGCGGCGGCGGCTGACGATATCAATTCGGCGAGGGTAACTCGCGACAAACGGCCAAACCTTTGATCACAGAGGAAGCAGAGCTCAGACACAAAGGCAGCGGAGCGAGGCAGCAATCTTGCCCACGGAACACTTGGCGCGGCGAGGCTGCAACCAAACCCCAAACCCCAATCCTTTTAACAGAAGGCAACGAAGGGAACGAAGGCCCCGGAGCCTTCGTTCCCTTTGTTGCCTTCTGTAAAATTCTGCCGCTTGAACATGCTCGCAGGAAGACAACATGTTCAGGGATAGTGAACGGAACTCCAGCGGCTCCGCTTCCGTGTGTTCGGTGTGTTCCGGTGGCAACCTCTGGCGCTCGATGTTTTTTCTGTTTCCGTGGGCCGCGCCGCCGCCGCCAAAAACAGCAAATCTTCGCGAACTCGAATGATTCGCGAAGATTCGCGTCTATTTTGAGGGCAACCGGATTGCGCGCGCTCAGTTTTCCTTGCCGCCGCGTTTGCCCCGGCGTCCGCCCTGGTCGCCGCCCCCGGGACCACCGCGCTGGGGCATCTCGTCGAATTTCTTTTTCTGTTCGTCGGTCAGCTGCGCGCGGACTTCTTCACGGGTCTTGCGCATGGCCGCCATCATTTTCTCGCGTGCGGCGTCGCGATCGCCGCCGCCGCCATCGCGCATCGCCGCCCGCATGTCCTCCTGCGCCTTGGTGTAGATCTCCTTGATCTTGGTCTTCTGCTCGGCGGTGAGGGTCACTGCCTTGTCGAGCTGTTCGACGCGCGCCTCGGGCGACATCATCTGGCCGCGGCCGCCTTCGCCGCCTTTGCCCCTCCGGCCTTCGGAGGGCGCGTTTTGATCCTGGGCATGGACGAGGGCAGCCGAGAGCAGCCCGAACGAGAAGAGCACTGCGAGGAGTTTTGGTGATTTCATGATGGTGAGGATGGCGCGCCGCCGCGGGCGACGTGTCGCCCGGTCAGCGCCGGAGAGGGTAGACGGGGGGCGGCGGGGGAAGTTGCAGGGAGGCGCCGGCGAGCCGGCGCAGACCAGAGTCGAGAGTCCAAGAGCCCAGAGCGAAGGCCGTCCACTGCAAGTCCTTGGAGCCGCGGCGCCCCACCGCGGTTTCTAATCACTCATTCCACATAAGGACGGATCCGCTTGGCGGATGGCGCGGCCGGCTCGGTGTTGGCGGCTATGCCGAACTGGTTTCACCACACCATTGCGCACGATCGCGACGAGAAACGCGAGGTGCGGTGACCCACCAATGGCCCGAGGAACAAGGGGAGCCTGAGTTTGGGAGAACCGGCTGGATTGCCCGGCTGTGTCGCCGAGACAGGCTGCGGCCCGGCATACCGCATCTACTGCCCTGCGGTGGCGATGCGGGTGCGTTGGATATCTGATTCAGTCATCCGAACGAGCGCGGCCGCGATCGCATAGAAATCATCCTGAAAGAAGTCATTGTGCCCTGGCAGCAAGTTGTCCTGGGCGCGAATCGCCCAATAGGATCCGCCCAGCTCACGGTAATCGGCAGTCGTGGCATTTGTTGATACGAGTTGATATATGCCGCTTCGCGTGCGCAGATACCGGCGCCGTGCATTCGTCGGGTCCAAATCGGACCCTTTAACCCAGCGGCTGAATTTCTCCTTGTCGATATTCATGTCGATCAGTTCGGACATAGTGCCCGATTTTTCTTCGTCTAGTTGGTAACCTGGGTGCGTTTTGGCGGTTTCTTTTTCCCGAGCCGCTATTTGCTTCCGATTATCCTGAATCACCTCCTTGGCCGTCACTGCTCGCATTTCAAAATTGCGGAATCGATCATTGTGCGGTCCGGGCGTGCCAAAATCATTGTATTGATTCCAATCGCGATAGCTGCGGAGCACGATATGTGGCGCGGCGCCAACTTTATACCAAAACCGCGTGGCGGCATCGGCGTTCGACGAAATAGATACAATCCACGGGCCGGGAAAAATGCCGTTGTTTTCCATGGTTTTTTGGAGCCACTTGTCGGCCAGGGCCTCGCGCAATTGTCGCGATAGAATCGAATCGGTTGCTGGATTCACCAGCAGGACGAGGTCGGCGAGCCGGCTGGTCGTCATATTGATGGCATCGGAGAAACCATCGAGTTCACGTTGCGCCGTCTGCCTTTGCTCGTTTTGGACCGTTATCAGCGCACTGAGGTTCTTGGCTTCGCTGAGCACCTCTCGCAGTTCAGTGCGCGCGGCGCGGGCGGCACTTTCTGCCGCTTTCAAGTGGCTCTCGAGTTCGGCGTGTTTCGCTTCTTGCAGGCTCGCCTCCTGCTTCGCCTCCTCGACCTTTTGGGTTTGCGCAACCAAAACGCCGACTTGGCTGGTCAAATCCGCCGCGGCTTGGCCGCCTTGAGCTGGGGAGGCATCGGCCAACTGTTTGATCTTGCGATTCGCTTCTTCCAGCGTCGCTGACAGCGCACGCTGAGCGAAAACCAGATCCTCTTGGGGCGTATTCGGCGAACGAGCGAGCGACGGGAGGCGGGTCGCGGTGCGCCGTCGCTGCAGAAACTCGTCAAGTGCGGCCCGGTCTCTGGCCACCTGCTCCTCAGCCGTGTCGACCTTCTGCAATGCGGCGACTCGTTTTGGCTCGGTTTCGTCCAGCAGCGGTTCGAGGTGTCTGAGTTCGAGGTTCGCCTTATTGATCTGCTGCTGCGCCTTCGGACCGTGTTCTTCCTGCAGTCGTCGGATGAATTCGGTCTGCGGCGTGCCGAAAATTAGCGCGCCGGTCAGCGCCTGCCCCACCGCGTGTTCGACCACGCGCGCGCCCATGGAATGCCCAACGAAGATCACAAAATCCTTGGTCTCGCGCGGGTTGAGATCCCGCCGCTTCGCTTCGGCGGCTAGCGTAAGCATCACAGATGTTCCGGATGCCCGGCCAACCCGATCCGCGGCATTCAGCCGGTTCCACAGCGTAAACGATAGTCCGATATCGCTGAGGTTGCGGATCGGGTCGTATTTGAAACTTTCTCGCAGAGGATCCCACAAGGCGCCGCGCCAGGCCAGGTATACGCCAATAAATACGCGATCGTGCATGTTCTTCGCGTATTCGGTTTGTCGCAGTGCCTTCATGAACCTTTCGAAGCTTACCAGGTTGGATGGCGCATGATTGGAGGTTTCTCGCATGGCGCCGTGCTTCCACCCGTGCGCGAACACAATTAGGGTGACATCCTTGCCGGCTTGCTTGGCGAATCGGATCGCGGAGCGTGCCTGCTCGAATTGGCTCATCGGCCGGCCAAGGATAGGATCGGCTGGCAGCGAGCGCGGCGGGTCCTCCACGCCGACCTTCGCTCGGCGTACGGGCAACGTGTCCGCCGGCCAGAGCTCACCCTCATCGTCGAATTCAATGACAAATGCTTCGCGCTCGAGAAACGAGCGGTATTGCTCGAAGATGTCGGGTGTGATCGCGGGGTACTTCTTACCGGCGCTCAATGGCTCCGCGAATAGCCCGAGATTCGGCGGCGGATTCTGAACGAGACCCAGATGGCGGCCATTGGCGATGCAGCCACCCAGTAACATAAGGGTGACGAGAAGCGGCAGGATGGTAACAACTCTCTTCATGGGGAATTCTTGCGGGCGGACTGTCTGTTCCAGTTCAAATGGAGACTGCCTATCGGCGCCACCTGATTGGCTGTGCCATGGGGATACCGAAGTGGCTGTGCCAGTTCTCGTCTTCTTTAAGGCCGCGGCTGTGCGCGGAGGGAGAAGCTTATCGGCTAGCGCTGGTTTTGCTTTGCGTTTGTGCGGCGCTCTCGTTGTTCCGATTGTAGGCCACCGAAAAAGTGGTGACGTCCTTGACGAATGATCGCATCGGGGCACCGATCCCGGAACTGTAGGCCGCGGCTATTTCGAAATGATAGGGTAGGTAGAGCCTGGCGCTGGCGCCCCACGTGTAAAAGACCGTGCGACCGGCAGTCGTGCCAAACGCGCGGTTCAAGACGTGTTTGTTGGTGGCGTTGGCCGCCCCGAATACCTCGAAGCCGATGCCGCCGGTCGCCTTCGGATCATCGACGAGCCGGATTGGACCATCAAACCCAAAACCCAAGTAGGTTGTGGCTACACCATAGGTCGAACTTGTTGGACTCGTTGCTTTGCTGCTTTCCAACGACGTTTTTATTGCTTTAACGCCAGTCCCATCGGTCCAATATACGAGAAGTTGATCGTCGAGCCGTTTGAGTGCTTCAACGTCTATATTCTTTTGACGATAAGGATACGCATAATAATGGCGATTTACTGCATATTTGCGATCACCCCAGACTTCACCTGACGTGTACGGACCCGTATTCAGAGCATTGCTCGGGCTGAGGTAGATATTCAGAATGCCACCATCGCGGGAGAGAATCTGTGACGACAGATAATCGGGCAGTTTGGGCGATCCCAGCGGCTGGGCCATTGACATTTTTATGCCGACGACGTGGGGGGTCCAATAACTGTCTTTGAATCTGTTCGTTTGATTTACCTGAGCGTAGGCCGTCGCGAGTTGTACCGTTGCGATTGTCGTCTTTCCCGTGTAGCTCGTCTTGAAGCTACCGAATGCTTGTTGTTCACTCGAAGGCCCGCTCGCAGTCAAATTCCCTGCCGCCGCGGCTACTTCGAGTTTGACGCGATCAAGCCGCTGCTGCAACTCCTGCAATGTTTTCGCGTCCATGGGCACTGCGGTCGCTTTCTTTACCTCCGCCTCGAGTTGTGTCACTTGACCGATCCTGGCGGATTCGATTTTTGCCGCGTCGAGTTGTTTTTGCACTTGTTCGATTCTTTCCTGCGTCGGCGTAACTGCTCCCGTTGCAATACTACAAACAACGCAAAGGATAAGCGAAATGGGACGATACGTCGTCGTGCTAAGATGGAGTAGGACTATGCGGCGTTTCATATTCATTGTCCTGTGACGGCGGTGTAACCCGAATGAGTGCATGGAGAAATAGGGACAGGGTGTGCTTGATGTTACGCAGGCAACTCGGATCAGGCCGCCAGCGCCGGCGGTTGAAGTTCTTTCTGTGTTCTCTCCCGGAGCTGCCTAGAAGATGCCTCCCCCAGCAGTCTTCCACGTATATAATACGCCGCGAAGCCCTCCACCACGGGGCGGGCGAGTTTGCGGAAGACCCAGGCTACTCCCGCTCGCTCCATCATCACGTCCAACTGCCCGCCGACGCGGTCGCCGAGTTGGGCGGCGATTTGCGCGGCGGAGTTGCGCAGGTCCGCGATCGCGGCGGCGCGCGTGGCGCCGAGGTCGATCGGCTCGTAGGATGCGTAACCGAGCGCGACACCGAGCGGGTTATTGCTCTGCAACCAGCTCTGGGCTTTTGCGCGGCCGACTTCGTAGTCGTAGCGGCGCACCGGTTCGGAGGTGAATCCGCCAAAGTGGGCCAGGGGGTCGCCGAGCAGTTCGCTGTCGTCCGCGCAAATCGTGAGCAGCGCCATCTCGTCTTTCTCGTGCAACGTCGCGGCGCGCTCGAACGCGGCGAGCAGTGCGGCCCAGGTGTCCGCGCGTGGCGATGGGGCGAGGTCTTGGGCATACCACGGCTCCGACCGATATTGCTCTTTCAGCCGCTGCGTCGCCTGCGCGAGCGTCTCCTCGGGCGGCTTCACGTTCGCAAAGGCCGCGGCAGCGAGCGCCGGCGCAACGATGGCCATGGACCGGGCCGGCTCGGGGTCGGTCGCGACCTGCGCCGCAATCGCCGCAGCCGTGGCGTTCAGGCCGGCGACTTTGCGATTCGTTTTCGCTAGCGCGGAGAGGTCCTGATACTGCGCCTGGCCGATGACGGCGTGCAGCAGCGCACCGACCATGTGCAGGACGTCCTGCGGGAACTCCCGGTGGATGTCGCTCTCCTTCGGACTCGGCGAAACGTACAGGTAGAACCGGTTGTCGACATCGCGGTGGTCGTCCTCGCAATCGACCAGTTCCTTCGCCAGTCCCAGCGGTTCGTTGTTGAATACGCCGCCGTCAACGTACGGCAGGGTTCGGACCGGCTCCGTGGCGGGCCAATCAGCCGGCGAGAGGAAGCGGGTATTATATTCGTCGCGCCGCCGATCCACCGCGCGGACCGGGAATGCGGCCGGGAATGCGCCGCTGGCCACTGCGGTCGTCACCATCGTGTTCCAGTCCGCGGAACCCGGAGCTTTCACGCTCACCTCGCCGCGCCACTCGTCCTGGAACCGCGTATAGGGAAAAGCCGTCCCGCTGGTGACGCTGTCGTAGTCGAGCCCGCGCAGATTCGAGAGCGCGAAGGCCAGCCGAATAGTTCCCTTGCTGGGTGCCGCGGTGTGCGGCGTGCCGGTCGGCGCCGTGCCGAGGTGTTTCCGGCCCAGCTCCGTGATGAACTCGCCCGACAGCAGCGAGGCCGCGGGATCATCTTCCTTCCGATACCGCAGGAGCTCCACCAGCGATACCTCTTTCACCCAGACATCGTAGAACGGGTTGTCCTCGACGCCGCGCAGCGATTCGGCGGCGCCGACGAGCGTGCGAGCGGCGATGGCCGATGTCATGGAACCGGCCGACGCGCCCACCAGCACGTCGATTTCGATCCGGCGCGCCGGATCCTGCACCGCTTTATTGTGCTGTTCGATCGCGCGGAGTACTTCATAGAGCACACCCGACTCGTAGCTGCCGAGGGAGACGGCGCCGCGAATGACGAAGGCCAGTCGTTTAGCCATGGTGAGGCGAGCGGGGCGCCGCGCAATTGTCCGCACATGCGGTGAGCTGGCGCGCCAGAGATTCGAGGCTTCAGAATACAATCTACGCAAAGCGCCGCTCGATGGAGCGACACGTACTGGGGAGGTGGGCGTCGAACCTGAAGCTTGTTCGACTGTGGGGAGTGAAGCTGACTCCGCGGGTGGAACCGCGGTGGGGTGAAGCGGATGCAAGCGCCGCGCGTTATTAAACCAAGAAAAATGTGATAGGAATTTACCCTAGCGCGACGGCGAGGGACCATGGACCAAGGGACCATGGACTAGGGACCAAGAGACCAAGGGACCAGAGACCAGAGACCAGAGACCAGAGACCAGAGACCAGAGACCAGAGACCAGAGACCCCGAGCCTCTTCAGACTTTCTCCCCGGGTCAGCGATTCTGCCTGGGGATTTCGTACAAGTATTTTGCAGACTGGGGGCGGACGTGCGCGCCCAAGGTGATGAGGACGTCGGGCTCAGTGGCCTGCGTCCTGGCCGATCTGCTGGCTGGAGATCTCGTTTCCGTTCTGCAACCTGAATGCGCCTCATGTTTACCCCAAAATCTGTTTTGGCCCTTGCCGGCATTGCGGTGCTTGCGTTGGGCGGAACGGCGCGAGTGGCGGGGGCGGGGGGCCGGGCCGATGCGGTTCTGGTCCTTCTT
>Ga0082335_1007959_pt1 | contig 12440 bp, 10 predicted proteins | sample Subgrocontami58m_FD_72375 | JGI IMG/M metagenome (GOLD analysis project Ga0082335, IMG submission 72375) | Subsurface groundwater microbial communities from S. Glens Falls, New York, USA - GMW37 contaminated, 5.8 m (SPADES assembly) (version 2) ...
ACCTGCGAGCCGTCGAGGCCGCGCGCCCCGCCGTCGACGTCGCCTACCTCGTGCCGCACGGGGCGATCCGCGAGTGCGCGATGGGGATGGAGGCGAGGGAGCCGTCGCCCGCCGAGATGGAGGCGATGGAGCGGCTCCTCGTCGAGGGGCTCGAGCAGGGGGCCGTGGGCCTCTCCACGGGGCTCGTGTACCCGCCGTGCTGCTACGCGAAGACGGAGGAGCTGATCCGCCTTGCGCGCGTCGTCGCGCGGTGCGACGGCGTCGTCGTCGCGCACGTGCGGAACGAGGCCGACTTCATCGTCCAGTCGATCGAAGAGCTGGTCCGCGTGGGGCGCGAGGCGGAGTGCCGCGTCCACGTCTCGCACCTGAAGATCGCGGGCAGGCGGAACTGGGGGCGGCTCGAGGAGGTCCTCTCGGCCCTCGAGCGGGCGACGTCGGAGGTGGAGCTGACGGCGGACCAGTATCCGTACATCGCGGGGGCCACGATGCTGGCGGCGATCCTGCCGCCGTGGGCGCACGCCGGGGGCGCGCACGCGGCGCTCCAGCGGCTCACCGACCCGGCGTCGCGCGGGCACATCCGCGAGGCGATCCTTGACCCCCACCCGGCCGAGTGGGAAAACACGTGGGCGGGGTCGGGCGCGGAGGGGATCGTGATTTCGGACGTCCCGAGCGGGAGGCGGCCGGAGCTGATTGGGAAGGGCCTCGCGCAGGCCGCGAGCGGAGGGGACCCGCTCGACTTCGCGCTCGACCTGCTGCGCGACGAGAAGCTCTCCGTGTCGATGATCTGCTTCAGCCAGTGCGAGGAGGTCGTCGAGGCGTTCCTGCGGCTGCCGTTTGTCGGGGTCGGCACGGATGGGCTGCTGGGAGGGAGGCCTCATCCGCGGGCGTACGGGACGTTCCCGCGGGTCCTCGCGCGGTACGTGCGGGAGAGGAAGACGCTGACGCTCGAGGCGGCGATCCGGAAGATGTCGTCGCTCACGGCGCGGGCGTACCGGCTGACGGAGGTCGGCGAGGTCGAGGTGGGCGCGCGCGCGAACCTGGTGCTCTTCGACCCCGCACGCGTGCGGGACGTGGCGACGTTCGACGACCCGTGCCGCTACCCCGAGGGGATCGTGCACGTGATGCGCGCGGGGCGCATGGAGTAGCGCCCGCAAGGGCGCCCCGGACTAGCAGCCGCAAGGCTGCGCGACGAGCGAGGAGGCCGAATGCGGAGCCCGATATCGAAGTGCACGGTCCTCCAGCCGCGGACGCTGAAGGAGGCCGTCGGCATGCTCGGCGCCGCAGGCTCCGACCCACTCACCCCGATCGCCGGCGGGACGGACCTCTTCGTCGTCCTGAACGCGGGGACATTCAAGCGCCGCCGCTTCCTCGACCTCTGGGGCCTCGACGAGCTGCGCGGGATCCGGAAGACGAAGGACGCCCTCGTCCTCGGCGGGCTCACGACGTTCACCGAGATTCGCCGCTCCCCCATCGTCGGCCGCCTCCTCCCCGTGCTCGCGCAGGCGGCGGGGGTCGTGGGGGGAATCCAGATCCAGAACCGCGGCACGCTCGCGGGAAACGTGGCAAACGGCTCTCCGGCGGGCGATTCGCTGCCCGTCCTCGCGGTCGCGGAGGCGCAGGTCGTCCTCGCCGGCCCGCGCGGCGAGCGGCGCGTGCCGTTCACCTCCTTCTACACGGGATACCGCAAGAGCGTGATGGCCGCGGACGAGCTGATCGCCCGGTTCGAGATACCCTTCTCGAGAATGAAGTTCTGGTTCCGCAAGGTCGGCACGCGACAGGCGCAGGCGATCTCGAAGGTGGTGATCGCGGCGGGGCTGCGTCTCGGCACGGGGAAGAAGGTGGAGGAGGCGAGGATCGCGGTCGGCAGCGTCGCGCCGACGGTGGTGCGCCTCCCGAAGACGGAGGCGCTCCTGCGCGGACGCAAGCTGGACGCCGCACTCATCGCAGCCGCGCGCGCGTCGGCCTCGGCGGAGGTCTCCCCCATCGACGACATCCGCTCGACGGCGGAGTACCGGCGAAAGGTCGTCGGGAACCTCGTCGCGCAGTGGCTGGGAGGGTAGGAGTGCCCGCGGATCGGCGCTGCAGGGCGCGCATCGACGGCGCGATGGACACGGATCGGCGCTGTCGGGCGTCCATTCCCGCCGCGATGGACACGGATCGGCGTCGCGGAGCCCGCATCAACACGGCAAGCGCTCCACAATGGACCGCGCAGACGCCCATTCGCCCATTGGGCAGTCGAGATCGTCTCCACCGCGGGGGTGAAGTCCGCCGGTGCTACCCTCGGTAGAGGATCGGGATCCAGAGGACGCGCGAGATCAGCCGCTCCTGCTCCTCCGAGCCACCATCGACCACGCGCCTCACGGGCCGCCGGACTACTTCCCCTTCCAGGGAGTCTCAGGGGGGTCGACCGAGACTTGAAGGTCGCTACCCGGGTGGGCGACGGTGGTCTTCCCCGCGACGATAATCTTGCACTGCACATAGGGGAGGTCATCGATGTGTGCGACTCCTGTCTCATCCGTCTCGTAGTATCTCTGGATCCAGCTAGTCCCGTCTGGGTCGTCCTTGATGCCCGAGAACTGAGCCCCGGATCGCCGGAGTTCCAGCGGCAGGAAGGCGAACACAAACTCGACGCGGAGAGTCTTGTTCTTCAATGGTCCATCGGGGCCGACGACGGTGACTACCAGCGTGGAGTTGAAGGGCAGTCCTTGTGCCGCACGGTAGCCCTCCTTCCACGAGGCGATTCCGGACGGATCGAAAGCCTGCTCCATTTTCAGAACGTCTTGCTGGACCTTGTCCCAATCAATCGCGTCGGTCGGCTCATGGGCAGGTTCCCCCTCAAGTGGAGAACCCGACTGTCCCCGCGTCACGCCCCCGGTGATGGTCACTTGGTGAACGGCGGGTGTCTTTGGGGCTACCGGGGGGGAGGGGGGTCGCGGCGCCGAGCCCAGATCGATCTGCCGCTCCTGGCTGCGGCGCCGGTCTGGACGGTCCGACCTCCTGATCCAGAACCAACTCGTGACCAGGAGACTGACCCCCACTGCCACGGACAGCGTGATCGCGCGACGGATTCGAGTGCCCTCTTGACCGCGCACCGTCATGCTCGGGCTGAGAAGACGTGAAGGAGATGCAGAGCGATTGAATCGTCCAAACTGCCGTCCCAGGAAGGTGCAGCCTAGGAGCCTGTCGGAGTATTCAAACGACCCACCACAGGTTGTGGGTGGTTCGTCCGACGCATGCCGGTAATAGTGGGTCGAACGTGAATTCTCGTATTACTCCGACAGGCTCCTAGTGAGGCAGCCCCCTGCCACGTAGCAGTATTTCAATCAAGCCTGGGAAGTCCCTCTGGGCGAACCTGACCCAATTGTCCAGATCTTCGATGCTGCCGATCCGAGAGCCGAAGGACGTGATGTCCTGGTCCACCGCACGCAGGAGGAGGAACGTCTCTGTCACAGAGAGCTTCTCTCCGTTGCGCGCTTCTACGGCGTCGTCCATGAGACGCTCGAGCAATGCGAGAAAAATGTCCCGCTTCAGGGCAGCCAGCGCCTCGGCGATCTTCTTCTGGTACTTCAATTCGAGGTGGGGGAGCCGACGGAATCTCGCATGCAGTGCGTCCCACTCCACGTTGATCTCGATGTCAAGATCCGACAGCTTTTGGCTCATCAGGGACTTGAGGTCACCGTCGCCCAAACCGGTGTCCCTGAGCATGGCCAACAGAAAGTCGGTGATCACCCCGCCACTGGCGAGCGTCTCGTTGATGATCTTGTGTGCACTCTCGTGGTCCCTTGTCGTGCTTGCTGCGTTTTCGCCGATGAATGTCACGATCCGCACAAGATTCAAGACCCTGCGCGGAGGGCCCTGCGTGACCACCGTGGTGACAAGAGAAAGCGTATCCGCCGCATCACCCCTTGCGATGAGTTGCGCGGCGTCCAGAAGCGCCTGCGCGGGCGTCTTGTCGATCCCAACCGCTGCACAGCCTTGCAAGATAGCCGCGGCCAACTCGTTCACAGTGGCCTGGGAGATGCTGCTAATGCCGCCGATGGTCGCGGTGGCGTCGTTGGTCGTTGTCTGAGCTGACTGCGCGAGTACCGAGACTTGCGCGGAGGCGAACACTAGGGCGGTGGCAACAAGGGCGAGCCAGAGCCTGCGCGGCATGGATATCCTCCCCAGAACGATATCGTCTGGAAACCTCGAACACCGCGATTCTCCATCCACGCCGCCAAGGGAATCAAGTCATTTCTGTGAGTTGGCATCCGGGGGCGCCGCGGCGAAATCACTTACGGAAGTGTAACTCATTGCCTAGACGGGTGTTGGATGGCTCACGCGGTTGCGCGATGTTCTACCAGACCATCTTCGAGATCGATGGCGCCCGCGGGGAGGTCATGAGGAGTTGACGGCTGCACTCCCGGGCCTGATCGAGCCCGGCCCTCGTCGACTTCGACGGGGACGGCGCGATGACACGGATCGGCGTCGCGGAGCCCGCATGCACACGGGAAGCGTTCCACAATGAACCGCGCAGACGCCCATTGGGCGGTCGGGATCGCCCCCGCAGAGGGGTGGGACGCGCCGGCTCTACCCTCGGTAGTGCCGCTGCATGGAGCGGAGGACGGGGGCGGGGACGAAGCGGCGGACGATGCGCGGCCAGCCCTTCGGACCGACCAACCCCTTCACGAAGGAGGAGGAGATGTCGGCGAGCTCGCGGGGAGGCATCAGGAAGACCGTGACGATCGAGGCGTCCATGTCGGCGTTCACGTTCCGCATCGTCTGCTCGTAGCCGAAGTCGGATTCCACGCGCAGGCCACGGAGCATGTAGGAGGCGCCAATCGATGCGGCGTACTCGACAAGGTAGCGATTCTCGAAGGAGTCGACGCGGACCTTCCGCATTCCGCGTACGCAGGCGCGGAGGTTTGCGAGGCGCTCGTCGAGCGGGAAGGTGTAGTGCTTGCCGGGGTTGACGCCGATCGCCACGACGAAGTCATCGAAGAGGCGAGCCCCCTCGCGGATCATGAACATGTGGCCGTTCGTGAGGGGGTCGAAGCTGCCGCCGTAGACCGCTTTTCGACGCACGCGCGCCTCCTCGACGGCGCCCTCACGGGCGCCTCTCCACGGCGCCCTTACGGGCGCCTTTCCCCGGCTCGCTTACGCGAGCCTCTCCATGACGGCCGCGACCCGCTCGTCATCGACGAGATGACCGTCGCGGATGTGAAGGATCCGCTCGCCGTGGCGCGCGACCTGAGGGTCGTGCGTAACGACGACGATCGTCACCCCCTGGCAGTGCAACTCGCCGAAGAGCGAGAGGATCTCCTCCCCCGTCCGCGAATCGAGGTTCCCCGTCGGCTCGTCGGCGAGGACAAGCGCGGGCTCCGTGACGAGCGCGCGGGCGATCGCGACGCGCTGACGCTCGCCGCCGGAGAGCTCGTTCGGGCGGTGGCGCGCGCGCTCCGCGAGCCGGACCCGCGCAAGCGCCGCGAGCGCCTTGTGTCGGGCGCCGCTCGCGCCCATGTACTCGAGGGGGAGCTGCACGTTCTCGACCGCCGTGGCGCGCGGGAGGAGCTGGAAGTTCTGGAAGACGAAGCCGATCCTCCGGTTCCGGATCTCCGCAAGGCGGTCGTCCGACAGGCCGCTCACCTCGGTCCCCTCGAGCCAGTACTTCCCCTCGGTCGGAGTATCGAGGAGGCCGATCAGGTTCATGAGCGTGCTCTTGCCGCTCCCCGAGGGGCCCATGATCGAGACGAACTCTCCCGCGTCGATGGCGAACGAGACCCCCGCGAGCGCCGGAACGGGCACGCGCTCGAGCTGGTAGGTCTTGCCGAGAGATTCGACGCGGATGAGCATCCCCGCGGCGCCCTCACGGGCGCCTCTCCACGGCGCCCTCACGGGCACCTCTCCACGGCGCCCTCACGGGCGCCTCTCCACGGCGCCCTCACGGGCGCCTCTCCACGGCGCCCTCACGGGCGCCTCTCCACGGCGCCCTCACGGGCGCCTCTCCACGGCGCCCTCACGGGCGCGACTCCATTACTTGCGCTTGCCGAACGGGCCGCCCTTGTCCTTGTCCTTCTCCGAACCGGGGAGCGGCCCGACGTAGACCTCCTGCCCCACCGCCGGTCCCTCGATCAGCTCCACCCACACCCCGTTGTCGATCCCCGTCTTCACCGGCACGGCCTTCGGCGCCAGCGTCCCCGGCACGTACACGACCGACCCCTTCTCCTCGTCGTGCAGCGCGTCGCTCGCCACGCGCAGCACGTCCTTCTTCCCGTCGACCTTGATCTCCACCTTCGTCGACATCATCGGCCGCAGTTTCTCGCGCGCGGAGTCGTCGAGCAGCAACTGCACCTTGAAGATCGTGATGTTCGACTCCACCTGCCCCTGCGGCGCGATGTGGGTCACCGTCCCCGCGAACGCCTCCTTCGCGAACGAGTCCGCCGTGATCGTCGCGCGGTCCTTCAGCTTCACCTTCCCGATGTCCGTCTCGTCGACGCTCACCTCCACGTAGAGCTTCGACAGGTCCGCGACCGTTCCCAGCACCGTCCCGCCCGAGAACCCCGAGGATCCCGACGCAATGATCTGCCCCTCGTCGACGTTCTTCTGGATCAGCACCCCATCCATCGGCGAGTTCACCTCGGTGTCCGCGAGCCGCTCCTTCGCCTCCTCGACGATGAGCTGCTGCTTCTCCACCTCCGCCTGCGCGAGGTCGATCTCCGACTGCTTCCGGAGGATCGCATGCGATTCGTCCTGGGCATAGTCGACGTTCGCCTTCGACTGCTTCTCGCGCGACTGCGCCGCGCGGAGGGCGTTCTCCGCCCCCTCCATCTCCTCGCGAGAGGCGAGCTTCTGGTCGAACAGCTCCCGCATCCGCCGCGCCTTCTCCTCGAGGGTGCCGCGGTCCATCGCCGTCGACTCCAGCTCCGCGTCAGCGTTGCGCCGCGCCTTCTGGAGGTCGCTCTTCTGGACCTCGAGGTCCGCCTGCGCCTGCCGCAGCTTCGCCTGAGCGGTGCGCAGCGAGATCTCCTCCTTCTGGACGTTCCGCTTCTCGGTGGACTTGTCGAGCGCGACGAGGAGCTTCCCCTTCTGGACGGGGCTCCCCTCGCCGTATTCGTAGGAGGTGACGCGGCCGCTCGCCTTCGACTTCACCTCGACCGAGGCGCGCGGGCGGACGACGCCGTTCGCGACGACAACGACGTCGATGTCCCCCCGCTCGACCTTCGCGAGCTTCGGCGGCGGCGCATCGGAGGGGCCGCCATGGCGCCCCCGGTACCACCACCACGCCCCTCCACCCGCGGCGAGGAGGAGGAACACGACCCACTTGTTGAAGAATCGACTCGTCTGAATCATCGCGGGCGAAACTCGATGGCGCGCTTACGCGCGCCTGACCACGGCTCGCTTACGCGAGCCTCTCCAGGAAGGATCCCCGTTAGCCGTTCCCGTTCCCCTCGCGCAGCCCGTACCAGCGCTGACGCTTCTTCCACTCGTCGAACTTCTGCACCTGGTCGGCCGAGAGGAGCGAGCGGATCTGGTCGTCCGCCGCCTTCCGCACCACGAAGACCTGCTTCTCCCATTCGTCGTCCGTGAGCTTCCCCGCCTCGGACAGGTCGTTCAGCTTCTGGACGTCGCGGAACCGGGTCTGCAGCGCCTGCGTGACCTGGTCCTTCTGTAGCGGCCCCAGCTCGACGGCCTTCGAGATCCCCTCGAACACCCCCTTCTGCCAGTCCTCGTGCTCGCGCTTCGAGTCCTCCTCCTGGACCTCCTTCTGGAGGTCGCGGAGCATCTTCTTCAGCGACTCGCGGTCGTTCGGCAGTCCCGGGTCGTTCGGGGGCGCGCTCGCGACCTCGGCGGGCGCCTTCCGCTCCTCGGGGTTTCCGCCTCCGAGCGGCTCCGGCAGCCCCTCGCGGCCCTTGGCGGTCGCAAGGTGCTTCTCGATCTCCGCGACACGCGTCGAGAGGTCCTCGTCCATCCTGGGCGGCTCGACGCTCACGTCGGAGTTTCCGATGCGGCCGGGCGGCGGCGGCCCGGGCGTCATCGCCCTTGTCTCCTCGATCCCCCCCAGGCGCCCCTGGAGCCGGCGGATGTCCTCGCGCGAGGTGCGCAGGTCGAGGGCCAGGACGACGACGACGGCCCCGAGGCCAAGGAAGCCTAGGAGGGTCGCGACGAACGGCCAGTGTTTCTCGGGCATCTTGGGACCCCCTTGAAGAGCCGGGTGATACGCCGCCCGCCGCCCCGCCGTTTGCGCTACGTCCCCTTGGAGGCGGGGACGGGCTTGCTCCAGAGCGAGACGCGGTTCCGGCCGCCCCGCTTCGAGTCGTAGAGCGCCTCGTCCCCCGTCCGCACGAGGTCGTCCTCCGTGGCGATGCCCGGGCCGAGCGCCGAGACGCCGACGGAGAGCGTGACCTTGAGGTGCTGCGCGGGCTTCACGAGGTTCGGGAACGGGAAGGTGCGGATCTCGCGGAGCAGCTTGTGCGCCATGATCGACGCCTTCTCGAGCGAGGTCTCGGGGAGGAGGAGGATGAACTCGTCGCCGCCGTAGCGGCAGACGACGTCGACCCCCTCGCGGGTGTTCTTCTTGAAGAGGCGCGACAGCTCCTGGAGGATGATGTCCCCCTGTTTGTGGCCGTAGGTGTCGTTGATGTCCTTGAAGTGGTCGACGTCGATGATCATGAGCGAGAGGTCGCGGCTGTACCGCTGGGCGCGCTTCCCCTCCTCCTTCAGCTTCTTGTCGAAGTAGCGGCGGTTGTACGCCTGCGTGAGCTGGTCGATCATCGACTGCATCCGGACCGTCTCGTAGAGCCGGATGTTCTCGACGATCAGGCCGATCATGTTCGCGAGCGTGTCGAGGACGTCGAGGTACCCCTTCTTCGCCGTGGGGTTGCCGTCCATGAGGCGCTTCTCGCGCTCCTCCAGGCGGACCTCGATGAGCCCGAGCGTGCGCTCGCGCCCTTTCAGCGGCAGGGCAACCTGCAGGTCGGCGAAATCGCTGGGGATCTCCCCTCGCGCGATCCGCGCGTAGCGGTGCCCGCGCTGCAGGTGGTAGCGGCGGAGCTTCCGCCCCTGGTAGCTGTAGGCAGGCTCCAGGTACTGCCCGCGCACGAGCCACAGGGCGCACTCGACGTACCCCATCCCGTGGCGGTCGCAGAGGAGCCCGGCGGCCTTCTCGAGGACCTCCTTCTCGTCCGCGGCGTGGAGGAGCAACGGCGTCACCGCCGGGACGCTCTTGATCTTCTCCGTGAGGGCGAACGTCCGCAGTGTGCTCTGCGCGAGCTCCTTCACCTGGTCCTTCAGCTTCTGCGCCATTTTCTCGCGCTCGGTGAGGTCGCGCATCGCGCCGATGACGACGTCCCGCCCCGCGATCGACATCCTCTGGACGCTGACCTCGACGGGCTTCACCTCGCCCGTCTTCGCGCGAATCTTGATGTCGTACCGCTCCGCGCTCACCTTCCGCCGCGTCTCGCGCTTCCGCTGGTACTCGTCCTGACTTTCGGGGGCGACGAGGTCCTTGCCGAGGACTTTTCCGTTCAGGATCTCGTCGCGGGTGTATCCCGTGAGCGCCTGGAACGAGGCGTTCGCGTCGACGAAGGCCTGCGTCTCCAGGTCGAGGATGTACTGCGCGTCGTTGGCCCCCTCGAAGAGCAGCTTGTAGGTCTCGAACCCCGAGAGGGTCGAGGCGGGCGAGAGGTGGTCGCGCTTCGCGGGGGGCGCGGGGGCGACCTCGACCTTCCCCTCCAGCGGGTGGAGGAGGTCGGGCGACATCTCCTTCCCGTCGACCCAGACGCGCGGGTTGAGGACGATCCCGTCGAGGTGGACCGGGACGTCGACCGTGCCTCCGAATCCCGCGCTCCTGCCGAGCGCGACGTGGGCGGTGCCGATCGCCTTTTCGTCCTCGAGGATGTTCCCGACGACGCGGGCCGCCGCGTTGATGCCGATCCCGAACTCCGCGATGTTCCGGCCCAGCTCCCCGTACGGTTCGAGGAGGCGCGTGAGCTCGGGGGAGGAGATCTCGATCGCCTTCCCCTCCTTCACGACGATCCGGATCGGCTCCGCGAGCGCCCCGATCCCGCTCATGCTCCCGTCGAAGACGAGGACACCGTTCGCGGTCCCCTCGACGGGGGCGAGGTAGACCTCGCCGGCGGGGAGGTTCCCGAAGGCACCGGGGAAGTCGAAGACGCCGTCGTCGAGGAGCGGCACGCGCCCGGCCATGCGGAACTTGAGGTCGGTCCCGCCGGGGCTCGAGAGGCGCACCTCCTTTCCCCCGGCGAGGCGGTCGTAGATCGCGACGCCGCGCTTCTTCATCTCGTCGTAGTCGATGTCGACGAGGCGATCGATCCGCTCGCCGTCGACGCCGGGCATGCTCGCGATGCGGACTCCGTGCTGCTCGCAGGCGATCCGGCGTGCGAGGGTGTGCGAGAGCGACTTTCGCGTGATGAGGAGTCCGATGTCGGCGTGCTGGAGGGCGCGGGAGACGATCTCCGGCGGCTCTTCGCCGTGCATGTCGCGGGGTTGCATGCACATGAAGACCGTCTCGATCCCCATCGCGACGGCGGTCTCGTAGAAGGCGGTCGCCAGGCGGAAGAAGTCGGTATCGGTGACGAGGAGGATGGTCTCCTTCGGCCGATACCCCATGCACTTCCGAATGACGAGTTCCGCGACTTCGCGGCGCAAGGGCACCCTCCAGCGCGGGGTTGGGACGCCTCAAATCAGTTGGTGGACGGACCCGAACCCGGCGGGGGCGGCGCGGGCAGCGTCGGAGCGGGCGGCTCCCCCTTCGCGGCAGCGGCCGCTTCGGGGGACACGGGAGACAGCGCGGCGGGCGGGGCGGGCTCGGAGCTCACCTCCCGTCGGATCTCGTCTTCGAAACCGCGCATCCCCCTCTGGAACTCGCGGATCCCCTTCCCCAGCGAGCGGCTGACCTCCGGCAGGCGCTTCCCGAAGAGGATGAGCGCGATGAGGAGGATGACGATCAGCTCGCCCAGGCCCAGGTTCGGCAGCATTCCATTCCCTGCCAAGAGACGGGGCACATCGTACCGCCGCTGCGGGCGGGGCGCAAGCCCCCCGGCTACGGCGCGAGCTTCAGGGCGTGCTTCTCGAGCTTCGCGAGGAGGGAGTCCCGCTCGAACGGCTTCGCGACGAAGTCCTTCGCGCCCCCCTGCATGGCGCGGACGACGTGCTCCTTCTTCACGAGCGACTTCGCGCAGCACATGACGACCGGGAGGTGGGCGTAGCGCGGGTTCACGTGGAGCTTGAAAAGCGTGTCGAAGCCGTCGTTCCGCTGGGAGCCGATGTCGACGAGGACGAACTGCGCCTTCTCGATGTCGATCCCCTCCGTGGCGAGCTGGAGGTTCGGGGCGGAGTAGAGGTGGTACGGCGCCCCCTCGAGCACGGAGGCGAGCTGCGCCGGCGAGCCCTCACCCTCGTCGATCAGGAGGACGAGGCCTCGGATCTCCTCGAACGGCTGGTCGACGCCCTTCGCCTTGAGGAGCGCGGCGAGGACCTCCCCCTCCAGGATCTGCGCGCAGACGCTCGGCAGGTAGCCGGCGACGGTGATGGGAAACTCGACCATGACGAACGGCGGGGGCGGGAAGATGGAGTCCCATTCGGCGCGCGACTTCGCGATGTCGACGAAGCGGGTCTCCCTCTGGACCATCGAGAGGTCGAGACCGAAGGCGTCGCGGAGGCCCTGCGCGGCGCCTCCGCAGAGGAGGTTGCACGCCTCGCGATAGGCGTCGGCGTCCATGGCGGAGAACTCGCGGTTCCGGCGCTTGCGATCGATCTCCGCGGGCGGGACGAGGATCATCAGGCTCGAGATCGTGATGGCGTCCTTGAAGCGCAGGAGCCATCGGACCGGGCCGTGGAAGGCCCCCTCGAACTCGGCCAGGGTGTAGATGCAGGGCTCCTCGTACGGCTTCGGCAGGCGGTACTTCCCGATGATGTGGACGGTCGGGGTGCCGAACTCGATGTCGCGGCCGCAGACCGTGGTGAGGTCCTGCGAGACGGCGGACATCTCGACGGCGCAGACGGAGCCCAGCGGGGCGCGCGCGGCGGCGGAGAGGATGAAGTCGCGAGGCATCGATCAGGCGATCCCGAGAAGCGGTCGGACCTTCAGCATGAGGTCCACCGCGGTCGGCGGCTTCCGGAGGAAGTCGGAGACGCCGCAGCTCTTCGCCTCCGCCATCTTCGCGTCGCTCCCCTCCGCCGTGATCAGGAGGATCGGGACGCGCGGGGAGACCTGGCGGATGCGTCGGGCGAACTCGAGGCCGTCCATCGTCGGCATGTTGAGGTCCGAAAAGACGATGTCAATCTCGCCGGGAACGAATTTCGCGAGGGCCTCCTGGCCGTTCGCGGCCTCGAGGGTCTTCGTGACGTCGATGCCGGCCTGCCGGAGCCCGCGCGCGATCATCATCCGCAAGACGGCGGAGTCGTCGACGACGAGGATGCGGATTCCCATGGGCGGGCTC
>Ga0082335_1007078_pt2 | contig 12435 bp, 10 predicted proteins | sample Subgrocontami58m_FD_72375 | JGI IMG/M metagenome (GOLD analysis project Ga0082335, IMG submission 72375) | Subsurface groundwater microbial communities from S. Glens Falls, New York, USA - GMW37 contaminated, 5.8 m (SPADES assembly) (version 2) ...
TGGTCTACCGGGCACCTCATACACACGGGATTCGTACTTGCGGCTGACTCGCTTCAGGACCCCGACAATGCGGGGATGGAAGAGATGGGAACTATCGCCGCGCAGCAGATACTGTGGCCGGGTAAGGCATTGGCAAAGCTCGTGACTCCCCGGGAAGGGGACCTCGTGGTGAATACTCACGGGTGGAACATCAAGCGTAAAGAGCGATATATACATAATCTGGAGTCAAAGAACGCTCGTTCCACCGCGCAGATTGAACGGCTTAAGCTCCCGCGCCCCTTCGTACTGCATATTGGCTAGAAGGCGGAACCTGACAAAATTTAGATAGTGTGGTATTATTGTTTTCGGAACGAATTACGTTTCCGTCAGTCAATGCACACAGGAGGGAACAGTGATAACCGAAGAACGTAAGGCCGAGATTCTAGAGTTGGTTGACCGATACAACCGCGACGACAGTCAGGGTGCTCCCGTGTCCCCTTTCATCGCGCGACACCACGGGATGCTCGACGACGTGAGCGCGAAGGTCGGGGTCCCGGTCGGAGAGCTCGACGAGTTCCTGAGCATCATGGACCGCGAATTACCGAGCGACTATCTCGCGGGGTGAGTTTCCTACGCGATAGTGTGAGCAAAGACCGTCTCTCTGGTAAACAGGGCGGTCTTTTTTAATGCCCCCCGAACCATTGACCAATCTGCGTAGTCGTGCTACCATGCAAGTTAGTCACGATTAAGGTCGTGTTTGGTAGCGTTCCTTACATAGAAAGGGAGAGACCGTCATGGTCGACAAGGTGCTGTCTGCGTTCGTGCAGAAACTGCGGGGAGTGTTCGTCTTCGCTGCCGATATCGTCCCCACGGACGATCCGAGATACAAGATCGGTTGGCGTTCAGGCGTCGGGCTAGATGCTGACAAGACCGGACCGATGTTCAGTTACGAGCGCGTGCTCGCAGCGGCCGCACTCTACCGGATGAACCCGCGATTGATAGTGGTTCCTTCCGGCGGCAAGACCAATGTCGACGGCGTCGGCGAGAGCCCTCCCATCGCCAGTGTGGTTGCGGCCGAACTCCAGATGCTCGGAGTGCCGGCTTCCTCTATCGTCGAGGAGTCCGGAGCATTTACGAGCTGGGACCAGGTCGAGAACTGCTCGGCGCTCGCTCGCGATGCGGGATGGGGAACGCGCGATTGCGCCATTCTCGCGCCGGGATGGCAGATGGGGCGCGTCGCCGCGATGTTGCTGCATGGAAAGTCCGTGTGCAACATCAGCCCGTTCGAGCTCGGGATCACGCCACTCATCTCGATGGAACGGGCGCTCGCCGCCGAGCGCCCGAAGAAGTGGAACGAGTACTTCAACGAACTGTACGCGGCCGCAGCGTTCAAGGTCACACTTGCACGCGAGGCGCTCGGCACCGGCCAACTGCTGACCGGGCATCAGCCGATGTACCCGAATCCCTTCCGTGGATTCCCCGATCCGCTCGCATAGTGCCACGTTCGTCCTCTGGCTCCCTTCACGGGGGCCAGTTTCTTTTGGCGGCCTGCGCGGGTTATAGTTAGTATCAACCTATGAAGGAGACGTTTACCACACTCTGGCAAGCGTTTGGCAAGTATCGCTGGCATATTTCAGCGTTGCTGTTGTTCTCCGTGCTCAGCCCCCTGCTTGAGGGTATCGGTATCAACATGGTCATCCCTATCATGTCCTTTTTCATGGGTGGTAGTGGAGTTGCCACGGACTTTGTTACGAAGACTATACAAGGACTCTTTGCTTTTCTGCATATACCGTTCAGTTTTCGTTATCTGCTCATCTTCGTATTCAGTCTCTTTGTGATACGGTCTATTTCAATTGTCGTCTTCGGCTACATTCGCGGTTGGATAAGCGCCGATTTCCTCAGTAAGGAAAGTGAGGATGTTATGCGCCGCGCACTCCTCTCCTCGTGGCCGTTCCTGCTGAAGCAGAAGATAGGCACGATGCAGAACACGCTCGTGCGCGACGTATATCAGACGGGCTCGCTGCTCGGTGCGATGGTCCAGGTCATACAATCCTCAAGCGGCTTCCTCATGTATCTCCTTGTAGCAATAAATATCTCGCCGACGATGACGTTCTATGCGCTCGGCGGAGGGGCCGCGCTGTTGTTCATCTTGCGGCCGCTCCTCGGTCGCACCCGGCGTATCGGGCAGCAGACAGCGGGAGTCGAGAAACAATTCGCGCAGTTCCTCAGCGAGCACATCATAGGGATGAAGTCGATCAAGGCGGCGGGGGCGGAGCGCGCCGCCATCAAGGACGGCGTGGCGCACATTCGTCTTCTGCGCCACCTCTCCATACGACAATCGCTCATCGGCACGGTAAGCACCAGTTTTTTCCAGCCGTTCGCAATCGTTCTTGTCGTCTTGCTTTTTCTGTTGACGTATCGTACGCCACAATTCAGCATCATCTCGTTTGCTGCCTCGTTATATCTGATACAGAAAATATTCGCTTATCTTGAGTCTGGACAGAACGCAATGCAATCCGTATTCGGGTTGCTTCCATACGTCAAAAATATCGATACGTTCAAACACAACCTCAATCTGCATCGGGAATCATTTGAAGGTACCGCACGGTTCTCCTTCAGTCGCGAGCTCGCCTTCAAGGAAGTTTCTTTCTCGTATGATGGAGGAAAGCCTGTTCTCGACAGCATTAATTTTTCCATACGGGCGGGCGAGACGGTCGGACTTATCGGACCCTCAGGCGCAGGCAAAACTTCGGTCGCCGATCTGCTTCTGCGACTCTTTACGCCCAGCTCAGGAGAGATAACGCTTGATGGCGTACCGAGCGGGTCCATCGCCCTCGATGTGTGGCGCAAGAACATCGGCTATGTATCGCAGGATGTATTCCTACTGAACGACTCCATCGAAGAGAACATTCGGTTCTATAATCGCGCGTTGACCAAGGAGGACATAGAGAACGCCGCGAAACAGGCGAATATCTATGACTTCGTCATGAGCCTGCCGGAAGGGTTCCAGACGACGACGGGCGATAGAGGCGTCATGCTCTCGGGCGGCCAGCGGCAACGCATTGCGCTTGCGCGCGCTCTCGCCGGCCGCCCCGCGCTCCTCATCCTCGACGAAGCGACGAGCGCGCTTGACCACGAATCGGAACGGCTAATACAGGAGTCTATCCGCGCATTGCATGGCAACATAGCCGTGCTCATCATCGCGCATCGCCTCAGCACCGTGGATAACGCCGACATCATCATTGTGCTCGATCGTGGCTCCGTTCTCGAACACGGCTCCCCGCAGAAACTTCTTGCCGATCCGAATTCCTACTTTGCGAAATATCGGCTCCAGGGAATACGTTAAGGAAGCATCTTTCTTAGGTGATACCGAATGCCGAGGATGTGCAATCTAAATCGAGATTGGAACCAAATAACAAACCACATAGGAGAAAGAGTGCGGAATCGTGATATCCAATGCAACATGTTCGGCGACAAGTGACAGCGACCGGCGAGGTCACGCACGATGGCCCCGTTCACATTGTTCGTCGCCGTCAGAAATGAGCGGGTTTCGTCGGTAAGCGTGCGGTCGTTTTCTATCTTGGCCAGCTTGGTCGGCCAGATATTAATGCAGTGCGTGCAAAATGCCAGTCCAAGCGCCTGGAGATAGTATTCAGTTGCGCCCCAGCCGTCGTTACGATACGTCTTGAGAGCCTCTCTCACACGTGAATCTCGGAATACGTCGCCGCTGAAGAAAAAGAGATCACCACCTTCCCAGAAATACCGTCCGTTTTTAGTATGTCGCAGGTCATCTATCGTCCGGTAATCGACGTGCGGGTAAGTCGTACCGCACGTCGAGGGTTGTGTGCGACGCACGACTTCTGCAAAGAAATGGTCGTCAAGTATGACGTCACAAGTGGTCCACATGATGATAGGGTCGGGATACCGTGCAGCGAGGCGTATACCCGATAACAGCACCTCGGTGGTGGAAAAACGATGTCCCCGCGCATCTCCATCGGACGCGACAAACGGAACACCCGCCCGCTCAAGCGTCGGCACGACATTCTTCTCACCGAAGAGTGTGACGGCACATATCCAATTTTTGTAGGTCTGTCGTTTCAGGCTCTCTAAGAACAGTAGCTGTATCTTGTCGTTATCAGTGCCTCTGAAATCGCGAAAGGTCGTGCACACCACTATCATTTTTTCCATATCAAAGTGTTTTGAAAACGTCGTGCCAGATGCGCATGCCAGTGAAATATCCGTCGAGAAAGGCTCGCTCATCATCACGGATGTCGGTGCGTGCAAAAAGGATTGCGGGGAGCTGCTCAACTACTTCGCCGTAGCAGGCATGGTAGTCTGTCCCCGCAAGGTTGATGCTCGCAAGCGCTTCTACGAATCGTAGCGTGAGCGCGTGTCCTTGGCGCTCGGCATCGAGATCGCGCCAATAATTGTGCGGGTTGCGTTCCTGCTTCACGATTGGCTTGCCAAAGCGGATGCTGTCGTTTTTGTGGTCGGCGATCTTCTTTATGATATATCCAGCCCAAATGTCGTCGTAGCGACCGGCCTTTGGCGAAAGAAAATATGCGGGGATAACTTCGCGAGCGAGGGCGGTGTTTTGGGAATTAAAAGTTGTCCACGTGCCTTTGGCGGGCACGAGGTACCTATTTCTATATATAAACTCTGTCGCTTCAATAGGGTCAGCCATATAATGAAGACGTGTCATTGCGTCGATATCCGGGTCACCAAGCCAAAGACCCGCATTTACCACAGGGCGAATTTTCTTTCGGGCTGCCGTCCACGTCTCGTGCGCATGTTTTTTCTCAAGCGGGAAGCCGCGATGATAGAATTCGCGTCCTTTCAACTCTTTCAACATGCGACAAATGTTTATCCAACTCGTTGAGCTTGATACGACATCGACCTCGGTTTCTTCGCCAACTCCGTGCGCACCAAGATAGTTGTCATCGATACGGAAGTTGTCGTCGTCAATAGTGACGATCACCTCGCATCCTTCTTCATACGCATAGAGTGTACCAACATTTCGGCGCTGGATGCAGTTCCACTGGATATGTTCTTTGAGTGCGGGAAAGCGAGAAAGATATTCCTCTTGGCGTTTGACCGAAAAATATTCGATACGTACGGCAGTACGATCTGCAAGTTCTTTACAGAAGGATTCTGCTTCAAGAGGGGTCTTCTTATCCGCCACAACAATGAACATCAAGTCGTGCCCATGCTTCAGTGCATCTTCGGCATGAGATCCAAGTAATTTTGGAACGTATATTGTCGTTGTAACGATTGCTTTTTTCTCGTGTGCCATTGGATTTTATTCAAGCACGAAGGGAAGGCTCTTTCCAGAAAGCCGCTCACGGGCTCCGTGGAGAACCCGTCTCAGCCCCTCTTCAAGAGATATGCTCGGTTTCCATTGAATTTCGTTCGTGAGTTTGGTCGTGTCGGCGTAGCGGCTCGCGACCCCGACCGGTTTGTCGGAGAGGGGGCGCACGGTTGCTGCCCGACCCTCGATCTTCAGCATAATTTCAATAAGCTCGATAAACGAGGTAAGCGTTCCGGTGCCGATGTTTATGCCGGAACCGTCCGAAACGCGATCGAGGATGGGGAAGAACGCATCCACGCAGTCGTCGATATGTATGAAATCGCGTCCCTGTTTCCCCGTGCCCCAGACATCAATCGGATCGTCTCCGCGCGCGACGCGGAGAGCTATCGACGGGGTGGGGTAGGTGAGGTCTTGGTCCTCGCCATATCCGGAGAAAGGGCGAATACAGGCAATGTGCACGCCATAGCGATTGTGGGCGAGTCTGGCGAGATATTCGCCGGTCAGCTTCGACCATCCATACGTCATATCGGGCGTGCCCAGATTCGCGGAGAAGTCGATGTCATTTTCTGTGAGACCAGCCGCGTCGAGTGTTCCCTGAAGGCGAATCGGGTAAGCCGCGGAGGACGAAGCATACAGGACTCTCTCAACACGCCCCAGGTCGCGTGTAAGCCAGAAGAAGAACATGGCGTCGATGCCCAGATCGCTCGCTACCATAATAGGGTCGCCGTCGATGAGCGCGCGGCCGCCAACGATGGATGCGAGATGGAATGCGTCACCGAAGGATTCGGGGATTTGAATAGGGGAGCATCCTATCGCATGTTCGCGGAAGAACTCAAGGGCGTCTGTTTTTATGACGTGGAGAGTTCCGCGCCCGCTTGTATAGACCGTGACATCGCCTCCCCTCCCTTTCTTCCACGCAGGGCCGAGCCACTCCTCTGGAGGCCTCCCGGTCGAAAAGTCGTCGACGATCCAGATATCGCGCGTTCCGCGATCGAGAAGAGCCCGGATGAGATGTCGTCCGACAAAACCGCAGCCGCCGGTTACCAACGCAGGTTTTTGGACCATATATTAGAACTATACTATAAAAAGCGCTGCGCTCAATACTCTTGCGTGCGATACTGTTGTGCTATAGTTGCGGCGGCCGCTCTTTGTCATGGGAGCGTAGACGTTCTTAATTGAGGGGGTCCCTATGGACAAACGAATAGTGCTTGTGGCTCGATATTACAGTATCGAACCACTCGGCATCCTGTATCTCGCAGGGCTTGTTCGACAGATAAAAGGATGGGAGTGCAAGGTCGTACTCGTCAACGAGTTCGACTTCGAGCCGCTCTATCAAACCGTCCGTGACTGGAAACCGGACATTGTCGGTTTCCAGATTTGGACCGGCTATCACCTCCAAGCGTTCCGTGCCTGCGACGCTGTCCGTTTGATGGGCGTGCCAGTCGTCATCGGCGGACCGCACGCGACGTACTTCGACAAGGAATGCGCGCATCACGCGGATTGGGTCGTGAAAGGAAGCGGTTTTGGGGCATTGGCGAAAATCCTTCAAGGATCCATGCCGCGCGTTATTCACTTCGACAAGAAAGGGAGAGAGGATCCTTTCCCTCCCCCCGATCGCGACATAGTCTACCGAGCGTATCCGGAGATCGGGGCGAGCCCCATCAAAAGCATGTTTGCCTCAGTCGGATGTCCGTTCACCTGTACGTACTGCTATGCACCCGCGTTCAACGAAATGCATGGCGGATTCAAACTCACGATGCGGCCGGTCGAAGGACTCATCAATGAGGCACGGGCCATCCAGGAACACTGGCCTCTGCAGATGGTCTATTTCCAGGATGATATCTTCGGCTACGACAGAAAATGGTTGGAAGAATTCGCCCAGAGATGGAAAAGGGAAATCGGCGTCCCCTTCCATTGTCAGATCCGTCTTGAGCTGACTCGCCACGATGTGGGAGATCGGCGGCTCGATCTGTTCAGGGAAGCCGGCTGTACCGGCATCTCTCTCGCGATTGAGTCCGGCAATGCGTTCCTTCGCGACAGGGTGCTTTTCCGGCACATGCCGGGACACCTCATCGAAGAAGGATGTAAGAAGATCATGGATCGTGGGATGACACTCCGTACCGAGCAGATCCTTGCCGTACCGTTCTCCAATACGGAGACCGATCTGGCAACGCTTGCACTCAACAGCAGGATAAATCCGACCATGGTGTGGACGTCAATCCTCGCGCCCTACGGCGGCACTGATATGGGCACGATCGTTTCCAATTTCGGCTTCTACACCGGTAACAATGACGATCTGTCGGAAAAGTTCTTTGATCGCAGTATCCTCAGGCATCCTGCCGGAGGGCCTCGCGACATCGAGCCGATAGTCGAGAAGCTCGGAGTTCCTCTGAGCGCTCCACCGCATAAGCAACCTCTTTTGCTCTTGCGGGCGGTACGCGTTGCCGGGTCCATCTTTGATGTGGTGGATGAAAAAGGGGACAAGCTCGGCACCATAGAGCATTTGGACGATCGGGGCAATGATCGTTATTGCACTGACTCCGTCCGGTTGCAGCGGCTATTCATTCCGCTCGCCAAGATGCCGAATGCTGAAGAACTGGGCAGAAAGATTCTCAACCTCGGTGAGGAAGAGTGGAAGTGGGAAGGGATAGGACGGGAAATCACCGCCCATCTGAGCACGATGATTCCGGAAACAGAGTTGCAACGCCGAGTGCATGTGCTGGCGGATGAAATGCACTTATCGTCGCCCGAGGAGTTGCCGGAACCAATTGCGCAGAACCCTCATTATTTCTGCGTTTTCCCCGAAGGAGGGAAACTGGCTCAGAAAGTCGTTGATGAAGGGGTCTTCAGCCCCAGTCATTCCACCGCCGAATCTCTCGACGAGCTCGGCACCATGTCGCGCCGGCACTTGTTCCACTACGGTCTTTACAGGATCGAAGCGGGTCGGGAACCTATAGCCCGTAGCTAGTCCGTTTGTGTTTCCACCGCCTTTCACGAGGCGGTTTCCCATTCTGTAGATTTTGGCATCCGAGGTGTGCTATAGTAGCCCGCATCATGGAGAGTGACGGTACGGCGAGACAGGTCGCGCGGTGGGTGGCGCTCGGTGCGCTCTTTCTGGTGCCCTTCACGCCGCTTATCGTCGCGAACGGTTATTTCTTCCCTTTCATCACCGGCAAGGCGTTCTACCTTCGTATCCTCATCGAGTTCGCCGTCGCGGCGTGGGCGGTGCTTGCTCTCCTCGATAAGAGGTATCGCCCGCGTTTTTCCTGGCTCGGAGCGGCTGTCGTCGCCTTCGTCGTCTGGATGTTCGTTGCGGACGCGTTCGCGCCGAACGCCACGAAAGCTTTCTGGAGCAACTTCGAACGTATGGAAGGCTGGGTGCTCCTCGTCCACCTCCTCGGCTTCTTCGCCGCCGCCGGTGCGGTATTGCGCGTGGAGCAGAAGTGGCGTGCCTGGTTCCTCACGTCGCTTGGCGTTTCTGCCGTCATCGCCGCGTACGCTCTTCTGCAGATGAACGGCTCGCTCGCGATACATCAAGGCTCGGTACGTATCGACGCCACGCTTGGTAATTCCGCCTACCTCGCGGTCTACCTCCTCTTCAGCGCTTGCGTCGCGCTCTGGCTCGCACTTACCGAGGAATACGCCTTGCTCAAATGGTTGCTCGTCGCGCTTGCGGTGTTGGAGGCGGTGCTTATTTTTTTCACCGAGACACGCGGCACGGTCATCGGGCTCGTTCTTGGACTCGCGGTTGCGGCACTCCTGACGGCGGTCACGGCGGGGGAACATGTCCGTCGTATGGCGGCAGGAGCGTTCGTCCTCATTCTCGTCCTGGTCAGCGGCTTTTATCTCGCGCGGAACTCGTCGTTCGTGCAGAACAATCACGTTCTTCAGCGCGTCGCTTCAATATCACTCTCCGACGGAGCGACGCGCTTCACCATCTGGCAGATGGCGTTCCGGGGAGTGCTCGAGCGTCCGCTCACCGGCTGGGGACAGGAGGGCTTCAATTATATTTTCAACAAATACTATGACCCGTCGCTTTATCACCAAGAGCCGTGGTTCGACCGTGCACACAACGCGTTCATCGATTGGCTCACTGCCGGAGGCCTGCCGGCGTTCCTTCTCTACCTCTCGCTCTTCGGTTCCGCACTCGTGCTTCTCTGGAAGAGCTCCGAGCTCTCGCGTCCCGAGCGTATCGCGCTCACGGCCGCACTCGTCGGCTACGCCGTCCACAATCTTTTCGTGTTCGATAATATCTCCTCGTATCTCTATTTCTTCGCGATACTCGCACTTATCGACTCACAGGTCGCGAAGCCCATCGAGCGGTTTGAGCGCCTGCCCGAGCTTACTCCCGCGGCCGGCGTCACCTATGCGCTCCCGATAGCCGCGGTCGTCCTCCTCTTGTCCGTGTGGCTCGTCAATATCCCCGGTATGCGCACGGCGTCCGGCCTCATCACCGCGATGACGCCCTCTGCGAATGGTATCGACGCGAACATCGCCGCCTTCGCGGATGTCGCGGCGCGTTCCTCCTTTGCGGCACAAGAGGTTCGCGAGCAGCTCGTCAGCTTCGCCTCCGCGGTCGTAGGGAGTTCGTCGGCGACCAACGAGCAGAAGCAGCGCGCGGTCACGCTCGCCATCACCGAGATGCAAAAACAGGTAGCCGCCTATCCGCGTGATGCGCGCGAACGCCTGCAGCTTGCCTACGCCTACCGCACGGCGGGGGCCTCGGCGGAAGCGCTCAAGGAGGTCAAAGAGGCGATTCTTCTTTCGCCGAAAAAGGAACAGATGTGGATCGAGGCGGGCGCGATGGAGTGGGACCGGGGAGACGTGCAGGCGGCGCGGGAGTCTTTCGCCACAGCGTACGCACTCGGTCCCTCCTTTCCCGAACTTGCGGTGTACGCCGCAGCAGGTGCCGTCGCCACGGGCGACCAGGCGGCCGCCGACACGATCCTGCGGAGCGCCTACGGCACTACGAACGTCGATAGCGATATTCTCGCGGTCGCGTATTACCGTATGAAGAACTGGCCGCGCCTCATCGCGCTGTGGAAGATGCGCGCAGACAGTCCCGGCGCAGGCGCTGATGCGTGGTTCTCCCTCGCCGCGGCGTATTATGCGTCGGGCGACAAGGCGAGCGCCATCCGGACCGTCACGGCGACAGTAAAACGTTTCCCCGAGGCAGCAGCCGTCGGTGCTGCCGCCATCAAGCAAATCGAGGGCGGTGCGGCAGGACAATGACAGTTCAAGAACACGTTCCGCTCGCGCCGCTCACCACTCTCGGCGTGGGCGGAACAGCGCGATTTTTCATAGAAGCGCAGTCGGTTGCAGAAGCCGTTGAGGCGCTCGCCTTCACACGCGAACGCGCTCTCCCGCTCTTCGTGCTCGGCGGCGGCTCGAATATTGTGGTCGCCGACAAGGGGTTCGACGGACTGGTACTCGTGCCACGCATGGCGCACGTCGCATTCAAAAAACAGGGTGGTGTCGTGCATGCGACCGTCGGCGCCGGTGCTGTCTGGGACGAGTTCGTCGCGCAGGCTGCGGCGCGCGGCTATGCCGGTATCGAATGCCTCTCCGGCATTCCCGGGACAGTCGGCGGCGCCGTCGTTGCGAATCTCGGCGCGTACGGTGCGCAATGCAGCGATACGCTCGTGAGCGTCGACGTGCTTGACCGTGCCGATGCGGCGTGCGCGGTGCGGACGTTCCGGAAAGACGAGTGTGCGTTTTCCTACCACGACAGCATGTTCAGCCACGCGGACGGACGCTTCGTCGTGCTCGAAGCGCGTTTCGAGCTTCAAGGGTCCGGTACGTCGCGGTCCTCGTATGAAGGCAACCGTTTCAATCTCGCCGCTCTCGCCGCGTCGCTTGGGCATGAGCCGACGCTGGATGAGGTCCGTGCCGCGATACTGCGAATGCGCGCGAACAAGGGCATGTTGGCCGGCTCTTACCGGAGTGCGGGTTCATTTTTCCACCTGCCCTTCGTTTCCGTGGAGAAATACGCGGAGACGGTCGCCATCGCGCGCGCGCATGACGCGGAAAAAGAGGAAACGTTGCGCCCCTGGGCGTGGGAACAGCCCGACGGTTCGTATAAGCTCGCGAGCGGTTTCCTGCTCGAGTACACGGAATTCCAAAAAGGGTATGTACGGGGTCCCGTCGGTATATCGCCGAAGCACACGCTCGCTGTCATCAATCGCGGCAATGCGCGCGCGCAGGATATCGCCGACCTTGCGCGTGATATGCAGGACGCGGTCGAAAAAAAGTTCGGCATCCGCCTCGAACGCGAGGTCGAGTACGTCGGTTTTGCATAAGTTATCCACACGTCGCACTTTTTTCTCACACAAAGAGTCCGGCGTGCGCAATAATGTACTACAGAACGTTTGCATACAGGGATTTCATCCTTGTGCGCAGGCGGGTCGACATATCAACCATCTATTCTAATTCGCAACCACCATGGCAAAGAAGCGCAAGGCCGCGAAAAAGGCGACAAAGAAGCGAAAGGCAGCAAAGCGTCGTCGCTAGTTTCGTAAAAAAGAAAAATCCCTCCGCAAGCGGAGGGATTTTTCTTTTCGGTTCTTGTCATTTGGTTCTTGGAACTTATTTCGTATTTTGTTATACTGCCTGTCAATGCTCGGGCTCTCCCGTTTCTTCTCGAAGAACCAATCCGCAGCCTTCTTGAAGGCCGCGGTGCCTATTGTGGCGTCGGTACGCAAGCTTTCCGAGGAGCTGAATGGCTACTCCGATGAGCATCTTCGTGCACGTCTGCAGGCGATACGGGAACGGGCAATCGCAGCCGGCGTGACGCCGGAGGCGGACCTGGTAGAAGTGTTCGCGCTCGTGCGCGAAGCGGCGCGCCGCACGCTTCGCCAGACTCTCTTCGATGTACAGCTTATCGGCGGGCTCGCGCTCCTGCGCGGGAAGATAGCCGAGATGCGTACCGGCGAGGGGAAGACGATTGTCACGACGCTTCCGGCGACCTTCCACGCGTTGTCCGGGAAGGGCGTGCAAGTCGTCACGGTGAACGACTATCTCGTTCGTCGCAACGCGACATGGATGGGGCAAGTGTATCACTCCCTCGGCCTCACGGTCGGCGTCGTCACCTCGAACGGCTCCTACCCTTACGATGCATCGCACGTTGGGAAAGAAGAAGACAAAAAAGG
>Ga0082335_1007960_pt1 | contig 12434 bp, 10 predicted proteins | sample Subgrocontami58m_FD_72375 | JGI IMG/M metagenome (GOLD analysis project Ga0082335, IMG submission 72375) | Subsurface groundwater microbial communities from S. Glens Falls, New York, USA - GMW37 contaminated, 5.8 m (SPADES assembly) (version 2) ...
AATCAACGGTGGAGGCACCGAGCTCAGGAACGGGCTTGAAGGCCCCAGGAGCCACCGGGCTCTCCACCGAGACCGCACCCGCCACTCTACGCCGGCGCGGCCGTTTCTTGATACAAGGAGCATCGCGCAGCGATGCGTCTCGAAGGATGGGCAACAGGCAAGGTGCGGGTAGCCCACCCTTCGAGACGGCGCTACGCGCCTCCTCAGGGTGAGGTTGTGTGATTCCACGCTCGCGAGATACGCTCTAGTCTTGGGGCATTCGCGAGGTCACTGTCATGCCGGATCAGACGATCTATCAGAAGCCGCGCCGCCCGGACCGGGCAGGCGAGACCGTTATCACCAGCACCTGCGGTCACAATTGCGGCGGCCGGTGCGTGGTGAATGCGCATGTCGTCAACGACCGCATCGTGAAAATCTCGACCGATCCGGCGCGCTGGCAGCCGGAGCTGCCGCCGCTGCACGCCTGTGCCCGCGGCGTCGGCCAGATCGAGCGTCTCTATCACAAGGATCGCCTGCAATATCCGATGCGCCGCACCGGGCCGCGCGGCTCGGGGCAGTTCGAGCGCATCACCTGGGACGAGGCGCTGAACCATGTCGCCGCCGAGATGCTGCGCATCCGCAAGACGCACGGCAACGCCGCCGTCCTCGACGCCTCGCGCTCGGGCAACACGGCGATGCTGCACGGCTTCGGAGTCTCCAAGCGCTTCATGTACAAGTTCGGCGGCTGCACCGAGCTGTGGTCGAACATGTCGGCCGAGGCCGAAATCTTCTCCGTGCGCATGACCTATGGCGCCAAAGCCGACTACAAGACCTCCGGCCGCGAGCCCACCGACTACGTGAATTCGAAGTTCATCCTGATGTGGGGCTGGAGCCCCGCGGACGGCACCTTCGGCACGGGGACCCCGCAATATCTCAAGGAAGCGAAGAAGAAGGGTGTGCGCATCGTCTGTGTCGACCCGCGCCGCACGCGCACCAGCGTGGCGCTCGCCGACGAGCACATTTTCATCAAGCCCTCGACCGATGCCGCTGCATTGATCGCCATGGCCTACGTGATCGTGAGCGAGGGGCTCCACGACCAGGCCTATTGCGACCGCCATGTGCTGGGCTTCGACGACGCCCATCTGCCGGAGGGAGCGCCGGCGGGCGCCTCGTACAAGTCCTACCTGTTGGGCGAGAGCGACGGGGTGCCCAAGACGCCGGAATGGGCCGCCGCACGATGCGGCGTGCCGGCCGATACCATCCGGCGGCTGGCGATCGAGTTCGCAACGACCAAGCCCGCGGCGCTGCAGTGCGGCTATGCTCCAGGCCGCACGGCCTTCGGCGAGCAGTTTCATCGCGCCGCCTATGCGCTGGCCGCGATCACCGGAAACGTCGGAGTCGTCGGCGGCAATTCGGGCGTCAGCAACGGCGCCACGGGGCGCAGCGGCATCAAGAGCCTGCCGGCCGGCACCAACCCGATCAATTCGAAGGTTTCCACACCGCTGCTGGCCGATCTCCTGGCTCGCGGAAAGAGCGGCGGCTATCCGGCCGACATCAAGATGATCTATTCGGCCGGCGGCGATCTCTTCAACCAGTGCCCCAACGCCAACAAGATGGCGAAGTCGCTCGATGGGGTGGAGTTCATCGCCGTGCAGGATCACTTCCTGACGCCGACCGCGCGCCATGCCGACATCGTGCTGCCGGCCACCACCTTCTGGGAACGCAATGACGTGCACACGCCCTGGGCGGGCGCCGGCCACTACGCGATCTACATGAAGCAGGCGATCCAGCCGATGTACGAATGCCGCAACGACATGGACATCTTCGCCGACCTGGCGGCCCGCATCGGCATCAACGACTATGACGACAAGACCGAGGACCAGTGGCTGCGCGAGCTGACGGGCGACGCCGTGGGCGACTTCGACGCCTTTGCCGCGCTTGGCGTGGCGCGCTTCGCCGCCCCGAAGGACGCCGTGGCGTTCGCCGCCCAGATCCGCGCCCCGGAGAACCACAAATTCTCCACGCCCTCCGGCAAGATCGAGGTCTATTCGATGGCGCTGGCCGCCAAGCCCAATCCCTACGGCCTCGGTGTCATTCCGCCCATTCCCACCTGGTTCGACCCGGTGAAGGCAGAGGCGAAATTCCCACTCATGCTGTGCAGCCCGAAATCCCGCGCACGCACCCATTCGATCCACGGCAACCAGCCGCTGCTGGCGCGCGTCGATCCCGACGACGTCTGGATGAACACCGAGGATGCCGCGGCGCGCGGCATCCGGAATGGCCAGACCGTCCGCGTCTACAACGACCGCGGCTCGACGCTGCTGCCCGTCAAGGTCACCAGCCGCATCGCGCCGGGCGTGGTCTCGATCAAGGAAGGTGCCTGGTTCACGCCGGATGGAAAGGGCTGCGACACCAGGGGATGCGCCAATGTCCTTGCCGAGGACCGGTCGGCGCCCAGCGGCGCCACGACGTACAATACCAACCTCGTCGAGGTCGAGCAGGTGGCGGCCGCTTGCTAGAGTCTTTCTGATTGGCATCGGATCGCTAGAATCGATCGACACGAAAACCTCATGCTGAGGAGGCCACGCAGTGGCCGTCTCGAAGCATGGGCTACAACACCGTTGATCCCACCCTTCGAGACGGCGCTACGCGCCTCCTCAGGGTGAGGTAAGTTTGTGTGAGTCGGAAAGAAGCTAGGCCAGCCTGAGTTCACTGTAGCCGCTCGCCGCCACCGCGTCGCAGCGCGCGCGGTAGGCGGGCGCGCTGCCGCTGTAGCGCGCGACCGTTCGGACCTGTTTGCCGTCGACGTTGCGGTTGATTCCGGTCATCCATGAATCGATTTCGTTGGACAGCAGGCCCACGCCCAGAGCTTTGACATGGTCGGTCCAGGATTTCACACCCTCGGGCCGGGCCTCGACGCACGTCAGGCCATGCTCGCGCATGTGACGGATCAGGCCCGTCACCCATTCGACGTTGTATTCGATGCTGCGCGGGATGTTGCCCAGCGCCGTATGGGGCCCCATCAGCATCATCATGTTGGGAAAACCTTCGACCTGGACACCGAGGTAGGTCTTCGGTCCGCCCTGCCACTTGTCCTTGAGCTTGAGGCCGCCCGCACCCCTGATGTCGATACGGTCGAAGCTGCCGGTGATGGCATCGAATCCTGTCGCGTAGATGATGATGTCGAACGGGTATTCGGCGTCGCTGGTCTTGATGCCGATCGGGGTGATGCGTTCGATCGGCGTTTCGTTGATGTCGACCAGCTTGACGTTGGGCTGGTTGTAGACCTCGTAGTACTTGGTCTCGAGTGGCACGCGGCGGGTGCCGAAGCCGTGGTTCTTGGGGATCAACTTCTCGGCGACCGCCTGGTCCTTCACGCGCTGGCGGATCTTGCGGGCGACGAAGTCGCTGATCAGGGCGTTCGCCTTGCGGTCGATCAGCATGTCGCGGAAGTTGCCCTGCCAGATGCCGAAGCCCTTGTCGCCATAGAGCTTCTCCCAGAACGCTTCGCGCTCCTCGGGCGTCACCTCGAACGTGCCGCGCGGGTCCGGCGTGTGCAGGAAGCAGGCGAAGGTTTCCTGGCAGCGCTTGAACATCTCGGGGTAGCCCGCCCTGATCTCGCGCATCTCCTCTTCGCCGATCTTGCCGTTGTGCAATGGCGCGCACCAGTTGGGCGTGCGCTGGAACACGGTGAGATGGCCGGCGGTCTTGGCGACTTCCTGGATGGTCTGCACGCCGGTGGCGCCGGTGCCGATCACCGCCACGCGCTTGCCTTCGAAGCTCACCGGCTCATGCGGCCAGCGCGCGGTGTGGCAGGACTGGCCCTTGAAGCTCTCGACGCCCGGGATGCGGGGCATGGTCGGCGCGGAAAGCGGGCCTATGGCGGTGATCAGGAAGCGCGCGGTGAAGTGGCTGCCATCTTCCAGCGTGACGTCCCAACTCCTCGTCTCGTCGCTGTAGTGGGCGGCGCTCACCCGGGACTTGAACTGGATGTCGCGGCGCAGGTCGAACTTGTCGGCGACGAAATTGAGATAGCGCAGGGTCTCGGGCTGGGGCGAGAAATGCTCGGTCCAGTGCCACTCATCCAGCAACTCCTGCGAGAAGGAATAGCCGTAGGAGTAGCTTTCGGAATCGAAGCGCGCGCCGGGATAGCGGTTCCAGTACCAGGTGCCGCCGACGCCGGTGCCGGCTTCCAGGACCCGCACCCGCATCCCCAGCTCGCGCAGGCGGTAGAGCTGGTAGAGGCCCGAAATGCCCGCGCCGATGATGATGGCGTCGTAGTCGAGGACCTTGGGTTCGGGTGAGGCGGCCATCTGCTGTCGCTCCTGAATGCGGTCCAAAATCGGACTCCGTCCGCATCTGGTCAACCGTGGCGATGGGCCGTTGATCGCTCTGCGAGAGTCATGCTCTTTGCCGTCTCACGCAATCGCAAAACGGCCGGGACGGGCCTGTCCTGCCTGGCTGTTCGCTCCGGAAGAGAAGGAAGTTCATGACACGCATTCGCTGGATGACCGGTGGCGTTGCCGTGTTGACGGTATTTGCCGTGGCCGACGCCGCGCTGTCCCGGACCGCGTCTTCGCGTCGGCATCGCCGCCTGCGACGGCAAGACGGCCGCCATCGCCACGCGCGAGGGAGCCTCGTTCAAGGTCAGCCTGGCCGACAACTGCGTGGCGGTGCTGGTCGTGCCGCACGAAAGCGTGCCCCGTGGCGGAATTGGTAGACGCGTCTGACTCAAAAAGTGGTTTGTCTACCCTGCGACGTTTAGCGCGGTGGTCCGAAAAGACGTTTGATTTTCGAGGGTTGAGCGGGTACGGCAAGGCACATCGTGGCGGTGACAACCGCGCTAGGTGCAAAATGGGTGCAGAGCGCGAGGGAACTCGCGGCGGCGATCGGCGGGCGTGGCGGAACTGGTAGACGCGCTGGATTCAAAATCCTGTTCTGGTGACAGAGTGTCGGTTCGATTCCGACCGCCCGCACCATCCCCAACGAATTGCTTCGTTGAATGGTTCATCACCCTGGAGGGATGACTGGCGGCGCGGCGCAATGTGGACGTGCCCTCGGGTAAGCTTAGCGGCCGCTCGCGTAAAGCCTGCGGCAAGCCTCGTTTTCGGCCTCCTGCAGCCGCTGGACGTAGGCGACGAGGCGCTCGTCGGCGTCGAGCGGATAGAATCTTGAGGGCCTGGGCCCGACCGTCGAGTTCACCGCAATCGGCTGCGCGTTCGAATCTACAAGGAACAGAACGTCGCCGCCTGGTGAAATCGGCCGGTGCTTCGGGTCATCATGCAGTGGGGTAACGTCGACCAATTGACCCGTCGGCGCGTGCCAGACTGCATGGTGCACCGCGATGAGGTAGCTAGGCCCGGGAATATCTCCCACCACGCGATAATGGAACATCCAGCCGAACAGAACTCGGCCGCCCTGCTGCACCGCTTGATGGATAGCATTTTCAAAACATCGGGTCGGTGTCGCCCAAGCCTCTGGTCGATGAAGCGCAAGACCAAGTGGTTCGCGGCTGATGGTGCGAGCAAACGCTTCGAGGGCATTTGGAGCGGCGGATCCAGACACGAGAAAGTCCTATTGAAAGGTCAGGTACAGGGTAGTGTTTTCTACAGATACGCGATGCCTTGACGAAGAAGGTCGTCCAACACATCGGCCCGCGAGCGCGTCGGATGCACAGCCAGCGCGACCAACGCACGCGCCACACGCCGCGCGAGGTTGCGGGCTAGGACACGTTGCGGCGTCGAGATCTTCTGTAGTCCGGCCCGGCCGTGGACGAACGCGCTACGCAGCTCGAACAGGTCCTTATAGTTCTGTGCTGCCTTGGCATCTGTGAGCGCCGCGCCGATCCGGGCGGAGACCCGTTCGGTCGCCGATAGCTTCGGATGCGGGTCAGGCTTGGGCCGCAGCTTACGCATGTGATCGATTTCCAGGCCGAGCGCCGCCTCGATCGCGGTCATGTGAGCCATCACCTCGTCGATGCCGTCGGCAAGGAAAGCCCGGACAAGGAAATGCACCACCGGTGTCTCAAAGAGTGGCGTCGCGCGCGCCGCCTGTAGCTCGGTCCAGGCTGCGTCAGTAAAAAGCTGCAGCTCGGTTTTGGCACTGTCGTCGAGCGGCAACGCGCTCGGCCGCTCCAGCTCGATCTCTTCACCCCAACGGTCCTCGACGATCCTGGGCTCAAGCGTGAGGTCGTCGGGGCTGGGTGGCCGCGCCGGCCGGACGAAAAGGTCTTCGTCTAGCGTGTAGATCCACGGTACGAGGAAGCCGCGCCAATCGACCTCCAGCATTGTCGACCACTCCTCCCACCGGGCCAATAGTAGGAAAAAGAGTGCGCCTTCGACCGCCGGCGGGAATCGGCCATGATGGGGTTCGATCTCGCCGAAGTCCTGGCGCATATCCGTGAACATAAACGGGGCGGCACGTGACTCGGGCCTCGGATCGACCTCGATTTCCTCCTCGACCACCAGCCAATGAAACTGTGCGAGGCGCTTGGCTTCCAACGGCAACGCCGGGAAGTTGCGCGCGAGCCTCGGCGCATCGAATAGCTTCCCCAATTCCTCGGCTGTGAATTGAGCGACTCGCGTATTGCCAAAGCTCATCGGTGGCAGATCGTCGGCTAGATCGAGCGGACAGATGTGCCGGCGCACCGTAATCCTGCGTGAGTAGGCTGCGTCGAGTGCCGCCGCGGCCGTCGGCAAATCGAGCGCGAGCCCCGCTTGGTCGAGCGGCAGGCCGCATGGCAGGCCGAGTGACCTGAGCGCGCTGCTCAGCGCGAACGTGGCCTTGCCCCGACTATAGCGGCGGTCGCAGAGCTCGCTTAGTGCGACGAAGGCCGGCGCCGACAGCAGGTTGCTCGGGCCCGGCCGCGGAATGCGCCATAGGGCGGCCAAGGCGTCGAGGAGCTGCTGATCCGCCGCCATCGTTACGCGCAGCCATTGGGGGTCGCCTGTGGCCGCCAGCTCCGCTCTGTACGTTCTCGCGCGAGCTTGGTTTCGAGGCTCGGATGCTTTCGCTCAATGCTCTCGTTGTAGATGTACTCCGCATCGTCCCAGAAGGTGGCGATCGCCTCGACGAACGCCCGGAGCCGTTCGACGGGCACGTCCATCAGCCCGACGGGTGGCGGCTCGGGATCGGGCGGCTGGCGGTCCGTTCCTGACCGGTATCGCCGCCGCGAGGCCCAACGATACCGAACTCGCCCGAGATCGGGGCCTGCTCCCCCGGCTTGTAGGTCTTGCTCACTTTTACACCTCCAATGTCGGCTCGCGGATCATCCCGCCCGACCATGGGACCATAGCGAAGTTGACTTCAGGTTCAATTAGGATAAAATGGGACCTAGAAAAATATGGAGGCCATCATGGCGAGTCCGCAAACCTCAACAGCGTCGACCGTGCGTTCCAATCCCATCCATCACCTTCATCCTGTCGACGACGCCTGTCCGGTTTGCGAGCAGCCTATCCCGCACGACCGTGCCGACGAGATCGCAGAACGGTTGCAGGCGCGAGACCAGGCGCAGTCTGCCACGATCACCGCGCAACTGCAGGAGAAGTTCGACGCCGAAAAGACAGAGGCCCTCGAGCGTGCACGGCTAGAGGCCGACCAAAAAATCGCTGAGGCCCGAGAACAGGCCCGTCTGGCTGCTGAACTCCAGTCGAAGGCACAAGTCGAGGCGGCGGAAGCGGCCCGTATCGCAGCCCAAGAGGCGCTCCAGACCAAGACCGAAGAGGTCACTACCGAGAAGGCAAACGCTGAGGCGGCGAAGGCTGCGCTTCAGGGCCAACTCGAACAGGTTCAGCGCGAATCGACCGCCGCGATCGAGAAACTAAAGGCGGACGCGGTGGCGCAGGAAGACATGATCCGCTCAGAGGCGGCGCGCATCGCCACGGAAGCGGCCGCGAGCCTGCTGGCGGAAGTCGAGGCCCAGAAAGTGACGGCCGAAAACGCTGGCGAGGCGCTGAAGGCGGAACTGGCGCAAACCAGACTGACCAGCGAACAGGCCCTGGCAGAGGCCCAGGCAAAGGCGACCGCCCGTGAAGTGGAGATTCGTGCCGAAGTCAGCGCGGCCGCCGAGGCCGCGGCCAAGGTGCAGATTGGCGCCGCCGAACAGGCCAAAGCCGACGCCGAAGCCAAGGCGGTCGCTGCGGAGGCGACAGCGAAAAGCCTCCAGGAATCTCACGAAGCCCAGCTCAATGAGCGGCTGCAAGAACAGCGCGAGGCCCTGGAGGCCGACAAGACAGCCGCTATCAACGCCGAGAAGTCGGCCACGTTTGAAGAGCGCCAGAAGTTGGCCAACAAGGTCGAAGAACTGCAGCGCGCGCTTGAGAAGAAGACCGCTGAGGAGCTCGGCGAAGGCGCCGAAATCAATCTTTTTGAAGCGCTGAAGGCTGAGTTCGACGGTGATCGCATCGTGCGCGTGACCAAGGGGCAGCAAGGCGCAGACATCCTGCACACCGTCATGCACAACGGACAGGAGTGCGGCACGATCATCTACGATTCGAAGAACCACAACGCATGGCGGAAAGATTTCGTGACCAAATTGCGGTCAGACCAGTTGAGTGCCCAGGCCGACCATGCTGTGTTGTCGTCCAGCAAGTTCCCGGCCGGCGCCCGGCAATTGCATATACAGGACGGCGTCGTGATCGCTAGCCCGGCGCGGGTTGTCGCCCTCATCCAACTGATTCGCGCCCATCTGGTTCAATCTCACACCCTGCGCATGAGCAACGCCGAACGGACCCAGAAGACCGCAGCCCTGTACAGCTTCATCACTTCTCAGCAGTGCGCCGACTCGTTTGCGCGGCTCGACGAATTGGCGGAGTCGCTGCTGGATATTCAGACGAAGGAGGTTAAAGCCCACGAAAACGTCTGGAAACAGCAAGGTGTTGCCATACGCGCGGCCATGAAAGTGCAGGCTGAATTGCGCAATCAGATCGACTCGATCATCGGTACGGCGACCTCGCCGGAGAGCCCTCAATGACGAACCCGCAGGTCATTCCCGACCGCAACAATGTCATCAATCTTCAGGAGCGTCGGCTCGACCGTACCGTCCTGCGCACATACCGGACCAAGGCCGATATAGGGGACATCGTGCCGAACGAAAAGCAGCCCCGCATGGGTCCGAAGATCGATGAAGAGCTGCAGCGGCAGATCGAAGCGAATGGCGGCCTCTTCGAACCCCTACTTGTCGAGCCCCATCCTGACCTACCCGGAAAGTTCCGGATCATCGACGGCGACCGCCGGTGGACCAACTCACGGGTGCTAGTGGATCAAGGGAAGGAAGATTATCGGCAGATCCCAATCGAGGTTACCGACCGGACATTGAGCGACGAGGACCGACTTCGGGTCTGGATTTACATCCATCGCCAGCGGAAAGAATGGGACGCCAAGGAAAAGGAAATGGTGGCCTATCGCCTGGTCGACTTGATGGGCCGGTCGAGCGCGGCCAACATCCTCGGCATCACAGTGCGTGAGCTCGACAAGTTAGTCGACGTGTTCGAACTCTCGGAAAAATTTACTAGTCTCCGTGACCCCAGCGCCGCAATCACCTGGTCACGTGAGTTGATGGGGGTGAGCAAGAAACTACTGACGCCGAGTGTCATTGAGGCGGTGGTCAAGAAGGTCAACCAGAAGCGCATTACCAATTCCAAAGACCTTCGGAAGCTCCGCACGATCTTGCCCGACCCCGTCGCGCGTTCGCAGTTTCTGAGCGATGCCGGAGATTTGGAGTCGGCAATGTTGCGCCTTGGACCCGCGCCCAAGCCAGTCAAGGGCGGACTTTCCGGCGATCTTGAAGCTGCAGTCGACGCGATGAAAAAGGTCCCTTTCTCGGCCCTGCAGGAACTCAAAGGGGATGCGGATATCCTGAAGAAGATCGCCGAAGCGGAAGCGTTGTTGCAATCGCTCCGCAGCGCGCTTTCATAGGTTGGAGATTGTGGGCTCGACCTCAAGGTCTGATAAGGCGCGGAGTCTATTCGGAACAGGTAGCATTGCGAGAGCATGCCTGGCGAAAAGCCCTGCGTTACGGCAGCGTCAGTTGTAAAGAAATATTAGTCGTCGCGAGACTGCGTGAGCGTCGGCTGGGGGAAACAGAGTGATACTGACCGACAACGAAACGAAGGTCGATCTCCTTAACAACGAAGCGATCGCCAAGACCATCATCGCGTTGCTGCGGGAGAAACCGGAGCGCCCGGTGACGATTGGCGTTCACGGCGATTGGGGCGCGGGGAAGTCCAGCATCCTTGAGATGATCGAGAGTGGCCTCGCGGACCAGAACGGCGTCCTCTGCCTCAAGTTCAACGGATGGCGGTTCCAGGGTTTCGAGGACGCCAAGATCGCGTTGATCGAGGGCATCGTCACCGGCTTGCTTGAGAAGCGTCCGCTGCTGTCGAAGGCGGGGGCGGCGGTTACAGATATCTTCCGCCGGATCGATTGGCTCAAGATCGCACGCCACGGCGGGGGTCTGGCGTTCACCGCCATGACGGGCATTCCAACGGCCGACCAAATCGGCGCCGTCGTCGACACCGTGAAGGGGGTCTTCGCCGATCCCGCCAAGCTCGCGACCAAGGAGAACTACGACAAGGCCGTTGACGGCGTGCAGGGGCTGTTGAAACCCGCCGAGTCGAAGAACGTTCCGGAAGAGATCGAGGCCTTCCGAAAGGCTTTCACAGGCCTGCTGAAGGCGGCCGGTGTCGACCAACTGATCGTGTTGATCGACGATCTCGATCGCTGCCTTCCCGACACCGCCATCGAAACGCTCGAAGCGGTCCGCCTGTTCGTATTCACCGACCGCACCGCTTTCGTCGTGGCCGCCGACGAGGCGATGATCGAATATTCGGTCCGCAAGCATTTCCCCGAGCTGCCGGACACGACCGGACCCCGCGACTACGCGCGGAACTACCTTGAGAAGTTGATCCAGATACCGTTCCGCATCCCGGCGCTCGGGGAGACCGAGACACGTATCTACGTCACGCTCCTCCTGATCGGGGCGGAACTCGCCGACGATGACGTCGACTATGCGAAACTGATCGATGCGGCGCGCGGTTTGCTCAAGAGGCCGTGGACGACGGCGGGCCTCGATGCGCAGACCGTCAGGACCGCCCTCGGCGACAAGGCCAGCGACGTTCAGAACGCGCTCACGCTGAGCGATCAGATCGGCCCCATCCTCGCCAGCGGCACCCAGGGCAATCCGCGGCAGATAAAGAGGTTTTTGAACACGCTCATGCTGCGGCACCAGACGGCGCTGGCACGTGGGTTCGGCGACGAGGTCAAGCTCCCGGTCCTGGCGAAGCTCATGTTGGCCGAGCGTTTCATGTCGCGGTTGTTCGACCAGATCGCGAGCTCCGCCGCTCGCAGCTCCGATGGACGATGCGCGGACCTCACGGCGCTTGAGACGGCAGCCGCCGACGGGGCCGATACGTCGAAGCGCAAGCGCAGCGGTTCGAAGGTGGCGGTCGACGACGACGACGCCGAATCGGACGCCGTGGCGAAGGACAGCGCCGTATTGGCGGAATGGAAGGCGGCGGAAGCTATCCGGGCCTGGGCGCGCCTCGCGCCTTCCTTGGCCGAGGTCGATCTCCGCCCGTACCTCTTCGTGACCAAGGACCGGAAGGACTATTTCGGGGCGGCGTCGGTGCTGGGTCGCCTGGCCGCTGTGGTCGAAAAGCTGCTCGGGTCGAAGCTTGCCGTGCAGGCCTTCGAAGGGGAGCTGAAGCAGCTCGTGCCCGCGGAAGCGGCGCAGGTGTTCGAAGAACTCCGCGGCCGTGTCATGGGCAGCGACGCCTTCGAGACGGCGCCGCCGGGCGTGGATGGTGTCGCCGTTCTGGTGCGCGCCCATCCGACCTTGCAGCCGAATCTCCTCGATCTCCTGGAGGCTCTCCCGGCAGACCGCTGCGGTCCGTGGCCGGCGTCCGGCTGGGAGGGCGTGATCAAGGAGGGGGAATCGGTGGCCCGCTTCGAGCGGCTTCTGAAGACCTGGTCCACATCCAAGGGCTCGTTCCTGAAGACAACGGCGGCGGCGGCGCTGCGCACGCGCGGGAATCGCCGCTGATGGGAACCTCGAATGCATATGGCGGTGCCGCCGGTGGGACGCCCTTGATCCCGAGTTGGTTGCGGGACGACGGCGGCGGTGCGGGAGGCGGCGCCACGCCGCCCAGCGATGGGTCGACGCCGACTCCCGCGAGTGCGCTGCCTGCGGTCACGCCGACTCCCGCGATCGGTGCGCCGCCCGCGGTCCCGCTGGCGCCGGTGCCGCGACCTGTCATCCCGGTAGCTGGGGCGTCTGACCGTTTCACTAGTGCGCGCACCAGTTTCTCGCGGTTCGCCAGTTCGGGGGGGACCGATCGCCGTAGCCTGGGGCGCGCAGTCTCGCGCTATGTGTCAACCTCGGCGGGCGGGTCCCGTCGCGCCGCCCCGCGCATGGGTGCGTCGCCGTGGGCCGGGGCCGGGGTGGTTCGGCTCCTGTA
>Ga0082335_1007964_pt1 | contig 12430 bp, 13 predicted proteins | sample Subgrocontami58m_FD_72375 | JGI IMG/M metagenome (GOLD analysis project Ga0082335, IMG submission 72375) | Subsurface groundwater microbial communities from S. Glens Falls, New York, USA - GMW37 contaminated, 5.8 m (SPADES assembly) (version 2) ...
CCACATGTCGCCGCAGTGGAGCTCGGATATGGCGCCTTGGCCAAGATCTTCGAGCAGCCGCGTGCTGGCGGCGATGGCGTTGTCCTCGATGTCGATGCCGCAGAGCTGCGCGGCACCCATGGCGCCGAGCGCCGCCAGTACCGCGCCGCTGCCGCAGCCGACCTCCAACACGCAGGCGCCGCGGATCCGGCCGGCGTCGACGCGCAACGCCTGGATCAGCGCCGACGTATACTCGCTGGGACGCAACGCCGGAACCGCCACGGAGACCATGACCGGTCTAGAGCCGGGCAAGGGAACCCCTGCGCGTGGCATCGGTCACAGGCGCCGCGGCGAGCCGTTTCACCATTTCGGTGGCGACCGGATCGGCTGGAAATTCGCCCAGGATCTGGCGATAGCGTTCCAGCGCAAGATCGGTGTCGCCCGCGGCGGCGGCCTCGTAGGCGAGACGGGTCTGGCGGCAAAGCTCGATCGCCCGCGCGTCGGGTTCGAGGTCCGGCTCGAGGCCCAAGACGCCCACCAGCTCGTATATCGGGATCTTGGCTCGACGGCCCTTCACGGCGACGTCGTCGATCGGCCGCACGCACAGACGTTCACCGGCTTCCTTGAAGACGCTGTGGCTGATGCAGAGGGGGGTACCATATTCCTTGTTGATGCCCTCGAGCCGTGACGCGAGGTTCACGCCGTCGCCCATCACCGTATAGCTCATCCTCGCCTTGGAGCCGATATTTCCGACGAGCACCGCATCGCTGTGGATGCCGATGCGAATGTTCATGGGCTTGAAGCCCCGTTGCCGTCCCTCGGCGTTGAGCACCGCCATCGCGCGCTGGATGCGAAGCGCCGCGACGCAGGCCCGCCAGGCATGATCGTCGAGCAGCGCCGGCGCGCCCCAGAAGGCCATGACACCGTCGCCGATGAACTTGTCGATCGTCCCGGCCTCCTGATTCACGCACCTGGTGACGATCTCGAGATAGGCCGAGACCCTGAGCAGGAGTTCCTGCGCCGGCACCTCCTCGGACAGGGTGGAGAAGGCCTCGAGGTCAGAGAAGAAGATGGTGAGGAACCGGCTGTGACCGCCCAATTCCAGCTTTTGATCCGACTCGAGGAGCTGCGTGACGAGGCCGACCGGAACGAAGGCGGCAAACGACTTGACGGCCGAGTCGAGCGTCTCGATGGCGCGAGACAGCACCGAGATCTCGCTGATCGGCGAGACGATGGCCGGTGACTCCTCGCCGGAAAGCTGCTGGATCTTGCCGACCTTGCGGGCAAGCCGCTCGAGCGGCGCGGAAATGACGCTGGTGAGGAAGTAGATGATGACGATCTGTATCGCCAGGACGACCAGCCCGAAGAGCAGCAGACGATTGTTGTTGGCTTTGTCCGCGCCAGTGAAATCGTCGATCGGCGCCACGACGAAAAGCTGCCAGCGCTTGCCGAATTCCGGCGGCAGCGTGGTCAGGCTGGCAATATACTCGTTGCCGTCGCGCACAAAAGAATAGAGCCGTTCGCCATCGCGCGGGCGGGCGCTGTAGGCGGCGGCGGGAAGGCTGTTGTCGAGCGAGGTGACGTGGCGGAGGGCCACGCGACCGTTGTCGTTCGTGTAGGTCCGCGACAGGTCGGAGGCCGCCAGCACTCTACCCTGCGGGTCGAGGATGTAGCTCAGCGAACCGGGGCTGATCTTGCGCTCGGACAGATATTGAGAAAGACCGTCGAGCGTGATGTCGGCTGCGGCGACGCCACTCAGCTTCCCCGCCGTGTGGAACGGCGCCGCCACGGTGAAGCCGATCAACCCCAGTGCGGCGAACACGTCGGGATCGGTGATCAGGATGGAGCCGGCCCGGCTCGCACTCCGGTACCAGCCACGCGTCCGCGGATCGTAGGTCGTGTCGAGGGCGAAGCTGCCGATTTCCTTTTCGCTGGCGTCGAGGAATTCATAGCGGTCGAGCGTGGGCGATTCCTTGGTGTTTTCGTTCGATCGTTCGACCCAGCGGTAGGCGTAGACCGCGCCGTCGGGCGGCAGCTTGCCCTGGATCTCGACGGCGGGATCGATTCGGCGGGCCTGGCGGAACGATCCGTTCTCCAATCCGACATAGACGCTGACGATCTTGCGGCTATGGACCAGGACGCCCTGGAAGTAGGCCATCGAACGGCCGTCGGCAAAGATGTCGGGATAGGTGTCGCCCAGCACCGCCACCGACCGGACCAGCGACTTGATGGGATTGATGTCACCCTGGATGTTGGCGATGGCCTCGGTACTGAAACGGGCGACCAGGGAGTCCGCATCCTCCCGGGCGATCCGGTCGTTCGATATGTAGGTGACAGTGATGATCGTCAGGAAGACCGGCACGGTAAGCAGGACGAACGACGTCAGGATGCTGGGCTTCAGTCGCCATTTGTTCCCGAGAAAGTTGCTCATGCGCCAGCCGTTGGAGAGGCTCGAGGCAGGGCTTCCCCGCCGCGTGAGCGCACGGACCGTCCTCGAAGGCGTCACCGTAAATGAAAGAAGATTCATCGTCCATTGCCCGAAGAGCCCTATTGCGACTCGGAGGGCCTTCGAGGGGACGTCCCATGGGCTATTCGGTGCCGATCCAGGCGATCACGATCTCAGCCAGGAGCCGCTCTATCGCGGCGGCCGGGACAATCAAATCGGTGGCCGTTTACGGTGCCAGTCCGTCGCCCCCTGATAGGCGTGGCCGGCGGCGAGGATGCCCGCCTCATCGAAGGCGCGACCGACGATCTGGAAGCCGGTCGGCACGCCGTTGGCCGTCACACCGCCTGGCAGGGTGAGAGTCGGATGGCCGCTCAGGTCGAAGGGCGCGGTGTAGCGCAGGCGCGCCGCCACGATGTCGGGATGGCGTCCTGCCTTCTGGATCGCCTCGATCGACCACGCAGCCGTGCCCATCACCGGCATCAGCAGAAGATCGACCGACGCCATCAGCGTATTGAGTGCGCCGGTGAGCGCCGCGCGACGCTGCTGCAGCCTGGCGAAGTCGATGGCGGAGAGCCCACGGCCCGTGTCGAGCAATCCGGCCAGCACCGGGCCATACTCTTTCGCGCGGGCGGGATAGGTGGCGCCGTGGGCGACGGCGGCCTCGACGGCGCAGAGCGGCACCCAGTCGTAGCCGGCCTGGTCGAACGACGACGGCAGCGTCACGTCGACGAGGATGGCGCCCGCCTGCTCGAGCGCCGCGACCGCGCCCTCGAGCGTGCGTTGGGCATCGGCGTCGAGGCCGTGCAGGTCGGTCGGCACGCCAATGGACTTGCCCTTCACACCTGCTTCGATCGTGGCGGCATAGTCGGGTACGGGCAGCGGTACGGCGGTGGGATCGTCGCCATCGGCGCCGGCGATCACGCCCAACACATGCGCGCAGTCGATCGCCGCGCGGCACATCGGGCCGATGTGGTCGAGGGAGTCGGCCAGCGCAAAAACCCCGGCACGACTGACCCGGCCCCAGGTGGGCTTCAAGCCGGTGAGGCCGTTCATGGTCGAGGGAAAGCGGATCGAGCCGCCGGTGTCGGAGCCCAGCGACGCGAAGCAAAGCCCCGAGGCGGTAGCCGCGCCCGATCCCGACGACGACGAGCCGGTCCAATAGGCCGCGTTCCACGGATTGAGCGGCGCGGGAATCTCGGGATGGTGGGCGCCGTAGGCACCTTCGGTCATCTGCAGCTTGCCCAGGATCACCGCGCCGGCCTCGCGAAGCCGCGCGACGACGGTGGCGTCTTTGGTTGGCACGTTCGCGCGATGGATCGTCATGCCAGCGGCCGTGGCGATGCCCGCGGTGTTGCAGAGATCCTTTACCGCGATCGGCACGCCATGCAGCGGCCCGCGCGACCTGCCGGCCGCGGTTTCTGCGTCGAGGCGCGCGGCATCGGCCAGCGCGCGCTCGGCCGTGACGATGGCGTAGCTTCCGAGCCTGGGATCGACTTTTTCGATGCGGTCGAGGATCGCGCTTGTCGCCTCGACCGACGAGAGCTTGCGCGCCTTCAGGCGCCGCGCGACCTCGTCGAGCGACAGATAGTGCAGATCTTCCGGCATGCGCGTCCCCTCACAGCGTCCTGTCCATGACCTGGATATGTTCGCCGCGATAGTCGCGCCGCTCAAGCGGCCGCCAGCCGAGGCTGGCGTAGAGATCGGGGGCGGTCGAGGTGAAAAGATAGAGCCGGGAATAGCCCAGGCGCCGCGCGGTCGCCTCGACGGTCCGCACCAGGGCCGAGGCGATGCCCTTCTTGCGGTGCGCGGGCGGCACGAAGACGCTCGCCAGCCAGGGATTGCGCGGATCGCCTTCGAGATCGTCGAAAATGAGCGAGGCGGTGCCGACGATGCGGTCGCCTCCAGAGTCCGAATCATCGAGGGCGACGAACGCGACCGGGGCACGGTCGACGTTCATCTTGCCCTGGATCCGGACGACACGCTGCTCGAGCGTCTCGCCGGGATTGAGATGACCCCACTCGGCGAAGCCCCAGGCCGCGACTTGCGCAACGAGATCGGGGCGCTCGACGAGCGGGGCGATCTTCATGCGGTCAACCGGCTGCCTTCAGGTTGACGGCAGCCTCGCGGCCGCGCTCGCTGGCCACTTCGTAGCTGATCTTCTGGCCTTCGTTCAGGCCGTTCATGCCCGCGCGCTCGACGGCGCTGATGTGGACGAACACGTCCTTGCCGCCGCCGTCCGGCTGGATGAAACCGAAGCCCTTGGTGGCGTTGAACCACTTCACTGTACCTGTAGCCATCTCTCTCTCCGTTGGGCGAGCACACACAAATGCGCCGACGGTGCGCTCGCTGCTACCGCCTGCGACAACTCGTAGAATTTGGGGAAAAGCTCGTGGAGGAAGTCCGTGGCCGCTGTGGGTCGGGCCGCCAAAGCAAGGCCAAGTTCGTAAGTCGTGGGGCGCATATGGGGAAACAACACCGGCAAGTCAAGCCAGCTCCCTCGTCGAATAAATCACATCGTCGCACCAATTTTCCATGGCTCGAACTCGTCGTCGCCGATGCCCAGCGCCTCGGACTTCGTCTTCTGCCCCGACGCCGTGGCAAGAATGAGGTCGAAGATGCGCCGGCCGTTGTCCTGGATCGTCTCCTCGCCGTCGACGATGGTGCCGCAGTTGATGTCCATGTCATCAGTCATGCGCCGGTAGAGGGAGGTATTCGTCGCAAGCTTGAGTGACGGCGTGGGTTTGCAGCCGAACACACTGCCGCGGCCGGTCGTGAAGCAGAGCACGTTGGCGCCGCCCGCCACCTGGCCGGTGGCCGAGACAGGGTCGTAGCCGGGCGAATCCATATAGACGAAGCCCTTGGCCGTGATCGGCTCGGCATACTTATAGACGTCGACCAGGTTGGTGGTGCCGCCCTTGGCCACCGCCCCCAGAGATTTCTCGAGGATGGTGGTGAGGCCGCCCGCCTTGTTGCCGGGCGAGGGATTGTTGTTCATCTCGCCACCCGTCCTGGCGCAGTGATCCTCCCACCACTTGATGCGCTCGACGATCTTCTCGCCCACTTCGGGGCTGACGGCACGGCGCGTGAGCAGATGCTCGGCACCGTAGATCTCCGGCGTCTCCGACAGCACAGCCGAACCGCCGTTGCGCACCAGCAGATCGACTGCGGCACCCAGCGCCGGATTGGCCGAGATGCCGGAGTAGCCATCAGAGCCGCCGCACTGCAGCGCCAGGATCAGCTCGCTGGCGGGGATCGCCTCGCGCTTCACGTTATTGGCTTCCGGCAGCAACTCCTTCAGGAAACTCACGGCGCGCATCACTGTCTTGCTGACACCGCCCTCGTCCTGGATCGCCATCGGGATCAGTTTTGGGCCTTCCTCGAGGCCCTCGGCGTTCATCAGGCCCGAGATCTGGTTGGTCTCGCAGCCCAGCCCCAGCACGACGACGGCCGCCATGTTGGGATGGCGTATATAGCCGGCGAGCGTACGACGCAGCACGTCCATCTCGAGCCCGGACGCCGCCATGCCGCAACCGCCGCCGTGGGTCAGCGGCACCACGCCGTCGATATTGGGAAATGCGCTGAGCAACGGCTCGATGTGGCGCGCGATCATGCGGCTGGTGGCGGCCGAGCAATTCACCGTGGTGACGATGCCGAGGTAATTGCGCGTGGCGGCGCGGCCATCGGCGCGGCGATAGCCCTGGAAAGTCGCGGGCGGCACCAGGTAGTCGGTCGGATGGGCGTCGGCGCAGAAGGCGTAGTCGCGCTCGAAGTCGCCCATGACGCAGTTGTGCGTGTGGATGTGCGCGCCCGGCGCCATGTCCTCGGTGGCGAAGCCGATGATCTGGTTGTACTTGCGCAGTGCCTCGCCCCTCTTCACCGCGCGGGTCAGGATCTTGTGGCCGGGCGGCACGCGCGTTGCGGCCGCCACCTCGCCCTCGACCTTGGTGCCGGCCAGGATGTCCATGCGCGCCACAATGACGTTGTCGCCGGGATGCAGCCGGATGGTGAGCGGTGCGGTCATTTTACGTTCCTCCGGTCTTTTCCTTTTCCGTCGCCCCGAGCGTAGCCGAGGGGCCTACTCTCTACCTGAAGCAGCTAGCCGTCGAGAGAAGGCCTCTCCACTCCACTTCGCTCCGGTCGAGACGACCAGTCAGGCAGCGCGCTTTGCGCGGATCGCATCGATCGCGGCAAACAGCTTGATGCAGTCCGCCTCCCCGAGCGATTTCAGCGGAGCCCGCATGCGGCTCCACGCAACGGGATCCTTGCGGCGATGACCGACCAGGGCTTTTACCGCGGCCGTCACGGCATAAGGCAGCACGACTTCGACCATGGCGTTGATGCGCGGTTCTTCGACGCCCTCGATCAGCGGCAGCATCAGGTCGGGCGCGATGTTGGCGAGGCCGGTGATGGCGCCCGAGGCGCCGAGGGTCATGGCCTTGGCGAGCAAACGCTCGTCGCCGATCAGGATGTGCAGCTCGCCGTGATGCTTCAGCAGCGCTTGGGCATTGTCCCAGTCGCCGGACGAATCCTTTACGCCGGTGACCTGCTGCGGAAACGCCTTCTTGAGGCGCCCGACGAGGTCCATCGACAGGCCGACCGAGGTCACCTGCGGGATGTGATAGAGGATGACGTTGCTGGCCTTGGAGCCGAGCCCCATCAGCACGGCAGCGAACCAGTCGAACAGCCCCTCGTCGCCCGCACCCTTGAAGTAGAACGGCGGCGCCAGCAGGAAGCCGGGGCAACCCAGCATCAATCCGGCGCGGCCCTGCGCAATCGCCTCCTCGACCGAGGACGCCGCGATCCCGACCACGAGCTGCGTCCCTGGATTTATGCCCGCGCCCGCCAGCGCCCCCAGCGCGCGGTTGCGTTCGTTCAACCCAAGCGAGGCGCCCTCGCCCGTGGTGCCGAACACCGTGAGGCTGGTGCAGCCGTCGGCCAGCGACTGGCGGCCGTGCGCCACGAGGCGCGGCAGGTCGATTGAGCGGTCCTCGGCAAACGGCGTGGCGAGAGCGACGGACAGGCCGAAGCGGTTGGCGCGAAGCGGCAAGATGGCGTTCCTTCCGGTTGTTCTTGGCCGGCACGATAGCAAAAAAAACGGGATGCCGAAGCGCCCCGCTTTTCTGTTTGCCCAAGCCTGCGACCTAGCGGCGGTTGTTGTTGTGCATATCCAGTACGTTCGGGATGCCGTCATGGTCCCGGTCGCCGAGCGGGTTGGTCGCATTGTTGCTGCGATTGTCCTTGCGGTTGTCGTGACGGTCGTACTGGTTCGGAATACCGTCACCGTCCTTGTCCCAGCGGCTGGACTGATAACGCCACTGGTCACGGCCGTTCACGGTCTGGCGGTCCCAACTGTCGGGAACGTAACGATAGTCCGCGCGGGCCTGCTGCCACTGGCCGGGCACCCAGGCATGCTCGTCATTCACAAGCCGCCAATGCCCCGGTGCCCAGACGTAACCGGCACGGGGTGCCGGCACGACCTCGTAACGCACTGGCGGCGGCGGCGAGCCGAAGGTGATGTTCACCTGGGCGGCAGCCGGCGTGAGGGGAGCTGTGGCGACCGACACCGCCCCGAAGGTGGCGGCGGCAACAACTGTCGTTAGAGCGATACGCTTTAACATGAGAGCTCCGTTCTGCGCGGCAATGATGTCGGCGCTTGGAGGAGTTACGCTCCGGGGCCCCTATTAGTGCCCGCCGCAATAAAGGTCTTGGGGACGCGCCGCAGCCCCTATTCGAACACCGTTGGCCGAAACGAAAGCGGGCCCGCTTGCGCGAGCCCGCCTCTCCGTTCGTTCAAGCCTTTGGCCTAGCGTCGACGGTTGTCCCACGCATCGAAGACATTGGGGATGCCGTCGTGGTCCTTGTCGCCGAAGGCGCCGGAGTTGTTGGTCCGGTTGTCGTAATGGTCGTACCGGTTCGGGATGCCGTCGCCATCGCGGTCCCAGCGGCTGGGCTGGTAACGCCACCTGTCGCGGCCGCTGTCCGAGTAGCGCACCCAATTGTCGGGTACGTAGCGGTAGCCCGGACGCGCCTGATACCATTGGCCGCCCTGCCAGACGTACTGATCGTTCACCAGGCGCCAATGGCCCGGCGCCCAGACGTAGCCGGCCCGCGGCGCCGGCACGACCTCGTAGCGCAGCGGCGGCGGCGGCGAGCCGAAGGTGACGGTCACCTGGGCGGCGGCCGGCTTGACGGGCGCCATGGCAACCGTTGCCGTTGTGAATGTGGCGGCGGCGGCAAGGGTCGCAAAAGCGATACGCTTCAACATGATTGCCTCCGTTCTGCGCGGTATGCCCGCGCGTAAAGGGAGATACGCTTCGAGGGCCCTGCGAGTGCCCGCCTTATCCGGGGAATTCGCGACCCCATTCGGCCGCTTTTTGGCCATGCTACCCGACAAGCCGCGGGCCGACGAGCCGCGGGCGGGCGGGCTCAAGTGGCCGGCACTGTGCCGCGTCGGCCTTGCTGGCCTCGCCTTTATCACGCCATTGCGCAAATGGTTCGTCGATGTCCTCGTCTTGGCCATCGGCGTGGTGTTTGTCGTCAGCGCCTTCCTGGAACTCCGGACTACCGCGCCGGACATGGATCCGATCTCGGTCCCCAAGTCGCTGCTCGAGCGCGGCTATTCCGGCGACGTCATGGCAGCCCGGCTGATCGACAGTGCGCGCGACACGCTTTACCCCGGCGCTCAGCTCACCGGCATCATGCGGCCCTGTGCATTCGCCGCCGAGGAGGGCGAGTTCGACAAGGCGATCGCGGAATACAGAAAGGCGCTCGACCTCTTCCCGAACTACGACAACGCCAAGAAGAATCTCGACGCGGCCAACAGAAAGGAGCGACCTACTCTCCCACCAGCAGCAGGATCACCCCCGCAACGCTGACCACGATGCCCGTCAGGCCTATGGCATGGAGCTGCTCGCCGCGCAGGAAGAAGTAGCTTAGCACCACGGCCATCAGCGGAAACAGCGCCACCAGCGGCGCCACCAGCGCGATCGAGCCCAGCCCCAGCGCGGCATAGAGCAGGAAGGTGGCCGTGCCGTTGCAGAGGCCGACCGCCAGAAACCAGCGCACCCCCGCCGGATGCGCCGGCCCCGCCCGCCATGCCCGGCGGCCGACCAGCGCCAGGATCACCCCCGTCGACAGGGCATAGCCGATGGCTGCGGCCGCCAGCGGCTCGTGCCACAGCGCGAGGCCGGTCTTGATCGCGGGCTGGATCGAGCCGCGCACCAGCGCCGCCGCCAGGGGAAGGCCCAGCATCCAGACCGGCCAGCGCCGGCCGCCGGCTTTTGTTCCGGAGGGGCCCCCACGCAAGGCCAGCAAGGCCACGCCGCCCACCACCATGGCGAGCCCGGCCGCCTGGCCGAGACCCAGCCGCTCGCCCAGGAACAGCACGGCGCCCAGCACCGCGAACACCGGCGTCACGTTGCCCGCCGCCCCCGCCACCGCGGGCCCCAGCGCCTCGTTGGCGCGCACCGCCAGGATCGACACCACGACCGGAAAGATGCAGCCCACGGCCGCGAAAATCAGCGCCGCCTCGAGGCTGAAGCCCTGCCAGTCGACGAACACCACGGACGCCAGCCACGCCAGCACCGCCGAGCCGCCGATCGAATAGAGCGGCGAGCGCCAGGACGGCAGGGTCCGGAGCCCGTACTGGGTCAGGATCAGGGCCAGGGCGAAACAGAATGCCGCGGCGAGCGCCAGCAGGACCGGGGCGAGGTTGGCGGCACCGCTCATCGTCTGCTAGAAGCGCCCGCTTCCGCAGCGGAGAGAAGAATGGACACGCTCACCTACTGGAACGGCACCTGGCACGAGGGCAACCCCGCCATCCTGGGGCCGCGCGATCACGCCATGTGGCTGGGCTCCATCGTATTCGACGGCGGCCGCGCCTTCGAGGGCTGCGGGCCCGACCTCGACCTCCATGCGGAACGCGCCGTGCGCTCGGCCCGCTCGCTGGGCCTCAACCCGACGCAAACGCCGGAAGAGATCCTGAAGCTGATGCACGAGAGCGTGCGCCGCTTCGGCCCCAAGGCCGAACTCTACGTCCGGCCGATGTTCTGGGCCGGCAAGGGGGGCCAGGGCCCGATCTCTGTCGACCCCGACTCCTGCCAGTTCCTGCTCTGCACCTATGTCTCGCCGATGCGCGCCGGCAGCCCGCTCACCCTCGGCCTCTGCCGCTCGATCCGCCGGCCGACGCCCGAGAGCGCGCCGACCGACGCCAAGGCAAGCTGCCTCTATCCCAACTCCTCGCGCGGCGTGGCCGAGATGCTGAAGCGCGGCTTTGGCAACGGCATCGTCCTCGACGCCATCGGCAACGTGGCCGAGACCTGCAGCTCCAACGTGTTCCTCGCCCGAAACGGCGTCGTCGCCACGCCGGTGCCCAACGGGTCGTTCCTGGCCGGCATCACGCGCAACCGCACCATCAAGCTCCTGCGCAACGCCGGCATCACCGTCGAGGAGCGCACCGTCCGCCCGGCCGAACTCGACGACGCCGACGAGATCTTCACCACCGGCAACGCCGGCAAGGTCCAGCCGGTCAGCCGCTACGAGGACCGCGACCTGCAGCCCGGCCCGATCGCCGCCCGCGCCCACGACCTCTACATGGCGTTCGCCCGCACTCAACGGATCATCTGAGGGCGGATCATCTGAGGCGCGAGGCAGCGGCACACGAAGCGTGCCGCAAAAGACCGCCAGCCGCACCGCTGCCTGTGCCGCGGCCCGCAAATCCCCGAGCGCGATCAACGGTTTGGCGAAAACCGCGGCACAACGCCGACGAGCGCGCGGCACAGCCCCGAATCGCGGCGTTGTTCGGCCGCCAAGACTCGTCCGGCAAGACTCATGGCGGGATGCTTTGATAAAATTTCCCGCCTCAGAAAGACTGGAGCCTGCCCGATGACCCCGATGATCAACATCGATGTGCCGGACGTCGACGCGGGCCAAGGACGCGCCCTACGGACGGATCGCCATGCTGGCCGACCCGTTCGGCCACGGCTTCTGCCTGGTCCAGTTCAATCGACAGGGCTACGACGCGCTTCTGTCCGCGGGCTGAGCCCGCGCCCCGGACAGGGCAGCTGACGAAGAGGGATGCAAATCGCCAGCATGCGGATCGATGCTACTCGCTTCCGTGCCCCGTCCGGACAACGCCGGCTGAGGGCAACGACGCCGCCAAGCGGGCGGTTCCCTCCAAATCGGCTCACTCGTTCCGCCGCTCGCCGCGCAGCGTCGGCAGGCCGACGCCGGCGGCGTCGAAGCCGCCATCCACCGCCAGCACCTGGCCGGTGATGTATTCGGCCTGGTCGCCGCACAGGAAACAGATCGCATTGGCGAGTTCGGATTCCAGGCCATAGCGGTTGAGCGGGATATGGTCGTGATAGTCGGCCCGGATCTCCGGCGTGTGCACTTCCTTGGCCATGGCGGTATCGACCGGCCCCGGCGCCACGGCATTGACGCGGATGCCGTACTGGGCGAGCTCGGCCGCCTGTTGCTTGGTGAGATGCGCCAGCCCCGCCTTGCTGGTGCCGTAGGCGACGCGCAGCGTCGAGGCGCGCAGGCCCGAGATCGAAGTGATGTTGACGATGGCGCCGCCGCCCCGGTCGCGCATGATCGGCGCCACCGCCTGTGTCATCAGGAAGGGACCGGTGAGGTTGACCGCCATGACGCGCTGCCATTCCTCCAGCGTCACATCGAGCATCGGCTTGAACACGGCGATGCCGGCATTGTTGACCAGGGCATCGATGCGGCCGAACGTGCGCCGGGCCTGCTCGACGGCGGCCCGAACCGCGCCAGGGTCGGAGACATCGGCTTCGAGCGCCAGGGTCGCTTCTGCGCGGTCCAGCATATCGACCGCAGAGCGCAGCGTGTCGCCCAGGATATCCAGCATCGCGACCTGCCAGCCATCCGCCAGGAAGCGGCTCGCCGCCGCCAGGCCGATGCCGCGCGCCGCGCCGGTGACAAGGGCAGTCTTTTTGGGGCCAGACGCCATAGGGTGTTTCTCCTGTTGTCGTACCCGCCTCA
>Ga0082335_1007965_pt1 | contig 12429 bp, 9 predicted proteins | sample Subgrocontami58m_FD_72375 | JGI IMG/M metagenome (GOLD analysis project Ga0082335, IMG submission 72375) | Subsurface groundwater microbial communities from S. Glens Falls, New York, USA - GMW37 contaminated, 5.8 m (SPADES assembly) (version 2) ...
TTGCAGATGGCCAGGCCCAGGCCCGTGCCGCCCCGCTGGCGCGAGGTCGAGCTGTCGGCCTGGGCGAATCGGTCGAAAACGCGCGGCTTGAATTCTTCCGGGATGCCCGGGCCGGGGTCGATGACGCTGACGCGGAAGGCGTCGTGCCTACGCTCCAGACGCACTTCGACGCGAGCGCCGCGCGGCGAGAACTTGGCCGCGTTGGACAGCAGATTGGCCATCACCTGCATCAGTTGGTCGGAATTGGCGTTGACCCACGCCGGCCCGTGGCTGTGCGTTAGCGCCAGCCTGACGCCATATTGTTCGGCATACCCCTGGTTGGCCAAGATGGAAGAACGCAGCAGCGCTTCGAGTTCCACCGGCTCAAGCCGGATCTTCAGCGTGTCGGAATCGAGTTTTTCCACATCCAGAATGTCGTTGATCAGCCGCACCAGGCGCTGCGAATTGTCCCTGGCGACACGCACCAAAGTCTTGGTTTCAGCGCTCAAGTTCGTCATCCCGTCGAGCAGGCCGAGTGAGCCGACGATAGAGGAAAGCGGGGTGCGCAACTCATGGCTGACCACGCCAATGAATTCATTTTTCATGCGCTCGATTTCTTTGCGCGCCGAGATGTCGGCATTGGTTCCCGTGATCCGCAGGGCGCGGCCGGCGGCGTCGCGTTTCACCACCTGGCCATGGCTGAGCACCCATTTCCACTTACCCGCGCGCGTCCTGACGCGGGTTTCAACGTGGTACTCCGGGCTTGTGCCTTTCAGTGCAGCGATAAACGCCGCCGCACTGCGCTCGTGATCGTCCGGATGCACGAGCTGGTACAGGGCCGGGGCATCGGTGAAAGTTTCGCACGGCGGATCGCCCAGCATCTCGGCCCAGCCATCGCTAAGGTAGATCCTGCCGCCGGCGATGTCGATATCCCAGATCGCGAGCCTCGATCCCTGCAGCGCCAGGTCGAGGCGCTCGTTGATGCGGGTGATTTCCTCCTGCTGCCGCACGCGCTCGCTGATGTCGGCATGCGTGCCGATCATGCGCAACGGCTCGCCACCGGCATCGCGGCTGACCACCATGCCGCGGCTGAGTATCCATTTCCAGGTCCCGTCCTTGCACAGCATGCGGAACTCGCTAGCATAAGAGGGGCTGTCGCCGTCCAAATATCCTTGCAGGTCCGCCATCACGCGCGGCCTGTCCTCCGGATGAATCCGCTTCTCCCATTCTTCCCGCCGGTTCTCGACCTCGTCGTCGGCAAAGCCCAGCATTGCCTTGTAGCGTTTTGAATACAGGACTTCGCCGGTCCGGATGTTCCGGTCCCATACGCCATCGCCGGCGCCTTCGAGCGCAAATTTCCAGCGCTCCTCGCTCGCGCGCAGCGCCTCCTCCGTGGCCTTGCGCTCGGTGATATCGATGATCATCACGAAAAACCCGTTGACTTGGCCGGTGTCGTCGTAATCCGGAATGAACGTGCCGGCGACGTAGCGCTCGCTCCCGTCCTTTGCATAGCGCTTGCGCTCGTATTCGACCCGCTTTCCATGCAGAGCCCGCTCGATTTCGGGCAAAATGGTCACGTAGACATCGTTTCCCAGAACCTCGGCTATATGGCGGCTGTCGATGCGCTCGGCGGGCAAACCAAGCCATTCCTCGATAGCGCGGTTGTGGAATTGAAAGCGGTGCCGCCTATCGACGTAGCCGATCATCGCGGGGACGGAGCCGGTAACCAGCCGGTACTGCTTCTCCTGTTCGCGCAGTTGCGCTTCTGCCAGGCGGCGCTCTTCGCGCTGGCGATTGATCGCCGCCGCGGCGAACAGCGCCAGCCCGATTGCCATCAGAGCGCTCCAGGCGGTGAACGGGGTGAGCTGCCGGGTGCGCGCGGCGAAGCGCTCGTCGCGCTCGGCGGCCAGGTAGCGCTCTTCGCGCCGCATCTCGTCCACCAGCCGGTCGACTTCCCGCGCGTTCGCGAGGTAGGCATCGCTCGAAATGAAGGATAAGGCTGCGGCCGTGCCCTGCTGCTGGCGCAGCCGGATAGTCTGCTGTCGCAGGTCCATCATGGCTTTTGCCGCAACGTCCAGCGCGGTCACGCGGTGCTGCTGTTCGGCGTTGCCGGCGACGAATTCGGCCAGGTACACGATTTCGACCCGGCAACGGGCCGCCGCCTTGCGCAGCTCATCCAGGTACTGCTCCGAGGCGCGGACGACGTAACTCAGGGTGGCGGTTTCAGCCGTTTCCGTGGCACTGACCAGTTCCTCGAGCTTGGCGACGATGCGTTGCCTCTGCGCTTCGGCATTGGCCTGGTCCACCCGCTCGGTCACGGTCAACTGATAGGCGCCGCCGATCGCCACCAGCATGGCGATGGTGGTGGCAAGAACCAGGTAGATGCCGGTTTTGAACGAGAAGTTCATCTCCGGCAAAGCATCTTACTTTTCGGCCGCAGCGTCAAATTTGTAGATGGCCGGGTCGGGCGCCGCCGGTGTCTGCTAAAATGGACGCAGGAGGGGTATGTCCGATAAGCTCATCATCACCGTGGACGCGCAGATTGCCGCGCTGGTGCCGCGTTTCCTTGCCAATCGGACCGCCGATGTCGACAAAATCCGCGCCGCGCTTGCAGGCGCCGATTTCGAGGCGGTACGCGCCGCGGCGCACGCGATGAAAGGAGCGGGCGGCGGCTACGGTTTTGCCGAGATATCGCGGCTGGGCGCGGCGATGGAGGACGGCGCGCTGCGGCGCGACGCTGCGGCGATCACCGGCCTTGTGGCAAGCTTGGAGGAGTATCTCGGACGCATCGAAATCAAATTTGCCGATGAGCAATGAGCAATAGTGGGTAAATTCAAGACGGGGCTGCCCCGCACCCATCACCGATCACTCTCGACCTGACGATCATGCGTATCGCATTACTGGAGGACGAGCAGGATCAGGCAGACCTGGTGAGCGCCTGGCTGAACGCCGCGGGCCACAGTTGCCATGTCTACATGCTGGGCAAGGACTTGGTGCGCGAGGCGCAGCGCGAGACCTTCGACCTGTTCCTGCTCGACTGGGAAGTGCCCGGCATGTCCGGCGCGGAAGTGCTGGTCTGGATCCGCGCCAACATCGCCGAGCCGGTGCCCGTGCTGTTCGTCACCGCGCGAGCGCGCGAGGAGGACATCGTCCACGCCCTGTCCAACGGCGCCGATGACTACATGGTCAAACCCCTGGGCAAGCTCGAACTTCTGGCGCGCGTCGACGCGCTGGCGCGGCGCGCGCGCGCCAGCGGGCAGCAGGCCGAGGACGTGCTCGAATACGGGCGCCTGAGCGTGGATTGCCGCAACCGCCAGGCGAAGCTCGACGGCGAGGAGGTTGCAATGACGCAAAAGGATTTCGAACTGACCGTGTTCCTGCTGCGCAACCTGGGCCGGCTGTTGTCGCGCGGCCACATCCTGGAAGCGGTGTGGGGGCAGTCTGCCGAAATTAATACGCGCACGGTCGACACGCATGTCAGCCGCATCCGCGGCAAACTTAAGCTCACGCCCGAGAACGGCTGGCGGCTCTCGGCGGTCTATCAACACGGCTACCGACTCGAGCGGGTCGCCGCCGCAGCGGCGCAGTAGGGCGTGGTGAACACGCGCTGCGCCGTCGGGCCGTGCCCGGGCTCACCTTGAGCAAACTTCTGCTGCTGATCCTCGTCGTTCTGGCCGCGTGGTGGCTGGTCAAGGGTTTTCGCCGCAACGGGGCGGCGAAGGGCGCGCCTGAAGCCGCGCCCGAGCAAATGGTCACCTGCAATCATTGCGGGCTGTATCTTCCGCGAGGCGAGGCCATCTCCGAAGGGGACAAATTCTTCTGCTGCGACGAGCACCGCCGTCTGGCAGCTTAGAGTCGATCGGGAATGACCACCTGGCAACTCGCACCCGACACGCAGCCCGACTCGTTCTGGGTTTCGCTGCGCTATTTCAACATCTACCGCCTGCTGCTCGCGGCGGTGTTCCTGTCGGCGGTGCTGATCTTCGGCGACAGCCTCAATTTCGGCAGTCACAGCCTCGCGCAGTTCAAGTATGTGAGCGGCGCCTACCTGCTGTTGGCGATCGCCTACCAAGTGCTGCAGCAAAAGCTGCGCAGCCATTTCAATTTCCAGTTGAGCCTGCACGTCATCACCGACATCGTCGCGTCGGTGCTGATGATGAACGCGAGCGACGGCTTCAGGAGCGGCCTGGGCGTGATGCTGCTGATCTCGCTCGCGGCTGCGGCCCTGGTGAGTCGCGGTGCGTTGATGCTGTTCTACGCTGCGCTCGCGTCCATCGCCATCCTGCTGGAGCAGACCTACTGGATTCTGCAGTTCGATTACAGCACGGCGAATTACGTGCAGCCCGGGCTGCTCTCCATCGGTTATTTCGCCACGGCGCTGATTACCAACCAACTGGCGCAGCGTGTCATCCGCCAGGAACGGGTGATGCGCCAGCGCTCGGTCGATCTGAGCAATCAACTGCGCATCAACCAGCTGGTGATCCAGGACATGCAGGACGCCGTGCTGGTGGTCGATGGCAACGGTCTGGTGCGCCAGCACAATCCACAGGTGTCGCTGTTGCTCGGATCGCAGGCGCCCGAGCTCGACCAGATCGAGAACTATTCGCCCGAGATTGCCCGCCTGCTCAGGTGCTGGCGCAGCCAACGGGACAACCCGACGCAAACCCTGTTGATGCCGGGCAGCGGCAAGCTGGTGCGCGCGCGCTTTGTCGAGGCCGGTACTGACGGCGGCAGCTTCACCCTGGTGTTCCTCGAGGACTTGTCGCGGCTGCAGGAACAGGCGCAGCAGCTGAAGCTGGCGGCGCTCGGGCGCCTCACCGCCAATATCGCGCACGAGATCCGCAATCCGCTCTCCGCAATCAGCCACGCGAGCGAGCTGCTGCTGGAAGAGCAGCGCGGCCCGTCGCAAGAGCGCTTGCTGCACATCATCCAGGACAACTCCAAACGTCTCGATCGCATGGTGCGCGACGTGCTCGAGCTGACGCGGCGCGACCGCGTGCATCCCGAGACCATCCAGCTAGGGGCTTTTCTGCCCTCCTTCATCGACGAGTTCGCGCAAAACGAAAAAATCCCGTCAACAAGCTTTGCGCTGGAATTGCACGGGGCGGGCGAGATCTCGTTCGACCGGGTGCACCTGCAGCAGGTGCTATGGAACCTGCTGCGCAACGCCTGGCGCCACTCGCGTCAGCGCACGGCGAGCGTGCGTGTAGCGGTCCGGCGCCAGGCGAATCGGGTAGAATTGCACGTGATCGACGACGGCGAGGGTGTGCCCACGCACCTGCGGCAGCAATTGTTCGAACCCTTCTTCACCACCTACAGCGACGGCACGGGCCTCGGCCTGTATATTGCGCGCGAAATGTGCGCGGCCAACGGCGCCAGCCTGGAGTACTCCGAGCGGCCGGCTGGAGGCGGCGGCGCCGATTTCCGCGTACTTTGCGGCGGGAGGCCCGCGTGAAGCACGCCGAACGCCGGAGCGATCCGGTCACCGCCACAGTCTTGGTGGTCGATGACGAGGCCGATATTCGCGAGCTGCTCGAACTGACTTTGGTGCGCATGGGGCTGGCGGTGAAGTCCGCAGCCGGCGTGGCCGAGGCGCACGCGCTGCTGAGCGCAAAGCAGTTCGACCTGTGCCTCACCGACATGCGCCTTCCCGATGGCGAGGGTCTGGATCTGGTGCGCTACATCGGCGAGCATTGCGGCGACCTTCCCGTGGCGGTGATCACCGCCTACGGCAGCGCCGAGAACGCCGTCGCGGCGCTCAAGGCTGGCGCGTTCGACTATCTGTCCAAGCCGGTGTCGCTGGAGGATCTGCGCACTCTGGTCAAGTCGGCGCTCAAGCTGCCGCAGCGCGTCTCCGCCGCAAAGCCCGCGCGCCACCAGTTGCTGGGCGATTCACCGCCGATGCGGCAGGCGCGCGAGATGATCTACAAGCTCGCCCGCAGCCAGGCGCCGGTCTACCTCAGCGGCGAATCCGGCAGCGGCAAGGAATTGGCGGCGCGCCTGATCCACGAGCAGGGGGCGCGCCATGAGCAGCAGTTTGTACCGGTGAACTGCGGCGCGATTCCGGAAAATCTGATGGAGAGCGAGTTCTTCGGCTACAAGAAGGGGGCTTTCACCGGGGCGGAGGCCGACCGCGACGGCTTCTTCCAGGTGGCGCACGGCGGCACGCTGTTCCTGGATGAGGTTGCCGACTTGCCGCTTCCCATGCAGGTGAAGCTGCTTCGTGCCATTCAGGAGAAGCGGGTGCGCAAGGTGGGTGCGACGGCCGAGGACCCGGTGGATGTGCGCATGATCTGCGCCACCCACCAGAATCTCGCCGCCCTGGTCGAGGCGGGCGCGTTCCGCCAGGACCTGTATTTTCGCCTCAACGTGATCGAGCAGAAAATGCCGTCCTTGAAAGAGTGCCGCGGAGATATCCCCGTGCTGGCCGAGTCCATGCTCGCGCGCATGGACGGACCGGGCGGCGCCGCGCCGCGCCTGTCGAAGGCTGCGCGCTCGGCGCTAGGCGGCTACGATTTTCCCGGCAATGTGCGCGAACTGGAGAATATTCTGGAGCGCGCCGTGGCCTTGTGCGGCGGCAGGGAAATCCAGCCGGACGATTTGCGGCTCACGCCGCCGCGCCAGGCGGACGAGGCGCCACCCGGCGAAAAATGGCCGTTGCCGGACTATCTGGACCGGGTCGAACGCGAGGCCATACTCGAAGCGCTGGGCAAGACGCGCTTCAACCGCACTGCGGCGGCCAAGCTCCTCGGCATCACTTTTCGCGCCCTGCGCTACCGCATGGCGCGGCTGGGGATCAACGAACCGCGCCCATGATGGTCGATGCCGCCGGGCGCGTGGACAGCGCGCGCTATCTTGCCTCGCCCAACTGCGACGAGCGGCCGCCGGGTGAGGCGGTCACGCTGCTGGTGATCCACAACATCAGCCTGCCCCCGGGCGAATTCGGCGGCGACGGCGTCGTGCGCCTGTTCACCAACGAGCTCGACCACGCAGAGCATCCTTACTACCGGACCCTCGCTTGCGTGCGGGTGTCGGCGCATTTCCTTATCCGCCGCTCGGGCGAACTGCTGCAGTTCGTGCCTTGCGCGAAGCGTGCCTGGCACGCCGGAGAGTCCGCCTGGTGCGGGCGCAGCCACTGCAACGACTTTTCCATCGGCATAGAGCTGGAGGGCGCGGACGACGTGCCTTATGCGGAGCCGCAGTACCGCGTGCTGGCACAACTCACGCGCGCGTTGCACTCGGCCTACCCGATCGCCGACATCGCCGGCCACTGCGACATCGCCCCCGAGCGCAAGACCGATCCCGGCCCGAGCTTCGATTGGCCTCGCTTTCGCGGCTCGATCGTCTGAAGAGGATCTGAACAAGGGGGCGGCGCCCCCTTGTCCACCAAGTGGACTTTCCCCGCAAGGGGGATCGAGACTTTCGGGGCGTCCCCCCAAGGGGACTTCCTTCGGGGCGTAAATCCCCCAAGTTAGAGGAAGCTCTGATTACGTCACGGACTTAATCAGAGCTTCCCTATGAAAATTCGAGCTGAAGGCGCAAAGTTTTTTCGCCGCCGCTCTAGCGGCAGCACGCCCGGTTCACGATTTTTTCATAGACGCGACTCGGTCGACGCAATTTTGTGTGTCCTTCGCGTTGTTGCGTTCATTTTCCGCCCGAACATAAAATTTTCAAAAACTTCTTGCAAAATCAAAAGCGCATCACTAAAATTAGTTGCTAACTGGTAGCGAGATACTATATATTGTGGTTGTGGTCCGAACCAAGACATAAGGCCAGCGACGGAAATGCAGCGATTGGCGCACTAGAACAAGAGGGGGAATGCATATGCAGCTTGTCACCGATTCACAAAAAACGCCATCCCAGGCCGGTGCCAATGTTGCCGAAGTGTCCGCAGTGAGCCAATCAGCCTATCCCGGCTACCGCATCATTCGGCGCAACGGCGCGGTGGTCGGTTTCGACCCGGGCAAGATCTCGGTCGCCATGACCAAGGCGTTTCTTGCGATCGAAGGCGGTCAGGGTGCGGCTTCGGCGCGCATCCGCGAATTGGTTGCAGGGCTCACCGAAGGTGTGGTCGCTGCCCTGGCGCGGCGCCAGCCCGGCGGCGGCACCTTCCATATTGAAGACATCCAGGACCAGGTCGAACTGGCGCTGATGCGCTCCGGCGAGCACGAGGTAGCCCGAGCCTACGTGCTTTACCGCGAGCAGCGTACCAAGGCGCGCACCTTGGAACAGGCCAAGCAGAAAGGCAAGGCCGCCGCCCCCGATCTTCACGTGATCGAGAACGGCGTGAGGCGGCCGATCAACCTGGCCGCGTTGAAAAACCTGCTCAAGGCTTGTTGCGAGGGCCTGGACGATTCGGTCGATCCGGGCATTATTTTCAACGAGACGCTGAAGAACCTCTACGACGGCGTGCCGATCGAGGAAATCCGCAAGTCGGCAATCCTGTCGGCGCGCGCGCTGATCGAAAAGGATCCCGACTACAGCTTCGTCACCGCGCGGCTGCTGTTGAACACCATTCGGATCGAGATCCTCGGCGAGGAAGTGCCGCAGGCGCAAATGGCCAAGCGTTACGCCGAATATTTTCCGGAATTCATCAAGCGCGGCATCGCTGCCGAGCGGTTGGACGAGCGGCTGGCAAAATTCGACCTGGCGCGCCTGGGCAAGTCGCTGGACGCCGCGCGCGATCTGAAATTCGGCTATCTCGGCCTGCAGACCCTGTATGACCGCTACTTTCTGCACGAGCACGGGCAACGCATCGAACTGCCACAGGCTTTCTTCATGCGCGTCGCCATGGGTCTGGCGCTGAACGAGATCGACCGCGAGGCACGCGCCATCGAGTTCTACCAGATCCTGTCTTCCTTCGACTTCATGAGCTCGACGCCGACGCTGTTCAATTCGGGAACCCTGCGCTCGCAGCTTTCTAGCTGCTACCTGACCACCGTCGCGGACGACCTCGACGGTATCTATGAATCGATCAAGGACAACGCCTTGCTGGCCAAGTACGCCGGCGGCCTGGGCAACGACTGGACGCCGGTGCGCGCCCTGGGCTCGCACATCAAGGGCACCAACGGCAAGTCGCAGGGCGTGGTCCCGTTCCTGAAGGTGGTGAACGACACCGCCGTAGCGGTGAACCAGGGCGGAAAACGCAAGGGAGCGGTGTGCGCCTATCTGGAAACCTGGCACCTGGACATCGAGGAATTCCTCGAACTGAGGAAAAACACCGGCGATGACCGCCGCCGCACCCACGACATGAACACCGCCAGCTGGATCCCGGACCTGTTCATGAAACGGGTGATCGAAAACGGCGAGTGGACGCTGTTCTCGCCCTCCGACTGCCCTGACCTGCACGACAAGTTCGGCAAGGAATTCGAGAAAGCGTATACGGCCTACGAGGAAAAGGCGGCCAGGGGCGAAAACAAGCTGTTCAGGAAGATCCCGGCGCTGCAGCTGTGGCGCAAGATGCTGTCGATGCTGTTCGAGACCGGGCATCCCTGGATCACCTTCAAGGATCCGTGCAATATCCGCTCGCCTCAGTCCCATGCCGGCGTGGTGCACAGCTCGAACCTGTGCACCGAGATCACGCTCAACACTAACGAGCACGAGATCGCGGTGTGCAATTTGGGTTCGGTCAACCTGGTCGCCCACCTTAAGCTCATTGATGGCACGGTCGAGCTAGATCAAGCCAAGCTGCGGCGCACTATTGCCACCGCGATGCGCATGCTGGACAACGTCATCGACATCAATTATTACGCGGTGGGCAAGGCGCGCAATTCCAACCTCAAGCACCGCCCGGTGGGCATGGGGATCATGGGTTTCCAGGACTGCCTGCACCTGCTGCGCGTTCCCTACGCCTCCAAGGAGGCGGTTGAGTTCGCCGACCGTTCCATGGAGGCGGTCGCCTATTACGGCTACATGGCCTCGACCGAGCTGGCCGAGGAACGCGGCCGCTACTCTAGCTATCGCGGTTCGCTGTGGGACCGCGGTATCCTGCCGCAGGACACGCTGGCCTTGCTGCGCGAGGAGCGCGGCGCTTTGAAGGGGGAGGGGGCCCCTTCATCCCCCTTGGTCGAAATCGACATGAGCGCGAGCATGGATTGGGAGGGTTTGCGCGAGCGCATCAAGCGGCACGGTATGCGCAACTCCAACTGCATCGCCATCGCGCCGACGGCCACCATCGCCAACATCATCGGCGTGTCGGCTTCGATCGAGCCCACTTACCAGAACCTGTACGTGAAGTCGAATCTGTCTGGCGAATTCACCGTGGTCAACGAATATCTGGTGAACGACCTGAAGCGCCTGGGCTTGTGGGACGAAGTGATGATCGCCGATCTCAAGTATTTCGACGGCAACCTGGCGAAGATCGACCGGGTGCCGGCCGAGCTGCGCAAGCTCTACGCCACCGCGTTCGAAGTCGAGCCGCAGTGGCTGGTCGAGGCGGCGGCGCGACGGCAAAAATGGATCGACCAGTCGCAGTCGCTCAATATCTATATGGCCGGCGCCTCGGGCAAGCGGCTGGACGATACCTACAAGCTCGCCTGGAAGCGCGGCCTGAAAACGACCTACTACCTGCGTTCGATGGGCGCAACCCACGCCGAGAAATCCACGGTGAAAGCAGGGCAGCTGAACGCCGTGCCCGAGGGCGGGATGCCCTCCGCGGCCAAGAGTTCCGAGCCGGCTGATCCGAAAGTCTGCTCGATTGACAACCCGGAATGCGAGGTATGCCAGTAAGTAGGCAAGAAGACTGGAGAGATGAACATGCTCAATTTTGATGACGAAGTGGCGCTTTCCCCGATCCCCGGCCTGGGGATGCAGGCGGCGCGGGGATTCATGCCCACGTCATCGGCGCCTGCCGCGGCGCGCCAGGAGCAGGTGCCCGAGCAAGCCGTGCCGGCGGCGAGCGCCGAACATCTGCGCCGTATCCGCGTAGAGGACAAGCGCATCATCAACGGGCGCACCGATGTCAACCAGCTGGTGCCGTTCAAGTACAAATGGGCGTGGGAGAAGTACCTCGCCGCCTGCGCCAACCACTGGATGCCGCAGGAAATCAACATGAGCCGCGACATCGCCACGTGGAAGGACCCGAACGGTCTGACCGAGGACGAGCGCCGCATCATCACGCGCAATCTCGGCTTTTTCGTCACCGCCGACTCGCTCGCCGCGAACAACATCGTGCTCGGCACCTATCGCCACATCAGCGCGCCGGAGTGCCGCCAGTATCTGCTGCGCCAGGCTTTCGAAGAGGCGATCCATACCCACGCCTACCAGTACATCGTCGAGAGCCTGGGCTTGGACGAAGGCGAGGTGTTCAACGCCTATCACGAGATTCGCAGCATCCGCGACAAGGACGAGTTTCTGATCCCGTTCATCGACACGCTCACTGATCCCGCGTTCAAGACCGGTAGGCCCGAGGCCGACCAGCAACTGCTGAAAAGCCTGATCGTGTTTGCCTGCATCATGGAGGGGCTGTTTTTCTACGTCGGCTTTGCCCAGATTCTCGCCATGGGGCGCCAGAACAAGATGACCGGCGCCGCGGAGCAGTACCAGTACATCCTGCGCGACGAGTCGATGCACTGCAATTTCGGCATCGACCTGATCAACCAGATCAAGATGGAAAACCCGCATCTCTGGACCCCGGCATTCCGCGAGGAGATCCAGGGCTACATGAAAACGGCGGTCGAACTCGAGTACCGCTATGCGGAGGACACCATGCCGCGCGGCGTGCTCGGCCTGAATGCGCCGATGTTCAAGGAATATCTGCGCTACATCGCCAATCGCCGTTGCCAGCAGATCGGCGTGGAGCAGCTTTATTCCGGGGCGAGCAACCCTTTCCCTTGGATGAGCGAAATGACCGATCTGAAGAAAGAGCGCAATTTCTTCGAAACCCGGGTGATCGAGTACCAGACCGGAGGCGCGCTCAGTTGGGATTAGCAACTTTCATTCCGTCGTCGACCAGCGGAGGCATTCATGGGTAAGTTGACCGAATTTCGGGCCGATAGCGACTACAGCTTGTGGCTGCGTTTCGACGACGGGCTGGAGGGAAGCGTGTACCTCGGCAATTTGCTGGAAATCGGTGCGTTCAAGCTTTGGCGCGACCAGGATCAGTTTCGCCGGGTGGCGATTGATCCCGCGGCAATGACTCTGGTTTGGGATGGCGGAATCGAACTCGATCCCGCCGTTTTGTATCGTGACCTGCTGGAGCGCAAGGCCGCATGAGGCCTCGCGCGCATGTGCAGGCAAGGGATTCGGCAGGCTGGGGTTCGCCCCGGCCGGCTGGATAATCCGGGCTACCATAGCCGGGTTTGCAGTAGTTGTTTTTCTTTAACTTTGATGAAGGAGCTTTACCATGGCAACGAAGAAAAAAGCAAAGAAAGCAGCGAAAAAACCGGCTAAAAAAGCCAAAAAGAAGAGGGCAGTAGCTAAAAAGCCGGCAAAAAAGAAAGCGGCCAAGAA
>Ga0082335_1007966_pt1 | contig 12427 bp, 13 predicted proteins | sample Subgrocontami58m_FD_72375 | JGI IMG/M metagenome (GOLD analysis project Ga0082335, IMG submission 72375) | Subsurface groundwater microbial communities from S. Glens Falls, New York, USA - GMW37 contaminated, 5.8 m (SPADES assembly) (version 2) ...
ATTCGGCCTGGCGCGAAATGAAGCTGATCGAGGCGGCGATCCCCCCGCCGCAGCCGTCGCAAGCGACGTTCACCGGCTGGCCGGGCTTGAGCGCGCCGACGTCGGTCTCCGCGACGAAGAATCTCAGCTTGACGTTCTCCGGCGGCAGCAGGCTCACCACGGGGCTGCCCGCCTGGATCCACTCCCCTTCGGAGTAGAACGTGTCCTGGACCAGCCCCGCCGCCGGGGCGCTCGCCGCGCGCTGCTGCAGGCGCCAGTCGCTCTGCTCGAGCGCCGCCTTCGCGGCCTCGACTTCGGCGCGCGCCGCGGCGACCTCCTTTTCGCGCCCGATGGCGATGCGCGCCGTGCGGACCTGCGCTTCCAGCTCCTCGACGCGCGCGATGTCGCGCGCGTACGCGGTACGCGCCTGGTCGAGCGCCGCCTGCGCGATGAAACCGTCCTTGAACAGGCGCCCCTGCTGGCGCAGTTGCTGCGTCGAGAGCGCGCGCGCCGCCTTCGCCTGCGCCTCCTGCGCGCGCACCGCCTCGATTTCGGGCGCCCGCTTTCCGGTGCTCAGGTTGGCAAGCCTTGCCTCCGCGCTCCTGAGCTGCGCCTCGGACTCGCGGCGTCCTGCCTTCTCGTTCTCGATCTCGAGCGCAAACAGCGGCGCCCCGGCGGCCACTTCGTCGCCGCGCTTCACCCAGCGCTTCTCAAGCCGCCCGGCCGATGCCGGCGAAACCATGACGAATTCGCCCTCAGCATAGCCCTGGAAATACCCGGCGCTGCGCTGTTCGCAGCCCGCCACCCCGAGCAGTGCGGGCAGGACCAGGGCGACACGCAGGCAGATAGGGCTCATCCTTCGCTGCGGCCCCCGTCAAAGGCGCTGTCGCCAGTCGCGCGCTATTCCTTTTCCTGGGTGACGACGACCCGGTTCACGAAGGTGATGCTGGGAAAGGTGCGATTCAGGTTCTTGCTCTTGAAATTGGTCATCACCATGCCCTCGTCGAAGCGGATCACGTCGCCTTTCTTCGCGGCAACGGTGGTCGCGGCGAGCCACAGCGTCTTCTTGTTCTGGGACACCTCGAGGTACGTGTACTGCGGAACATCGATGATGCTGAGCACCTTGGCTTTCTGCGGCAACGGGATCTCCGCAGCGCCCTTGTTCGCGCCCACGGGCGGATGTCCGCCCGGAAGGGACTGGGCGGCGACGGAAGCGGAGAAGACGGCAATCGCGAGCACAAAGGGTTGGAGTTTCATTGACGGTTCTCTTTCTCGATCGGATAAGCGGCGAATTATACGTCGCTGCGCCCAGCCACGGGTCCCGTCCCGGGGCGGTTCAAACGCTGGAAATGCGGGGCTTTGACCCGCCTGTATCCGCTATGTCGGATCGCCCGTTGTGCCAACATCGCATGCATGACCGGCCTCGGCCCTGCCATCGGGTCCGGGGAGAGCCAATGGGAGACATTGAAAGGGTCTACCCGCAGACCATGAGCGACGCGGTTGACAATGCCCTCTACGTCACGGCCGAGCAGCTCCGTGTGGGGCTATACATTCATCTTGATCTGCACTGGACGGACCACCCGTTCACCTTCAGCAGTTTCAAGATCAAGAATCAGGACCAGATCAGCACGATCCACCGGCTCGGCCTGAGGCGCATCCGCTACGAGCCGGCCAGAAGCGACGGCAAGCCGCTTGCGCTCGCACGCCAGCCGGCAGCGGACGAGCCGGTCGAAGCGCCGAGCGCCCCGCCGCCCCCGCCGCCGGGTGAAGCCGAGGCAGTGACGGAAAAGAGGGAACGCATCGAGCAACTCGCGCGGATCCGCGACGAAATCCGCGAGGTCGAGAAGAAATTCCAGCACGCCAGCGATACGGTCAAGGGCATCCTTCGCGAGGCTCCGATCAGGCCGCAGGAGTCCCGCCGCCAGGCGGAGAAACTGGTGGGCCACATGGTCGAGTCCATCATCTCCCGCGGCAGCGTCCTCATGCACGCCATCAACGGAAACGTGGGTGAGGAGGCCTACGTTCATTCCCTCAACGTGGCGGTGCTCTCGTTGATGCTGGCGAAGACCCTCGGCTTCAGCGCCGAGGAAACCCGGCACCTCGGGATGGGCGCGATGTTCCACGACATCGGCAAGTCCGACATCCCGTTGTGGATCGTGCACAAGACCGAACCGCTCACCCGGGCCGAGCAGGCGCAGATGGAGAAACATTGCGCTCTCGGTGCGGAGATCGCCAAGCGGCTCGGCCTGTCGATCCGCGCGACCGAGATCATCCTCCAGCATCACGAATACGCCGACGGCAGCGGCTACCCGCGCGGCCTGACGGGCGATAAACTGTCGCCGCTCTCGGTGATTGTCGCCATCGTCAACACCTACGACAACCTGTGCAATCCCCCCAATGTCGCCGACGCCCTGACGCCGCACGAGGCCCTGTCGCACATCTTCGCGGTCAAGCGCAGCAAATTCCAGGAACTGCCGCTCAAGGCGTTCATCCGCTGCCTGGGCGTCTATCCCCCGGGGAGCATCGTCCAGCTCTCCAACGAGATGTTCGGGCTGGTCGTTTCGATCAACCCCGCGAAGCCGCTCAAGCCCAACGTGCTGGTCTTCGACCCGGACATCCCCAGGGATGAATCGGTCATCATCGACATGGAGAAGGAAAGCGACCTGAACATCAGCAGAAGCCTGCGTCCCGGCCAGCTGGCGCGCGAGGTGTACCAGTACTTGAGTCCTCGCAAGCGCGTGACCTACTACTTCGACCCCAAAAAGCAGGACCAGCCCACGTGACGTCCGCACTGTCGCGCAACGAGCTCGCCCAAGGCATTTTCGACCAGCACCACGAGGCCATGCTGGTCGTCGATCCCCGGACGCTGCAAATCGCCGAGGCGAATATCGCCGCGTGCCACCGGCTCGGCTATGAGCGCGACGCCCTGCTCAAGCTTCCGATCACCGAAATCGAATCCTCGGTTCAGGACGTCTTCTTCTGGGACGAAGCCAGGGACGGCAACTACTCCGAGATCGAGGTAATGGAGGGCCTGTACAAGCGCGCGGACGGTTCCATCATCCCGGTGGAGAAGAGCCTGCGGCGCATCCGGTCCATGGAGCGGGAATACCTTCTGCTGTCGTTTCGCGACATTTCGGGCCAGAAGGCCCTGGACGAGGAACTCGCGCATTCCACCTCGCTGCTCGCCGCGACGCTCGAAGCCACCGCGGACGGCATCCTGGTGACGCGGCTGGACGGCGGCATCGGCAACATGAACCAGCATTTCGCGCGCATGTGGGCCATCCCCCACGAATTGCTGGTGGAAGGCGAGGACCGGAAGATCTTCGCCTTCATGGAAGACCAGGTGGCCGAACCGCGGGGCTACCGGGAGCGGCTGGCAAGCATGAGCCTCGACCCCGAAGGCAGGCTGTTCGACGCCATCGAGCTGAGCGACGGGCGCTGTTTCGAACGCCACGTGATCCCGCTGCACATCGACGGCCGGTTCGCCGGACGGGTGTTCAGCTTCAGCGATGTCACCCGGCGCAAACGCAACGAGGAGGAGCTGCGCAAGGCCAAGCTGGACGCCGAGGCGGCCAACCGCGCCAAGAGCGAGTTCCTGGCGATCGTGAGCCACGAAATCCGCACGCCGATGAACGGCATCATGGGCATGGTGGACCTCGCGCTCGACACCCAGCTCACCCAGGAGCAGCAGCAATACCTGGGCATGGCCAAGTCCTCCGCCGATTCCCTGCTCACTATCATCAACGACATCCTGGACTTTTCCAAGGTCGAGGCGAGGAAACTGGAGCTCGAGTCCCTTCCGTTCGATTTCGGCACCACGCTGTGGGAAACCGTGCGCGTCCTGTCGCTCAACGCCGAGCAAAAGAACCTGGAACTGGTTCTGGACATCGCACCCGAGGTGCCCGAGGGCATGGTCGGCGACCCCGGCCGCCTGCGCCAGATCGTTACCAACCTGGTGGGCAATTCGATCAAGTTCACCGAGCGCGGCGAGATCGTCGTTCGGGTCGGACTCGAAGAGGAACAGGGCGACGTGTGCTGCCTGCATTTCGTCGTCAGCGACTCCGGCATCGGGATACCGCAGGACAAGCAGAATTCGATTTTCGAAGCCTTCACCCAGGCCGACAGCTCGATCTCCCGCAAGTTCGGCGGCACCGGCCTGGGACTGACCATCGTCTCGCGGCTGGTCCGGCTCATGAACGGCAGGATCTGGCTGGAAAGCGAACCCGGAAAGGGGAGCACGTTCCACTTCACGGCGCGCCTTCCCCGCTCTCCAAGGCCCGCGGCCGCGCCGCCGCGGCTTGACGCATTGCGCGGCCTGCGCGCGGTCGTGGTCGACGACAACGCCGTCAGCCGGCACGTGGTGGCGGAATCGCTGCGCCGCTGGGGAATGCTCCCGGCCGTCGCGGCGAGCACCGAGGAGGCGCTCCGCCTGCTGGCATCCGCCGGCGACGGCGAGACGCCGTTCCGCCTGTCGGTGATCGACGCCCACATGCCGGGAACGGATGGGTTCGATCTGGCCGACCAGATCAAGCGCAATTCGACATCGCCCACGGGCACGGTGATGCTGCTGTCTTCGCGCGGCATCCGGAGCGACGTGGCACGCTGCCGCGAACTGGGAATCGCCTCCTATCTCACCAAGCCGGTCTCGAAGGCCGAGCTGCTCCAGGCCGTGCGCAACGCGTTGGGCCTGGATGAAGCCGGGCATGCCGCGCAACCTGTGTCGCGGCGCGCGCTCGGCGATTATGCGCTGAGCGGACTGCGCATCCTGCTCGCCGAGGACAGCGAGATCAATCAACTGCTCGCCGTCACCATGCTGGAGAAACAGAAGCATCGCGTTACCGTCGCCGCCGACGGGGCACAGGTACTGGAAGCGCTGCGCCACTCCGAATTCGACCTGATCTTGATGGACGTGCAGATGCCGGAGATGGACGGTCTCGAGGCGACCGGGCGCATCCGGCGGCAGGAGGTGCAGCGCGGCGGCCATATCCCCATCATCGCCATGACCGCCAACACCATGCAGGGCGACCGCGAGCGCTGCCTGGGGGCGGGAATGGACGGCTACGTACCCAAGCCATTGCGGCGCGATCAGCTGTACGCGACCATCGAAAGCGTTCTCGGGCCGCAGCAGCCGGCTCCCCAGAAGAGCAAGAGCGCTGCCGCGGACTGACCGCGGGTCGGGCGCTCGCCGCCCGACTCGGCCCCGCGTATTCCCAATTGCGGCCCTGCGCGCTAGACTTGCCGCCTGATGAGCGATTGCTGCGAAGACAAGACGTGCGCGGTCGAGACGCTGCGGGAGCGCCAGGGATCGACGCTGAAGCTCGTGCTCCTGATCAATGCGCTCATGTTCGGCGTCGTGCTGGCGGCCGGCCTGATCGCGGGCTCGACGGCCTTGCTTTCGGACTCGCTGGACAACCTCGGGGATGCCCTGACCTACGGTCTGAGCCTCTACGCGGTGTCGCGCGGTGAGCGGTCCAAGGCGAAAGTCGCCCTGTTCAAGGGCGGGCTCATCCTGATCGCGGGCCTGTTCGTGCTCGGCCAGGTCGGCTGGCGCATATTCGTTCCCACCGTCCCGGCGTTCGAAACCATGGGAGCCGTCAGCCTGCTCGCGCTCGCGGCGAACGGCGCCTGCCTCGCGCTCCTTTGGAAGCACCGCGAGGAAGACATCAATATGAGCTCGGTGTGGGAGTGTTCGCGAAACGACATCGCCGCCAACGTTTCGGTCTTCGTTGCGGCGGGCGGCGTCTGGCTCACCGGGTCCGGATGGCCCGATCTCGCGATAGGGTTCGCATTGGCAATCCTGTTCCTGCGCTCCGCGGCACGGGTGCTGCGGGGCGCCGTCTCCGAGCTCAATTCACGGGGCAGCGCGCCCGCAGTGGTCCGGATTGCCAGGCCGCAGCGCCGCTGAGCGCCGCGCCGCGTTCGGCCCGCTATTGATGCATCCGCGTGTGGCGCAGGTATAGGCAGCGCAGCCCGTACAGCGCGGCAAACGCCGCCAGGCCCGCGATCACCCCGATGATGCTCGGTGAGATCCAGCCGAACGCAAGACCCAGCAGCCAGCCGTGATCCGCGATGGCGTAACCCCAGCCCACCAGCAGCGCAATGATTCCAGCGCCGATTCCAGACCAAACCTCGATGCAGCTGTCGTTTCGGGAAAGCATGGCACCTCCCGCTTGAGTACCCCGCGCAGCCAGAAGCTGCGCCGGACAGGCCCAGACAACAGCAAACACCCAATGCAGGATTGCGTCGTGACTTGGATCACTGATTTCGCACGTCGCGGCCGGAGCGTGTCGCGCGCGGAACCGCGCTAGATATAGAGCCTGCAATACTTGAGCGCTTCCGGGTCCTGGGCGCTCTGGACGCAGGCTCTTTCTTTCTGCAGCCCGCTGATCGCCCGATCGATCCGGTCGAGCAGGCGCTGCTTCTGCTCCCGGAATCTTTCCGGGTCGCCCTGGCTGGGCGCGCTCGGCGGTCCGCCGCGCGGCCCTGCCTGCTGCGCAAGCACGACGCCGCACAGGACCATCGACAATACAACGCATAAGGCTGTCTTCATGCCCGCTCCTTCGCTTCGGATCGCCGACGAAGATCAGCCGCCGCTCAACGCCTGCAGAACGATCACCTGGTCCGAACTGCGCAGCGGCACATCGAGCGTGCGCACCTGGTCGCGGTTGACGAAGATCCGGATGTGGCGCCGGATCGCGTCCTGCTCGTCGATCATGCGAAACCGGATTCCGGGGTAGCGCCGGTCCAGATCGGCGAGCACTTCCTCGAGCGTCGCGCCGTCCGCCTCGACTTCCTGCCGCTCGCCGCAGTAGGAACGCAGCGGCGTGGGTATCAGGATCTTCATTTTCCCAGCTCGGCCGCCTCGATGGCGAAGATGTGCGGCAGATGCCGGGCGAGGCAGGACCATTTCGCGCCTTCGTTCCGGCTCCCCCATATCTCGCCGCTCGTGGTGCCGAAATACACGCCGACCGGATCGTGGGCGTCGGCGCTCATCGCCTGGCGCTTCACCGTGAACCATCCCTGGCTGCGCGGCAGCCCCGCGTCCAGCCGCTGCCAGGTCCTGCCCGAATTGCGCGTCACGTAGGCCGCGGGCTTGCCGCCCGGGCTGGTCCGCGGCCACACCGAGGTGCCGTCCATCGGGAACACCCAGGCCATTGCAGGATCGCGCGGATGCAGGACCATCGGAAAGCCGATGTCACCCACCCGCTTCGGCATGCTCGCCCCGATCCGCACCCACTTGCCCGAAGGACGCTCCATGCGGTAAATGCCGCAATGGTTCTGCTGATACAGGATGTCGGGCGCGATCGGATGCAGCCGCAGGCAATGCGGATCGTGGCCGTACTCGGGGTGAGGATCCGGCAGGAAGTCGGCGCTGCAGCCGGAATTGAGCGGCGTCCAGCCGGCGCCCATGTCGGTGCTTTCGAACACGCCGCCGCTCGACATGGCGATGTACAGATGCCGCGGGTCGCGCGGGTCGATCGCGATCGAGTGCAGCTTGGGACCGTCGGGGGTTCCGTCCTGCTCGCCGCCGGTCCACCGGGAATACATGGGGTGGTCGTTGAACCCCGATACGGGCGCCCAGGTGTCGCCGCCGTCCTCGCTGCGGAACAGGCCTTGCGGAGAGGTGCCGGCGTACCAGACATTCGGTTCGTCGCGGTGGCCGGGAGTCAGCCAGAACACGTGATCGACGACACGGCCCTTCTGCCCCTCGCCCGCCTTGGGGAACGCCGGCGGCTTCGCGGCTTCCTTCCAGTTCCTGCCCAGATCGGTCGAACGGAACACGCTCGGCCCGAGGTGCCCGGTGCGCGCGGCAAGCAGCAGCGTATGCCTGTCGCGCGGGTCGAGGATCATATGGTGCACGATGTGGCCGAAGAACATCGGCCCCGCGGTCTTCCAGGTCCGCCGGCCCTTGTCCGCCTTGAGCATGAATGCCCCCTTGCGCGTTGCGACAAGCAGGGCGACGGAACCCGTCGCGGCCACGGGATGCGCGGATCTCGTCGAGGCAGAGGTTCTCATGGCGCGCGCAGTGGGAGTCGGGTCCTTTGCAGAATAATAGCCCAGGAATCCCGATCCGCCTGCGGTGCCGCGCTTCTAGTACCTCTTGCCGGCGCTGAACTCCGCCTTGAGCCGCGCGACCTGCTTGCGCACGGCCTCGAGCTCGATGCGGGCCGTCTCGATCGCTTGCAGGCTGTCCGTGGTTGGCTTCTCTTGCGACGCGGTCTGCAGTGTCATGGCGGCTTGGGCCGCACGATAGCGGTCCTCGGCGGCAGTCCACCGTTCAACCAGTATCTGCTCCTGCTCGCGCCAGTATTTTTGCTTGTGCATGGGTCGCCCTCTAGATTATTTGTTCAAGATTGCACGTATCATGCCGCCACGCGCCAAAGCCTCCCGGCGGCTGCGTCCGGGAAGGCCGAAGGCGGTTTCAGTATGTGTGATACCGTGTCGCTTACAACGTGGAGCGGATCATGTCGATGCATCGCGAGGAGCACGGACCCTACCTGATCGAGGCGAGCGCGCATCTGTTGACCGGAGAGAACAAGTGGCAACCCCGTCTCACGATGACGCGGCTGCCCTGCGCCAACAAGCTCCCCAAGAGCCAGGCATTTCCCGGTCTGACGCCCATATTCGCCACTGCGAAGGGCGCGATCCAGTTTGCAGCCGATCTGGGTCGAAGAATGGTCGATGAAAGGTCTCCAAGGCTGACAGTCTAGGATTATCCTCCTCTTGCGCCCCGGCCGGGGCGCAGCCGACCGAAATCCTTTCCGAGCGCCCTGAGGCGCTCGCCATACCGTCCCGGGAGACCGCAATTACATCCAGAAACCCAACCAGGAAACCGTTTTTCGGCGATCAGCGCGGCGCGCCCGTCAAGCCGTTCTTCGGCAGCAGGGGCGTGGAAACCCGGAAACCCTTCTTCGGCGCCAAGAAGGCTTTGACCGTCTTCTCCGCGCCGTTGCCCGCGTTGCCTGAATCGGACCCGGCACACGGCCCATTCGAGACTGCGCCGACCCCAAAGACCTAGCGGGCGAGACGGGGTTTCAGCCTCGCGCGGGCGCCCCGTTTCGATGCATCGCAAGCACCTGGTACGCCACCGCGTGGATCGGCGTGGGCACGCCGGCCTTCGCGCCGAGCCTCACCACCGCGCCCGACAGGAACTCCAGTTCCAGCGGCCGGCCGGCCTCGAGGTCCTCGAGCATCGAGGGTCTGCCGGCCTTTGGCATGTCGCGGGTGTGCAGGTCGACGAGTCCCGCGACGTCCTGCGGCAGCGCCACGCCGAGCGCGCGCCCGACCGCCGCAGCCTCCGCCGCCGCCTCGACCAGCAGCTTGCGCGCCGGGGCATCACCGAGCACTTCTCCGATCGTCGCGCGCGCCATGCACGACACGGCCGAGAAGCCCGCGAGCATCACGAACTTGCTCCACAAGTCCAGATCGATGTCGGGCGAGAACAGTGCCGTAACCGCCTTGCAGCCGTTCAGCGCCGCGACAAGCGCGTCGATCTCAGGGCCCGTCGCGCCGCCTACGCGGACCTTGCAGAAGTCCGATTTGCACACGACCTCCCCCGGCGCGCGCACGAAGGACTTGATCGAGAGCGTGCCCTTGAGCACCTCCGCCGATGGCAGCGCGCCTGACAGGATGGCGTGCGCCTCGACCCCGTTCAGCAGCGGCAGCACCGAGGTCCCGCGCCCGGCAAGGGGCGCAAGCCGCGGGGCGAGCGCCGCCAGATCGTAGAGCTTCACCGTGACGATCAGGGCGTCGGCAGGTCCGAACGCGCCGGCGAGCGCGGCCGCATCGCCGCTCGCGCGCTGCGGGCCGAGCCGCACCTCGCCCGAGGGGCTTTCGAGGAGGAGTCCGCGCTCGCTCAGCGCCTCGAGCGTGCGCCCGCGCACGAGCCAGGCGAGGTCATGGCCCGCCTGCGCAAGACGCGCGCCGAGATAACCGCCGACGCCGCCTGCCCCGACGATCGCGAATTTCATGATCTCCTTTCGTGCGCCCGGTGGCACCGGGATTGCGGAAGACTGTAACATTGTCGGCGTCCATACTCAGGAGGGTCCGCATGAGTTTCTGCCTGTTCCTGGCCTTCGGCGGCGGCCCTGCCGCGCCGATCAGCGCCGATGACGATGCGAAGCTGATCGCGCTGCTGCGCGGGCTTCGCGGGCTCGAGCGTGCCCACATCTACACGCCCGCCCCGGCGCACGACCCCTTCCTGAACGACGGCGCCCCGCCGCGACTCGCGCTGCAGCTCTATTTTGCGCGAATCGACGACCTGGAATCGGCGGCGGCGCGCAGCGGACCGCTTCAGGCGCTGGCCTCGGATTTTCCTTGCCTCGCCGGCGCGCCGATCACCCACGAGGCCATGCTGGTGCGGCGTTTTCCGGTGCCCGACCCGGCGATCGCGCGCGAGCCCTGGTGCACCTACCTTGTCGCCTACGAGGGGCCGGCGGAGGACCCGAACGCCTGGCACGCGCATTACATCGCGAATCACCCGCCCATCATGGCGAGGCTGCCCGGCATACGCGAGCTGGAGCTCTACACCGGGGTGGAGTGGGTCGACTTCCTGCCGGGCGAGCGCGTGCGCCACCTGCAGCGCAACAAGGTCGCCTTCGACAGCCCGCAGGCGCTCACCGCGGCGCTCGAATCGCCGCTGCGCGCGGAGATGCGCGCCGACTACCGGAGCTTCCCGAGATTCAGCGGCAAGGTCACCCACTTTCCGATGGCGACCCGCGCCCTGATTCCCTAGGGTTTCATGAGGTGCGGCAGCCAGAGGGCGATGCTCGGGAACATCATCACCAGGGCCAGGGCGATGACGTCCAGGATATTGAACGGGATGCTCGCCTTGAAGATGTCCTTCATCGTGTAGTTCGGAGCGACCCCCTTCATCGTGAAGAGCACCAGCCCGTAGGGCGGGGAAATCGTCGCGAGCTCCATGTTGATCAGGAAGATCGCGCAGAACCAGTAGGGGTCGAAGCCAAGCGTCTTGATGATCGGCAGATAGATGGGGATGGTGATCATCATGATGGCGAGGGATTCGAGAAACGTCCCCAGCACGATCAGGATGATCTGCATCGCGATCAGGACCCCCATCGGCGACAGGTTCAGATGGGTGACGAACTCGACGATGTTGGTCGTGGCCCCGGTATAGGCGAGAATCTCGGAGAATCCCGTGGCGCCCGAGAGAATCATCAGCATCATCACGGTGATCTTGAGGCACGACAGGAGCGCTCTCTTGAAGACGACCGGCTGGATGCCCTTGTACATGAACGCGAGGATGAAGCAGACCAGCGATCCGACCGCGGCCGCTTCCGTCGGCGTGGCGACGCCGCTCATGATGATGCCGATGACGGAAATGATGACGAGGCTCAGCGGGGCGATGTACTTCGCCGCCAGGAAGAGCTTCTGACCCAGCGGCACGCTCTCCACCTCGTAGGCAGGCGCGAGGTGGGGTTGCAGCATCGCCCGGACGATGATGTAGATAGCGTAGATCGCGGCCATGAGCAGTCCCGGGCCGACGATCGTCAGGAGAAAATCGCCCACGGAGATCTGGGCAAGGCAAGCCAGGATGATGGCCAGCGCGCTGAGGGGCATCATTCCCGCAAGGCAGCCGCTGCCCATGATCGGTCCCAGCGTCATCTGGGCCTTGTAGCCCTTCCTCTCCATCTCGGGAAGCAGGGTCTGCCCCAGCATCGCGGTGCTCGCCATGGAAGACCCGGAGAGCGTGGCGAACAGTACTCCGCCGGCCACCGCCATGAGGCTCAACCGCCCCGGCAGGCGGCCCACCCACTTGTCCATCGTGTCCATCATGTGGCGGGAGATCTCGTAGAGGAAGATGACCTGCCCCATCAGGATGAACAAGGGGAGAGGAATCAGGGAGAACAGGCTGATGGACCGGTGGATGCTCAGAACCAGCTGGGAGAACCCGTTATCGCCCCAGAAAATGAAGGCGAAGAGCATGTTCACGAAAAGGAACGAAAAGGCGACCGGCACCCCGATGAGAAACAGGATCGACAGGAGCCCGAAGATCAGGACTGCCGCGGTGACCCAGTCCATTCCTTCTTCTCCGTGAGCAATCCCTTGTTGGCCGCCGACATCAGGGCTTCCTGAGCGTCTTCCAGATCTTGACAACGACCTCCAGCAGGAGCACCAGGCTCCCGAACGGAATGATGAATATGATCACCGCCATGGGCGTTTCGAGCACGCTCACGTTGCGCACACCTCTCGTGTAGTGATCGAGCGTGGCCAGCGTGCCGTAATAGACGAGCACCAGTGCGACCACGCCGACGATGGCGTTGTTGAGCACCAGCAACGTCTTCTTCGCCTTCGAGTAGATCTCGTAGACCAGCAGGTCGACGACGACGTGACCGTCCTCCCGGTAGACCCAGGCCGTTCCCAGGAACGTGATGTAGAGAAGGATGATCTCGGTCATCTCGCTCATCCCCTCGACGGGGCTGCGAAA
>Ga0082335_1007968_pt1 | contig 12422 bp, 10 predicted proteins | sample Subgrocontami58m_FD_72375 | JGI IMG/M metagenome (GOLD analysis project Ga0082335, IMG submission 72375) | Subsurface groundwater microbial communities from S. Glens Falls, New York, USA - GMW37 contaminated, 5.8 m (SPADES assembly) (version 2) ...
CTTTCAATCAGGAGATACTGGATTATGTAAAGAAAGATATTGACGTAAAAAAGAATGAAGAGGCCATTAAACTGGTGAAAAAATATGGGATATCTGCCAAGATCAATATTATGTTTGGGGCTTCACCGCTGGAGACAATGGATACCATCAAAAAGAATATGGAAGAGGTTAAAAGGTTAAAGGTAGATCAGGTGATGTATAACATTGCCAATCCTTTTCCAGGTACGGATTTTTATAAGATCGCCAAAGAAAATAAACTCTTTGTTTACGGAGACTATAAGCCCGTCAATGTGGCAAAGGAGGCCAATATAGCATATCCGCATCTTGGCAAGACGGACCTTGAAAAGGCTGTACGCCGCGCGAACTTTGAGTTTTTTCTAACCCCCCGTTTTATCCTGAAAAATGTCCGCCGGCTGGGTTCTCTGGATTCACTAAAAGCCATGTTCAGGAAGCTCTTTTAGAAATGAAAATATATTTTTCTCCGTGTTCTCGGTGACCTCTGTGGCAAAGGAATTTCACGATGAAATTTTCTATCCTTGTTCCCGCATACAATGAGGAGCAATCTATCGCATCCTGTCTGAATTCCCTTATTTCAGTTGCCTATGACGGCAAGGAGGTCATTGTTATCGATGACGCTTCCACTGATCATACGGTTCAGGCAATTGAAAAACTTCTGGACAAAGGTGTAATATTAGTCAGGCGGGAAAAGAATGGTGGAAGGGCTGCTGCCTTAAACTCAGGATTACAACGAGCTACTGGCGATGTTATTATCACAACGGATGCCGATACTGTCGTGCCTTCAGATTGGTTGCAAAGGTTTTCATCGTGTTTTGAGCAGCAGGGCGTCGTTGCAGTGGGAGGGGCATATCAGGCTTATAACAAAGATAAATCTCTAGCAAATGCAACCAGCATTTTAGATCAAATATTGAATGGGGTATTTAGGAAATCGTTAGTGCCCAATAAGCTGTCGGGTGTAAATTCTGCCATCCTCAGAAAGGCGCTGTTAGACTTAGGCGGTTTTAATGAGAATTCATGGTGGAGTGAGGATTCCGAGTTGGGCTGGAAGTTGAAGAGAACAGGGAAAGTTGTTTACGATCCTAATAACATTGTGAGTACACAGTATCCTGACACATGGTCGGACATCTGGAAAAGGAAGTTTTACTGGGGATACGCAATGGGTCTGAAATTCCGGGAACAGATGCCATTTAATATAAAATTATGGCTGCGCCCAATGATATTTTTAGTGCTATTTATAAGTCTTTTGACGTTTTTGGCGACTATACCTTTTGGAATGAATCTGTCCCTCATACCCGGTTTCATTTTTTCCCTTTTATTAGGTTCGTTGACAGTAGTATATATTCCATTAGGTGCAATTGTTATGGTAAGGAATAGAGATCGTATATCATTAAAAACATTATCTTTGCTGGCAGTCTTACCTATTGTGAGGGAATTTGCCTATGTATACGGCATGTTTCTTGGTTTTTGTAACGGACGGGTAGTATCAATAAGGCCTTCATGGAAAGAGAAGTAAGCCGCAGTGAACACAGAGATTGTCGAGAAAAAATATTAATTTAATCATTGTAGGGGCGAACAGCCGTCCGCCCCTACGTTTTATGGATAGCGTATGAAAAAGAAAACTACAAAAGGACTCTCGTATAGAGATGCAGGAGTTGATATTGACACGAAAGGTCAATTTACCACAGATATTTACTCAAAGATGCGAACAACCTTCAGTCCGCGGGTAATTGAAAACCCCGATGGATTCGGGGGATTGTTTGCTTTGAACTCACGTCTTAAGAAATATCGCGAACCCGTACTCGTTTCCTCTACTGATGGTGTTGGTACTAAATTAAAGATTGCCTTTATGACGGGGAAACACGACACCATTGGAATCGATCTTGTGGCTATGTGTGTAAACGATATTATTGTGTTGGGAGCAGAACCTTTATTTCTGCTGGACTATCTGGCAAGCAGCAAGATTGTTCCAAAAGTTTTGCACGAGGTGTTGGATGGGATCGTGGAAGGATGTTGTCAGGCGGGTTGCGCCCTCATTGGCGGTGAAACACCGGAAATGCCAGGATTTTACCATGAGGGTGAATATGATATCGCAGGTTTTGTAGTCGGTGCAGTAGAAAAGGATAAAATTATTGATGGCAAAACAATAAAACCCGGCGATGTGGTTATCGGTTTAAGTTCGAGCGGCGTTCATAGCAACGGGTTTTCCCTTGTGCGAAAGACTTTCTTTGATAAAGCAAAGATGAAGGTAACCCAGAAGCTTACGAAATATGGATTGCATACTACATTGGGGGAAGAACTCATAAAACCAACCAAAATCTATGTAGAACCTATTTTGAAAATTCTAAAAAAGCATAAAACAAAAAAAATTATAAAAGGGATAGCACATATCACCGGTGGCGGGCTTATTGAGAATATACCGCGTATCTTGCCCGAGGGCTGCGCTGTTACGCTGGAAAGAAGTAAATGGAATGTTCCAAAAATATTTAACATCATTCAGGACAAAGGCAGCATTGACGATCAGGAGATGTTCCATGTATTTAACATGGGTATCGGTATGGTGCTAATTGTAACTAAATCAGATGCGGAAAGAGTCTTAAGTGATCTTGAAAAAGCAAAAGAACCAGGAACGGTAATTGGTGAGGTCATAAGAGGGGATAGTACAGTACGTATTTTATAGTAATAACCGATAATCTGTTACTAAGCAATTAATCCTCAGCAATCAGATGGAAACTGGAATCTGATTGCTGATAATCAGCCGCCTCTTATAGAACCATACGTGAAATTACGTTGTTGAATAACCCTTTTTCAGTTGTTTACCTTTAACGACTCCATACATCGCACAAATTATTAAGTAAATACTTAATGCGGTAGATAGCGCTAATTCGGGGGTAATTACGAAGAATAAGATAGCAGCGGAAAATTCTAATGTCATGGCCAGGATGCCTTGTTTGATGCCGATCTTGCTCGTAACATTAAAAAAAGGGACTTTGCTGACCATGAATATGCCAAGCGCAAAAGTAATAAATGGTAAGAGTGTTGCGACGATATCTGTTCCAAATTTTATTTGTATAAAATGATTCAGGATGACAAGCTGTGCAACCGTTCCTCCTGAGAGTGTGGTAGGTAATCCAGTAAAAAAATGACTAGGTGCTGATACACCTTCGTCTTTTTGCGCGTTAAACCTTGCCAATCGGAAGGCAGAACAGATCATAAAAAATAATCCAATGCCCCACAAAAAGATATTTGGTAAACTGGCGCAGGTCTTTCCCATGAGTAATGCAGGGGCAACACCAAATGTTACGAGGTCTGCCATAGAGTCTAATTGAGCCCCCATCTTGCTTGTAGTCTTCATCATACGGGCTAGCCTTCCATCAAAGGCATCCAATGCCATAGCCGCCACTATCAACCATGCTGCGACCTCAAACTTCTGATTTAAAATACACAGGATCGAAACAAAACCACACATCATATTTCCCATCGTTACTATAGTGGGCAGCAATTCTTTTTTTATTTTCAACGAAAAACCTCCAATTGTGTAATCGGGCATAGAATACAAATATATTTTTTTCAAATACTTTAAATAAACATACACAAAAATGATGCCTTGTGTACAGAATAATTATATTTAACAATAAAATTTCTAACTGATAGATTTTGTTATAGTTGTGAGTTTTAAAAAATATATGAAAAATCAGCGTGACTAATCTATGTAGAATAATTGCAGTTTAATTACTGCATTTGTTAAGTTTAATTACTGCAGTACGGAGTTAACGCTTATAGGTAAGAATAGGACTCTTTTTTATAAATCGGATATTTTTCTTTTGTGAATTTTATCGTTACTTAATAAATCTTGCTTTTTTAAATCTTTTTGCTTGACAGTGTTATTTGATTGTGCTAACTTGTTACAAGACTATGCCCTTTACCTAGTTAAGTATATTTGTAAGTTTTGAAAGGAGGTGTCTCGAAAATAAAATTATTTTGTAAAAAAGAACCGATAAATACAGGATGGTCAATACGTGATGGCTTATTGCAGTTTGATTAGGTATTTTAAAGAATCACAAGCGTGTAACTTATAAATGTTCTTGCTAAGTCTGAAGAAATAATTTAGTGAAAATATACGGGAGAAAATGAAATGAATGCGTACAAAAAGTATATGGCCGAGTTTGTCGGGACATTTGCGCTGGTGTTTATAGCGGCTGGTTCTGTATGCGCCGATTTTTATTTAAGGCAGGCAGGTGCCCAAGGGCTGGGCCTTTTGGGAATTTCCATTGCATTTGGTATTGTTGTAATTGCTGTTATATATGCGACGAGTTACGTTTCTGGTTCCCATGTCAATCCCGCGGTGACTGTGTCCTTTTGGATTACAAAAAGGATGGAGCCCAACACCGCAATTATGTATATCATCTCCCAAATTGCTGGGGCAGCGTTGGCAGGTATTGCGTTAAAAACCCTGTTTCCTGATGCGGCTAAAACTGTATATCTGGGGACATGTGTATTAGCACCCGGGGTTTCTATTGCACGCGGTGTATTGATGGAATTTATTATTTCGTTCCTTTTAATCTTTACCATTTATGGGACGCTTGTGGATAAAAGGGCTTCGGCTGGATTTGCTGGAGTAGCCGTTGGTTTGGTGGTGCTCTTTGGAGCAATGATTGGCGGTACGATCAGCGGCGGTGCGATGAACCCTGCCCGTGTGTTCGGCCCAGCTATTGCATCAGGGCAGTTCACCCATCATTACGTCTGGTGGATAGGTCCGATATTGGGAGGCATTGCAGCGGGTTTTGTTTATGATAAACTCTTTGCCGAGAAGAGAGGTAAACCGTAATTCATACAAAATAGGAAGAGTCATGTATGTGTTAGTTACATGACTTTTTGGTAGCTTGAATCAAATAAGCGGTAGCGTGTGAACAGAAATTTGCACGTTGCCGCTTTTTTATTGAGGGATTGCTGTTGTTTGATATTGATAACGTACTAAAAATTATTGGTCACGAAAACAAAAAGTTTGTCGAACCTATCGTTACAACTATTTCACGGAAACGAACCCCGTTCCATGTCCTGATTTCGTGTCTATTGAGTCTAAGAACCAAAGATCAAACCACCAGAGAGGCTTCTCGTAGGCTCTTTGCTGTGGCGGATAATCCGGAAGAAATGATAAAAATTCCAATTCCAAAATTAGAAAAACTCATCTACCCTGTAGGGTTTTATAGGACAAAGGCACGGAGGATTAAGGAGATTTGTAAGGTTTTAATTGAAGAATACCGCAGCAGTGTACCGGACGAAATTGATGAGTTATTGAAACTGAATGGTGTGGGGCGCAAGACGGCGAATTTGGTAGTAACCTTGGGGTACAAAAAACCTGGTATCTGTGTGGATACTCATGTACATCGGATTACTAATCGTTGGGGATATGTCAAAACGAAGAACCCTCACGAGACGGAATTTACACTCCGTGAAAAACTTCCGAAGAAGGATTGGCTTACCATCAACGATCTCCTCGTTACTTACGGTCAGAACATCTGTGTCCCCATCTCCCCCAAATGCAGCATTTGTCAGGTTAGTATATATTGCAGGAAGGTGGGAGTGACACGTCATCGCTAACAACAGATCCCTTATGTAAAAAGACCTGAAGCCAATTTAAAGCGGGAATTTTATAGACTTGTTGCAGGGATTTGTCAATTCTTAAAGATTTCTTGGATAATCTTTAGTATTTCCTGGTGGACTCCCTTACTGCCAGCGATGATATTGCCGGTTTTCAAATATTGATTACCACTATTAAAATCAGTAACCTCGCCGCCTGCTTCCTTGACTAAAAGGGCGCCTGCTGCCATGTCCCAAGGCGAAAGGGAACATTCAAAGAAACCCCCAAAAATACCTTCTGCCGTATATGCAAGGTCGAGACAGGCCGAACCGCATCTCCTGATGCCAGTGGCATGCATGAAGAGTTCCTTAAATACCTTGAGGTAGTTATCGATAATGTCTTTTATCCTGAAAGGGAAACCCGTTGCAATGAGGGAAGTGTTTAAGGTGTTGGAGCGTGAGACGTGAATACGTTTGCCATTTTTAAAAGCCCCTTGATCCTTGATGGCAGAATAGATGTTTTCCTTGAGTGGTTCGTAAATGAGACCTACCGCCAGCTCTCCTTCGATTTCTAAGGCAATAGAGACGGCAAAGCACGGCAGGCCGTGGATATAGTTCAAAGTGCCGTCCAGGGGGTCGATGATCCACAAGAAAGAGGAATCATTTCTTACCGCCAAAGATTCTTCGGCCTGGATGTCGTGGTTGTTAAAATGAGACCGAATGTGGCCTTTGATGATTTCTTCAGATTTTTTGTCCGCTTCGGTAACGAAATCGTTCTTTGCCTTTTCGTCAATCATGGACGGACACAATTTCCTGAAGCGTTCCTTGAGAACAACACCTGCCCTGAGCGCCGCCTCTTTTGCAACATCAAGATATTTATTGAGATCATTCAGATTTATTGTCATTTTTGCTATCTTTTAAATCAGGCTCTTGCCAGTGAGGGTTTTATGTGCATTGAGGTACTTTTCAGCGGTCTTTTGAATGATGTCGGGAGGAAGGGTTGGTGCCGGCGATTTTTTGTCCCAGCGGATGCTTTCGAGATAATCGCGGATGAATTGCTTGTCGTAGGAATGTTGCGGCTTCCCTGGCTCATAGCCTTCTCTTGGCCAAAAACGTGATGAATCCGGCGTGAGTGCCTCATCAATCAGTATTGTCTTATTATCTTTTGTGATGCCCCATTCGAACTTGGTATCGCAGATGATGATACCCTTGTTTTGGGCGTAATCACAAGCCTTGAGATAGACCTTCATGCTCTTTTCTTTCAGTTCTTCAGCGAGTTTTTTACCAATGGAATCTACAACCTTTGAAAAGGAGATGTTTTCGTCGTGTCCTGTAGTAGCCTTTGTAGAAGGGGTAAAGATGGGTTCCGGAAGTTTTTCTGATTCTTTAAGCCCAGGAGGTAATTTTATTCCACAAATGGATTGAGTATTTTGATACTCCTTCCAGCCAGAACCAGCCAGATAACCACGAATTACGCATTCTACGGGAATGACTTCTACCTTCTTTACCAGCATGGAACGACCCTCCAGGATGTCCCTATGCTGCGTAATAATGCTATTGTTCATGTGTTCAATCCGGGTTGTAATAAGATGGTTTTCGATAATGCCGGAGGTATATTGAAACCAGAATTCGGAAAGTCCGGTAAGCACCTTCCCTTTGTAAGGAATGCCGTTTGGCAGGACCACATCAAAAGCTGAGATACGGTCTGTGGCGACGATTAATAATGAGTCGTTAATTTCATAAATATCGCGTACCTTACCGCGGTTGCAAAGCTTGAGTTGTGGAATATTAGTGGTAAGAAGGGGGGGGATTTCCGTATTCATTTATATGGTTAAGTTTGGTATATGTTGTCTGAGTTTTGTCTTAATCTTATTTAAACCTTGAAGGTTGGGTTTTAATGATAAAGCAGTTTTCAGGTGTACAAGGGCGTTTTCATACTCTTTTAATTTGAGATAACACTCGGCCATCTTTTTATAAATAAAGGCATTCTCGTTTTTGTTCAGCTTAAGCTTTAGCACCTTTTCGTAATAGCCTAAAGCCTTTTCCGGTGGGGCAGACCTTGTCAGTTTACGACAATAGATATTTCTGATTCGTTCTTTAATCTCAGCGGCAAGATGGCGGCTGTGATGGGTGTCTTTCCCCCGCTCGTAGATAAATTCGTAAAATTCAATCGCAACCTCATGTTGTCCAAGTTTTTCATATGCCTCAGCTAACAGGAATTTGCAGTCAATGTAGTCTCGGTGTTTTAAATGAAGAAGAAACTCTACATCAGCGTGGTCTTTTAATAAACGTTCATAATTTTCTATCGCACTCCGAGCGTGACCATTTAAAAGATCATCAAAAACAAGACGCACCTGCGCATGAATGCCTGCGTCTTCTGTCTGTATATCTTCTCTTTTTGTGTGCCTTCGATTTCTGCTATTCTGAAGGTGATGGCTGTGTAGTCGATCGTATCGTTCGCGAGTTGCGGAGTCAGAAAGTGTCTTATAAGCCTGTATGATAACCTTGGTCTTTGATTCAGCCCATAGTTTATTCGGGCCGTGAATATCGGGATGATATTTTTTGATAAGCGTTCGGAACGAGCGTTTTATCTCTTCGGTGCTTACTTCCTGGTGTACTTCGAGAATGTCGTAATAATTTATCACGGTTGAAATCATTTAGAATATAACAATTACCAGTAGGCTGTCTCATAAATAACTTTACTATGCCGATCATTTCCTGCTCCGGGTTTAATCCCTTGCATTGACGGTGTAAAGAAGTGTTAAGGACAGTACACAAGATATTATGAAAGAAATTTAAGAAATAATGCTAACAGCTATTTTTCCCTCTGTCAATGGTCTTAATAAAAATCAGCTTAAAAGAAGACTATTCATAACGCAATGTTTCTACCGGATCAAGTCGTGCTGCCCGTAAAGCCGGGTAAATACTGAATACCACACTGCTCGCAATGGCGATACCTATGGTAAGTATGATACCTCCTGGATTCACTACCGTCGGTATCTGATTAAAATAATACACCTCCGGTGGGAATGGTCTCCAGCCCGTGGTATTGTACAGGAAATTTTCCAGCCAGTTAATCCTGAAAACAATGGATAGCCCTATGGCAACTCCAGCACTTGCGCCAATACTGCCGATAAGCAGCCCATTTAAAAGGAAGATAGACATGATACCCTGTGTGGTTGCCCCAAGGGCTTTTAAAACACCAATGTCCTTGGACTTTTCAAGAACAATCATAGTGAGGATGGCAAGGATGTTAAATCCTGCTACAACAATGATGAAAAATAAAATAAATGCCATTACGCGCCTTTCCATCATAACCGCGGTTAAGAAGGTCTTTCTGGCGTCTTCCCATGTTTGCACATAGTATTCAAAGCCCAGCTCTGTCTGCAGATTGTCTCGTACCTGATTTGCGTAACGATAATCATCTAATTTGACACTGATGCCGGTGACAGCGTCTTTTTCTTTTGAACCCACAAGTTCCTGGGCTACAGCAAGGGGGATGTACACATAGTTTTTATCAAAGTCATACATGCCCGATTTGAATTTCCCGGCAACAACAAACGCCTTTACGCTGATCTTATCCCATTCTTTAAGCGTCACCAGTACAACCTGCTCTCCATTTTGAATAAAGCTTCCTGTGTCTTTTTCTGGTTCACCCGGTCCGAGTCTTAATAATTCCGTACCGCCAAAGGCGCTTGTGGTATTTTTTTCTCCGTGTGTTTTTAGCAAGTCGTCAGGCTGGTTTCCGAATGGAGAGATATATGACTCGAAATCGCCCACACGTGCCTCCGCATTCGGATCAATTCCTTTGAAATAGACGAATTCCTTCCTCCCTCTTAATTTGATAAGCGCTGGACCTTCTACATAGGGTGCACATGCATTCACATGTTCAAAGGTTTTTACTTTTTCGATGACCTGTGTGTAATCTTCGAGTCCGTACATGCCGCCTTTTAAGATGACGATGTGTGCCAGCGTACCCCGTATTCTGCTGCGGAGTTCATGATCGAACCCATTCATTACCGACATTACAACAATCAGAGTCATTACACCAACGGCAACTCCTGCTATAGCAAAAAAAGATATCTTTCTGCTCCGTAAATAGCGTAGACTGACGAAAAGTTTATACATAAGGATAGAATTTACATTGTTATTTCATGGTGTTAAATATATAATTTTGCGATTCTAGCATAACTAAATTATTCCAGGCAATGAAATAATAAACTTGTCATATTGGAGACACAGGATGTTATATTTTAAAACTGCAGGAGAATCGCACGGAAAGTGTCTGATCGCAATGATTGAAGGGTTTCCGGCGGGGGTATTTATTGATGAAGCGGTGATAAACGCCGAATTGAAGCGAAGGCAAGGTGGGTTGGGGAGGGGCGGTAGAATGCAAATCGAAGAGGATCGCGTAGAAATCCTTTCCGGCATCAGAAAAAATATAACCCTCGGTAGCCCAATTTGTTTGATGATAAAGAATAGGGATTTTAAGATCGACGAGTTGCCAGCCGTTACCAGGCCACGTCCAGGTCACGCTGATTTGGCAGGCGTTATAAAGTATAATCAAAAAGATGCACGAAATATATTAGAGCGGGCAAGTGCAAGAGAAACTGCTGCAAGGGTAGCAGCCGGAGCACTGGTAAAGATTTTGCTCTCTCAATTTGGAATAGATGTTTTTGGCTACGTAAAAGGAGTTGGGGGTGTTAACTCGGATAAATTTCTTGGAGACATAAGCGTCGGAAGGCAAATTCGTGAAAAAAGCTTACTGTACTGTGTTGATCAGGAAGTCGAGACAAGAATTGTTGAAAAAATTACAGCGACTAGCGAAAAAGGAGACTCCCTCGGCGGCATTATTGAAGTGATTGCTGTTGGATTGCCTGTTGGGTTGGGGAATCATACGCAGTGGGATCTGAGATTAGATGCGAGGCTTGCCGGTGCATTGATGTCTGTCCAAGCAATCAAAGGTGTTGAAGTGGGTTTGGGTTGTGATGCAGCCAACAAACATGGTTCAGAGGTGCACGATGAAATTTTTTATGAAAAACCCACGAAGGATAAGTTGCAAACAGGCGGATTTAAAAGGGTCACGAATAACGCGGGGGGAATAGAAGGCGGCATAAGCAACGGGGAACCGATCGTCGCACGGGCATATATGAAACCCATTCCGACCTTAAAAAAACCTTTGCGATCGGTAGATTTCCTGACAAAAGAGCCGATTACAGCTACGTACGAGAGATCCGACGTGTGTGCCGTTCCCGCGGCCTCTGTGGTTTGTGAGGCCATGGTCGCCTTTGAGATTGCCAGAGGTTTCATGGAAAAATTTGGGGGCGATAGCTTAGATGAGGTGAGAAGAAATTACGAAGGATACGTTTCAAATATTTGATGTTATGTTCACAATTTTTCTTGAATATTCTTAATGTTCTGATAAGATTATTAGCTTTCTTAGCTAGCGTAGCTCAACGGCGGAGCAGCGGTTTTGTAAACCGCAGGTTGTGGGTTCGAGTCCCACCGCTAGCTTTAAAAGAATGTTCCAGATGTGAAAAATGAAAGGGTGGATTCCCGAGTGGCCAAAGGGGACAGACTGTAAATCTGTTGGCATAGCCTTCGGAGGTTCGAATCCTCCTCCACCCACCATATCATATTGTTAAACGTTTAAAATAATCTATCTTGGTAACATTTTTATTTTTGCGGGCGTAGCTCAATGGTAGAGCCCTAGCCTTCCAAGCTAGTCATGTGGGTTCGATTCCCATCGCCCGCTTTAGCTTGTTTTTAATTAAAAAATAATATTTATATTTGACATTTAAATTTTTAATGCTATAATCAGTAACTTTAATGCTACAAATACTTTAAAAAAACAATGCTAACTTTATACGAGGCATAATCTTATAACTTTTATCGGAAATTGTTGTTTTGTCCTTTGCTGCTGTAGCTCAGTGGTGGAGCACTTCCTTGGTAAGGACGAGGTCATGGGTTCAAATCCCATCAGCAGCTCCAGAAAATAAATAAAATAATATACAATAGTAAATGTGGTAGAATAATTAAGAGGAGTGGGAAACGATGGCAAAAGAGGTATTTAAGCGGACGAAGCCGCATATGAACGTAGGGACGATAGGTCATGTGGATCACGGGAAGACGACGTTGACGTCGGTGATAACGCATGTATTGGCGAAGCAGGGGTTGGCTAAGGAGAGGGCGTACGATTCGATAGATAAGGCTCCTGAGGAGAGGGAGAGGGGTATTACGATAGCGATAGCGCATGTGGAGTACGAGACACAGAATAGGCATTACGCGCATGTGGATTGTCCCGGGCATGCTGATTATGTGAAGAACATGATAACGGGTGCGGCGCAGATGGACGGGGCGATATTGGTGGTTAGTGCGCCGGATGGTCCGATGCCGCAGACGAGAGAGCATATTTTATTGGCCCGGCAGGTCGGTGTGCCGAAGATCGTGGTGTTTATGAACAAAGTGGACATGTTAGAGGATCCGGAGTTGCTGGAGCTGGTTGAGCTGGAAGTAAGGGAGTTGTTGAGCAAGTACAATTTTCCAGGAGATGAGATACCGGTGATCAGGGGGTCGGCGATGAAGGCGAGTGAGTGTGGGTGTGGTGCAGCGACGTGTGTGAATTGTGGGCCGATATTGAAGTTGATGGATGCGGTGGATACGTATATGCCGAATCCGGTGCGGGAGATGGATAAGCCGTTTTTGATGTCGGTAGAGGACGTGTTTAGTATAAAGGGTAGGGGCACGGTGGCAACGGGGCGGGTGGAGCGAGGCAAGGTGAAGGTAGGGGACGAGGTTGATATCGTGGGGGTCAAGCCTGATGGTAA
>Ga0082335_1007969_pt1 | contig 12421 bp, 9 predicted proteins | sample Subgrocontami58m_FD_72375 | JGI IMG/M metagenome (GOLD analysis project Ga0082335, IMG submission 72375) | Subsurface groundwater microbial communities from S. Glens Falls, New York, USA - GMW37 contaminated, 5.8 m (SPADES assembly) (version 2) ...
AGATCAGGAAGAAGTACGGCGTGAAGGTCACGGCGGTCGCCGTCGACGTCACCACCGAGGACGGCCGCAAGCAGGTGCTGGCGGCATGCCCCGAGCCCGACATCATCGTCAACAATGCGGGCGGCCCACCGCCGGGCAATTTCCGCGACTGGAACCGCGACGACTGGATCAAGGCGCTCGACGCCAACATGCTGACGCCCATCGAGTTCATCAAGGCGAGCGTCGATGGCATGATGAAGCGTGGCTTCGGCCGCATCGTGAACATCACCTCGAGCTCGGTGAAGGCCCCGATCGATATCCTCGGCCTCAGCAACGGCGCGCGTTCGGGGCTGACCGGCTTCGTCGCCGGCGTCGCACGCACGACGATCCGTCACGGTGTGACGATCAACGGCCTGCTGCCGGGGCCGTTCGATACCGACCGCCTGCGCGGCACGACAAAAGCGCGTGCGGCGAAGGCCGGCCGCAGTTTCGAGGAAGAGTACGCTGCCGGCGCCAAGGCACATCCGGCCGGACGCTTCGGCACGGCCGAGGAATTCGGCATGATGTGCGCGTTCCTGTGCAGCGTTCACGCGGGCTACATGACAGGCCAGAACATCCTGATGGATGGCGGCCAGTATCCGGGCACGTATTAAACATTCGTCGCCCCTAGCCCCTCGAATACCTCGGGGTAAACTCCGTCGAGGGGCCTTCTCTCCAGCGGTGACAGCTTGCTGTGGAGAAAAGGTCCCTCCGCTACGCCCTTCGGGCTTCGGTCGGGACGACGGAGAAATCTAGCGTCATTGCGCTCTAACCGTTCAGCTCCGCGTCAGATCGCGCGGCCGGACGAAGGCGACCAGGTCGCCGGAGCCGGCCGCGAGGTCGCGCCACGGCCCGTCCGGAACTTCGAGCGTCGCGAGCGTTCCGGTCGGATATTTTTCCCGCAAGGCGGCGAGGCGCGCCGGCGGGCCGTGCCCGGCCAGCGTCTCGGCCAGTCGCCAGATTCCATCATTGTGGCCCACCAGCAGGACGGTCGAGACGTCGTCGGCTATGGCCTGCAGACGCGCCAGCAAGCTCGCCTCTGAGGCGAGATAGAGCGTGTCCTCCAGCATGATCGGCGGGGTGCCCGTGCCCAGCTGTTTAACCACGGGCAGCAGGGTCTGGCGGGTTCTCATGGCGGTGGAGCACAGGATGAGATCGGGCCGGGGACCCTGCTGGGCCAGATGGTCGCCAATGGCCCTGGCCGCGCGTTCGCCACGGCGATTGAGCGGGCGGTCGTGATCGCTCAACGCCGGGTCGCTCCAGGCCGATTTCGCATGTCGCAGGAGGAGAATGTTCTTCACGGGAATCATCCGATAAAATGATTATAAAACAATCACTTATTGAAATGCCATGACTCAGTCATGATGAAGGGTTACCGTTTCCGTGAACAATTATCGGGAGATGCCCCGCAGGGGGCAATAATGGACGTCCTCGACACCACAATCGACCCGACAGCGGCCGTCGAGATAGGCCCCGAGAGCCCGCAGCGTTTCATCAACCGGGAACTATCGTGGCTCGCCTTCAACATGCGGGTTCTCGAAGAAGCCAGCAACAAGCGCCATCCGCTCCTCGAGCGGGTCAGGTTCCTGTCGATTTCGGCCGACAACCTCGACGAATTCTACATGGTCCGGGTGGCGGGCCTCGTCGACATGCTCCAGACGCGATCGACCCTTCTGAGCGACGACGGCTTGATGCCGGCCGAACAGCTGCTGGCCATCCGCGACCGCGCCTCGAGCCTCATGGCCCATCAGCAGGACGTTTGGGCGGCCCTCCAGGACGATCTGCGCGAAGCGGGGATTGCCGTCCTCGGCTCCGACGAGTTGTCCGCCAGCGAGCGCACCTGGCTCGACCAGTACTTCATCGACCAGGTCTTCCCGATCCTGACGCCACTCGCGATCGATCCGGCGCACCCGTTTCCGTTCATCGTCAACGGTGGCTTTTCCGCCATCCTGAAGCTCCAGCGCAAGGACGACCGGCGCCCGCTGATGGCGCTGCTGCCGTTGCCGTCGCAGGTCGACCGGTTCGTGCGCCTGCCGGGCACGGCGATCCGGTTCCTGCCGCTCGAGGATCTGGTCGACATCTATCTGCCCCGGCTGTTCCCGGGCTACGAGGTCATCGAGCAGGCCTTCTTCCGCGTGATCCGCGACAGCGACGTCGAGATCAACGAGGAGGCCGAGGATCTCGTCCTGCTCTACGAGAGCGCCTTGAAGCGTCGTCGGCGCGGCGATCTGATCTCCATCTCCGTGAACAGCGCCATGCCGGCCGAGCTGCGCGACTTCCTGTTCGACCAGCTCGAGATCCCGGTCCAGACGCCGACGGTACATGTCTTCCATCTCGATCGGATGCTGAACATCGGCGACGTCAAGGCGGTGATCGTCGACGACCGGCCCGACCTCAAGTTCGCGCCCTACAATGCCCGCTTCCCGGAGCGCATCCGCGATTTCGGCGGCGATTGCTTTGCCGCCATCCGCGCCAAGGACATCGTGGTCCATCATCCCTACGAGAGTTTCGACGTCGTGGTGCAGTTCCTGCGCCAGGCGGCGCGGGACCCGGCAGTGGTGGCGATCAAGCAGACGCTCTACCGCACCAGCCACGACTCGCCGATCGTCAAGGAACTGATCTCGGCGGCCGAGGCGGGCAAGACCGTGACGGCGCTGGTCGAACTCAAGGCGCGCTTCGACGAGGAGGCCAACATCCGCTGGGCACGCGATCTCGAACGCGCCGGCGTCCAGGTGGTCTACGGCTTCATCGACCTCAAGACCCACGCCAAGGTGTCGATGGTGGTGCGCCGCGAGGCCCAGTCGATCCGCACCTACGTCCATTTCGGCACCGGCAATTACCATCCGATCACCGCGCGCATCTATACCGACCTTTCGTTCTTCACCTGCGATCCGGCGATGTGCCGCGATGCCGCGCGTCTGTTCAACTACATGACCGGCTATGCCCGGCCCGAGCAGATGGAGAAGATCGCCTTCGCGCCGGTGACATTGCGACCCAAGCTCTACGGCCTGATCGATGCCGAGATCGCCAATGCCCGGGCAGGCAAGCCGGCCGGCATGTGGATCAAGCTGAACTCCCTGGTCGACGCGGGGCTCATCGATCGGCTGTACGTCGCCTCCCAGGCGGGCGTGCAGATCGATCTGGTGGTGCGTGGAATCTGCTGCCTGCGGCCGGGCGTGAAGGGGCTGAGCGACAACATCCGCGTCCGCAGCATGATCGGCCGCTTTCTGGAGCATGCCCGCATCATCTGCTTCGGCAATGGCAAGGCGCTGCCGTCTCCCAAGGCCAAGGTCTTCCTCTCGTCGGCCGACTGGATGCCGCGCAACCTCGACCGTCGCGTCGAGCTTCTGTGTCCGGTCGAAAATCCCACCGTCCACGAACAGGTGCTCGACCAGATCATGGTCGCCAACCTCAAGGACGACGGCCAGAGCTGGATCATGACGCCGGACGGTTCCTACGTCCGGCCCCATCCGGGCAAGGAACCGTTCATCGCCCATCACTATTTCATGACCAATCCCTCGCTTTCCGGCCGCGGCAGCGCACTCAAGCTGAGCGGCGCCGTGCCGCGCCTGGTCCTCAAGTCCTGATCGGACCAGCGGCGTCTCGGGCGCCGTCCGCGTCGCCGCGTCGCGGCTGTGCCGCCGCTGCAATCTCATCGGCTTTGCTGTAGAGGGAGCGCGCATGGACGGTGAACCGACCGCAGGCGCGCACGATACGCCGAATTCTCCTGACAAGGGCCGCGTCGGAATCATCGACGTGGGTTCGAATTCGATTCGTCTCGTCGTCTACGAGCGGGCGAGCCGCGCCCCGTTGCCGGTCTTCAACGAGAAGGTGCTGTGCGGCCTGGCGCGCGGGCTCGATGCCACCGGACGGCTCAACCCGGCGGGAGTCGAGATGGCCCTGGCCAACATCGACCGCTTCGCCATGCTGGCCCAGAACATGAAGGTGACGTCGCTCGATCTGTTGGCGACGGCCGCGGTTCGCGATGCCGCCGACGGCGCCGATTTCATGCGCGAGATCGCGCGGCGACCCGGCATTCAGGCCCACATGGTGAGCGGACGCGACGAGGCCCGCTACTCCGGATTGGGTGTGATCTGCGGCATGCCCGACGCCAACGGCGTGATGGGCGATCTGGGCGGCGGCAGCCTCGAACTGGTGGCGCTGGCCGGCGGCAGGCTGGGCGAGTCGAGCACGCTCCCGATCGGACCGTTGCGCCTGATGTCCTCGGGCAAGGTCGATCCCAAGCGCGCCGTGGTCGACGCGATCGAGAGCGTGCGCTGGCTGCGTGAGGAGACCGGCAGGACCTTCTACGCGGTAGGCGGCGCGTGGCGGTCCTTTGCGCGCCTCCACATGGAGCAGGCGGGCTACCCGCTGCACATCATCCATCACTACGAGATCGCGGCCGAGGAAGCCCGCGCCGTTGCCCGCCTCATCGCCGTGCAGAGCGCCAAGTCGCTGGAGAAGATGCCGGGCGTGTCGCGCCGGCGCGTCGACACGCTGCCGTTGGCCTGTCTCGCACTCGACCGTCTGTTGGTGGCGCTGAAGCCGAAGACGGTGGTCTTTTCGGCATTCGGCCTGCGCGAGGGCTTTTACCATGTGCGCCTGAGCGAGGCAGAGCGGGTGCGTCATCCGCTGATCGCCTTTGCCGAGGAGCAGGGCGCTGGCTGGCGGCGCTTCGACCTGTCGCCGTCCGAGATCTTCGACTGGCTGAGCCCAGCTTTCGCCGACGAGAGCGCGGCCGACCGCATCCTGCGCACCGCGGCCTGCCACCTGAGCGACATCTCGTGGGACGACCATCCCGACTATCGCGCCGAGCAGGCCTACGTCCGGGTGCTGCACCTGCCGGCGCCGGGCATGAGCCATCGCGATCGTGCCGTTCTCGCGATGGCGCTCACCTATCGCTACAAGAGCGATCCCAAGTCGGCGACGATCGATACCGCATTGAGGCTCTCCGACAACAAGGGCAAGGCTTTCGCGCGCCGGCTGGGGGCCTGCCTGAGGCTCGCCTACAATCTCTCCGGTGGCGCGCCCGGCCTGCTGCCGCAGATCTCGCTCCGCCGCACCGATCGCGAGCTTCGGCTGATCGTGCCTGCGGAACTGAAGCGCGCGCTGGGCGACATCACGGCCCGGCGGCTGCAGACGGCCGCCGAAGCGTTCGATCTCAAGTCGATGATCGTCTCGGCGTAGGGGGCAGTCTAGCCAGCAGGCGGCACGGGGATCAGGCGCGCCTGGTCGCCGGAGAGCGCCAGCGACACGCGGCCTTCGATCAGGGCGACGGCATCGACGCCGAAGACCTCGCTGCGCCAGCCCTTGAGCACGGGCAGGTCGCGTTTCCCGGCCGCCAGGCGGTCAAGCTCATCGGCGCTGGCGACCAGGCGCCCGGCGACGCCGGCCTGCTCGGCCTTCAGTCGAAGCAGGGTACGCAGCAGGTCTACGACGGCGCCCGGGGCACGAAGCTGCTCGGTGGGCTTGTCGCGCGCCGGCAATTCCGACTCGGGCAGGCTGCGGGCCCGCTCGATGGCCTCCATGAGTTCACGGCCCTGCCAGCCCTCGGCAAAGCCGCGGCCGAGGCCGCGCGTCAAGGCCAGTTCCTCGATCGTCTTGGGGGCGTGGCTGGCGATCTCGAGCAGTTGCTCGTCTCGGAGCAGACGCTGGCGCGGAATGTCGATGCGCTGGGCGGTTCGTTCGCGCCACGCCGCCGACTCCTTCAGGATCGCCAGCAGGCGAGGCGAGGAGCCCCGTGGCTTCAGCCGGCGCCAGGCCTGCTCGGGGTCGGCCCGGTAGGTGGCCGGATCGTTGAGCACCGCCATTTCCTCGGTGATCCAGGGCAGCCGGCCCGTCCGCTCAAGCTGGTGCTTCAGCTTTTCGTAGACCACGCGGAGGTGCGTGACGTCCGACAATGCGTAGGTGATCTGGCGTTCGCTGAGCGGGCGGCGGCTCCAGTCGGTGAAGCGGCTGGATTTGTCGATCTTGGCCTTGGCGAGCTTGGTGGCGAGCGATTCGTAGGACGCGGCCTCGCCGTGGCCGCACACCATGGCCGCGACCTGGGTGTCGAACAGCGGCTGCGGCACCTGTGTCATGCGCAGGTAGAAGATTTCGAGGTCCTGCCGGGCGGCGTGAAAGACCTTCAGCACGCGGGGGTTGGCCATCAGCTCGTCGAGCGGCGCCAGGTCGATGCCTTCGGCCAGGGCGTCGATCGCGGCGGCGTCCTCGGGACCCGCCACCTGCGCCAGGCAGAGCTTGGGCCAGTAAGTGCGCTCGCGCATGAATTCGGTGTCGACGGCGATGAATTCGGCCTCGGCCAGCGGCTTGCAGAACGCGGCGAGTTCGTCGGTCGTGGTGATGAGCTTCATTAGAGGCGATCTATAGCGGGCGCGGCCGCTACGGGCAAAGACAACCCGGCACCGGGGCCGGCGGGGGAGGCCCCGTTCCCTTGACTTGCTCCGCCAATCCGTGCCTTTTGCCGGGCCTACAAACCCCGGAAAATAGTAATGTCTTCTGTCTACCGAACCCACACGTGCGGCGCGCTCAGGCCGCAGAATGTCGGCCAGGAAGCCCGTTTGTCGGGCTGGGTCCAGCGCAAGCGCGACCACGGCAATCTGCTCTTCATCGACCTGCGCGATCACTATGGCGTGACCCAGGTGGTGGTGGACGCCGGCAGCCCGGTTTTCAAGATTGCCGAGGCGGTGCGCACCGAAAGCGTGATCACCGTGACCGGCAAGGTGGTGGCGCGGGATGCCGCCACGGTCAATCCGCGCCTAGCCACCGGGCAAATCGAACTCGACGCCGCGGACATGGTCGTGCAGTCGATGGCCGAGCCGCTGCCGATTCCGGTTCACATCGAGAACGACACGACACCGGAGGAGCTCAGGCTCAAGTACCGCTTCCTCGACCTGCGCAAGGACAAGCTGCACAAGAACATCGTGCTGCGCAGCCAGGTCATCTCCAGCCTGCGCCGGCGCATGATCGAGCAGGACTTCATCGAGTTCCAGACGCCGATCCTGACTGCCGACAGCCCCGAAGGCGCGCGTTCCTACGTCGTGCCGAGCCGGCTCCACCCCGGCAAGTTCTATGCGCTGCCGCAGGCGCCGCAGATGTTCAAGCAGCTGCTTATGGTGTCGGGATTCGACCGCTATTTCCAGATCGCGCCCTGCTTCCGGGACGAGGATGCCCGGGCCGACCGTGCGCCGGGTGAGTTCTACCAGCTCGACTTCGAGATGAGCTTCGTCACGCAAGAAGACGTCTTCACAGCCATTGAGCCGGTGCTGGGCGGTGTGTTCGAGGAGTTCGCGGGCTTCGGCCGCGCGGCCCCACGCAAGGTGACGCCGTTTCCGTTCCCGCGCATTCCCTATGCCGAAGCCCTGCTGACCTATGGCACCGACAAGCCCGACCTGCGCAACCCGCTGCGCATCGTCGACGCCGGCGAGGTCTTTGCCGGGTCCGATTTCAAGGTTTTTGCTGGCATCGTGGCCGCGGGCGGCGTCGTGCGGGCGTTGCGTGCGCCCAAGGCCGGCAGCCAGCCACGCAGCTTCTTCGACAAGCTCAACACCTGGGCGCAGAGCGAGGGCAAACCGGGCCTAGGCTACATCGTCCTGGAAGGTGGGGCCGGGAAGGGGCCCATCGCCAAGTTCGTGACGGGCGATCGCTTGGCCAGTCTGAAGGCCGTGACCGGCGCGGAGGACGGCGACGCGGTGTTCTTCGTCGCCGACAAGCCGGAGCTGGCATGGAAATTCGCCGGACAGGCGAGAACCAAGGTTGGCCAGGAGATGGGCCTGATCGCCGAGGACGAGTTCCGCCTGTGCTGGATCGTCGACTTTCCGATGTTCGAGTACGACGAAAAGGCCAAGAAGATCGACTTCAGCCACAATCCGTTCTCGATGCCGCAAGGCGGCCTCGAGGCACTCGAGACGCAGGACCCGCTCACGATCAACGCCTGGCAGTACGATATCGTCTGCAACGGCATCGAGCTCTGTTCGGGTGCGATCCGGAACCATAAGCCCGAGATCATGTACAAGGCGTTCGGAATTGCCGGCTACAGCCGGGAAGAGGTCGAGGCACGCTTCGGCGGCATGCTGAACGCGTTCAAGTTCGGCGCCCCGCCGCACGGTGGCGCCGCGCCAGGCGTCGACCGCATCGTCATGTTGCTGGCCGACGAGCCCAACATTCGCGAGGTCATCTGCTTCCCGATGAACCAACAGGCGGTCGACCTGATGATGGACGCGCCGGCCGAGTTGCCGCCCGAGAAGTTGCGCGAACTGCACATTGCCTTGCGGTTGCCGCCACCTCGTAAGGACTAGGGGTGGTGGCGAAGGTGCAAATTGACCGGAAAATAAAAATCACTTAATATTCAAAGAGTTATAGTCTTTTCATAAAGAAGATTATGAGCTCTTTTCGGCTCTCGATGTTGTTTCTGCCACTGGTCGTGGGCTTGGCCCTTTTGACCGGAGCCTGCGGTGCGCCGCTCGCCGTGACGGCAGGTAGCTACGCCGCCGACGGCACGCTCATAGTTACCGGCAACAAGACCTCGAGCGACCACCTGGCCTCGATGATGTCCAAGAAGGACTGCTCGTTCGTGCGTGTCTTCCGGAACACTGATGTCTGTAAGGACCGCGACGAGGCCAAAGATCCCTACGCGGTCGACTACGACGAACCTCAGCGGATGGTGAGCGAAGACGGAACCAGTTACGGGCCGCCGCTTCGCGCTTCCGCTGACGCCCCCGCCACGAGCTGGGAGGCGGCGTCCTACAAGACTGCTCCGGCCTCGCCACCACAGCTACCCGCCGAGGCGGTCACGTCCTTTGCCGATGCAGCCCCCGCCAAGGCGACGGCGGCGCCAGCCGCCACGCCAAAGCCCAAGAAAAGCAAGTCCGTGCGTGCTGCGGCTAAGAAGCCTTCACGAGGTCCGGCGGCGCCTGCTTCCTGAGCAGGAAGGCCTCGAGATTGTCGAGCGCCTTGAAGCCCATGGCATTGCGGGTTTCGACGGTCGCCGAGCCCATGTGTGGCAGCAGGAACGCGTTCTCGATATCGTGGTAGTCGGGGTGGATCTTGGGTTCGCCCTCGAACACGTCGAGGCCCGCCGAGGCGATCCGGCCGCTCTTGAGCGCCGCGATCAGCGCCTCGTCGTCGACGACGCCGCCGCGCGCGGTGTTCACGATGACGGCTCCTTGGGGCAGTTTGGCGATACGCTCGGCATTGACCCATTTGCGGGTCACTGGTGTCATCGGCGCGTTGATCGACAGAAAGTCGCTGTGCGGCAGCATGTCGTCGGCGTTGGCATGGAAGATGGCGCCCTTCTCCAGTTCGGGGGCTAAGCGGCTGCGATTGCTGTAGTGGATCTGCATGCGAAACGCGCGGGCGCGGTCGGCGACCGCCTGGCCGATCCTGCCCATGCCCAGGATACCCAGTCTCTTGCCGGTAACATGCACGCCCATCAGCTGGGTCGGAGTCCAGCCTACCCAGTTGCGGGTTCTGAGCATGGTCGTGCCTTCGTGGGCTCGCCGGGCTGCGCCAAGCAGGCAGAGCAGTGTTATGTCGGCCGTTGCATCGGTCAGCACGTCGGGCGTGTTGCTGACGACGATGCCACGCTTGGTCGCGGCGGCGACATCGACATGCTCGTAGCCGACGGAAAAGGTGGCAATGATGCGGACTGAGGCGGGTAGCGCCGCGATCGTCTCGGCGGTGAGGGCATCGCCTGCCGCGCACATGATGCCGTCGCAGCCGGCTGTTGCCGCGACCAGGGCGGGGCCGTCGTAGAGCCGATCCTCGGGATTGAGGACGGCGTCGAAGCTGGCCGCCAGCCGGGCCTCGACGTCGGGCGGGAAATGGCGGGTCGCCAAAACCTTGGGTTTGCGAATGGTCATGGTCGCTATCCTCCCTGTGCAGCCCTGCCGCAGGCGATCATTCTGGTATTCTGTGCGCATGGATATTACGCTTGGCCGCCCGGCTACAAGGCCTAGCCCTCAGCCATTGTCCGTTGACCACGTATAGTTTTAGCTGTCCTCGCGTCCAAACAGCGGCCCTCGGTGCCGCCGTCGGCGCCATGCTGTTGGCGGTCCTGTGGATAAGCGTCGCCGATGCGCAGCAGCCGCTTGAGTCGGTGCTGGTGCCGCATCGCGCCACCTACGACATGAAGCTGTCGGTCGCCCGCCCCAACAGCGGGATCGTCGAGGTCAGCGGCCGCATGGTCATCGAGAACGTCGATTCATGCGACGCCTGGGAGGTCAAGCAGCGGATCAAGCTCAAGTTCCTGCGCAACGACAGCGAGGAATTCAGCACCGATTCGAGCTTCACCAGCTACGAGACCAAGGACGGGCTGGGCCTGCGCTTCAGTGTCCGCAACATCCAGGACGACGAGGTCGAGGAGGAGCTGCGGGGCCACGCCGACCTCACGGCGACGGGCGGCAAGGGGCGGGCCACCTTCACCCTGCCCGAAGCGCGCAGCTTCGAGCTTCCAGCCGGAACCCTGTTCCCGACCACCCATCTCGCGCTGATCATCCAGCATGCCCGGGATGGCGACCAGTCGGCATCCTACAGCGTGTTCGACGGGGCGCGGCTCGACGGCGCATTCCAGGTCAATGCCGTGATCGGCCGCTCGCCCCGCGCGACCGGGGCACCAGCCATCCGCGGCGATGTCGGATTGCTGCGCAACCAGCCATCTTGGGGCGTTCGGCTCGCTTTCTTCGCCACTGGCGACCAGGGCACCAATCCCGAATACGAGTTGGCGCTCGATCTGCTGGGCAACGGCGTCGCCCGGTCGATGCTGCTCGACTATGGTGACTTCGCCGTCGACGCTCGTCTCGTTCAACTTCAAGCGCTGCCGAGGCCGAAATGCTGACTATTCGACAGGTCGTGCCCGTTGCCTTGGCCGCCGGGCTCCTTGCCGTCACGACGGCGGTGGCGGGGCCGGCGGTGGCGCAGGAATTGGCGCCTCACCGGGCAGTCTATTCGGTCACGATCCTGGAGCGTGGCAAACCCGACGGCGGCACGCCCGGCACCTATGCCTACGAAATCAAGCTCACATGCGACGGCTACGTCGTCAATCAACGGCTGAAGCTCGAAATCGCCGGTGCCCGGACGCCGATCGTGAGCGAACAGCAGTCGCAGATGACAGAGAGCCGGGACGGCAAGAAATTCTCCTTCGACCATCGCTCCAGCGCCAACGGCAAGCAGACCGGCCGGTTCAAGGGCGAGGCACTGCTCGGCGACGACGGCAGCGGGCAAGCTCGCTTCGTCGAGCCCGAAGGTCAGACGGTGGCGCTGCCGGCCGGCACGCTGTTTCCGGTCGCCATGGCACGGGCCGCAATCCGCCAGGCCAAGGCGAACGAGAGCGGCCTCGATGCGCTGTTCTTCTTCGGCGACAAGGTGAAGCCGCCGCAGGCGGTGAACGTCGTCATCGGCAAGGTCCCCAAGCGCCTGGCCGAGTTGAAGATTCCAGAGGGCGCCGAGGCGTTGGTCGAAGGCCGCGCGCGAATCTACTATCGCGCCGGTTTCTTCGACATCCAAACCAAGGGACAAGGCGATCCCGCCTTCGAGATGAGCAGCGTCACGCTCGACAACGGCATCGAACTCTTCGGCACCCACGAGGAGGCCGAAAGCGGCATCGAGTACCGCATCACCCGGCTGGAGGCGCTGCCCAAGCCCGAATGCAAGTAGCGCCCGTTCGCTCGTCGCACGGGGTAAGCAAGGTGAGGCGGTCGCCTGGGGGATCGATTCATGGAAGCGAGCAGGGTAGGAGGGGATGGGCTGACGCCGGAACAGGCGGTTGATCGCCTCCAGGACATCCACGCCGCTGCCAGCGATGCGCTGCGAGCGGCACTGGCGCGCTACACCAGGTCGGGCATTGTCCCTTCGGCCGAGGAAAGGACCCAGTTTCGCTATCCCGAACTGCGCGTCGACTGGAAGCCGTCGGGAAGCGTTCGGTTCACCCGTCGGGCGTGGGCGAAATTCCAGGCGCCGGGCCTCTATTCGACAACGGTGACGCAGCCCGCGTTCTTTCGCCGGTACCTGCTCGAGCAGCTTCACCCGTTGGCGGAGGAGTTCGGCGCCAGGATCGAGGTCGGCAGCAGCGACCAGGAGATCCCGTATCCCTTCGTCACCGAGGAAGGCGACGAATTCATTCGCGGCGATCTTTCCGTCGCCGATCTGGCGCGGCATTTCCCGACACCGGTCCTGGCCAATGTCGGCGACGAGATCGCCGACGGCGCCTGGGCCTTCGAGGCGGGGAAACCCCGGCCGCTGGCGCTTTTCGATGCCGTGAGGGTCGACTTTTCGCTGCGGCGGCTGACCCACTACACGGGGACCGATTGGCGGACCCTTCAGCCTTGGATCCTCTTCTCCAACTACCAGCGCTACGTCGACCATTTCGTGGGAAGGGCGATTGAGGAGTTGGCCGCGCCCGGCAGCC
>Ga0082335_1007973_pt1 | contig 12417 bp, 16 predicted proteins | sample Subgrocontami58m_FD_72375 | JGI IMG/M metagenome (GOLD analysis project Ga0082335, IMG submission 72375) | Subsurface groundwater microbial communities from S. Glens Falls, New York, USA - GMW37 contaminated, 5.8 m (SPADES assembly) (version 2) ...
GCCGCGGTCGGGTTGTCCAGAAGGGCGAGCAGCAGGTGTTCCACGGTGATGAACTCATGCCGTTTCTGGCGCGCCTCGACGAACGCCATGTGCAGACTGACTTCGAGTTCCTGGGCGATCATTATTGACTGTCCTTCTGATGTGGGGGATTTGCAAGCGGGCGTGAAAGCGTTCCGCTCACGTCTCCTCCATCACGCACTGTAACGGGTGCTGATATTTTCGGGCATAGGCAACGACCTGTTCGACCTTGGTCGTGGCGATATCCTTGGGGTACACGCCGCAAACGCCCATCCCCTCCCGATGGACCTTGAGCATGATCTGCGTGGCCTTTTCGCGGCTGAGGGCGAAGAACTTCTGCAAGACCACGACAACGAACTCCATGGGAGTGAAGTCGTCGTTGAGAAGAATGACTTTAAACAGCGGAGGGGGCTTGAGCTTGCTCTTCTTGGTCTCAAGTAACGTTCCCTCTCGAAATCGGGTTGCCATACTTTCCAATAATCATGCCAGAGCCTTGCGTTCGTCAATGCGATTAGACCGCAAAATCCAGCGTAATTCCCGAGCACAGTGTTTAAATCTCCTGGGCCTTGACCTCCGCAACGTGCAAATCGGACGCTTGCTCATAATGTAATGGTAGTCCCCCCGGACTGCAACCACCAGCCTCGCAAACCGGCGCGAGCGGCACGCCGTTGGCTGCGGGAGACCCTCACTTGACGGCGTTCGGCAAAGCGCGTAAAAGGCGTCCTGTGTTTGTTCTCAAGCGGTATGCAGGTCGCAAGTCCTTCTGCTGCCTTGGAGTGCAGGCATAGTTCGGGGCATCCCCGGTTTTTATTATCAGGAAGGTTCTATGCCAACAGGTACTGTGAAGTGGTTCAACGATGCCAAGGGGTACGGATTCATAACCCCGGATGACGGCGGGGAGGATTTGTTCGCGCACTTTTCGGCGATCCAGATGAGCGGGTTCAAGACGCTCAAGGAAGGTCAGAAGGTCCAGTTCGAGGTGACGCAAGGCCCAAAGGGCAAGCAGGCCTCGAATATCCAGGCCGCGAGCTGAACCGCAGAGTACCGCGCGCCGGGGCGTGACTCCGGCGCGGCAGCACCGCCGCCCTGTTGCAGGGGCGGAGCACCGACAAGCAATCAAAATAAGAAAGGCCGCTTGCGCGGCTTCCTATCGTTCCAGCATCGACCCCGCCCCTTAGGTTCCCTCCGCCTTCTCCGGCCGAGCCCGGTCAACGGCAATCCTGCAGGTGCGTTTAGGCCATAGGCGCCGTGTCTCGCGATGCCGTTATTCCTCCAACCTGAAAGGACAGACGATGAAGAGAACCCTCTCGATCCTGGTGGCACTGATGATCGCCGGCATGTCCGGATTTGCCGCCGCCCAAGCCACTCCGGCCCAGCCCGCCACGCCTGCAGCGCCGGCGGCACAGTCGTCCGATACGAAGACCGACGCGCCCAAGGCGAAGGCGAAGGCCAAGGCGAAGAAGTCCAAAGGCTCGAAGAAGTCCAAGAAAGCGAAGGCCAGCTAATTGATTTCTTGGAAAAAAGGCCCGGCGGAGTTTGCGCTTCGCCGGGCTTTCTGTTTAGAATGCGCGTGCCCTGTCAACCTCGCGTGGACCGGGGCGTTATTGGGAGGGACTGGTCCAACCAACTGGTCGCAATCGCATCTTTTATCAATAGAGAGGAAAACATGCAAAAGCTGATTTCGATCCTTCTGGCCGCGATTTTCGCCGGCGTGACCCTGAATGCCGTCGCCGCCGACGCGCCGAAGAAGGAAGAGAAGAAGATGGAGAAGAAGGCCGACAAGAAGGCCGACAAGAAAGCCGCGAAGAAGGAAGAAAAGAAGTAATTCGTCTCCGGACGAAGGTGAGGCAGGGCGCGTCCCTGCCTTTTTCTTTTCTGCGGGGGTGCGACGCGTGTTCGCGGCGAAGGCGTTTGCGAAGGTATCGATCCTCATCGGGGCGATGCTGGCCGCACCGCTTGCGCTGGCCGAGCTCCCGGCGATCAGCATCAACGCAGGCCTTTACGTCATCCGGGCGGAAGTGGCCAATACCTTCGAGACGCGGGCCCGCGGGCTCATGTATCGGGAGACGCTGGGACCGAATCAGGGCATGCTGTTCGTGTTCCAGGCCGTGGAGCGGCACTGCATGTGGATGAAGAACACGCCCCTGCCGCTGTCGGTCGCCTTCATCGACGAGCGCGGCGAAGTGGTCAGCATCTCCGAGATGGCGCCGCATACCGAAACCTCGCACTGCGCCGCGAGGCCGGCCAGGTTCGCGCTGGAAATGAACAAGGGCTGGTTCGCTGCCAAGGGCGTGCGCGCCGGATCGAAGATCCAGGGGCTCGACAAGGCCCCGCCGCCGCAGTAGCGGGGACAGACCACGTTTTCCGCCGGAAAACGCGGTCTGTCTGTCCCCGCCGCACTACATCCGGTCGATCATCGCCTGCCCGAACTTCGAGCAGGAGACCTCTTTCGCACCCGACATCAGCCGGGCGAAGTCATAAGTGACGATCTTGTCGCCTATGGCCGCTTCCATCGACTTGATGACCAGATCGGCTGCCTCGACCCAGCCCATGTGACGCAGCATCATTTCGGCGGACAGGATGAGCGAGCCGGGATTGACCTTGTCCTGGCCGGCGTACTTCGGCGCCGTGCCGTGGGTCGCCTCGAAGTTGGCGACGGTATCGGACATGTTGGCTCCCGGCGCGATGCCGATGCCGCCCACCTGGGCGGCCAATGCGTCGGAGGCGTAATCGCCGTTCAGGTTCAGCGTCGCGATCACGTCGTACTCGGCCGGACGCAGCAGGATCTGCTGCAGGAAGGCGTCCATGATCACGTCCTTGATGACGATCCCCTGCGGCAGCTTCAGCCACGGGCCGCCGTCGATGGGCTTGCCGCCGAACTCGCGCTGCGCGAGCGCGTAGCCCCAGTCGCGGAATCCGCCCTCGGTGAACTTCTGAATGTTGCCCTTGTGCACCAGCGTCACCGACTTGCGCTTGTTCTTGACCGCGTATTCCAGCGCCTTGCGGATCAGGCGTTCCGAGCCTTCCCGCGACACCGGCTTGATGCCGATGGCGGAAGTATTGGGAAAGCGGATCTTCTTGACTCCCATTTCCTCGATCAGGAACTTGATGACCTTCTTGGCCTGGTCGGTTTCCGCCGCCCACTCGATGCCGGCGTAGATGTCCTCGGAGTTCTCGCGGAAGATCACCATGTCGGTCTTCTCGGGCTCCTTGAGCGGCGAGGGCACGCCCTTGAAGTAGCGCACGGGGCGCAGGCAGACATAGAGGTCGAGCTCCTGGCGCAGCGCGACGTTCAGCGAGCGGATCCCCCCGCCGACCGGTGTCGTGAGCGGCCCCTTGATGGAAATGACGTACTCCTTGACCGCGGCAAGAGTCTCCGCGGGCATCCACATGTCACCGCCGTAGACGCGCGTCGCCTTCTCGCCGGCATAGATCTCCATCCAGTGGATCTTCTTGCCGCCCTTGTAGGCCTTGTTCACCGCCGCGTCGACCACCTTGATCATGACCGGGGAGATATCCACGCCGATACCGTCGCCCTCGATATAGGGAATGATGGGGTTGTTCGGAATCTCCTTGGACGGATCGATTTTCTTGCCGTCCTGCGGAATCTTGATCTTCGAGGTCGCGTTCATGCCAACTCCATCAGAGTGAGGGGATTCGGGCAGTCCCGGCCGAAGCCGGAAGATTCGGGTGGGATGCTGCGGGGCACCAGGACGGCGGCCGGATCGGGAATCCGCAGCGCGCCGTGGCATGTCCCGCGTGGTTCGGGTCGGGTCTATATGAAATCGTAAAGCGCCGAATTATCCGCCAATTAGCTCGCATTTTCCAGCCTCCCAGCGGGGCGTTCGGTCCCGGATGCTAGAATCTTGACATAGCGCAAACACCCCCCAAAAGCCGCCGCGAGGGTGGACATGCCCCCGATCCAGTTTCCGATAGCGCAACAGATCGCCCAAGCCCTGATCGAGGGCTTCGACAAGCACTATCGCCTGTTCCGGGGTTCCGCGGCGCGGGCCAAGTCGCGTTTCGAGGCCGGGGACTGGGCCGCCGTGCAGGTCGCGGCGCGCGAGAGGATCCAGTTCTACGACGACCGGGTGAACGAAACCGTCGAGCGCCTGCACAACCAGCTCCGGGCGGAGTCGCTGGACCTCGCCATCTGGCAGGAGGCGAAGCTGCTTTACATGGGGCTGCTCGTCAACCACAAGCAGCCGGAGCTGGCCGAGACGTTCTTCAACTCGGTGTCCTGCAAGATCCTGCACCGGACCTACTTCAACAACGACTTCATCTTCTTCCGGCCCGCGATCTCGACCGAGTACATCGAATCCGACCCTCCCACCTACCGCAGCTACTATCCGAGCTGGGAGGGGATGCGCGACACCTTCCGCCAGATCATCCGGGATTTCGACTGGCAACCCGGCTTCGAAGACCTCGACCGCGACACCGGCTACGCCGCCACCGCCATGGAGCGCCACCTGGGCGGCTGGCCCCAGGCGGAGGCGAACCTGCAGGTCCAGGTGCTGCACTGGCCGTTCTATCGCAACAAGGCCGCCTACATCGTCGGCAAGATCGTGAACGGCCACCACGAGTACCCGTTCGCGATCGCCGTGCTGCACGGCACCGACGGCCGGCTGCGCCTCGACGCGATCCTGTTCGACGCCTGGCGCATCGGGCTGCTGTTCAGCCTGAACCACGCCTATTTCATGGTCGAAATGGATGTTCCTTCGGCCTACATGCAGTTCCTGCGCTCCGCGATGCCCTGGAAGTCGCGCGCCGAGATCTACACCATGCTCGGGCTGCAGAAGCAGGGCAAGAACATGTTCTACCGCGACCTGATGCACCACCTCAGGCACTCGCGCGACCAGTTCATCATCGCCCCCGGGATCCGGGGCCTGGTGATGCTCGTGTTCACCCTGCCGTCGTTTCCCTATGTCTTCAAGGTGATCCGCGACGAGATCGCGCCGCCCAAGGACGTGGACCGCGCCACGGTCATGGCCAAGTACCTGCTGGTCAAGCGCCATGACCGGGTCGGCAGGATGGCCGACACCTGGGAGTTCTCCGACGTGGCGCTGCCGCGCTCGCGCTGCAGCGAGGACCTGCTCGCGGAGCTGCGCCGGACCGCCCCTTCGGTGCTCGAGGACGAGGGCGGGGACATCATCGTCCGGCACGTGTACATCGAGCGCCGCATGCAGCCGCTCAATCTGTACCTGGACCGCGCGAGCGCGGAGCAGGTGGAACAGGCGGTACACGATTACGGCAACGCCATCCGCGAGCTTGCCACCGCCAACATTTTCCCCGGCGACATGCTGTGGAAGAACTTCGGCCTCACGCGCTACGGCCGGGTCGTGTTCTACGACTACGATGAAGTCGAGTACCTGACCGACTGCAATTTCCGCCGCGTCCCGGAGGCGCCCAACCCGGAGATGGAAATGTCGAGCGAGGCCTGGTACCCGGTGGCGAGGAACGACATCTTCCCCGAGGAATTCCGCCACTTCCTGCTGGCGTCCCCGCGCGTTCGCGAGGCCTTCCTGCGCTTCCACGCCGAGCTGCTCGCGCCCGAGTTCTGGCAGGAAACGCAGCGCAAGATCCGCAGCGGCCAGATCGAGGACTTCTTCCCCTACCCGGCATCGCTGCGCTTCTGCAACGCGTTCTCCGCGGGCAGCGGCGAGGCAGGCACGGGCGACGTGGAGCGCGGCCTGTTCGGCACGACCGCGCCGCACCTCAGTTCCGACCTGCTCTCCGAGGTCGAGATCGAATAGGCCCGCGTCTGCGACGCAGGGAGAGCCCGGCCGGGGCTCAGCTTGCGAAGAACAACTGCGCGTGCCCGCCGGCGGCCATGAAGTAGAGCATCGGGATCGACAGCATGGTGTTGGTCCGCGAAGCGAGGAACGCGACGCGCCGCGCCTTGTTCTTCTCCTCGTCGCTCGCCTGTACGATGCCGAGAAGCTTCTTCTGGTTCGGCCAGATAAGCACCCATACGTTGAACAGCATGATGGTGCCGAGCCAGGCGCCGACGCCGATCGCGATATGCGACTTCTGCAGCAGGAACGCAGCCCCGAAGTGGGACCCGAGCAGCGCCGCCCCCGCGAGCCAGGTGACCACCGCAGCCCAGCGGAAGAAGAGCAGCGCGCGAGGCATCACATGCTTGGCGATGCCGGCGCCCGTGCCGTCGGCGGCGGCCGCCTTCGCCGCCTGTGCGTTGACGAAGTTGAAGTAATACAGCAGCCCGATCCACATCACCCCGGCGAGGAAATGGATCCAACGGGAAATCGCGGGTACCCAATCCATGTCAGGCTCCCAGAGCGGCCTTGACGGCCAGGTGCAGGATGAGAGTGAGGATCAAGCCGGCGATGATCGTTCCCCAAAGGGAATCAAGTGGATTGTTCATGGTGTGGTCTCCCGAGATTGTCGTTAGGCTGGCCGGACCGGCCAACGTTTCATTTTCGGCCCAAACCGCAGCGCGACGCAAGGCCGGCAAAAACCCCGCATGAGGCATGGCATCCCGCCGCTACTGCTTGCTCTCCACGCGCACGGTCGCGCGGCCGAGCGCAAAGCGAAGCGAGAGATCTTCTCCGATTTCGATCGCGGCACTGTCGCGCACGATCGCACCGTCCTGCCGCGACACGATGCTGAAGCCGCGGGCGAGCACCGCGGCCGGGTCAAGATGCGCAAGGCTCTCGGCGAGTCGCGCAAGGCGCGATTCCGAGCGTTCGAGCCGTGCGGAGAGCGCCGCGCGCTCGCGCATCGCAAGCGTCGCGGTGAGCGTGCCGAGCCTCTCGAAGTTCGGCGCGTGCGCGCGCAGATGCTGAAGCTTCGTCATCATCCGCCAACCCTGTCCTTCGAGCCCGCGTCGAATCGCCTGAGCCAGCCGCTGCCTGAGATGGACCAGGGTGTCACCCTGTGCCTGCAGGCGGCGCCCCGGGTGCACCAGGCGCCGCTGCAGGTGGTCCAGAACCTGCATGCGCGTTTCGATGTCCCGCGCGGCGCGCCCGCGCAGGCGCTCGAGGCTGGACGAGATGCGCGCGAGCAGCGCGGCGCGCGAGGGGCTGGCGAGCTCGGCGGCGCCCGTGGGCGTCGGCGCGCGCAGGTCGGCGGCGAAGTCCGCGATGGTGAAATCGGTTTCGTGGCCGATGCCCGACACCACCGGGATCGGGCAGGCGCGGATGGCGCGCGCGAGGCGCTCGTCGTTGAAGGCCCACAGGTCCTCCAGGCTGCCCCCGCCGCGGGCGAGGATCAGGACGTCGCATTCGCGCCGTTCGCCCGCGCGCGCAACGGCGGCGGCGAGCATCGAGGCTGCGCCTTCTCCCTGCACCGGGGCGGGGTAGACGACGATCTCGATCGCGGGGTTGCGCCGCGCCAGCGTGCTGAGCACATCGCGCAGCGCCGCCGCGTCAAGCGAGGTCACGATCCCGATGCGCCGCGGAAAGGCGGGCAGGGGCCGCTTCTTCGCGGGATCGAAAAGCCCCTCCTTCTCCAGCCGGTCGCGAAGCCGCACGAAGGCCTCGAACAGCGCGCCCATGCCGGCCTGGCGCATCGCCTGCACGTTGAGCTGGAAGTCCCCGCGCGGCTCGTACAGCGTCACCAGCGCCTGCACCTCCACGCGCAGCCCGTCGCGCGGCGTCCAGTCCAGGTTCTGGCCGCGGTGCCGGAACATCACGCAGCGCACCTGCGCGTCCTCGTCCTTCAGCGAGAAGTACGCGTGGCCCGAGCGCGCGAGCATGAAATTGGAGACTTCCCCGCGAACCCACAGCAGCGGATAGCGGTGCTCGAGCAGGTCGCGGACGCTGCGGTTGAGCGCGGCGACGCTGAGAATTTCCTGCGGGAGCATCGCGGAAACCCGCGCCAGTTCTCGTTCTTCGGACATCAGCTGATTCTAACCTATCCACAATGGCAATCGACGCCGTGCGGCCGCGCCCTGCGGGGCGCGGCCCGCAAGGGGAGAGGGTGCCTTAACTAATTGATTATTTACATATTTATGTCGAGTTCAAAAAATGACCAACGCATAAAAAGTCCTTACGCTGAACCGACTTAAGCCTTGTATGGACATTTAGTGCACACCCTTATCCACAGGAAATGTGGATAAGAGTTGCACGCGCCGCGCGACTCGCCGCGCGCCCGACTTGCGCGACCTGCTGCCTTGCTGAAACGACTTGCGCAGGCTAAAGTGACGGCCGTCCTCGTGCGAAGGGAAGCAGTTGTTCGAGATCATCAAGGCCGCGGGCTGGCCCATCTGGTTTCTCCTGGCCACCTCCATCATCGCTGTGGCGCTGATCATCGAGCGCTTCATCACCCTGCGAAAGCACAAGATCGTTCCGGCGGGCCTGCTGGAGAAGGTCGTCGCGGCCTACCGCAAGCAGGGGATCACGAAGGAACTGCTCGACGCCCTGGCGCAGGATTCTCCGCTCGGCCGCGTACTGGCGGCGGGGCTGCGCAACCACACCAGCTCGCGCGAGGTGATGAAGGACGCGATCGAGGAGGCGGGCAGCGCGGTCACCCACGACCTCGAGCGCTTCCTTACCACGCTGGGCACCATCGCCTCGATCAGCCCGCTCATGGGCCTGTTCGGCACCGTGGTCGGCATGATCGAGATCTTCGGCTCCCAGTCCCCCACGGGCAGCAACCCCGTGCTGCTCGCGCACGGGATCTCGGTGGCGCTGTACAACACCGGCTTCGGCCTGGTCATCGCCATACCGGCGATGATCTTCTTCCGGCATTTCCGCGGCAAGGTCGAGGGCTTCGTCGTGGAGATGGAGCAGCAGGCGAGCCGACTCGTGCACGTCGTGCACGGCGAGCGCATCGAAGTCCCGACGCCGCCGAAGCCGCGGGGCTGAAACCCGATGAACTTCCGCGGGCGCACGAAGGAGGATCCGGAGATCAACCTGATCCCGCTGATCGACGTGCTCCTGGTGATCATCATCTTCCTGATGCTCACCACCACCTATTCCAAGTTCGCCGAGCTGCAGATCAGCCTGCCGACCGCGGATGTCGAGCGCCAACCCGAGCAGCCCAACGAGATCAACGTGGTCGTCAGCGCCGCCGGGCAGTACCTGATCCAGCGCAAGCCGGTCGCAGCGCACGACGCCGCCGCACTCGCCGAGGAATTGCGCCGCGCGGGCGCCGGGATCAAGGAACCCGTCGTGGTGATCAACGCCGACAACAACGCCACGCACCAGTCCGTGATCCGCGTGATGGACGCCGCGCGCCAGGCCGGCTATGGCCAGATCGCGTTCGCGGTGGAGCCGGCGGCGAAATAGCCGCGGGGCCCGCGCCGGATCGATGAGCCCGGGGTTCGCGGCGCGGCACTGGTACCGCCTGAGCGCGGTATCGCTGCTCCTCGCTCCGCTCGGCTTCGCCTTCTCGCTCCTGGTACGTCTGCGCCGCGCGATGTACCGGCGGGGCCTGCTTCGCTCCGTCAGGCTTCGCGTCCCGGTGATCGTCGTCGGCAACCTCACCGTCGGCGGCACCGGCAAGACCCCGCTCGTCCTGTGGCTCGCGGCCGAACTGCGCCGGCGCGGCATGCGGCCCGCGATCCTGTGCCGGGGTTACGGGGGCGCCGATGCCGGACCGCGCGCGGTGCGCGGTTCGGACGAGGCCTCGCGCGTCGGCGACGAGCCGCTGCTGCTCGCGCTGCGCGGCGGGTGCCCGGTGTGGATAGGCCGGGACCGCGCCGCCGCGGGGACCGCGCTGCTCGACGCGCACCCGGAGTGCGATGTGATCCTCTGCGACGACGGGCTGCAGCACTACCGCCTGCAGCGGGACGTCGAGATCGCGGTCGAGGACGCGCGCGGCCACGGCAACGGCCTGCTGCTTCCGGCGGGGCCCTTACGCGAGCCGGCCGACAGGCCGGTCGATGCGTTGGTGAAAAATGTCGAGCCGGCCGACCGTCCGGTGGACGCGCTGGTAAGAAATCTCGACGCCTCCGAAGGCGCGAAGTACGCGCGCGGCGCGGCGGGCCGCGCGTTCGCGATGAGGCTGGAGCCGCGGGGCTTCCATTTCGTCCACGATCCTGCGCGTGCCGCGACGGCAGGCGAGCTCGCGCGCGCGCGCCTGCACGCGGTCGCGGGAATCGGCGAACCGCAGCGGTTTTTCGCGCTGCTCGCGCGGCTGGGCCTGAAGCCGGTGTGCCACGCCTTCCCCGACCACCACGACTATGCCGCTGCGGATCTCGCGTTCGAGAATTGCGACCTCGTGCTTATGACCGAGAAAGATGCGGTAAAATGTGCCCGCTACGGCCGATCCGATCTGGTCGCCCTGCGCGTTGAAGCTGTGCTCGACCCCGCCTTCCCAGATTTCATCGCCTCGAGGCTCCATGGACACGCGTCTGCTTGACATACTGGTCTGCCCCCTGTGCAAGGGCCCGCTGGTCTACCGCAAGGCCGAGGGCGAGCTGATCTGCAAGGCCGACAGGCTGGCGTTTCCGATTCGCGATGACATCCCCGTGATGCTCGAGGACGAAGCCCGCAAGCTCGATCCGAACGTAGAGATCGAATAGGCAGGCATGTCCCGCGTGCCCTTCTCGGTCGTGATACCGGCGCGCTACGCGTCGAGCCGGCTGCCGGGCAAGGCGCTCGCGGACATCGCGGGCAAGCCGATGATCGTGCGCGTCGCCGAGCGCGCGCGGGAAAGCGGGGCGTCGCGCATCTGGGTCGCCACGGACCACGACGGCATCCGCGACGCGGTCGAGCGCAGCGGCTTTACGGCGGTGATGACCCGCGCCGACCATGCTTCCGGCACCGACCGCATCGCCGAAGTCGTCGAGCGCCTGGGCCTCGGCCCAGGGGACATCGTGGTCAACGTCCAGGGCGACGAGCCGCTGATCGACCCGGGCCTCATCCGCGCCGTCGCGGTGCTGCTCGCCGATACGCCCGAGGCGGCGATCGCAACCGCCTGCCATGCGATCGAAAGCGTGGACGAGCTGTTCAATCCCAACGTCGTCAAGGTGGTGCTCGACCGCGAGGGCTATGCGCGCTACTTCAGCCGCGCGCCGATACCCTACGCACGCGACTGGTTCGCGCGCTCCTACGGCCCGACGCGCGACGCCTTCGCCGAGACCACCCGGACCCTGCCGCCCGGGCTGCCGTGCTACCGGCACATCGGCATCTACGCGTACCACGCGAGGTTCCTGCTCGCGTATCCGAAGCTCGCGCCCTCGCCGCTGGAGCGCTTCGAGGCGCTCGAGCAGCTGCGCGCCATCTGGCACGGGTTCTCCATCGCGGTCGTGGTGCGCCACGAGGCCTCCCACCCGGGGGTCGATACGCAGGAAGATCTCGAACGCGTGCGCCACTGGTTTGACCGGGCGCAGGATAAGCAGTAGGTTTTCGCGGGTTGGCACGATGATGTGCCCCGCATCGAGGACAAGGGAGACACATGAGGCTCATCCTGATCGGGCCGCCCGGCGCAGGCAAGGGAACGCAGGCCAGTTTCATCACCGGGAAATTCGGCATTCCGCAGATTTCCACCGGCGACATGCTGCGCTCGGCGATCAAGGCGGGAACGCCCCTTGGCCTGGCGGCGAAGAAGGTGATGGATACCGGCAGCCTCGTGTCCGACGATATCGTCATCGCGCTGGTCAAGGAGCGGCTCAAGCAACCCGACTGCGAGCGCGGCTACCTGTTCGACGGCTTCCCGCGCACCATCGCCCAGGCCGAGGCGATGCGCGCGGCGCAGGTGCCGATCGAGTACGTGCTGGAGATCGACGTGCCGGACGACGAGATCGTGGCGCGCATGAGCGGGCGCCGCGTGCACCTCGCCTCCGGGCGCACCTATCACGTCAGGTTCAATCCGCCGAAGGTGCCGGGCAAGGACGACGTCACGGGCGAGGACCTCGTCCTGCGCGGCGACGACGCCGAGGAAACGGTGCGCAAGCGCCTGCGGGTGTACCACTCGCAGACCCAGCCGCTGATCGCCTATTATCTGAAGTGGGCGGCCGAAGGCGACCCGCGCGCTCCAAGGCACCGCAGGATATCGGGCAGCGGGGACGTCGAGCAGATCCGCGACCGGGCCTTCGCGGCGCTCTCCTGAATCCGGAAAAGCGGGAATCGATCAGGCTGCCGTGATTTGCCGTTTTGGATCTCCCGATTTTGCGCAGTTGCGATTTCGCAACTGCGCAAAATCGGGAGACATGTAGACCCCAAAACCCGGCCAGTTCTGTCAACATCGGACGGATGGGAGATCGACTATGAAACCGAGGAACGCTCTGTACGCGCAGTCCGGCGGCGTGACCGCCGTCATCAACGCCAGCGCCTGCGGGGTCATCGAAACCGCGCGCAATCACAAGAACCGGATCGGCAAGGTGTTCGCGGGCCGCAACGGCGTCATCGGCGCGCTGACCGAGGACCTGATCGACACCGGCAGGGAATCCGCCAAGGCGATCGCCCCACTGCGGCACACGCCCTCGGGCGCGGT